>Ga0326597_10012251_pt1 | contig 11308 bp, 8 predicted proteins | sample RVTome_12_FD_203789 | JGI IMG/M metagenome (GOLD analysis project Ga0326597, IMG submission 203789) | Soil microbial communities from uranium-contaminated site in the Upper Colorado River Basin, Wyoming, United States - RVT100D185 | ecosystem: Environmental > Terrestrial > Soil > Contaminated >... | reverse complement strand
TCTAAAATGAGCGTGGACTTTCCGGAACCGGACACGCCTGTCACGCAAACGAGTTTCCCGAGAGGAATATCCACGTCTACATCCTTCAAGTTAAACGCGCTGGCGCCATGAATCGAAACCTTTTTTCCGTTCCCCTTTCGATACTTCGCCCGGACAGGAATTTCCTTTTTTCCCGAAAGGTATTGTCCGGTCAAGGAGTCCTTGTTCTTTTTGATCTCTGAAGGCGTGCCTTCAGCCACGACTTCCCCGCCGTACTCGCCCGCTCCGGGTCCGATGTCGAACACATAATCCGCCTCCTTAATCATTTCCTCGTCATGCTCGACGACGATGACGGAGTTGTCGAGGTCTCGTAGGCGTTTGATTGTTTGAATGAGTTGCTGATTGTCTCGCGGATGCAAGCCGATCGACGGCTCGTCCAAAATATAGATCACACCGGAAAGAGAAGAACCGAGCTGGGAGGCAAGTCGGACGCGCTGGGCTTCCCCGCCGGAAAGCGTCATGGCGCTCCTGTCGAGCATAAGATATCCGAGCCCGACGTCCAATAAGTATCCGAGTCGCTCGATCACTTCTTTTGCCACACGTTCGGTAACGAGCAGTTCCTCCTTTGTCAGCTGGACACCGAGTGCTTTTGCGATGTCGACGGGCTTATTTTTTTGCGGGACAAAATTTTCAAAAAACGCAAACATGTCTTCGATGGGAACACGCACCAAATCAGAGATGGATTTTCCCGCGAGCGTTACGGCGAGAACCGCTGGTTGGAGACGCTTCCCTTCACAGGCCGGACACGTCATTGTTCGCATATATCCCTCAAGCTCATGACGAACATACTCCGAATCCGTATCTTTGTACTTTTGCTCAAGCTGGGACAACACGCCCGGAAACGTCACTTTTTCCCCGTCAAACGTATATTCAACATCTCCCGTTCCATATAAAACGAGATCGAGTTTTGCTTCTGGAATCTTTTGAACGGGAACATGAATGGAAAACTTATTCTTCTTTCCAACCGTTTCAAGCAATCGCAAGTAGCTCGTCTGATTGCCGGCGATGCGCGTCCACGGACGAATGGCGCCTTCTGCAAATGTGAGACGTTTATTTGGAATAACAAGTTCCGGTTCAAGCACAAGTTTCACACCAAGTCCTGTACATTCTTTACAGGCACCGTAGGGCGAATTGAAGGAAAAAAGACGCGGCTCAGGTTTCGGTAAGTTGATGCCGCATGAAGCGCACATAAAGCTCTGCGAAAACAATTCTTCATCGCCATTATCATCATTCACAAGAATCAAAAATCCATTTCCGTAATCGAGAGCTTTTTTCACAAGTTCTTCGACATGTTTTTTCTCGTATGTGACAGCCGGATCAAATGCATGAATCAGAACATCAATATCATGTTCCTTTTTTTTGTCTTTTCGCATGCCGATCGCTTCGTCAACGTCCATCGCAAATCCGTCAAAACGGACACGCCCCAACCCCGCATTCATCGCCGCCACGAGTGCCTGCTTGTGTTCGCCTTTCTGTTTATGTACGACCGGGGCAAAAAGCTGGATCGCTGCGGTTGCTTGCGCCGCTTGAACAACGATATTCACGATTTGATCCAACGTTTGTTCCTGCACGGAAGATCCGCACTGCGGGCAATGCGGTCGGCCGGCGCGCGCATAGAGGACACGAAGGAAATCATAAATCTCCGTCACCGTCCCCACGGTTGAGCGAGGATTATGTGACGAAGATTTCTGGTCGATCGCAATGGTCGGGGAAAGCCCGAGAATTTCGTCGACGTCTGGTTTGTCTTGGAGTTCGAGGAACTGTCTGGCGTAACTCGACAGCGACTCCATGTACCGACGCTGCCCTTCGGCATACACGGTATCAAAGGCAAGAGAAGATTTTCCTGAACCGGAAAGCCCCGTTACAACAACAAGCTTATTTTTTGGAATATTGACATCGATGTTCTTGAGGTTGTGGGCACGGGCGCCGCGAACAGAAATGAATTCTTGCATAGGGGAAGTTGTAGAAGTGACAGAGGTGGCAAAGGTGACAGAGGTTACAGAAGTGACAGAGGATACAGGCGCCTCTGTCGCCATTGCCACATCTGTCACCCTTCACAAACAAGTGCCTGGCAGGATATCAGAATATTTTTCCCCTGGCAAGGCCTGAACCAGACAAGAAAAAACACGCGCATTTCTGCGCGCGTTTTTTAGGGGATCGTTCTTACGTTAAGGGGGGATGGATTCGCATCCTGTCGTGAAACCCACAAAATCTTCCGATGCATTTGGAACGTACCGGCATCCTCTTCCGGATACAGAAGATGTTTTCCTCCTCACCTCGCACGGATCGGATTCACAAATTGTTTGCATATTTTGTGAATTCAAATTCGCCCACATGTCCGACAGCTTCGTTGTTGTCTCTCCGCTCGACACCATAACGTCGGTGTAATGCTCACATGTAAGAATTCGCGAACAATCCAGCTGAATGCGAGCACACACGCCCGAATTAAATATTTGCTCCGCAGCTGCAAAAAACTCCCCCGAGCCAACCCCTGCCACAACCGATGCTCCGAGGGTAAATGGACCGGCAGCAAGCCAGGCATAATCATATTTAGAGATGATGGCTTTCGGATCATTCGTCATGTAACACCGATCTTGGATGGCCGGATATCCATCTCCCGCCGTTGTGGAAATGCTGAGCATCTCACATGTTTGAGGACTTGGTTTCAGGCTGCTGAACTTGTCGATAATACTCCCGACCACTTCTTCACATTTCATGCACGTGGGGCCGTCTGGCAAGTTTGCGCATCCCTGTCCTCGCTCCGGGCAAGTGGCCCACGAACAGGTCGTCCCCTCCGCAACCGGACTATCTCCCGCGTCCGAAAGGACAGGCGAAATGAATCCGCAGGCCTGCTCGTCTGGACTCGCAACGCCGCGATAACTCTCCGTCTTGCTTTCATCGAGCTTGAAACCTTCCGCCAGAAGCTGCTCGCAACTTTGATCTGAAATAATCTCCACACGTTTGATCATCGGAAACTTCGGCACTTGGAGAGAAACAAGATTCGGATTGACGGTGAAAAGAATCACGTAGGCAGCAAACAGCAAGACCAGACCAACAACGGCATTGCTTATTCTTTCTTTTGCCTTTTGTGTCTGGCCTGATCCGGCGGCAAGGACGTATTGCAACCCACCGATCATAACAAACACAATCGAAATCGTTACGGCTATTCCAAGAAGGAAACTATATATATTCCGGATATATCCACCGATCCCTTCCACGACCCGCACATTTCCAAGGGCAATCCCGAGCGTGTAGCCCGGTTCTTTCGGATAACAATATCTTTGGCCACCAGCGCATTCTCTTGCCTGAACACTCGACCAGGTTGCGCCGACTCTGTCACAATTCGTTCCGCCTTGATTCACGCAATCCAGACGACGTTTCTCTCCGGCATCGATACATTGCGCTTGTGTGAAACATCTCGGACCGCGGTCTGGAGATTGAGCGAGTGAGGTCGCGCAAACGATCATTTCTCTGTCGAGGGCAGCGATTTCTAGGCCGGGTCCAGAGGGAGGGACTCCGCACGAGGCGCGACATTCATCGGGTGATGCTTCCGGTCCGATACTAATTGCTCCACCCTCTGACGTGCACCAACAGTTACACGTTTGCGCCGCGGCATCCATCGGAAGGCTGCTGATTCCCGCCATGGCGATGAGAAGACAGAAGATGACAGATGAAAAAAAACGATTCAATCTCATAATTCACGTTCAATAATTCCTTGGATAATGCCGTCCAAAATGTCTTCCGGAATAGAGCCGGGAACACGATTGCCGTTGATGAAGAACGTCGGTGTTCCTCGCACGCCAGCATCGAGCCCGGCCTGGTAGTCCTCTGCGACTTCTTCTTCAAAAACTCTCGCACTCAAGCATCCCTCAAACGCATCCACGTCCAAATTTATTTGTGCAGCGTAATCTAAGAGTGCCTCTCGGCTGATGTCTGACTGATTTAGATAAAGTTTATCATGGAATTCCCAAAACTTATTTTGGTTCTTCGCGCACTCACCCGCCTCAGATGCCAACGTTGCACCGGGGTGAATTTCTTCGATCGGAAAGTCACGGTAGATGTAGTTCACTTGGTCACCATATTTTCTCGCGAGCGCCCTCAGGACGAAACTCGACTTGCGCGAGTAAGGGCAACCGAAATCTGCGAACTCGACAATCGTCACTTTTGCCCCAGGTGAACCAAGGGAAGGATCATTCGCATCGACAACATCGAACTCCCCTTGCGGCATCGGTAAAAGCATCACTTCTTCGTCAAACGTGTAATCCTGAACGAAAGCAAAGTCGTCGATCGTAAACTCCCCGGCGTTGATCAAATTTACGAAATGCAGAACTCGCCATGCAAAAAAACTCAGCGCGGCCAAAACAACAAGCGTCGCGAGCGTTGCAATAATGTTGCGTCTTTTTTGTACAGCCGGATCTTCTTGCATAGCGCGGAATCTGTAAAAAGTATATCATGGGTTAGGTAATAGGTGTTAGGTGATAGTGATAGGTTTTAGGTGGAAGGATTCATATGGCTAAAAATTTGAGCCAGGCAGAAAACCGAGCGGAGAAAAAGGCAGAGCGCCGAGCAAAAAAGGGGCAGTCGAAAATGAAAGTCTCTGGAAAAGGCATGAAACGGTTTGCCAATCCCAAAAAGTCGGGCAATACTCTCTCTCCTTCTGCACGGGATTGACGTATTCTCGTAATTTTGGTAGGATTCCGGCCACAGGAATTGCACCTATTATGACAGAAACTATTCTCAATGTAGCGCAAATTATTCTCTCGGTTCTGCTTGTCACCGTTATTCTTTTGCAAGCGAGAGGAACCGGACTTGGAGCAGCGTTTGGCGGCGGCGGATCCATCCAACGCTCAAAACGCGGCATCGAAAAGAAACTCCATACTCTCACGATCGTTATCGCGATCATTTTTCTGGGCGTCGCGCTTGCAAACGCGCTCGTGTAATCAACGTAACGTAGCCATTAACTATAAGCCTTAAGCCATGAGCTTACGGCTTACGACTTACGGCTTACGGCTCACATGTCCGACGACAATAAACGCACCTTCCTTTCCAAACTGTTTCCTCGCAAAGACGTCTCAAAAGATTTGACCTTGCGCCATGTGCTCCAGGTATCTAAAAAGCGATCCTTTCCGAGCATAAAACAGTGGAAGCAACTTCCAACCGTTCTTACGAAAAAAGAAAAACGAACCCTTCAAGGGGCAACGGCTGTTGTTGTATTGTGTCTTGCCTTCTTGGGAGGTTGGTACGTGATAACGCACCGCACGGAAATTCCAAGCGTTGGAGGAGAATATACCGAGGCTCTTGTCGGCGACGTCCAGTTCGTCAATCCTCTTTACGCCTCAAGCGATACAGATGCAGCGCTCACGAAGTTGGTTTTTTCCGGACTCATGCGATGGGACCAAACCGATGGCCTGGTAAATGATTTGGCACAGTCCGTTGAAATTTCCGACGAAGGAAATATTTACACGATTCGCATCCGGGATGACGCACGATTTCACAATGGCGAAGAAATCCGTGCCAGAGACGTTCTCTTCACGATAAATGCCATTCAAAACCAAACGTATCTCAGCCAACGGGAGGTGTCCTTCCGTGGCGTGACGGTCACACAAATTGACGACAAGACTGTTTCTTTCTTCTTGGAAGAACCGTTTGCTCCTTTTCTTTCCACGCTCACGATCGGTATTCTGCCGGCAAGCGTGTGGGCGGAAATCGCGCCGATAGGCGCAAGGCTGGCATCGGTGAATTTGCAACCTGTCGGTAGCGGACCGTACAAGTTTGCTGAATTTTCAAAAGACAAAAAAGGAAACCTTCTCAGCTATACGCTTGTGCGAAATGAGCAGTATTACGGCGAAGGTCCTCTCATTGAAAAGATGACGTTCAAAATCTATCCGGATGCAGAGGCGGCATTGGCAGCGCTTGAAAATAAAAATGTCGAGGGAATGAGTTTTGTTCCACCCGAACTGGAAGATGAAGTAAACCGAATTCGATCCGTTCGACTTGTTCACCCAAGCATCTTGCGGGAAACCGTCCTGTATTTTAACCAGACGGTGGAGCCTGTGCTCGCAAAAAAGGAAGTGCGGGAAGCCATTCGACTTGCCTTGGATAAAGAAGCCATCGTCCAGGATGTCCTTGGTGGAAATGGAACCGTCATTCACTCGCCCATCCTGCCGGGCATGATCGGTTTTAGTGGCGAAGTCGCTGGACAAATCCAAGATCTTGCCGCCGCCGGAGCCTTGCTCGACGAAGCGGGGTATCCACTTGAAGAAGGAAAAACCTATCGAACGGATGCCGAGGCCGATACAAGCGAAGAACCCTCGGAGAATGAAGAAGCTGTCCTGCCCGATACCGACCTCTCCCTCACACTGACAACGGTTCAAAATGCGGAATTTGTCCGCGCAGCTGAACGCATTGCCGAGCAGCTTGCGATCGTGGGCATTCGCGTTGACATTGACGTAGTTGACCAAGAAAATTTCCTAAAAGGAATCGTTGCTGAACGAAATTATGGCATGTTGCTTACGGGTGTGCTTCTCAGTTCTGATGGAGATCCCTTCCCGTTCTGGCACTCTTCGCAAACCGGTGCAAATGGGCTAAACTTGGCTGGATATGCAAACCGGCAGGTAGATGAACTTTTGGAAAGCGCGCGGCGAACCATCGATGAAGCCGAACGGGCGGTCTTGTACATGAGCTTCCAAGAGACGCTCGCCGAAGACATCCCCGCAATCTTCCTTTACCAGTCGACCTACGCTTATGCCATTGCAAGTAAAATCCGTGGCGTAGAAATCGAAAGATTGACAACGCCGGCGGATCGATTCGAGGATAGTACCTCGTGGTTCATCAAGACAAAAAAAGTATTACGCACAAGTGAATAAGGAGGGTCTTTGTCGGAGTGGCGGAATTGGTAGACGCGCATGGTTCAGGTCCATGTGGCCGCAAGGCTGTGGGAGTTCGAGTCTCCCCTTCGACACCATCGAACAACACATGTACGCCTTCGACAGGCTCAGGCAATAATTTCTGATCTGAACTGAATTATTCGCTGAGCTTGTCGAAGCGGCATATCAGGTGGTTTTTTACGGTCCAGCATTCTGGATCGAGTAAAGATCACGTGAGCAATTTCACATGACAAAACATAGAAGCGTTCTTTCACAATTGAATACGGATTTACCAGGAAGGTCACAGACCTTCCCCTACACCTAATATCTAACACCTATTTTTATGGTTGAAAAGAAACCTACGGGTTCCCGTTCGCCTTCGAAACGAAGCGGAGGAGCCCAAGGACGCAAGCCACGCCCACAGAGGTCTAAACAAACCTTCAAAGGACGCGTCTTCCGTCGAGAAAAAACCTTTACGTCTCCATCGGGAGACAAACTTCGCATTATCGTCCTTGGCGGATGCGAGGAAGTTGGTCGAAACTGTACACTTCTTGAATACAAAAACGACATCATTCTGGTCGACATGGGACTTCAATTCCCCGAAGAAGACATGCCGGGTGTTGATTACATCATCCCGAACGTAAGTTATCTTCGCGGAAAAGAAAAAAATGTCCGCGGGTGTATTATCACGCACGGACACTACGACCACATCGGAGCCATTCCGCATGTGATTCCAAAAATTGGAAATCCGCCAATTTACGCGCTTCCCATTACGGCAGCGATTGTAAAACGGCGCCAAGAAGACTTTCACACGCCAAAACTGAATCTAAAAGTCACAAAAACTTCCGACGTACTTCAGCTCGGGGCGTTCAAAGTCTCGTTCTTCCACATTAACCACAACATCCCGGACTCTGTCGGAATCGTCATTGAAACACCCGTGGGAGTGGTCTGCCACACAGGAGACTGGAAATTTGATTTCCATCCGGCCGGAACAGATCATGCCGACTTCCAACAAATTGCAGCGATTGGAAAAAGAGGCGTGCTTTGTCTTATGGGAGACTCGACCAACGCCAACCGCGAAGGCCACCAGGTTTCCGAACGCGTGATCGGTGACGAGCTTGAACGAATCATCGAAAAAGCCCCGGGACGCGTCATCATTGGAACCTTTGCGTCGCTACTCGCGCGTGTAAAACAGATCATTGAATCTTCCGAAAAGCTCGGAAAGAAAGTTGCGCTCGATGGCTACTCCATGAAAATGAACGTGGAAATTGCAAAGGAGCTTGGCTTTATCAAATGTTCTCCCCGAACGCTGATTAAACCCGAACAGGTCGATGGCTATCCACCAGAAAAAGTGGTTGTCATTTGTACCGGTGCGCAAGGAGAAAAAAATGCAGCACTGAATCGCATCGCCAACAACGACCACCGCTCATTGAAAATCACCCCGACCGACACGGTTATTTTCTCTAGCTCGGTTATCCCTGGAAACGAATCCGCTGTGCAAAGGCTGATGGACACGTTGTACCGAAAGGGAGCGAAAGTTATCAACTACCAAATGATGGACGTGCACGCCGGTGGACATGCAAAGAAAGAAGATATCAAGCTCATGCTTGCCCTCTTCAAACCGAAGTACTACGTTCCGATCGAAGGAAACCATTTTCTTCTTCGGGAAAATGCCGACGTCGCCTATTCAATGGGATGGGATAAGAACAAAGTGTTCGTGGTCGATAACGGCCAGATTATGGAATTCGGAAAAGATTTTGGAGCCCTGACAAAAGAAAAGGTTCCAACCGAATACGTATTCGTCGACGGACTTGGCGTGGGAGATGTGTCTCAAGTCGTGCTCCGAGATCGAAAGCACCTTGCAGAAGACGGTATGTTTGTCTGTCTTGTAAAAATCGAAAAGCGAACGGGAAAACTTGTTGGCCGACCCGACATTGTCAGTCGCGGATTCATCTTCATGAAAGATCAACGACGACTCCTTGAGGATGTTGAAAAACTCATCCAAACTCTCCTTGTCGACAAAGACCCGAAGTCGGCCGCAGACCCAACGTTCATTCGCAACAAGATTCGAGACGAAGTCGGTAAACTCCTCTTTAAGAAAACCGAACGAAGACCAATGGTCCTACCAGTGATCATCGAAGTTTAAGAGAGGGTATCAAAGGCAACAAGGGCATCGAGGCCATCAAGGCTTCGATGTTTTTGATATACTGAATCTTTCCCCGCACACGAACGTTATGGAGTTGTGAGCCAGCTGCGTCGTGCGGCCGTGTCTGTCGAGGTGAACATCGTCGAAGGTCACGCGAAGAATACCGTTCCGGATTTTCTCCGCTATTTGAACATTTCAGACGCCCCTGCCCGTGAGTGTGCGGTTCTCATTGAATTGAGTCGTGATTTGGGATATCTTACGGAGGACGATGCCGAAGTGATAGAATCTCAACGTCGAAAAACAGGTTACTTGTTAAACCGAATCCAAAACGGTCTTCGTAAGAAAAATCCTTGATGCCTTTGCGGCCCTCGAAACCCTTGAAACCCTCTCTATGAAACGTATCCTCACCGCTCTCCAACCATCCGGCTTTCTTCATATCGGCAACTATTTTGGTGCGATTGAACAGATCGTTGATCTTCAAAAAGGCAACGAGAATTTTTTGTTTATTGTGGATTACCACGCGATCACGGTTCCGCAGGATCCGAAGGACCTCAGACAAAACATTCTGTTTGCCGCCGCAACGTACTTAGCTGCCGGCATCGATCCAAAGCAAACCGTCATGTTCCAACAGTCACGCGTGCAGGAACACACGGAGCTTGGATGGATTTTGAATTGTATCGCGCACATGGGCGAGCTAGAGCGCATGACGCAGTATAAAGAAAAGGCCTCAAAGGCATCGAGGGCTTCAAAGGCGTCAACGGTCACTGTCGGCCTCTTTGATTATCCGGTTCTCATGGCCGCGGATATTCTTCTGTACGACACAAACGTTGTGCCGGTTGGCGAAGATCAGAAACAACATGTCGAACTTGCCCGTGACCTAGCGCAGCGTTTCAACAATCGATTTGGCGAAACATTTATCGTGCCGGACGTGCAATTGCGCAAGGCCGGCGCGCGAATTATGGGACTCGATGATCCGACAAAGAAAATGTCGAAGTCCGCCACCTCTCCAAAAAACTACATCTCCCTTATGGACGATGAAGCAACGGTAATCAAAAAAATTAAAAGCGCTGTGACAGATTCGGAAGGGACCGTTGAATACAACCCGAAAACTCGTCCGGGGATTTCGAACCTTATGGAAATCATGTCGCTTGTCACAAAAGTTTCGGTTGAAGAAATTCAGATCGATTACCAAGGAAAAGGCTATGGCGATTTTAAAGAGGATCTCGCCGAAGCATTGAATGTCTGGCTGAAACCCCTGCAAGCAGAAATCCAAGGGTACCTAGCGAACCCGGACGGACTCACACAAATCCTTGAAGACGGCGCGATTCGTGCCCGATCAATCGCGAGCGAAAAAATGAGCATTGTTCGAGAAAAAATTGGTGTCGCGCTCTAGCATCATGAAACGCCTTTTTCTCTTTATTGCGTTCGTTTTTGCGCTTGGATTTGGCTGGCGTCTGTTTTCCGTTGGCTCGAATATCACCATTGAAATCGAAGCGGAACCGGTTCATGAACAAGAACCGCTTTTGAAAATCGTCTCCGTCGATCTTGAAAAGGACGACCTACGCATGTTCTCAAAAAATTCTGACGGAGAACCTTACGGAACATTTCGAGCTCTTCAAACGGAACTTAAAAATACAGACCAACAACTTCTCTTCGCAACGAACGGAGGAATCTTTCAAGAAGACCTCACACCGCTCGGCCTGTACATTGAAAACGGCACTGAACAACATCCGGTCAATCTTCACAAAGATCTATACGGAAACTTCTATCTTCAACCGAATGGCATATTTTATTTGACGGGAAACGCAGGCGGCGTCGTTGCCACGGAAGATTTCGAATCGATCGAGGGTGTTCGTTATGCCACTCAGTCCGGTCCCTTGCTGCTCGTGGAGGGCAAGATTAATTCGAACTTTGACTTCCAGTCCACAAACCGAACCACCAGAAGCGGCGTCTGTTTCCCCGAGCGGGCCAAGGCTGTCTTCATTCTCGCCAACCAATCGATTACGTTTTACGAATTCGCGCAAGCCTTTCTCGATCAAGAATGCACAACTGCCCTCTACCTCGATGGCGCCATTTCCACCCTCTATTCAGCGGACGATCCTTCCCTTCCGTTCCCTTTTGAATATTCCGTAATCATTGGAGTTATCAAAGAAAAGGGTTGACGCACGCGGCTAAATGTGATATCTTCCTCGAGTCTTAGGAATGTTGGATGGCTACCCCGCCCCATGCCTAATAACAGACATTGAATCAATGACGA
>Ga0326597_10012250_pt1 | contig 11309 bp, 9 predicted proteins | sample RVTome_12_FD_203789 | JGI IMG/M metagenome (GOLD analysis project Ga0326597, IMG submission 203789) | Soil microbial communities from uranium-contaminated site in the Upper Colorado River Basin, Wyoming, United States - RVT100D185 | ecosystem: Environmental > Terrestrial > Soil > Contaminated >... | reverse complement strand
TCGCTCAGGGCCTTAAATTTCAAATGCGGAATCCGGGTTAATGAGAACATTGACCGAATGACCCGGGTCGTGATCTGTCCTTCCCTTAATTAAGTTTCCGTAGGTGGATCTCCACGGGGAAGACCGTGGCACCCTCCAGTACAGCCTTGGGGCGGAATTCTGAGCGAGAGCCCCGCCAAGCCCGGGCCTCGAGTCGAAGGATCGAAAACCGCTTTGCGGTCAATCGGGGTGCTTCCGAGAAATCTCTAACTTTTCCTCATCCGGGACGATATCCGTCACCAAGTCCCGGATCAGCGGCCGCTTGGGCAGCGGCTCGACGGTGATAACGCCGGGCGTTAATTTCACCATGCAAGTATACTCAACCTTGCCGTTCACCCGCGCCATACAGGTTTTGCAGGCATTGGCATTGATGCAGCTGTAGCGAATCGCCAGCGTGCTGTCGAGGTTGGCGCGAATCCAGCGCAGCGCATCGAGCACCGACATGCCGTCCTCATAGGCGACTTCGAAGTCGTCGAACCGTCCGGCCCGCTTCGAAGTGCCGCGCCGGACGCGGAGGATCGTGGAGCGTGCCTTTTGTTCATTCATGACCCGCTCCGCTCCGCTACAAACGCACCGGCGCAGTCCAGCGCGTGGCAAGCCTCCCGGACTTAAGCTCCATCACCTGGTTTTTCAACAAAGCTTCATCCGAATCCGGAAAATCCTCGCGCTGGTGCGCGCCCCGGCTCTCCGTTCGCACCAGCGCCGCGCTGACCACGGTTTCGGCGGTCGCCAGCATCGCCCGCAGCTCGAACCAGTCCTGGATGTCGAGGTTGAACGCGTTACCCTGGGACAGCCGGAGATTCGGCAAATTCTCCTGCTGCATCTGTTTGATGCGGCGCTGCGCCGCAGCCAGCTTTTCTCCGGTGCGGAATGGCCCGACCTGCTCCCACATGAGCTGCTGCAACTCCGCTTGCAGCGCCGCCGGCGTCCGTTTCTCTTTTGCGCCACTATGACTCAACGCTTCCAGCCCCTCGAACGCCGCGCGCGCTGGCACAATCTCCCGGCGCAGCTCGGCGCGCCGCGAAAAATCGGCGGCGCCGGCGCCCGCGCGCGCGCCGAACACGAATGCTTCGGTGATCGCGTTACCCGACAGCCGGTTGGCGCCATTGGCCCCGCCCACGGCTTCGCCGGCGGCGTAGAGTCCCTCGATGCGCGTTTCCATATTGGCATTCACTCGCACGCCGCCCATGTGATAGTGCGCCATCGGCCCGACTTCCACGGGAGTTTTCGTCAGATCGATTCCATTGGCGAACAGGCGGTCGATCACCGGGCCGAAAGCGGCGCGCAGATCGTGTTCTAGAACATGGCGAAAATCGAGATAGGCGCCGCCGTGCGGCGTGCCTCTGCCCGCTTCGACTTCCTTGAGGATCGCGTAGGCCGCCAGGTCCCGCGTCGCCGTGTACTTGCCAAAGTCCTCCCCGCCGTAGCGGTCGACGAATTCTTCAAACCGCCCGTTGAGCAGCTTGCCGCCAAGCTTGTAGCGAAACGGATCCCACATGATCGGATCCATGCCGACCAGACGCGGCGCGAGATGGCCGATGGGAAAAAATTGCACGAACTCCATGTCGACGATCTCGGCGCCGGCCCAGAGCGCGAGGGCGTAGGCCTCACCGCCCATGTTTGCCGAAGCGCTGTTGCGCGCATAGAGCTTGGTCAAGCCGCCGGCCGCGAGAATCACCGCCTTGGCGTGAAACAGCACCAACTCGCCGTCGGCGACGTGGAACCCGGCCGCGCCGAGGGCGCGCCCGTCTTTGACCAGAACTTCGATGACGGCGATATTGCTGATGCGGCGGATTGCTTGAATCTCGCCGACTTTGCGGCGCAGTGTCGCCGCCACTGCGGGACCGGTGTTAAGGAAGTCGACATAACAGCAGCGCTTGCGGCTGTGCCCAGGCGCCATTTCTTGCTTGATGTGACCTTCCTCTCGCGCCCAGCGTGTGCCCCACTCTTCCATCTCCAAGATGCGCTCGGGACCCTCGCGGCACAAAAGCGCCGACAGCTCTTCGTTACACAGGCCGCGCCCGGCCTTGAGGGTGTCTTCCAGGTGAATCGACCACGCGTCGGCCTCCTGTTGGCCGAGGGCTGCAGCCACGGTCATCTGCGCCATCACGGTCGCCCCGCCGCGGCCGACGAGACTCTTGTCCAACAGAATGACCGACGCGCCGACGCGCGCCGCGGCGATTGCGGCATACATGCCCGCGCCGCCGGCGCCGACGATCAGAACGTCAGTGGTAAACTGCTGCATTAAGAACTCGAAAAGGGGACAGGCAATTTTTTCGGGGACAGGCTGCTTTTTGTATTTCAAAAAGCTGCCTGTCCCCCTGTCTCGCGACCGAAAAAGTAGCCAGTCCCTTGCTGACTTTGCGCCCTTTGCGTTCTTTGCGGTTAAATGATCTTCCCTTCGCGCTCTTCGTGTCCTTCGTGGTGAGAAATTTGTTTTCTTGATTGCGACTTCGTCGCAACAGACTAATCTGCGCTCAACGACTCTACTCTCGCGCCTCCCGGCCGCCGCTTTTTTGCAGTTCGCCCAGCGCTTTCTTCGCGGCTTGCTGCTCGGCCTGTTTTTTGGTTTTCCCTTCGCCCCTGCCGAGCACTTTGCCGCCCACGGCGATTTCGGTGACGAAGCGCTTGTCGTGGTCCGGGCCGCTTTCGGCGACGATCCGATAGGTGGGCGGCGCGTGAAAAAGCATCTGGCTGATCTCTTGCAGCCGGGTCTTGTAGTCCTGCTGACCGAGTTTTTTCTCTTTGACGTCGCCAGTGAAATAGCGCTCCACGAGCCGGCGGGCGGTCTCGAATCCGCCGTCTTGGTAAACGGCACCGAGCACCGCCTCGAAGGCGCCGGCGAGAATGGAAGCCTTGGTGCGGCCCCCACTCCGCTCCTCCCCTTTGCCCAAACGCAGCAACGCGCCGAGATCGAGCTGCGCCGCTTTTTCCGCCAGAGCCGAGGTATTGACGAGCCCGGCGCGCATCTTGGAAAGATCGCCCTCGCTGCGGGCCGGAAATCGGCGCATCAAGAGATCGCTCACCGCCAGATCGAGCACCGCATCGCCGAGAAACTCCAAGACTTCGTTGTGGTCGGCGCCGTCATCGCGCTCGTGGGAAACATGAGTGAGCGCCCGCGCGAGAAGCGTCGGATCGGCAAAACTGTAGCCCAATTCTTTCTGTAAAGTGAGCAGTTGAGGTTTATTATTCGACGCCATCGTTATGGGCTTACCGAGATCCCGCCTGCGCTTGCCAAATGGGGCGGCGCGCCATCCATGGCTCTTCCGCTCAGCCAACCGGCCGCGAAACCGTCGAGTTGCACGGTGACGACTCGGTTTACAAATCCTTCGCCATTTCGCACTGCGACTGGGAGATAATTCTCGCTGAAGCCGCGCCGGCCGCTGGAACATCGGTCGGCCTTTGCTTCCACCAGGACGGCAAGCCGGTTGCCGAGAAAGCTCCGGCAGAATGCTTCCTTCTTGCGCGCGCCCAGCTCGCGCATCCGCCGCGCTCGTTGCTTTTTTACGTTTCCCGGCACGTGATCCGGTAACGAAACCGCGACGGTACCGCGCCGCTTGGAATATGGAAATACGTGAAAATAGGTGAGCGGCAGCGACGCGAAAAATCCCAGGGACCCCTCGAAAGCCGCGTCGCTTTCACCGGGGAAAGCGACGATAATGTCGCTGCCCAGCGCAGCGTCGGGTATTCGATCGCGAATTTTGCATATTAGCTCACCGTAATAAGCCGTATCGTAGTTGCGCCGCATCTGTTTCAACACGCCGTCGTCGCCGGCTTGCGCGCAAATATGGAGGTGGGGACAGATAACCTCGGACCCAGCGATCAGATCGAGCAGACGGTCCGGTACTTCGCGTGGGTCGAGAGAGCTAAGCCGCAAGCGCGGCACGAGTCCACTCGCCGCGATCTTTTCCACCAGCGACGTCAAATCCGTCTTCGGCGTCAAGTCCTGCCCGTAGCCGCCGAGATGGATTCCCGTGAGCACGATCTCCAGGTATCCCGCGTCGGCGAGCCGGTGCACCTGTTCCATCACTTCGCGCGGCGTCACGCTGCGGCTCAGGCCGCGCGCGGTTGGAATGATGCAATAGGTGCAGGAATAATTGCAGCCCTCTTGGATCTTGAGGAAGGCCCGCGTGTGGCCCGGCAGCGCCCGGGTTCCCAAGACCGGGACACCGCGCTCGCGCTGCACATCGCTCACGGCGATTGTTACGCCGGCGCCCGCAGCCGGCTCAGCGACGAAGCGAAGTAGATCGTCGAGCCGATTAAGACCAACGACATAGTCGACGCCGGGCAAACGCGCAACTTCCTCCGGGCTCACCTGCGCGTAGCAACCAGTGACCAACACTTTCGCTAAAGGGCTCAACCGCTTCGCGCGCCGCACCAACTGGCGCGCCTCCCAATCGGCGCGGTCGGTGACCGTGCACGAATTGATGATGTAACAATCCGCCGGCTCATCGAACGGCACGAAGCAGTGCCCGTCTTCCAGCCGGCTCTGAATCACCGCGGAATCGTACTGGTTGATCTTGCAGCCGAGGGTTGTGATGGCGATTTTCATATCTTCCCGTCGTGAAAAATCTTAAATCCCGTGTTATCTGAGATCTGAAATTTCAAATTTGGGTAGTGGTTCAGTTTCACAAAAATTTGTAGGGGCGACCCTGTGTGGTCGCCCGTCCGAGAGGGCAGACACGTAGTAGGGGCGCACCTATGTGTGCGCCCGACAATGGGGCGGACACACAGGTCCGCCCGTACAATGCCCCTACGTTGACGCGTCGTTGAACCCAAATAGAACCACGACCCGCAAGCCTGTTGCCTTCATCAACTGCCGCTATTGCGCAACAGCTCTTTGATCTTGTTCAGCTCTTCGCTCTCCTCGGCTGTTTTTTCTTCTAAGCCGCCCTGTCGCGCGCTCAGCTCGTTGACCCGCTTCTCGAGAAGCTCAACCTGTTCGAGCGCGCTGGTGAGCACCCGCTGCACCGGGTCGGGCAGGTCAGCCGAGTTTAGGTCGATGATCGCTTTGCCCGTCGGCGTATGCCTCGCCTCGATCTTTACGGCTTTGCCTGGGATGCCGACCACTGTGGAGTGCGGCGGCACCGAAGTCACCAGCACGGAGCCGGCGCCCACCCGGCTGTGGCGGCCGACGGTCACCGGCCCGAGGACCGCCGCGCCGCTGAAGATCGTCACCGAGTCCTCGATGGTGGGGTGGCGCTTGATGCGTTGTGTCGAGGTGCCGCCCAGCGTGACGCCCTGGTAGATCGTCACATCGTCGCCGATCTCACTCGTCTCTCCGATCACGACGCCCATGCCGTGATCAATGAAAAAACGCCGGCCGATTTTCGCTCCGGGATGGATCTCGATGCCGGTAAGAAAGCGGCCGACGTGGCTCACAAACCGCGCCAGCGTGGTGAGGCGGCGCTGCCAGAGCCAGTGCGCCAGCCGGTGGATCAGAATCGCGTGAAAGCCGGGATAAGCAAGCGCCACCTCCAACACCGACCGAACCGCCGGGTCGCGGTGAAAAACGACCTGGATGTCCTCTTTCAAAGTCTCGAACATTTGTCTCGGTAAACCCTCAGGCGTACAAGGTAAGGCAGCTCCTGACTCCTAACGCCTTACTCCCCTGGCGTGCCGCGAATCCTTGTAAAGTTTGTAATCGATGCTATCCACCAGCGCCTGCCAGCTCGCCTCGATGACGTTATGGGAAACACCGACAGTGCCCCAGCGGTTTTTGCCGTCTCCGGACTCGATCAACACGCGCACCGAAGCGCCGGTGCCTTCGCCCGACGAAAGCACCCGGACTTTGTAGTCCAAGAGCTCGACGGTTTTTAACGCCGGATAGAATTTCGTCAGCGCCCGCCTAAGCGCCTGGTCCAGCGCGTTCACCGGCCCGTTGCCCATCGCAGCCGCGTGCTCGATCTCACCATCGACCTCGACCATGATCGTTGCCTCGGATATCGGCGGCTCCCCTTCCTTGCGCTTTTCGTCGATCACGCGGAACCCCACCAGCTTGAAGTTCTTCCGCTTCTTCCCCAGCGCCTCCTGAATCAACAACTCGAAGGAAGCCTCGGCCGCCTGGAACTCATAGCCTTGGCCTTCGAGCTCTTTGGTGCGGCGCAGAATCTCGCGAATCGCCTCGCCCTTGTCCTTGAGATCGATGCCGTACTCTTTTCCCTTGTAAACGATATTGCTCCGGCCGGAGAGATCGGAGACCAGAACTCTTTGCCGGTTGCCGACCAGTTCGGGATCGATATGCTCGTAGGTCTCGCGGTTTTTAAGCACGCCGGCGACGTGGAGCCCCCCTTTGTGAGCAAACGCGCTATCGCCGACGTAGGGCTGGCGCTTATGGGGTTGGAGGTTCGCCAGCTCATAAAAGAATTGAGAGACTTCGCGCAGTTTTTTCAGCTGTGCCGGCGTCACGCATTTTTTCCCCATTTTCAATTGCAGGGTGGCGATCGCCGAGATCAGATTCAAGTTGCCGCAGCGCTCACCGAACCCGTTGACGGTCCCTTGCACCTGGGTAACCCCCATCTCGACGCCGGCCAAAGTGTTGGCGACGGCCAGCTCGCTGTCGTTGTGACAGTGGATGCCGAGGGGTGTCTTGATCACCCGATTGACATGCGTCAGCGCCTCGCGCACCTCGCCGGGCAAGCGCCCGCCGTTGGTCTCGCACAGCACGATCCAGTCCGCGCCGCCTTCCTGAGCCGCCTTGAGACACTCCAGGGCATAATCCGGATTGGCGCGAAAGCCGTCGAAGAAGTGCTCCGCGTCGAAAATCACTTCGTCGACCCGCCGTTTGATATAGGCGATGGAATCGGCGATGACCTCCAGATTGGCCTTCTGGCTGATGCGCAGATCGTCGCGCACGTGGAGGTCCCAGGTCTTGCCCACCAGCGTCACCACCGGCGTATCGGCGTCCAACAAAACTTTTAGATTGAAATCCTGCGACGGCTTGGCGCCGGGTTTACGCGTGGTGCCGAAGGACGCGATTTTCGCGTTTTTGAGCTTGAGCTTTTTCACTTGCCTAAAAAAATCCGCGTCCCGCGGGTTGGAGCCCGGGTATCCGCCCTCGATGTAGTCGATGCCCAATTCTTCGAGCTTCTCGGCGATGCGCAGCTTGTCCTCCAGAGTGAACGAGACATCCTCCGCCTGGCAGCCGTCGCGCAAAGTCGTATCGTAAAGCAAAACATCCTTCATACATTACCCTGTTTCTCGACGAACGCGTCGTGCAATACGCGCACCGCCAGTTCGGCGTGTTTCGCTTCGATGACGACGGAAATCTTGATTTCCGAAGTTGAAATCATCTCGATGTTGATTTTCTCGCGTGCCAACACTTCGAACATCTTCGCCGCCACCCCGGCGTGGGTGCGCATGCCGACCCCGACCACGGATACCTTGGCGATATCGGTATCGACCTTGACGCCTTTGGCATCGACAGTTAGCGCGGTCTTCTCCACGATGGCCAGCGCTTTTTTATGATCCGCCTTGGGCACGGTGAAGGTCAAATCCGTGGTGCCGTCCTCGCTGGCGTTCTGAATGATCATGTCGACGACGATATGGGCGTCGGCGATGGGGCCGAAAATCTGCGCCGCCAGCCCGGGGCGGTCCGGCACCCGCTGCAGCGTAATCTTCGCGTCGTTCTTGTCGCAGGCCACGCCGGAAACCAACACGTCGTTCATACTCGCCTCCTCGTCGACCACCCAGGTCCCCTCCCCGCCGCCGAACGTCGAGCGGACATGGACGGGGACGGAATATTTCTTGGCGAACACTACCGAGCGGATCTCCAACACCTTGGCGCCGGTGCTGGCCAGCTCGATCATCTCGTCATAGGAGATGCGCGCCAATTTTCGCGCGTTCGCGCAGATGCCGGGGTCGGTGGTAAAAACCCCTTCGACATCCGTGTAGATCTCACAGGCGGCGGCGTTGAGAAACGCCGCCAACGCCACCGCGCTGGTGTCCGAGCCGCCGCGCCCCAAGGTGGTGATATTGTCGTCTTCATCCACGCCCTGGAAGCCCGCCACGACGACGACTTCGCCGTTTTTCAACGATTCGATAATCTTCGTCGAGTCGATGTTTCTGATGTGCGCCTTGCCGTATGCATTGTCCGTCTCGATTCGCACTTGATGCCCCAAGTAGGACCGTGCCATCTGTCCCAGTTCTTTTAATGCGAGACTCAACAAAGCCACCGAGACCTGCTCGCCAGAGGCCAGCAACACGTCCTTCTCGCGCTCATCGGGAATCTCGGCGATTTGATTCGCCAAAGCGATCAATCGATTGGTCTCTCCCGCCATGGCGGAGACGACCACGACCACGTCGTTGCCCGCCTGCTTGGCCGCACACACCTTCACCGCCACCTGCTTGATGCGCTCGATGGTGGCAACAGAGGTGCCGCCGTATTTCTGTACCAGCAATGCCATACGCAATACTTCGTTCAAAAGTTCAAGGGTTCAAGGTTCAACGAACGGAACTCGGTCAGCCCTTGAACTTTTGAACTCTTGGACCTTTGAACCTTTTGACTCCCAGACACTCGATGATCCGTTCATAGCGCTCGCCATGAGCGATAAAATTCAGTTTGCGCCGGTTGGCCCCGGCGTGAGTCATGCGCAGTTCGAGGTATTCATCGACTTCCTCGGCGGCCAGATGCTCAAACCATTCCACCAGGCTCACGCCTTCGCCGTAGAGATATTCTCTAAGATTCAGCCCCTCGGTTTCCTCACGGTTGTTAATCCGGTACAAATCGATATGAAAGATCGGCAGCCGACCTTCATACTCGTTGATCAGTGTAAAGCTCGGGCTGCGAATCCAAGCGTTCTTACTTACCTCCAATCCCTCCGCCACCCCGCGCACAAAACAGGTCTTGCCAGCCCCCAATTCGCCGACTAGCCCGATAATCTCGCCACCGCAAAGCAAACGCGCCAGTCTAGTCCCCCACCTGCGGGTTTCTGGATCCGAATGGGTAACAACGGTAAAGAAATTCATCTGGCGGAAGCCCCATCAGACACAATTATTACATTCCTGGGGGAATTTCGAGACTGACCAGGATTATCCATGTTCCCAGGTAAACTCGTCGCACAGTAGACCTCGGAGCGAGCCTGGAGAGGCGAAGGCATCCGGTCGTAACTGGCCAATAACTTCTTTGGTGCTTAGCTGGATGTTTGAACTTTTTTCCTATATTCGCACCACCACCGCCAGCTTGCAGGCCGCTTCAAGGTACGGACACATTGCCTTCGACTCGGAGGGCTCGCTCCGAGGGCGTCCTCACACTGTGAATAATCTGAGCTAGGGGGTTGCCGCCGATAGCCGGCGCATGCCGGCGGGCAACCCCTCGATTATGTCCGATGCGATGAGACCAATGGGGCCTTTTGCCTCGGCGGCCCGGTCGCCGACGAATCCGTGGAGATAGACGCCGAGTTTCATGGCGTCTTCCGGAGAATATCCTTGACCCAGCAGCGCCGCCAGCATGCCAGCCAACACGTCGCCCATGCCGCCGCTCGCCATGCCGGGATTGCCGGTAGGATTGATAAAAACTTTCCCGTCCGCCGTGGCAACCACGGTTCGGGCTCCTTTGAGCACAACGTGGCAGCGATTCTCGACCGCGAAAAATTGAGCGGCGCCCACGCGATCCTTGTTGACGGCGGCCGCATCCCTCCCGATCAGACGCGCCATCTCACCGGGATGTGGTGTGAGGATGGGCGGCGATTGGGCGTTTCGCAAACGATCGATCTCCAGCGCCAGATTGCTGAGACCGTCGGCATCAATTACCCAGGGCAATTCCAAATTGCGCAGCAGCCAGCGCATGGCGGTCCGAGTCGCATCGTTGACGCCGATCCCCGGACCGAGGAGTAGCGCATTCTTGCGCTCCAAGAGACGGCGCCATTCCTCGTCGCTTAGAGTTTCCAGATCTTCGGTCTTCTTGCCTCCCAGCGGCTCGGTCATCACTTCGACCAGCGAGCTCGCGAAGATGTCGTTCAAAGAGCGCGGCGCAGCCAAGGTCACCAGCCCTGCGCCCATGCGCATCGCCGCCCGGCAAGCCAAGATCGCCGCGCCGGTTTTTCCCCGCGAACCGGCCATAACCAGCAGATGGCCGTAGGTTCCCTTGTGGGTATCGGGATCGCGTCTCGGCACCAGCCACCGAATTGTTTCTCGATCAAGAAATTCCGTCTTAGGCGCGACCTTTTCGACGGCGCGGCTATCGATGCCAATGTCCAAAACCGCCAACTCGCCGACGTAGCTTAAGCCGGGATAAATCACTTCACCGAGCTTCGGATAGCCCAGCGCCACCGTCAGCTCCGCCTGAATTGAAACGCCGAGGGGGACTCCCCGGTCGGTGTCGAGGCCTGAGGAAATATCCACCGCGACGATCGGCAGGCCCGATGCGTTCATCAGCGTGATCGCTTCCGCGTACAGTCCGCGCACTTCGCTTTTCACCCCCGTGCCTAAAATGGCGTCCACGAGCAAACCATTCTTACTCATCCGCTGGCCGAGCTGCTCCAATCCGTTTACGCCGATCTCGACGACTTTCCCTTTGCGCTTTAGAAAAGCGTTGAGGTTGTGCGCGGCATCCGGCGTAAGCTCGTCCCGGCGCGCGAGCAGCGCGACTTCGCAGGGGATGCGTTTTCGTTTCAGCAGCCGCGCGACAACAAAACCATCGCCGCCGTTGTTGCCCTTGCCAGCGACGACCAGCACGCCTTTGCTGGCGGCTTTCGAAAAATGCTCGATGATGGCCTTGGCAATTCCCTCGCCCGCGCGCTCCATTAGATCGAGGCTCGGCACGCCATACTCTTGGATCGTCAGCCGATCCATCTCGCGCATCTGTTCAGCGGTAACAACAATCATCGTTCCAAACGTTCCAGTTGTTCCAATCGTTTCAATCGTTTAAAGTGGAACGATTGGAACAACTGGAACGGCTGGAACTTTCCTACGCTCTCGCGCTTCGAAGTATCTCTTTCATTTCCCGCACCGCCTGTTCAATGCCGACGATCACGGCGCGGGCGATGATGCTGTGGCCGATGTTGAGCTCAACGATTTCCTCGATGGCAGCGATCGGAAGAACGTTGTCGTAGTTGAGGCCGTGACCGCCGTGCACTTCCAAGCCTAGCTTTCGCGCAAGCGTTACCGCCGCAACGATCGCCCCGAGTTCCTCATCCCGTTCACGGCCAGAGGCGTTGCAGTAGCTCCCCGTATGAATCTCGATGGCGTGGGCGCCGACTTCTTTCGCGGTCTCGATTTGAGCGGGTTCCGGATCGATGAACAGGCTCACGTGGATGCCGCGGCCCTCAAGC
>Ga0326597_10012249_pt1 | contig 11310 bp, 8 predicted proteins | sample RVTome_12_FD_203789 | JGI IMG/M metagenome (GOLD analysis project Ga0326597, IMG submission 203789) | Soil microbial communities from uranium-contaminated site in the Upper Colorado River Basin, Wyoming, United States - RVT100D185 | ecosystem: Environmental > Terrestrial > Soil > Contaminated >... | reverse complement strand
CTCGTGGACGCGCTCCGCTGGTTCGCTGCCGCGCGCACGGTAGACGCGGAACACGGCGCCGTCGGAATCGGTCGCAAGGAGCCGCCAGCTCAGGAAGACCCGCGACTCGCCGGTGCGAATCGCGACGAGCCCGCGGTCTAGGCGTTCCGCCTCACGGTCGGCTGCGAGCATGGGCCGGTCCGCTCCAGAGCAGAGGAGCAGCAACGGGACCGCGACGAGCCGGAAGGGGCGGGACACGATGATTCCTCGCGAAGACGTCCGAGTCGATCCACCATCCGTTGCGGTACCGATGAATCGGAACAACGCGATCCCATCTTCCCGCGGGAAGCGGCGTGCGTAAAGCTTGCAGACCAGGAGGAACGTCGGGCGTGGTTCAGAAACGAGCGGCGTGGTTCAAGGCCGGGTAACACCCGGCCGTGAACCACGCCGAACGGCCGTCACCGGATCGGCGAGTAGTCGGTCGGATCGAGGAAGACGCTCTCGACCTTGCTGACGATCGCGCCGTCCTGGTGCGACTCGGTGTAGACCTGTTTCCAGACCGGGTCGTTCATGAACGCCTTCCACGAGGCCTCGCGCGCGTCCCGGCTCGGGTACGCGAGGATGTAGACGAGCGTGTCGGGCTGGTCGACGGGCGTCCAGTAGCCGACCAGCGTCATGCCGTGCTTCACGAAAAGGTAGTTCGTGTGATTGCGGAAGCGCGAGTGGAGCGCGTCGAGGCGACCCGGAGCGGTGTGGTAGGTCCGCATCTCGAAGATGCGAGCCGAGAGCTTGGCTGCCGCTGACTCCTGTGCGGGCGCGACGGGCGGCGCAGCGGACAACCACGCGATGGCCGCGCAGAGGGCGAACGCGAAGATGGCGAGGAAGCGGCTTCGTTGTCTCATGCTCGGATTCCGTCCGGACGCGACGCGCGCGGGCCGCGCGTTCGCGGTCTCGGTGGTGGAGAGGTAGCGGGAAAGGGTCGACGACCCACGAGGCGTGCATTACAAACGGGGCCGGTCCCGGCGCACAAGGGTCCGCGCGAGAATAACTGCCCAGAGAGACGCGCGGATTTGCGCCAGATTCGGTCGCGAACGACCGAGCGAGACCGTAAGCGAGGGTCGGTTCTCCGCTTCCGGCGCCTCGCGGCGGTTCGCGAGCTTGCCGAGCGTCGCGCGTCGCGAAGCGGCCGCCGCACGGACCCCAAGACCACACGCGAGACGACAGACGATGGCTCCGACGAGAATCGCGCTCCTCCTGGTGATCGTGGCGGTCGCGGCCGGCGCGGCGATCTGGTTCCTCCACGACCCGTCCGGCCAGCTGCTCGTGCGCGTCACACGGTTCGAGGCGCTCGGGCCGGCGGTCGCGCGGCCCGGCGACTCGCCGTGGTGGCGCGGACCCGCGGGAGACGGCAAGTTCGCGACCAGTGAGCGCATCCCGCTCACGTGGGGCCCCGGTGAGCACGTCGCGTGGTCGGCGCCGCTTCCCGGGCGGGGCCACGCGTCGCCGTGCGTCGCGGGCGAGCGCGTCTTCGTGTTCACGTGCGACGAGGTGTCGAAGGAATTGCTGCTCCTCGCGTACTCGCGTTCGGACGGCGCCGAGCTCTGGCGTCGCCGCCTCCATCAGGGCGGACTGATGCACACGCACGGCAAGAACTCGCACGCATCGGCGACGCCCGCTTGCGACGGCGAGCGCGTCTTCGCGAACACCATCGTCGACGATCAGCTCCTTGTGTGGGCGGTCGGCGTCGACGGAGAGCTCCGGTGGACGACCGCGGCGGGCGCGTACCGATCGACGCACGGATACGGCTCGTCCCCGGTCCTCCACGAGTCGTTCGTGATCGTCAACGGCGACAACGAGGGCACGGGGTTCATCGCGGCGCTCCATCGCGCGACGGGCGAGATCATCTGGAAGACACGCCGTGTGAGCGCGGCGAGCTTCGGGACGCCGATCGTCGCGCGACTCGCCGGCCGTGAGCAGCTACTGCTCGCTGGCGCAGGGCGCACGACGAGCTACGAACCGGCGACGGGCGAGGAGATCTGGCGCTGCGACGGCCCGGCGACGACCTGCGCGGTGACGGTCGCGGTCGAGGGCGAGCTCGTCTTCACGAGCGGCGGCTACCCGGAGCGCGAGATCCTGGCGATTCGCGCCGACGGCAGCGGAGACGTCTCGTCGACCCACGTCGTCTGGCGGACGAACAAGGCGCGCACGTACGTGCCGTCGCCGCTCGTCGACGCGGGGCGACTCTTCATCGTCAACGACGACGGCATCGCGACGTGTTACCGCGCGGCGACGGGCGACGTGCTCTGGCAGGAGCGGCTGAAGGGCGCGTTTTCGGCGTCGCCGGTCCTGATCGGCGAGCGCGTCTTGGTGACGAACGAGTCGGGCCGCACCTACGTGTTCCGTTCTGCCGGCGAGTTCGAGCTCCTCGCCGAGTGCGACCTCGACCCGCGCGGCATGGCGACGCTCGTCGCGTGCGAGGACGGAATCTTCCTGCGCGGCGAGAGCACGCTCTACCGGCTCGCGACGGCGGGCGCTTCCGTCAGGCGGCCGGCGGCTCAAATAGGATTAGGGTCCGCGGCGCGGTAGTCCGCGTATCGTCGCGGCGCGGCGTCCGCTCGCCGTCGATCTCCAAGCTTCTCTGGTTCGAGTCTCACCGATACGATCGGATCCCATGCACGACGGCCCCGAGGTGGAGCTGATCCGGGACCTTGCTCGCCAACTGCGCGGTACGGTGCTCGAGCGCGAGATGATCCTGGGCGGGTCGTCCGGACTTTTCGGGTTCTCGACCGGCGTGCCGGCGTTCACCGAAGACCTCGACTTCCTCATCCGTGAGGAGCTGGTCGTGGCAGAGGGAATCCGCATCATCGATCTCCTCGGACGTGTCGGGTTCCAGCGCCAGCCGGACACGCCGACGTTCACCGCGCCCGGTAAGCCGATGTTCGACCTCGTCGGCTACTCGACCGCGAACCCCGCCGATCACCTGTCGCCGCCAGGACCGCTCCGCGTGATGGTCTTCGGCGACATCGGCATAGTGCTGGGCGCGCCGTCGAGCGTGACGACCGATGCCGACGGGGTCGCGGCACTGTCGCCGTTCGCTTTCTGCGCGCTCAAGCTGACGACGGTCCGGGTCGAGAAGGGATCGAAGGACAAGCTCCAGGCGCTGCTCGTCATCAGAGAGCGACGCGATGATCGTTCGTTCCGCGAGGGGTTCCTGGCGGCGTTGTCGCGTTTCGACCGCGACCGCATCGCCGATGCGTTCGGCGACGCTCAGGCCGCCTTCCTCTCGCTCCAGCGGGACCCCGAGTTTCGCGACCGCGGAGCCGAAGGCTACCGCGCGCTCCTCGAGCGGGCGGAAGAGGGATTCGCAGTCTTGAACGCGTGGTTTGCGGGGGGGCTTCATGGCTGAACCTCGATCGTTCGAGCTGATCGAACGCAGCGCTCGCCGCGACGCGGCGGCAGCGAGAGCGCGGTCTTTGTCGCGACGGGCGATGGGGGCGCTCTTCTGGAAGTACCTCGACGTCGTCCCGTCCGTCTTCTCGGCACGCGGCGAGCTCTACGGTCTCCGCCTCCTCGTGCCGCGATGCGCAGCTCTCGATCACCTCCGGGAGACCGCGGTGCTGACACTCGACTCGGCGACCGAGGCGTTCGGTGGGTTTCGTATCGGACGGGCGCGGAACGACTACGCGTACTTCGCCAGCGAGAGCGAGGTCGTCGCGGTCGAAAGCGCCGGCCTCGCGGTGCGGCGGCCGGGAAGCAGCTTTCCGTTCGCGTGGACTCCGCCGGACCGGGAGATGCTCTTCGCGGTCGTGCCGCGCCGGATGCCCGCGTCAGCGATGCGCGGCGGTGCCCGCGTCGTGACCCGCGGCGACCTCATCCGCGATCTGATCGGTTTCTATGGCCTGCGGGTCGACGTCGTCGCGGCGATCGAGGCAAAGCTCGGCGAGAGCGAATAGGCGCCTTCGACGCGCGGCGACCCAGCGCGTCCGTGCTCTCGAGGCTCGCGCTCGGCGCTGTTGACTCGCCTGCGCCCGGGGTCGACACTGGCGGCGCCGGGAGCCAACAGCGCGATCGCTGCCCGGGGTCGGGCGCACTCGCGTGCATCCGCGAGGCGAGGGAGGTCGTATGCGGTACGCTTCGGATCGTCGATCGGCGCTCTGCGCGCGTCGATGGGTCGTCGTTTGCGGGTCGATCGTCGTCGCGGGTGGCTTGGCGCGGCTGGCGCGCGCGCAGGAGGTCCTCGACGGGCGCGACCTCGGCGAGCGAGGCTTCGTGCTCGAGGCCGACGCGAACCGCAGCGCGATCCGCACCGGCGTCGGGCTCGGCGACATCGACGGCGATGGCTTCGACGACCTCGCGATCGCGGGGCGTCACACGGCGGACCTCCGAAGCGAGTTCCACCTGTCGATCGTCTACGGTCGGCCCGACCTCTTCGGCCGGCATTCGTTCCGGACGCTCCCGCGCAAGACCGAGTTCCGCTTCGGCGAGGACGGCGCCGAGGCGAGCCGCGTCGAGCACGTGACCTCGATCGGCGATCTCGACCGCGACGGTCGCCCCGATTTCGTGTTCTCGATGCCGTCGCTCTCGCTGCGGCCCGAGCTCGCGCGCGGGACCGCGTTCCTCGTCTACGGCTCGGCCGACTTCGGCGACGAAGTGCTCGTCGAAACGATCGGAACGAAGGTGCGCGGCACGGTCTTCGTCTCGAGCGATCCCGAGATCGACGGCGTCGGCGACGACTCGGCGCTCGTCGGCGACTTCAACGGCGACGGCCGCGACGACTTCGCGATCTCGGCGCCCTATTTCGGTCCTCCGGGTCGCGAAGGAGCCGGCAGCTTGCTCGTGCTCTACGATTTCGAGCGGCTGCCGCCCGAGGTCGACCTCGCGGAAGTCGGCAAGGGGATCCCAGGGACGCGCTTCATCGGCAGGGCGCGCGACACCGAGTGCTGCGGCTCGACCGGTACGCTCGGGGGGGCGGTCGAGCCGGCGGGAGACGTCGACGGCGACGGGCTCGCGGACATCCTCGTCACCGCGCGCGAGCTGCGGCCGCGCACGGTGTACCTCATCCGCGGTCGCCGCGATCTTCCGGCCGTGGTCGACCTGATCGACCTCGAGGGCGGCGGCGAGATCGAGAACGTCACGGCGATCGAGAACGACTTCGTCGAGGCGAACCGGATCTTCGCGAGCGATGGGCAGATCGCCGGCGCCGGCGACGTCAACGGCGACGGCTTCGACGACATCCTGGTCGCCGCGTCGAAGCAGTGCTGCGCGTTCCAGGTCGTCGCGGACAGCGAGGTTTTTCTCTTCTGGGGTCGTCGCGAGTGGCCGGCGACGATCGGCTTCGCGTCGCTCTCGCCCGCGCTCGGCGTCTCGTTCCGCGCGATGCGCGCGCAGGACTCGTTCGGGCTCTCGATCGCCGGAGCGGGAGACCTCAACGGCGACGGGGTCACCGACTTTCTGTTCGGCTCCGAGCGCGCGTCGCTGCGTGGGCAAGACTCCGGCGAGGCGTACGTGTTCCTCGGGCGCCCGAAGTACGCCGACATCGTCCGCTTGAGCGACGGCTTCGAAGGGATCGCGCTGCGCGGCGAAGGGAGCTTCGACAACCTCGGCTCGCACGTCGCGGTCGCGGGAGACTTCAACGGCGACGGCGGTGTCGATTTCCTGATCCTCGCGCAGCACCACTCGAACTTCAGCGAGACGCCGAGCCGCGCGTACCTCGTCTACGGCGAGAGCACGGGCGACGTGCCGCTGCGCGTCCACCGCGTCGAACCGCCGTACGGTCCCGAACGCGGCACCGGCGTGCTGATCCGCGGCGCCGGGTTCGGTAGCGTGCCGCGCGTCCTCTTCGGCGGACTGCCGGCGGGGCGCGTCACGGTGCGCTCGACGACGACGCTCGACGTGCAAGCGCCGCCGGGCGTCGCTGGGACGACGGTCGACGTGCGCGTCGAGCAGGACGGCGAGAGCGTGACGCTCGCGTCGTCGTTCGAGTACGTGCCGGACCTGCCGCGCTTCGACCTCGATGACCTCGGGCGCCAGGGGATCGAGATCCTCCCGGCGGGCGATGAGCGCCTCGGCTCCGCGATGGCGTTCGTCGACCTCACCGGCGACGGCGTCGAGGAGCTCGTCGTCGCGTCGCGCACCGAAGCACGCTCGGAGCTGATCGTCGTGCTCGGCGGCGGACGCACTCCGGAGCGCATCGCGCTCGCGGAGGGTTCCGCGCGCGTGCGCCGGATCTCGTCGCGCCAGCAGCTCTCGGGCGGCGTAGGCGAAGTGCGTGCGATCGGCGACGTCGACGGCGACGGCATCGACGACCTCGCGTTCTCGGCGGGCACCGGTACCGGGACGACGGTCGCGTTCATCGTCTTCGGACGCGCGCGTCTCGACGATCTGGTGCTCGAAGATGAACTGCTCGCGGGCCGCGCGGTGCGCCTCGAGCGCGGCAGCGGTCCGAGCTCGGACTTCGTGTTCGCGCCGCTCGGCGACGTCGACGGCGACCTCGTCGACGACTTCGCGCTGGCGCTGCCGTCGTCGGGCCCTGCCGGCTCCGCCGGCGGCGAGATCGTGCTCGTTACGGGCCGCCGCGCGTGGCCCGAGGTCTTCGACGTCGACGTCGCGGCCGCTCGCTTCGCGACGCTCGTGCCGCCCGAAGGCGTGCGCGAGCTGGGCCGCCGCTTGGTCGCGGCCGGCGACGTCGATGGTGACGGCCACGTCGATCTCCTGACGACGACGGTCGCCGATGCGATGTTCGGCACCGTGTACCTCGTCTTCGTGCGGCCGGAGCTCGCCGGAGCGGATCCGGTGGCCGTCGAGAGCCTGGTCGGCACGGGCGGTGCGGTGCGCTTCGAGATTCCGTTCGAGCGCGCGAGCGGCACGAGCGCGCTCAATTCGCTCTGGGTCGCCGCCGCGGGCAACTTCGACGGTGACCGCTTCGACGATGTGCTCATCGGCTACGAAGGCGGCGGCGTCGACAACGCGGGGATCACCTTCGTCGTTCCCGGCGGCGACGACTTGCCGTCGCGGATCGTCCTCGCCGAGGAGCCGCCGGCCGCGCCGGAGCCGCCGGAGCTCGCGGGCATAGTGCGGGTGCGGGGCGCGCCACAGACGCAGTCCGGGAGCGCGGCGCCGCTCGGCGACTTCAACGCCGACGGCCACGACGACTTCGCGCTGCGCGCCGCGTCGGTGCTCGACGGCTTCGACCTCGCGCAGCTCCACGGCGTCGTCAGCGTCGTCTTCGGCGGCGCGGCGACGCCGGCGACGCTCGACCTCGGCGAGCTGCGCGCGCACGGATTGTCGATCGCGACGCGTCCGACGGGACTCGCGAGCCTCGACCTGCGCGAGGTCGGCGACCTCGACGGCGACGGCGAGCCGGACCTCGCGTTCATCGAGCGGCGCGTCGCGCTCGACGCGCAGGGCACCGAGACGACGACGGTCTTCGTCGTCTTCGGTCCGTTCGGCGGTGTCGAGTTCGTGCGCGGCGATGCGAACCGCGACGGACTGCTGAACGTCGCCGACGCGGTGTTCACGCTCTCGTTCCTGTTCACGGGCGGGCTCGGACCCGAGTGCGAGGACGCGTGCGATTCGGACGATGGCGGCACGATCGAGCTGACCGACGCGGTGTACTTCCTGTTGCACCTCTTCCTCGGCGGGCCGCCGCCGCCGATGCCGTTCCCCGAGGCGGGACGCGACCCGAGCGACGATGTGCTCGGGTGCCGAGGATTCTGAACGCGCGGCGCGCCGTCCGGTCGCTCGGGCGGCGGAGGATGCGAAGCGTGAAGCCGAGCGGAAAAATGGGCGGTTGCTCTTGCGCCGACCCTGATTCTTGTCCGGGCGCTGATTCTTGTCCGTGCCCGTAGGCGCCGTTTCGATCCATCCCGCGGAGATCCACCGTGTGCACGCGAAGCCGACTCTCGATCGCCCTCTCCCTGCTGGCGAGTCTCGTTGCCGCTCCGTCGATGCTCGCCGCCGAGGGCTTCGTCCTCCACGCGTTCGAGCGCCGTGAGTTGACCGATGTCTACTTCTCCGAGGGCGCGGGAGCGGGCGATATCGACGGCGACGGCGACGTCGACATCGTCTACGGGCCGTACTGGTTCGCCGGTCCGAGCTTCACCGAGCGTCACGAGATCTGGCCTGCGAAGCCGCAGCCTCGGGAGCGTTATGCCGACAGCTTCTTCTCGTGGGTCGACGATGTCGACGGCGACGGCGACCGCGACGTGTTCAGCGTCGGGTTCCCCGGCACGCCGGCCTGGGTCTACGAGAATCCCGGACGCGAAGGCCTCGATCGTCCGTGGACGAAGCACCAGGTCTTCGACAAGGTGTCGAACGAGTCGCCGCACTGGATCGACATCGCCGGCGACGCGGCGCCCGAGCTCGTCTGCACGCGCGAAGGGTACTTCGGGTACGCGAGCATCGACCGCGCGCGACCGTTCGCTCCATGGACCTTTCGCGCCATCTCCGAGAAGATCGCGCCGGCGCCCTTCGGTCACGGTCTCGGAGTCGGCGACGTCAACGGCGACGGCCGCCTGGATGTGATCCACGCGAACGGCTGGCTCGAGCAGCCGCTCGAAGCGAGCAGCGCAGAACTCTGGCGGCTGCACGAGGTCGCGTTCACCGACTCCTACGGCGGTGCCGAGATGCACGCGTACGACGTCGACGGCGACGGCGACAACGACGTGATCACGAGTCTCGCCGCGCACGACTTCGGCCTCGCGTGGTACGAACAGAAGCGTGTGGGCGACGCGATCACGTTCGAGTTGCACCGGATCGCCGGCGATCGACCGGCGCAGAGCCGCTACGGGCTCGTCTTCAGCGAGCCGCACTCGGTGAACCTCGCCGACATCGACGGCGACGGGCTCGCCGACATCGTGACCGGGAAGACGTACTGGTCGCATCACGAGAAGAGTCCGCTCTGGAACGCGGGCGCGGTCGTCTACTGGTTCCGCCTCGTGCGGACGGCAGCCGGCGTCGACTGGGTGCCGTACCGCGCCGACGGCGACGCCGGGATCGGACGTCAGGTCGGAGTCTTCGACGTCGACGGCGATGGGCTCCCCGACATCGTCACCGGCGGCATGAAGGGCGCGAACGTCCTGTTGCATCGCACGCGGGCGGTCGGCGAGCCCGAGTGGCGCGCCGCGCAGCCGAAGCCCTTCGAGGGCACGGACCGCCGCGCCGATCGCGGCGCGGCGGCGCAGATCGACGATGCCACTGGTCGCGTGCCGGGCGCGATCGAGGGCGAGACCCTGAAAGTCCTTCGCGTCGGGGCTGGCAAAGTGACGACGCAGGCGATGAGCGGCTTCCGCAAGGGGCGCTGGAGCGGTGGCGAACAGCTCTTCTGGTCGGGGGCGACGCCGCGCGCGCGTCTCGAGCTCGGCTTCGAGGTGGCGGCGGACGGCGAGTACGAGGTGTCGGCCGCGTTCACGACTGCGCGCGACTACGCGATCGTCAACCTGCTGCTCGACGACACGGCCCTCGGCCTGCCGCTCGATCTCTACGACTACCCCGACGTCGGCACGAGCGGCGAGCTGGCGTTCGGCGCGCGACGCCTCGCCGCGGGCGAGCACCGTCTGACCGTCGAGATCACTGGCGCGAACGAGTCGGCCGTGAAGGCGTTCCTGGTCGGGCTCGACTACTTGCGCGTCGTGCCGCGGAAGTGAACGCGCTCGCGCGGCGCGCGGCGATCCGGTCCGCGTTCGCGGCGGGCGCGACGACGCCGAAGTTGACGGATCCTGGCCGTGGCCGTAGGCTCTCGAACGACGGTGCCCGCTGACCTTCGCGAGTGCCGATCCCGGAGCCACGTCATGCGCCTGTTCCCCGCTTGCCTCCTCGCGGTCGCCGCACCGCTCCTCGCGCTCCCCGCGGGGTGGCGGCTCGATGCGTGCCGTTGTCGCCACGAGGCCGAGTCCGCGGTCTATGCCGCGGTGGGCGGCACGCGGTCGGCGTGCTGCGCGGCGAAGGTGTCATCGCGGGCTCCCGCGAGCGCGCGCGGATGCTGCGCGAGGGCGGCGAGGTTCGGCAACACGACGTCGCGTAGCGCGTGTCCGCACTGTCGAGCGGCCGGAGCGGTTCGCAGCGATGGTTCGCGCCGCATCGCCCTAGCGACCGGAGACTCGAGCTCCGGCGGTCTCGCTGAGCCGAGTGGTGCGTGCGGCGGCTGTGAAGTCGAGGCGCCAGCGCTCATCGCGTGGGTCCGCGCACGTCCGAGCGCTGGAATCGCCGCGGACTCGGTTGGCTCCGAAGGCGAGCCGGAGCCCGTCGCGGACCGTGACGATCCCATCGTCGCTGCCATCCTCGCGGCGATCGCACCGGAGCTCGTCGCGCCGCGCGATGGGCGGTCCCTCGATCCGCGCACGTGCGCGCCCGACCCCGCGGCACCCGGAACCCGCCGGACCCTGCCGCTCCTCCTCTGAGCCGCGCAACCCGGTCGTCGTTCGTTCATCGTCGAGCGAGCAGACGGCGCGTGACGGTTCGCAATCCACGATGGCTCGAGGAGTCCGCGATGACGATGACATCGTCTGCATTCGATCGACCGCGCTGCGTCGCGGTCGCGATCCTTCTCTCGATCGTGTTCGTCGGGTGCTCTGGAGCCGAGCGTACACGATCGACGTCGACCGGCGCTTCGCCGGCCGCGGTCGTGCCGCCGGCGGCGTCGGACGGGGCGCCCGCGGCGCTCGCGGTCGTCGTGCCGGCGCAGCCGAACGGCACCTGCCCGATCATGGGCAAGCCCGCGTCGGAGTCGCTCTGGGCGGAGACGGCCCACGGACGCATCTACGTGTGCTGCGCGCCGTGCATCCGCAAGATCCGTGCTGACCCGGAGCGCGCGTACGAGGCCGCGTACCCGACGGTGACGAGGGCGGCGAACGCGCAGTGTCCGATCACCGGGCGCCCGATCGAGGACGGCGCGACGGCGGTGGTGCTGCAGGGCATCTCGGTTTCGCTTTGCTGCGGGAAGTGCGAGGCGCCTGCGCGCGAGCGCTCGCAGATCGCGCTGGTGAAGGCGACCCGACCGCGCACGCGCGACGTCGGCAACGTCTCGTGTCCCGTGAGCGGAGAACCCGTCGACCCGGACACGATCGTCCTCATCGGCGACGAGCTCGTGCGCCTCCACTCGAAGGAGTGCGTCGAGAGCGTCCAGGCACGGCCGCTCGCGGTGCTCGAGACGGCGCGCGCGCTCGCCGAGCAGGAGCCCGAGCGCGTGCCCGAGCACGAGGTTCGACGATGAAGCGCTTGCGGTCGAACGGTGTCGCCGCGGCGATCCTGGTCGCATCCGCGATCGTCGCGACCGGCTGCGTGGTCGAGTCGCCGCTCGCGGAGTTGCCGCCGGAGCACCCTGCGTCGTCGTGG
>Ga0326597_10012248_pt1 | contig 11310 bp, 9 predicted proteins | sample RVTome_12_FD_203789 | JGI IMG/M metagenome (GOLD analysis project Ga0326597, IMG submission 203789) | Soil microbial communities from uranium-contaminated site in the Upper Colorado River Basin, Wyoming, United States - RVT100D185 | ecosystem: Environmental > Terrestrial > Soil > Contaminated >... | reverse complement strand
CGGTAGCCAGAGCCCACGGCCATTGCCTTCGTCCAGATACACCTCGGGCCAGGCGTGGTAATAGAAGGCGCCCTGCCCGCCGCGAACGAATACCAGCCCGACGGCGATTCGCGCGGGGATGCCCGACGCCCGCGCCATGGCCACGTACAAGGCCGTGTGCTCATTGCAGTCGCCGACTTTCGTTCGCAGGACTTCCAGGGCCGACGGCAGACTCACGGTGGGCTTCTTGTCGAGGAGCAGGTTGACGTGGCGGGTCAGCCGCTCCGCCCGGGCGCGGGTCCCGGACACACCCTGCAGGGCGCGCGCGGCCTCCTGGATGATCTCCGGCGCATCACTTTCAATGAAGGCCTCCGGGCCGAGGTACCGGCTCGCCTCTGGATCGGCGGGGCCGGCCTGCAGTGTTTGCGGGTCGCGGATTTCGATGATCGAGCCGTCGACCGTCTGACCCACCCCGTCAAGATCAGCCCCGGTGAGGTCCGCGCCCTCGAGCCGGATCCGCATCCGCCGAACGTCCCTCGGCTCGTCGATGCGCTGGGTCATCACGGGAACCACAGCGGACATGCGGAGCAGATCCTCCTGCACGCGGCCGGGGATGGCCAGGCCTTGCGCCTGTTCCGGCGACTCCCGGACCGTCATGAGTCCCAACGGACTTTCCTCCCGGACCACTTCGCCCGTATCGGTGACCCACGAGGTCGTCGTGAGCCCCAGAAACGACATCTCGACGCGAAAGGCTGGAAGAACACCGTCCCTCGTCCGGACGACTTCACGTTCCCCGACACGCACATCCACTGCCGAATTCGTGAGCGTGGCGGGATCGAAAATCATCCAGCTGTGCCGCACACCCGGCGCGAGGCCGCCGCTGGCCAGGAGCCGCGATAGATTGAGGGCCATCACCGGCGTGGCTGCGAGTCGACGCTCCTCGGTCCGCGTGCCGCCCGACGTGGTAATGGCGACCGTCAGGAGTGGCCCGGTACCCTCGCTCGACCCTGGGGCATCGATGGCGCCGCTTACCTGCGTAGGGCCGGTACCCGGATCGAGCGAGAACTCGAACGAGCGAAGGGAGAAGTTGGTGTCCACCCACGCCGTCGTGTGGATCGTGGTGGTAGAGCTCGACCCGAAGAGCGTCATGACGAGCCGCGCATCCTCCTGCAACTCGAAACCTTCGTCCGTGCGAATCGTCTGACTGACGGTGAACCCGATCTTCTCGCCCCGGTAGTACACGCCTCGCCAGGTGGCCGTGGGTCCATACCGCGCGAGATCGGTGGCAAGATTGGCTGGCGACGCTTGGACGTACGACCGATTCACGAGGACAGCCATGCAGCCGACCCAGGCGATCAGGATGAGTACGGACAGGGGCCGCGTGATGGTCCGCGAGACGGGGCGTATGAGCGTCATGGAGATAGCAATCCCACCGGCTTATCGGTGTGACGGCCTATCGCCAGCAGCACGCCGGCTCGACTTACCGATCCGATGCAACCCGCACTGAATCAAGGGCTTACCTTGACTGTCCGGGCCGGGCGCGGTACGCTGTGTCGTCCACACAGCCGCGATCTTGCGCATCACGCTCAACGGCGAACCCCACGAACTCGACGAGCCGCTCTCGGTCGCCGATCTGCTGATGCAGCTGTCGCTCGATCCGCGCCGCGTCGCTGTCGAGCACAACCTCACGATTCTCAAGCGGCAGCTCTTCGCCGACACACTCGTCCACGAAGGCGACCGCATCGAAATTGTGAATTTCGTGGGCGGGGGCTCGTCACTCGTGATGAGTGATTACTGATTCGTGATTAGCAATAGGTGGTATTGGTGAGTTCACGTGATTGACACGCCATTCGTCATCGCGGGCCGCACGTTTCGGTCGCGGCTGATTGTCGGCACTGGGAAGTACGCGTCCCACGCGGTCATGGCGCAGGCACATGCAGCGTCCGGCGCCGACATGGTCACCGTGGCCGTCAGACGCGTCAACATCTCGGATCGTTCCCGCGAGTCGCTGCTCGACTACATCGATCCCGACATCTTCGTCCTTCCGAACACGGCTGGTTGCTACACGGCCGACGAAGCCGTGCGGACGGCTCGTCTCGCGCAAGAGGCCGGCCTGTCAAACTGGGTCAAACTCGAGGTCATCGGCGACGAGCGAACGCTGTTTCCGGACAACGAGGCCCTCATAGAAGCCACGCGGGTGCTCGTCCGCGAAGGCTTCGTGGTGTTGCCGTACACCAGCGACGATCCGATCGCCTGTCGCAAGCTGGAAGACGCTGGGGCGGCCGCGGTGATGCCGCTCGGTGCGCCCATCGGGTCCGGGCTCGGCATTCAGAACGTCAATAACCTCCGCATCATCCGCGAGTTTGCACGCGTGCCGCTTATCGTGGACGCCGGCGTCGGCACAGCATCAGACGCGGCCCTTGCCATGGAACTGGGGGCCGACGGCGTGCTGATGAACACCGCTATCGCCGGCGCGCGGGAGCCGGTCGCTATGGCCGAGGCCATGAAGCACGCCGTGATTGCGGGACGTCTCGCCTGGCTGTCTGGCCGCATTCCCCGAAAAATGTACGCGACCGCCAGCAGCCCGATCGAGGGGATGGTCGGACGCTAAGCCCGGAGACCACTTGATGATCCGGCCGCCGGACAAACCTGTGCTTGCTAGAAACGAAGCGTCGCTTCGGCAGGAGCTTCGTTCTCAATCGGTGTCAAGCGAAGCCTCGTTACGATGAGCGACACGCTGCCGCCGCGCCCGGCGCCCATCCCTCCTCCCGATCGATATCAGATCGAACGCCTCAACGACCTGTACGACCTTGCCGCACCCGCCGACAGGTCAGGCTGGCGCGGCCGTATCGCGGACCGGCTTCGAATTTTCCTTGCCAGGATCTTGTACCGACAGCAGGAGTTCAACGCGGCCGTCGTCGATCACCTGAACCGCAACGCCCTGGTCGGCATCGAGGCACATCACGCCAGCGCCCGCACGGCCGCGTGGGTCGAGGACACGGTGCAATCGGCGCTCGATGAGATGCGGCGCCATCAGCAAGCGTTAGGCGCCTGGGAACGACGAAGCACTGATGCCGTGACGGCACTCGCGTCGTCACACGAAGAGTTGAGAGCCTCGCTGGGCGTGCTCCAGCAGGCGGCACACACCTTGAAGCGCGAGGTCGCCAGGCTCGCAGAAAGCGGGGTTGTCGCTCCGCCCGCCGGAGCCGGAGCCGCTACGACTCCCCCCGGTCAGTTCGAATCGCTCGACAGCCACACCTACGTCGGTTTCGAGGACCAGTTCCGCGGCTCCACCGATGACATCCGCCAACGGGTCTCCGAATATCTGCCTTTCTTTCAAGACGCTCGCGACGTGCTCGACATCGGCTGCGGTCGCGGTGAGTTCCTCTCACTCCTTCGAGAACAGGGCATCCAGGCGCGTGGTATCGACATCAACGGCTCGATGGTCGACGTCTGCCGCCAGCAGGGGCTGGAGGCCACCGACACGGACGCGCTCTCCTATCTTCGGGCGCAACCGGACGGCTCGTTGGGCGGGCTGTTTGCGGCTCAGGTGGTCGAGCACCTCGAACCGCGCTATCTCACAGGACTCCTCGACGCCGCCTTCGACAAGCTGCGCCCCGGGGCACCGCTGGTTCTCGAGACCATCAATCCGGCATGCTGGTTTGCGTTTTTCGAAAGCTACATCCGCGACATCACGCATGTCCGGCCGATCCATCCAGACACACTTACCTACCTGCTCGTTGCCAGCGGCTTCCAGCACGTCGACATTCGGTATCGCGCACCATACCCGGAACATGAAAAGCTGCAACCGATCGCGCCGCAGGCGTCCCTCGGTGACAGCGTCGACACGCTGAACGCGAACGTCGAGCGACTCAACCGCTTGCTGTTCACCTGGCTCGACTACGCCGCGATCGGCCGCCGGCCGTGATGGGGTCAGCCCCTATTCACGACTCCACCGACCCGTCGGCTCAGCGGCCCGAGTCGCCACATAGAGGAACGCTGATCCCCCTTCTTCGTCTTGTGCTTGGCGGCGCGCTCGCCTGGTGCGTCGGGACGGCGGTAGTCGCCCCGGAGTTCCCGCCATTCTGCGTAGCCGCGGCTCTCGTCATCGTTGCGACAACGCTGTGGCGACCGCGGTGGGGCCTCGTGCTCACGACAGCACTTGCCCCTGCGGGAGCGCTGTTCGCCGCTGGGCCTACCCGCGCCACGGAGCTCTTTGCGTGGGCTCTTCTGGCCGGCTGGCTGCTTCGGCTATGGCGACCTCTCTCCGCATCCCGATGGCCCCGCGTGGTGACGATTCCCGCCGCCCTCTACGGCGGTGCGCTCGTTGCGTCGTGGCTGTCCCTCACGATTGCCGGCGCGGCAGGTGTGCCACCCTTGGCGCTACCGCAATTTCTCCTTCAATCAATCCCACGCGACTATCTGATGTTTTCCAGCCCTGAAGCGCACACCTGGACGCTGCTGCAATGCCTCACCGGCATTGGGGTGTTCATGGCGGCAATCGGGATCACGCGCGAGGATCCGCGTACGCTCCGGGCGCTTGGCTGGACGCTCGCCGGCTCGATGGCCATTCTGGCGGCGGCGACGCTCGCTGACGTCATCAGGGGGTGGGCCGAGGTCGACTATGGTGGCTGGTTTCTACTTCGGTACGTGCGCGGAGAACGTTTCAGCCTACACCTGGCCGATCTGAACGCCGCGGGATCGCTCTACGTGCTGGCGGGCGTGATCGCCACGACGTACGCGTTGTTGCGGTCTGGCCGGTGGCTTGTCTGGGCGACGCTCGCGCTGATCATGGCACCGGCGATCTGGCTGACAGGATCGCGATCCGCGTACATCGGGGCGGTCGGCGGGCTCGCGTTGCTGGCGGCCACACAACGCCGCTGGCAGCCAGCGCGCGCGCAGGGACTCGCGGCTGCATCGCTCTTGGTGGTCGTGGTGATCTCGGCAGCGGTGCTGATCGATCGCCAGTCCGATGTCGAGGGAAGCGCCGGGCGTGCCTTGAACCTGCGCTCACAATTCTCGGCGACAAGCGCGCGGATGTTCGCCTCCTCGCCGATCTACGGGGTGGGAATCGGCCGCTACTTTGACCGGTCCGCGGAGTTCATGACGCCCGAACTGCGCGGTATCTACGGGAATGAGAACGCGCACAACTATCTTGCACAGCAATTCGCGGAACTCGGACTGTTCGGCGGCCTGTTCTTCGTCTGGTTTGTCGCCGCCGTCGTCTCGCAAGGGTGGAGCCGGGTTCGGCAATCGCCCGGCGATGCGGCACTCGTGGGATTGTTCGCGGGCACCAGTGGCTACCTGCTGACTTGCGTCGCGGGCCATCCGTTACTCGTTCCTGAAGCCGCGTTGCCGTTCTGGGTGGCGTTCGGCGTGATGGGCGGCAGCAGTGACCTCCACGCCACCGCATCGAGGGTCCACCGGGTGATCGGAGTTGCCGGCTGTGCGGTACTGGTGACGGGCGTCGGACTTGCAGCCCTTGCGTACGGGCGTGTAACGGAGACACCTTCTGATTTTGGCTTTCACGGGTTCGAGAGCGCCCCCGACGGCACCCGCTTTCGCTGGATGACGCGCCACGCGGTGACCTACATCCCGGAGGGGCCGGGCTTCCTGAGGCTGAGACTGCGCGCGCCCGATCCACCCACGCGCCGGCCGCTCGTCCTCGAAACCTCTATCGCCGGGCAAGTCGTCGATCGACGACATGTGCCGGCCGGGCAGTGGGTCAGCTATGACGTTGCCACTCGCGGGAGGGCGCCGACGTCGTTCCGGCGGGTCGATTTTCGGGTCAATCAGGTGCGGACTGAGGAAGTCCAGCTCGGCGCGCGGCCCGCACGCCGACCGATCAGCGTGATGGCGGCGGACATTCGCTGGATACCCCTCCGGTAGTGCTACAGGCGAAAGACGTGCGCCGCCTCGATCCCCTTCAGCGCGTTTCGCGTGTCGACGACAAGAGGATAGCTCTTGACGATGCCGCCGTAGTCGAACACGCGGTGATTGGTGCAAATCACCGCGCAGTCGATTCCCGGCGCCGCCTTGTCCTCCGGCACTGAGCACAGGTTGATGTCGCCGTGCTGCAACTGCGGAATGAAGGGGTCGGTATAGCTCAGCGTGGCGCCGAGCCGCGACAGCAGATCGAGGACGTCGAGCGCCGGCGACTCGCGCATGTCGCTGACGTCCTTTTTGTACGCGACACCGAAGAGATGGATCCTGGAACCGTTGACGGCTTTCTTCAAGGTATTGAGCGCCTCGCCGATACGCTCGACGACATACGACGGCATCGACGCGTTGACCTGGCCGGCCAGCTCGATGAACCGGCACTCGAACCCGCTCTGGCGGGCCTTCCATGACAGATAAAACGGATCGATCGGGATACAGTGCCCGCCAAGACCAGGCCCTGGGTAGAACGGCATGAAACCAAACGGCTTGGTACTGGCCGCGTCGATCACCTCCCAGACGTCGATGTTCATCCGGTGGGCCATCAACGCGATCTCGTTGACGAGCCCGATGTTGACGGCACGGAAGGTGTTTTCGAGCAGCTTGACCATCTCGGCCACCTTCGTCGAGCTAACAGGAACAACCGTGTCGATGATTGCACCGTACAGATCCGACGCAAGCTCAGTGCTCTGCCGGTCGAACCCGCCGACAACCTTCGGGATCGTGCGCGTGCCGAAGGCCGGGTTACCAGGATCGACGCGCTCGGGCGAAAACGCCAGGTAGAAGTCGACGCCGGCCTTGAGACCATTCTCTTCGAGCGCCGGCTGGACTACCTCGTCTGTGGTTCCCGGGTACGTGGTCGACTCGAGAATCACGAGCTGGCCACGCCTGAGGCACGCCTTGACCGCGTCAACGGCCTGGATGACGTACGACAGATCGGGATCCTTCGTCTTGCGCAGCGGAGTGGGTACGCAGATGTCAATCGCGTCCATCTCCTTCAAGAGCGACATATCGGTCGTCGCCCTCAAACGCTCCGCATCAACGGACGCCTTGACCTCCTCGGTCTTGACGTCAGGGATGTAGCTGCGACCCGCGTTGATCGCGTCGATCTTCGACACGTCGACGTCGAAGCCGGTGACGTCAAAACCCTTCTTCGCGAACTCGACGGCCAGCGGCAGCCCCACGTATCCGAGGCCGATGACACCGACTCGCGCCTTGCGGTCTCGAATCTTTTCCTTCAAGTTCACGATGTCTCCTAGCGACTTTGGCCGACCGCGCCAGACCGGACCGACTGCCCCGAAAGCCGCGCGACGTCGGCATCGACCATCATCGCAATCAGTTGCTCGAAATTGACCTGAGGCTCCCAGCCAAGAATCTTCCGCGCACGGCCGGCATCTCCAATAAGATGGTCCACTTCGGCGGGCCGCAGGAAGGCGGGGTCGACCTGCACGTACTTCTGCCAATCGAGCCCGGCGTGGCCGAACGCACATTCGACGAGTTGCCGCACCGAATGCGAGACCCCTGTGGCGATCACGTAGTCGTCGGCCGTCTCCTGCTGCAGCATGAGCCACATCGCCCGCACGTAATCCCCGGCGAAACCCCAGTCCCGGCACGCCTCAAGGTTGCCCAGGCCGAGATAACTGGCCAGCCCGAGCTTGATGCGCGCGACGCCGTCGGTGACCTTCCGGGTCACGAACTCAATGCCACGACGCGGCGATTCGTGATTGAACAGGATGCCTGAGGCGGCGAAGATGCCGTAGCTCTCGCGATAGTTCACGGTGATGTAGTGCCCAAAGACCTTCGACACCCCGTACGGGCTGCGCGGGTAGAAGGGCGTGAGCTCCGTCTGGGGCACCTCGCGCACGCGGCCGTACATCTCGCTGGACGACGCCTGATAGATACGAATACCTGTGTCGACGTGGCGGACCGCCTCGAGCACCCGTGTCACGCCCTGCGCGTTGAATTCACCCGTGAGCAGCGGCTGATCCCACGAGGCCGGAACAAAGGACATGGCCGCGAGGTTGTAAATCTCATGCGGCCGCACGTCTTGCACGACACGGATGAGCGAGAGCTGATCGAGCAGGTCCGCGGGCCGGAGGGCGATGCGATCGAGCAGATGCTCGATCCGCCAGAAATTCGACGCACTCAGCCGGCGCACGATGCCGGTCACTTCGTACCCCTTGTCGAGGAGCAGTTCCGCGAGATACGAGCCGTCCTGCCCGGTGATGCCGGTGATGATTGCGCGTTTAGCCATGAATCGTATCCAGTCTATCCCGTTGTCCGCGCCGCTCCGTCAGCCACCGGCGTAGCGCATCATTCCATGTCGGCATCGTGACACCGGCTGCCGCGAGCTTTCGACCCGCCAGCGCACAGAATCGAGGACGTGCCGCTTTGAAGGCGCCCTGATCCATCTGGACGGGCTGAAGCCGGGGCTGCACACCAAGCAGACGCGCAGCCTCCTCGGCCATCTCGCACCACGTTGCGTGTCCAGCATTCACGCAGTGATAGACGCCTGGCGGCGCGTTGGTCTCAGCCAGACACCTGACGGCGTTCGCGACGTCGTGCACATAGCTCGGAGACACGACCCTGTCCGTGAACACCCTGACGTCGCGACCTTGCTCGAGACCCTCGATAATGGCGTCGAACGACCCCGGACGGCCGCTCCATCCTGCCTGAGCGCCGAACAGGCTTTCAACGCGAAGGACGAGGCCGCGCGGCGCATCGAGCGCAAACCATTCCCCGAGCAACTTGGTCATCCCGTAGACACTTCGCGGCGAGGGCGTGGCCTCCTCGGTGTACGGTTCGGTCGCGTCACCGTCGAACACGAAGTCGGTGCCAAAATGCACGAGCAACGCGCCGCAGGCCTCGGCGGCGCGCGCCAGGCTGCGAACCGCGAAGGCATTGACCGCAAGGGCATCCGCCGGACGACCCTCAGCGCCATCGACGTCGTTGAACGCGGCACAGTTGATCACGGCCGCCGGCGCCGCTTCCCCGACGACCCTGCGCACCGCCTCCGGGTCGGTGATGTCGAGCGTCGACCGCGTATGCGCGATCACCTCGGAACCGGCGAACGCATCAACAACCGACGCGCCGAGCCGGCCGGCCGCGCCCGCAATGAGGATGCGGTCCTTCACAGCGCTCAATACTTGCCCGCCATATGCACTCGCAAACTCGATATCGTACCATCTCCAGACAGATGATCGATACGTCCAGAATCCGCGTAGCAGTTATTGGGGCGGGAGTGGTCGGCCTCGCGGCGGCATGGGCGATCGCGAGGCGTGGGCACAGCGTTTGCGTGCTCGAGCGCGAACGACGGCCCGGTATGGGCACGAGCACCCACAACAGCCAGGTGATTCACGCGGGTCTGTATTACCCGGCTGGGACGCTGAAAGCCAAATACTGTGTCGAAGGCGCGCGCCTGCTGTACGAGTTCTGCGATACATATGGGGTGCCGCACAAGCGATGTGGAAAGCTCATTGTCGCCAACACGATCGATGACGTGAGTGCCCTCGAGAAGCTGAGAGCACTTGGCGAAGCCAACAGCGTGAGCGGTCTTGAAATCGTTGACAAGCGGTTCATTGAAGCCCGTGAGCCGCACGTGCGCGCCGCGGCGGCGCTCTACTCCCCGCACACGGGCATCGTAGACGCGGAGGCATTGATCCGCGCGCTGGAGCGGCTCTGTGCGCACCATGACGCGGCCGTCCTGCCAGGTACGCCATTGGTTGGTGCGACGTCTCGCGCCGATGGCCTCGAGCTTCACACCCCAGCTGAGCGCATTCTCGCTCGAGTGGTTGTCAATGCGGCGGGGCTGTACGCGGACGATGTCTCAGCGGCGCTCGGCGGCGAGACGTTCACGATCTTTCCGTGCCGCGGCGAGTACGCGGAGCTCGTCCCCACGAAACGGCCGCTCCTCAATGGACCGGTCTATCCGATTCCGCACGCATCCGGTCATTCGCTCGGCGTCCACCTGACGAAAACGACGTACGGCAACGTGACCCTGGGCCCAACCGCCAGCTTCCAAGCCAGCAAGGACGACTACGAGTCCAACCGCCTGCCGCTCGAACACTTTCTCGAGCCAGCGCGCACTCTGCTTCCGGGACTTCGCGTCGAGGACCTCCGCCTGGGTGGCAGCGGAATACGTCCAAAGCTCCACCCTCCTGATGAATCGTTCGCAGACTTCTGGGTGGCGCGGGATCGGAAATGCGATCGCCTGGTTCAGGCGGTGGGGATCGAGTCGCCAGGCCTGACGGCGTGCCTGGCGATTGGAGAGCGCGTGGCGGGGCTAGTGGAGGAGGTGCTCTGAGCGTTCAGGGGACGATCACGGCGCGATGGTGTCCACGCGCCCGTCTGGGGTGTCCTGTATACCCAATCGAAGGTGCAGCCAGCAGCGCGCGCCCAGCAGCGTGCGGGCGAGCAATCGCTTCGGTAGCGCAGTCGAGGCGACATGTGTCGCGTAGTACAAGTATGCGCTTTCATGAAACGCGCGAGTCGCAGACCCGCGGGCACTGCGGCTCGAGTGGCCGACGCGGTGAATAGCAGTGGCACGTGGCACGAACCGCACCTGCAAGCCGAGCGCACGCAGGCGGCGGCAGAGGTCCGCATCCTCCCAATACAAGAAATACCGCTCGTCGAACCCATTCACACTGCGCAGCGCCTCGCGGCGCGCCAGCATACAGGCGCCGGACAGCCAGTCCACGGTCACGGACCCGTGTCCGTTACCAGCTGCTTCACCGCTGACCACGTTTCGCTTCGAGACCGGGAGATGCGGCATCAGACGGCGCAGGAGAGTTGTTCTTCCGAACAACCCCGTGAACATGTCCGGGTCGCCTCGAGCGCTTCCCTGCACCGAACCGTCGGGGTTGAGAATACGCGGGCCCGCGATCGCGTACGAATCCCCCTGTTCGAGCTCCCGCCGGAGCAAGGCGAACGCGCCGGCGACGAGTCGGCAGTCAGGATTGATGATCAGCACGAGCGATCCCGATGTCGCCGCGAGCCCCTGATTGACGCCGCGTGCGAAGCCGACGTTCCTCTCGTTAGATACTAGGCGCGCATGGGGGGCGAAGTCGGCGACGACCGCCGCGCTACCGTCGGACGAGGCATTGTCGACGACGACCGCCTCCCATCGCTGGCCGGCCAGCTCGGCGGCGATCGATCGCAGGGCGACGGCGAGCTCACGTCCCGCGTTGTAATTGACGAGAATCGCACTGACCCCCGGCGTCATCGACTGCTCTCAGCCAGTCCCACGTCGAACCGCTTTTCGCGCATCTTGGCGGCGAGCCATCGCCGTTCGAGATGTGGCTCGATGCCAGCCGAACCGATCGTGCTCGCACGCTGGATCGCTGTGCGCTTCCGGAGCACCGCTGGCAACCCGGCCAGCGCCGCGCGTTTCGCCCT
>Ga0326597_10012247_pt1 | contig 11310 bp, 11 predicted proteins | sample RVTome_12_FD_203789 | JGI IMG/M metagenome (GOLD analysis project Ga0326597, IMG submission 203789) | Soil microbial communities from uranium-contaminated site in the Upper Colorado River Basin, Wyoming, United States - RVT100D185 | ecosystem: Environmental > Terrestrial > Soil > Contaminated >... | reverse complement strand
GCAGAACGCGGCGGTTCTCACCGGCGACGGCGATGTTCACGGAGGCGTGCGCCGGCCGAAAGAACATGTCGTAAGGCGACTTGATAATGTGCCCCATGTAGGCGTTGATGACACCGCCGTGGCAGACGATGACGATGCGCTCGCCCAGGTTGTGCGCAATGCAGGCTTCGACGGCGTTGATCGCGCGCTTGCGGAACTCGTGGCTCGGCTCGGTGTAGGGGTAGACGTCCCACGAGCGCTCGTCGAGCATCCGCTGCCTCGCTGCGAGCAGCAGCTCGCGGCCGACGAATTCGATCGCTGTCTTGTCAGGCGGGACGTCGCGGAAGACTTCGACCTCGCGCAGATCAGAGAGCACCTGGAGTTCGAGGTGCTTGTGGTGTTCGGCGATCGCCTCGGCAGTCTCCATCGCGCGTCTCAGCGGGCTGGCGAAGACCGCGTCGATCTTGCTCGTGGAGAGGGCTTCGCCTGTCAGGCGCGCCTGGATGCGGCCGTGCTCGGTGAGTGGCGGATCTATGGTGTCGCCGACCACGCCCTCGAAGTTGATATCGGGCTGGGCATGGCGCACCATGATCACCTCGGTAACGCCCTCGATGTCTGTCAGGAACGCCTGATCGAATACGCCGGGGATCCTCGCCTGTCTGCCTTCTTGCGCCATTAACCTCCGCGCTCTCTAACGGTGTATCGCCTCGTTGCTACGCCGATAATAGCCTACCCGGCGAGGTTGAACGAAGGGATAAGCAGCGTAACGAGCCGGTAAAAGCATGTGGATAACCGCTACAATGCCTGCACGATGACGAACAACCCATACCGCGCGCTCCCCTCTGTCGACCGGCTGCTCACGCGCGACGACGTGCGCGAGCTGGGCGACTTGGCAACGCCGCTGGTACGCCAGGCGCTGGACACGGCACGGGCAGCCATCGCCGCGGGCCGGGATGTCGCGAGTGAAGACGAGATCGCCGAGCAGGTGGCGGGTCTGGCGCGGCTGGTGTGCGAGCCTTCGCTGCGGCGGGTGATCAACGCGACGGGGGTGATCATCCACACGAACCTGGGGCGCGCGCCGCTGTCCGAAGCGGCGATCGAAGCGATGGCGGCAGTATCGCGCGGGTACTCGAACCTGGAGTTCGACCTAGCCGAGGGGGAGCGCGGGTCGCGCTATACGCACCTCGAGGCGCCGCTGCGCCAGCTGACAGGCGCGGACGCCGCGATCGCGGTGAACAACAACGCTTCGGCGCTGCTGCTCATCCTCTCGGTGCTGGCGACGCAGCGTGAGACCGACGACCCGCCGCGCGAGCTCATCATCTCCCGCGGACAGGCGGTGGAGATCGGCGGCGGGTTCCGCATCCCGGAGGTGATGGCGCGGTCGGGCGTACGGCTGGTGGAGGTCGGGACGACGAACCGAACGTACCTCCGGGACTACGAGCGGGCGATTACGCCGCAGACCGCCGCGATCATGCGGGTCCACGCCAGCAACTTCAAAGTCGTCGGCTTCACGGAAGCCCCGTCCGTGCAAGACCTGGGCCGCGTGGCGCACGAGCACGGCGCACTGCTCCTCGACGACCTGGGGTCCGGCTGCCTGCTGGACACGGCGCAGTTCGGGCTCGCGGCGGAACCGACGGTCGCCGAGTCGCTCGCCGCCGGTGCAGATGTCTGCATGTTCTCGGGCGACAAACTGCTGGGCGGGCCTCAGGCGGGCATCATCGCCGGGCGCGCCGACCTGCTCGACCTGGCACGGCGCCACCCGCTGGCACGCGCCGTGCGCATGGACAAGGGCTCGCTCGCAGCGCTGCACGCAACGCTCCTGCACTACTTGCGCGGCGAAGTGCTGACCGAGGTGCCGGTGTGGCGGATGATCGCCACGCCACTTGCCGAGATCGAGGCACGGGCGCGGCGCTGGAAGCGGGCGATCGGCTCGGCGGCTAGCGTCGTAGACGGGCGCTCGATGGTTGGCGGTGGCAGCCTGCCCGAGGAGTCGCTGCCCACGAAGCTGCTGGCCCTCGCGAGCCCCTCCGCAACAGAACTGGCGCGCCGCCTGCGAACAGACGACGCGCCAGTCGTTAGCCGTATCGAGCGAGAAGCGGTGCTCCTCGACCCGCGGACCGTGGCGCCGGATGAAGACCGGGCGTTGGTCGCGGCGGTGAAGCGCGCTCTCGCGGGCAGCTAGCCCGGCTGGTTCATCTTGTAGACGCCGACCTTGTTCCCTTCGGGATCGCTGAAGTAACCGAAGGTGACCATGCCGCCGTTGGTGACCGGATTCACGACCTTGCCGCCGGTTGCGGTGATCTTGTCCATCATGGCCTGGGGGTCATCGACCTCCACGTACCAGATGGCGTGGGACTGGTCGCCGCCGCCGATCCCGCCGGCGATGCCCCTGCCCTGGTTATCGACCATGGCGTAGTCCTCGTCGGGCATGACATTGACCGGCCAGCCGAACACGCTCGTGTAGAAATCGCGGAGCTTCGCGCTGTCCTTGCCCACGATCTCGAACCACGTAACCTTGTTGGCGGCGGGCGGCGCCGTGGAAGGCGGCATCTCCTGGTTCGGGTCGTCATGCACGAGGCCGACGGTGTTGCCCTCCGGGTCGCTGAACATCGCCAGCGTGACGATGCCGGGGATCTCCATCACGGGCATGACAGTCGCGCCGCCGGCGCTACCGATGTTGTCCAGCGTCGCCTGCAGGTCTTCGACTGCGATATAGAATACCGCCGACCCGGCGGGCGCGTCACCGGTGCCGCCGACACCGCCGTTGATGCCGGCGCCACCGTTGTCGACGATGCCGTAGTCCATCTCCGGCATCACGTTGTAGTTCCACCCGAACACCTTCGAGTAGAAATCGCGGAGCTTGTTGCCATTCTTGCCGGTGGCTTCAAAGTGCACTACTGGGTTGGGCATGATTCCTCCTTGAACTACTTTGGCCGCTACTTGTACGACGAACAGAATGCTTCGGATCGACGGTACCTCCAACGCCTGCCTGTCACTTGCAGAGGTTCTGCAGTTGCTCTATGTGGGCGGGCAGGTGGAAGTTGATGATGGCGCCGGCCCAGAGTTGAAGCGCCGGGTACTCGCCGAGTGGGGTGTCCTTGAAACCGGGCATGTGCGCGGTGCGGGTGAGTTGATCCGGCGTCAGGTTGGCGAACAGGTCACCGATCCGGTGGTACTGGTCGATCACGGTCTGGCGCAGCTCCTGGACGCTGGCGCCCTCACGGGCAGGCGTCAGGTAGTTGTCGCCCGGGGTGATCGGCAGCTCCGGGGTGTCCTGGTCGAGGAATGCTTTGATGCCGTCGTAAAACGAGCGCGTCTCGGAGCCGGCCAGATGCGAGAGCACTTCCTTGACGCACCATTCGCCATGCGCGGGGGCCCTCGCGGCCTGGTCATCGCTGATGCCAGCGGTGAGTTGCTCGATCGTGCGGACCTTTTCCTCGATCTGGTCCTTGAGCGACGTTGGGGAAACCATTGGGGGCAACCTCCTTCTCGAGTCCTTCGGGCGCCTGAGTTAATTCCGTTAGTATAGTTACTTCCTTGCCGCTGTCAACTACCTTGTGTATACTCTCGGCAAATGCAAAAGCGTTACGAGCAGGAGTGCCCGATCGCGCGCACGCTCGATCTGATCGGCGACCGCTGGACACTGCTGCTGCTACGCGACATGTTCATGGGCATGTCCCGCTTCAACGAGCTACTCGCTCACTCTCCCGGCCTGGCGCCCAGACTGCTCTCGGGCCGGCTGAAATACCTGATGGACCGGGGTTTCGTGGCGCGCGAGGTCTACAACGAATACCCGCCCCGCTCCGAATACGTCCTCACAGAGCGAGGCCGCTCGCTCTTCCCCGTGCTCCAGGCGCTCGGCACGTGGGGTGTCGAGCACCTCTACGACGGCGAAGAGGAGCTGGCGGAACGCATCGTCGAAGCGGTCACGAAGGTGGCCCCTGAACTGACCGGACTAAAGAAGGGAGAATCATGGCGGAAGAAGGCCCTCACGCCCCGGCGCAAATCACCCCGAAAAGGCTTGGCGACTACCTCGAAGTCATGAGCAAGGCGGTCTTCCAGTCCGGCATGAGCTGGAAGGTCGTCGAAGCGAAGTGGGCGGGAACGCGCGAAGTCTTCCGCGACTTCGACGCGCTGGCTGTCGCCTCGATGACGGAGGCCGAGATCGCCGGCGCGGCGACCGATACGCGGATCATCCGCAACCGCAAGAAGGTGGAGGCGGTCATCGACAACGCGCGCCGGATGGTGGAGCTGGATGAGGCACACAAGGGCTTCCGCAAGTACCTGCGCTCGCACGGAGACTTCGACGAGACGGTGAAGGACCTGCGCAAGAACTTCCGCTTCATGGGGGAGATGGGTTGCTTCTACTTCCTCTACGTGGTCGGCGAGCAGGTGCCCTCGTACGAGGACTGGTGCAAGTCGCGCGGCCGCGAGCCGCTGATGACCTCGCCGGCGCACTGACGTGCTGACGCCCCTTGCCCAACGTGTAATCGTGGCGTACGGCGGCGAAAAGCGGTGGCGGCAGGCGGAAGCGGTGGAGTGCCGCCTCTCAGCGCACGGGTGGGCGTTCCGCATGAAGCTGCGGCGGGCGATGAAGCGAGTACAGCTGCGACCGTCGGTCACACGGCCGCACCTTGTTATGTCGCATTGGCCGAAGCCTGGCCAACGTGGAGTGCTGGACGGCGGCAGCGTGCGCATCGAGCTGGACGAAGGGCGCGTGCTCTCTTCACGGGAAAACCCGCGGTCACTGTTCCCCGGTGGTCGCAGGCGCTTCCGCTGGGACGACCTCGACTTCCTTTACTTCGCCGGCTACGCCGCCTGGAACTACGTCACTCTCCCGGCGCTCCTCCTGCGCGAGGACATCGCCTGGAGCGAGGTGTCAGAGACGACGCTTGAGGCGAAGTTTCCGCCGTCGATCCCCACGCACTCCCCTGTGCAGCACTTCCATTTCGAACCGGGCACCGCGCTGCTCCGCCAGCACGACTACACGGCAGAGGTCTTCGGCGATTGGGCAGCCGCCGCGAACGTCGTTGAAGAACACGGGGCGTGGGAGGGCATTCCGTACCCGTCAAGGCGCAAAGTGACACCGCGCAAGAAGGACGGCACGCCGCGGCCGTTCCCGCTACTGGTGGGGATAACGATCGAGGACTGGCAGCTCGTGTAGGCCACCGGTTCTACCCGGTATGATCAGCGCATGACACTCAAACGCTGCCTCTGGGCAAGCGGCGGCTCTGAACTGATGCTGCGCTACCACGACGACGAATGGGGCGTGCCGGTCCATGACGACCGCGTGCACTTCGAGTTCCTGGTGCTGGAGGGCGCGCAGGCGGGGCTGAGCTGGAACACGATCCTCAACAAGCGCGGGGGATACCGACACGCCTTCGCTGACTTCGACTTCGAGACGGTGGCACGGTACTCGGACGAGGACGAGGCGCGCCTCCTGGCCGACGTGGGAATCGTGCGCAACCGGCTGAAAGTGTCAAGTGCGATATCGAACGCGCAGGTGCTGCTTGCCGTGCGCGCGGAGTTCGGGTCGTTCGACGAGTACATCTGGCGCTTCGTCGGCGGCGCGCCGAAGGTGAACGCCTGGAAGTCGTATAAGGAGTTGCCCGCCTCCACGCCCGAGTCCGAGGTGATGAGCAAGGACCTGCGCAAGCGCGGGTTCCGATTCGTGGGCAGCACGATCTGCTACGCGTACATGCAGGCAACGGGGCTCGTAAACGACCACGAAGCCGGGTGCTTCCGCTCGGTTTAGGGGTGAGTCCCTAGCCCCCTGTCATTCTGCTAAGAATCTGGCGGGGGCGGCGCCCGCGACCCGCCTCCAACATCGACCATCGTCCGTCAGGCACGCCGAGGGTGTGCCCCACCTCCAGACCCTTCCAGGTGACATGAAGAACTAGAGCGCGCGTACGCGCCGCGAGCCGATCCCCAGGTACAGCGAGCACGCCAGACCCGTCAGCGCGAACGCGGCGACGGCAGCCTGGACGCCGAGTTGGTCGGCGGTGGCGCCCATCGCCAGGTTGCCGAACGGAGTGGTGCCGCTGGCCATACTGTAGAGCGATAACGCGCGGCCGCGGAAGGCGTCCTCGACGTTGAGCTGGAGGAGTGTCTGATTGAGCGTGACCATCATCGACCAACCGACGCCGGCGACGACGAGGATCGCGAACGACAGGATGAATATCGTGGACAGCGCGAAGAGCGTCACCATCCCCATGTAGAGCAGCGCAGCGAAGCCCATCGTGCGCCCCTTCCAGCGCGAGCCCGACATCCCTGCGACAATTAGCCCTCCCGGTATCGAGCCGAAGCCCGCGGCCGTGAGCAGGATGCCATAGCCCTCCGAACCGGCGCCGAGGACGTCGTGCGCGAAGATCGGCATCATCCCGACGTACGGGTATATCAGCAGCGTCGGGATCACGTTGAGGAGCACGAGCCGGAAGACGGTCGGATCGCCGCGGGCGTAGCTGGCGCCCTCCCGCAGGCTCTCCCACAGCGGCGTGCGTACGGCGTCGGCACGCAGTGTAGGGTGGAGAAAGAACGTGGCGCTCGTCGCCAGCAGGAAGAACACGACCTGGGCGTAGTACGAGGCCGCAATGCCGACCGTCCCGATGACGATGCCGCCTACAGCAGGGGCGACAATGCGCGCCATGTTGGCGACCACCGAGTTGAGCGCGATGGCGTTGGCGATGTTCTCGCCGCCGACGACGTCGTACACAAGCACCTGGCGCGTCGGTACGTTCACCGCGCCGCTGAGCCCGCTGACGCAAACGAGAGGGTAGAGCTGCCACATCTCGATGTTGTCGGTGGCGACGAGCACAGCGATGATCAGCGCATCGACCGCGGGCACGACCTGCGTCACGGCCGCCAGGCGGCGGCGGTCGACGCGGTCTGCGAGGACGCCGGCGAACGGCGACATGACGAGCTGCGAGATGCCACGGATGAAGCCGAGCAGGCCAAGCTGGAAAGCGGAGTGCGTCAGCTCCAGCACGAGCCAGCCGCGCGCGACCTCCTCCATCCAGCTCGCGATCTGCGAGAGAGCGGTGCCGGTCAACAGGAAGCGGAACTGGGTATGTCGCAGAGACAGAAACGTCTCGCCGCCGAAGAACGCAGCGAGACGCGGTCGCCTGGGCGAGGGCTGGGCGCTTGGCATGGTAGCGCCAGCGTATCCGGGCGGAGGCTTAGGTTACAGGTTCCCGGGGTCAGCACACCGGGCGGCGTTGCGCCCAAGCAAGGGACATGCAAACAGCCGATCAGGGGGGAACACGGGTTCGTATACTGGTTCCAAATGAGTTCCGCCCACACGTTCTCCGCAGCCCGGGAGTCACTGGTCAGGGAGCTGGCGACCGAGGTGCACGATGAGAGGGTACTGGAAGCCATTCGCCGGGTGCCGCGAGAGGAGTTCGTGCCGGCCAACCTGAGACGGGATGCGTATGAGAACCGGCCCTTGCCGATCGGGTTCGCGCAGACGATCTCGCAGCCGCTGATGGTGGCGATGATGACGGAAGCATTGCTTCTTGGTGGAACGGAGAAGGTGCTGGAGATCGGCACCGGCTCGGGTTACCAGGCGGCGGTGCTCTCGCTGCTGGCGGCAAGTGTAGTCAGCGTGGAGCGGGTGCCGGAGCTGGCGGAGGCGGCAGCGTCGCGGCTGGCGCGGCTGCGGTACGCGAACGCGGAGGTGCACGCGGTGTCAGACGGGTTAGGGTGGCCAGCAGACGCGCCGTACGACGGAATCATCGTGACGGCGGCGTCACCGGAGGTGCCGATGGGACTGCTACAGCAACTGGCGATGGGCGGGAGGCTGGTGCTGCCTGTGGGGAGCCGCGAGATCCAGGAGCTGGTGCGGATCGTGAAGACGCCGGAGGGGGCGCAGCGCCACAACCTGGGGGCGTGCCGGTTCGTGCCGTTGCTGGGCCGCGACGCGTGGCCGGAGGCAGGGTAGGCGCAAAGCGCGAATGGGCGACGCTGGAAAAGGGGGAATGGGAAACATGACGGCGGGTCGCAGGCGTCATGTAACAAAGGCGCGGCGCGGCCCGTTATCCCAGTAGACAGGCATCCTGGTACTACTACATGAACTCAGCCGCCGCTTCCCGCCCGGGGCGACGTAACGCCCCGCTGCGCGCGATGCCGCCTATTCTGGCGGGCGCCGCCGTTATCGCTTTGCATTACGCAGCGGGCGATGTATCGCCGTGGCGCGAGGCCGCGCTGGCGCTGCTGATTGTCCCGATCGCAATTGCCGCGTTGGGCAGCGGCCGACGGGCGTGGCCGCTGCTGTTGATGGCGCCGCTGGCCCTGGCAGACGATGTGTTCGATGCGCCGGCATCCCGGGTCGCGGCGGAGGCGGCGATAGTCGCGCTGGTGATGGCTGTTGGATGGCGGCTGGCGAGCCTGATCGACGACGAGCTGGCGAAAGGCGCCCGCATGCGCGCGGCGATGCTCCAGCGCCTGGCGCGGCTGAAGAGCAGGACAGGCTACTGGCAACAGGTGGCACTGACGCAAATGGGCGTCTACGTGACGAGTGTCGAGGAGCAGTTCCTGGACAGCGTGATGCGCAAGCGGCCGGGCGGCCTCGTGCTGGACGTGGGCGCAGGCGGCGGTCGTCTCGAGCACGTGCTTTCACGTCACGCCAGCCGGGTGATCGCGACGGATATCGACCGTGACGAAATCTACTCGATGGCGGACCACGAGGGCGTTACGCCTGCTGTAGTGGGGCCAGTGCCCTCGCTTCCCGTGATGACCGGCGTCGTGAACCAAGTGGTAGTGATCGAGGCGCCGGCGGCGTCCGACGAGGAGTGGTTCCGTGAGGAGTGTGCGCGGGTGCTGCGGCCCGGCGGAAGCGTGCTGCTGACGGTGTACAACGCGTCGTCTTACAAAGGGCTCTGGACGCGGATCTCGTCGCGAGTGCGCGGCGAGAAGGCGCCGGCGTGGGCCGGGCTCTACTACCGGATGAGTCTGGGCGAGCAGTTGCGGCGATGGACGGTGGCGGGTTTCGAGCCCCGGAAGATGCGCGGGTTCTACTGGTCGCCTCTGCCGAGAAGTTCGGAGAGCCGATGGGTGGCGGCGAGCGCGGCGCTCGAGCGGCTGCTGGGTCTGCGGGCGTTGATCGGTGTCAGCCCGTGGGTGCTGGTGGAGTTACGTAAAGTGGAGTCCCTCGCTGGGACATAAGCCAGCGTTTTTGGCAGTTACGTTTCGCCAATAATCGGTCTGAAACAGCCTGTAAACTGCGTTAACTACGAAGTAGACAGCGCGTTATCACCCATGAATGTAGTCGTCCTTGAACACTCTTCGGGTGCGCTTATGTTTATTCCGCAAACGTCCGGCGGAACGTCCTGAGTGAAGCTGGACATCGAGAGGAGGTGAAAATAGAATATGGCAATCGTATCTCCCCAGCGATTACGCAAACCAGAGACCTCCCTTGAAATGCGCAAGGCGCTCACTGACTTCCTAACCTTCCTTTCAGTGGAAAAGGGCGCCTCTCTGAACACCGTAGCCGCTTACCGCAACGACCTCCAGCAGCTCGCCGATTTCATTGGCACGCTTCCCAACAGCGACGGCTGGAACTCCGTAGACCGCTCCCGCGTACAGGACTTCATCCTGGACCTGAAACAGCGCGGTTACACGGAGACATCCGTCGCCCGGAAGGTCGCCGCTGTCCGCTCCTTCTATGCTTTCCTGAGCGCGGAAGGGATGGTGGCAATCAACCCGACGGAGGGGCTGACCTCGCCGCGAATCGGCAAGACCCTCCCGAAGGCGATTAGTCCCAATGAGGTCGACGAGCTCCTGGAACAACCAGCGATGCGCAACACGCCGGAAGCCAGGCGCGACCGGGCGATGCTGGAGCTGCTGTACGCCACCGGGATGCGCGTGACCGAACTGGTCTCGCTCGACATCAGCAGCGTCACAGTGGACCCGCGAAGCCCGTTCGTGCGCTGCCTGGGCAAGGGCGCGAAGGAGCGGACGATCCCGATCCACGACCAGGCGCTCGAGGCCCTGACACAGTACCTGGACGAGGGACGGCCGCTGCTGCTGCGGAGCAAGGACGAGTCCGCACTCTTCCTCAACCGACGCGGCGAGCGCCTGACGCGGCAGGGATTCTGGCTGATCCTGAAGGGGTACGCCAAGGCGGCGAACCTGAGCTCAGACATCACGCCGCACACCCTGCGCCACTCGTTCGCCACGCACATGCTGCGCGGCGGAATGCCGCTTCGCAACGTGCAAGAGATGCTTGGCCACGCCAACATTTCGACGACGCAGGTGTACACACACCTGACGAGCGAGCACGTGCGAGAAGTCTACGAGAAGGCGCATCCGCGCTCGCGCTAGCTTCGTAACAGAGGTGTGGTGAGAGGAAGAAGGGCGGTCGCCTACCTGGCGATCGCCCTTCTTGGCGTCCTGGCGCCGGCCGCCTGCGGGGACGACGACGACGCGACACCGACACCGACGACAGCGCCGTCGCTAACCCCCACGGCAAAGCCGAGCGCTTCTCCCTCACCAACGCCCGAACCGCAAGCGAACGAGCCACCGGAGCGCGATCTCGCTGACCTGGCGCGACGGTTCCTGGGACTGCCGGCGGACGCGCCGCTCGTGGCCCGCACGGAGCCGTACGGTTACGCGGTGGGGGACAGCGCGACGTTCACTCTGGTGGACCTCGAGGGGCCGAGCGAATACGAGGTGACGGCCACTGTGCGGGCGGTCACGGACCACGCATACTTCTTCGTTGACGACGAGTCAGCCTACAGCGACACAGGCCTTGCGGACGTTGCGGAGGACTTCGAGTCGATCGTCTGGCCTGCGGTGACTGGCGCCTTCGGCGAGCCGGCGACGCCGGGGGTGGACGGCGACCCGCGCATCACGATCCTCAACGCGCCTCTGCTGGGCGCGGCGGGATACGTTAGCGGCGCGGACTCCTTCCCTCGCTCGATCGCGCCGCACAGCAACGAACGCGAGATGCTATACATCGACGTGGAATCGCTGAGCGAGCCCGGTCTTTACTACAACGGCCTGGTTGCCCACGAGTTCCAGCACTTGATTCACGCGCGCGCCGACTCCGGCGAGGACTCCTGGGTAAACGAGGGCCTCTCGCAGGTGGCATCGCAGCTCGTCGGCGATGGAGATGAGTGGATCGACTACTTCACCGACGAACCGGACACGCAACTGGACTTTTGGCCTGTTTACGAGGACTCGACTGTGAACTACGCGGCGGCGGAGCTGTTTTTTTCGTACTTGCTCGACCAGTACGGCGGCCGGGAGAACGCCGCGGCGCTGATCGACGAGCAGGGGGACGGCGTCAACGGGGTCGACGCCTATGTTGATGCGTTCGATACGACGTTCGCCGAG
>Ga0326597_10012246_pt1 | contig 11310 bp, 10 predicted proteins | sample RVTome_12_FD_203789 | JGI IMG/M metagenome (GOLD analysis project Ga0326597, IMG submission 203789) | Soil microbial communities from uranium-contaminated site in the Upper Colorado River Basin, Wyoming, United States - RVT100D185 | ecosystem: Environmental > Terrestrial > Soil > Contaminated >... | reverse complement strand
ACCGCCCGGATGAAGCAGCTGGCCAACGGCGGGTGATCCCAAAGGCAGAAGTCAGAAGGCAGAAGGCAGAAGGCGGAGGGCGGAGGGCGGAGGGCGAGAGACGAAGGAATGAAGAAGGGAGACGAACAACTCCTGGATCTATTCGAGCGGCTTGCGCCGGAGCAGCAGGACCGCCTGATCGCGTTTGCCGAATTTCTTGCCGACGATTTCGGGGAGGAGTCCGGCACCGCGGGCGCACCGGTCGTCATTCCGCGACCGGACGGAGAGACCGTTACGATGGCGATCCGGCGTCTGGTGCGGTCCTATCCCATGCTCGATCGCAGGCGGCTTATGGTGGAAGCCTCACAGTTCCTGGCCCAGCACGCTCTTGCGGGCCTCCCCGCTATCGAGTCAATCGACGAGCTCGAGGCCGTTTTCGCTCGACACCATCGAAAAATGAGAGGTGACGAGTAAGGGTGACGATTAAGGGTGACGATTGAGGGTGGTAAGACACAAAGCAGCTTTCCTGTCACCTGTATCTCGTCACCCGTATCTCGTCACCCATATCTCGTCACTGTTCAAGATGTCCCGCCCACTGTTCGCCACCATCGATACTGCGGCGCTGAAACACAACCTCGGGGTCGTGCGCCGCCATGCCCCGCGCTCGCGCGTCCTGGCGGTGGTCAAGGCCAACGCCTATGGCCACGGCCTGATGCGGGCCGCCGCGGCGCTGTCGGGAGCCGACGGTTTCGCGCTGCTCGAGCTGGAGGACGCCGTGCGGCTGCGCGAGGCCGGGTTCGGGCGGCGTATCGTGCTGCTCGAGGGCTTCTTCGATCCGGGCGAGCTGCCGACGCTGATCCGGCACCGGCTCGGCACGGTCGTGCACAGCATGGAGCAGGTCGCGGCGCTCGGCGGGCTTCCCGGGGACGCGAAGCTTGACGTCCTGCTGAAGGTGAACACCGGAATGAACCGGCTCGGGTTTGCTCCGTCCGAAACGCCACGGGTGCTGGAGCGGCTGCAGCGCAATCCGGGCGTGGGGGACATCACGCTCGCGACGCATTTCGCGGACGCCGACGACGCGCGCGGCGTCGCCTGGCAGCTCGAGCGCCTGCGGCAACTGCCGGGCTTTGGCTCGCTTCCCTGCAGTCTCGCCAACTCCGCCGCGATCCTGCGCTATCCGGAGACGCATTGCGACTGGGTGCGGCCCGGCATCATGCTCTACGGCTGCTCGCCGTTCCCCGAAAGCGAAGGTGGCGCGGCGGGGCTGAAGCCCGTCATGACGCTCGAGAGCAGCATCATCGCTGTCCAGGAACTGGAGCCCGGCGAGGAGGTGGGCTATGGCGGCGCGTTCCGGGCGGAGCGCAGGATGCGCGTCGGCGTCGTCGCCTGCGGCTACGCGGACGGCTACCCGCGCCATGCGCCGACCGGCACGCCGATCAGCGTGGCGGGCCGGATGACGCGCACGCTCGGACGCGTTTCCATGGACATGCTGTGCGCGGATCTCACGGCGTTACCGGACGCGGGCGCCGGCGCGCGAGTGGTCTTGTGGGGCGATGGCGTTCCCGTGGAGCGCGTCGCGGCGGCGGCGGGAACGGTCGGCTATCAGCTCCTGTGCGCCGTCGCGCCGCGTGTCCGGATCGTGGAAAAATAGCCTCCCCATGGCGAAGGCCAAGTCCGTCTACAGCTGCACCGAGTGCGGCGGCCAGGTGCTGCAATGGCAGGGCCAGTGCCCCCATTGTCAGGCGTGGAATACCCTGGTCGAGACCCTCGCCGAGACGGCGCCCAAGGGCTCCAACCGTTACGGCCGGATCGCCGAGGCCGGCAAGCCGCAGCGCCTCTCCGAAGTCGAAGCGCGGGAAGAGAACCGCATCGCGAGCGGATTGGAGGAGTTCGACCGCGTACTGGGTGGGGGGCTCGTCCCGGGCGGCGTCGTGCTGATCGGCGGCGAGCCCGGCATCGGCAAGTCCACCCTCCTGCTCCAGTCCCTCGCCGCGATCGGAAAATCCCGCCGGGCGCTCTACGTGACCGGGGAAGAGTCGCCGCAGCAGATCGCGCTGCGGGCGAAACGGCTCGGCGTGGATGCGGGCGGCGTGATCATCCTCGCGGACACCAATCTCCAGCGCATCGAATCGGTCATCCGGTCGGAAAAGCCGGAAGTGGCCGTGATCGACTCGATCCAGACGCTGTACTTCGACGAGCTGCAGTCGGCGCCGGGGTCGGTGGCGCAGGTGCGCGAATGCGCGGCGCGGCTGACGCGGGTCGCCAAGAGCGCCGCCACCACGATGGTGCTGATCGGGCACGTCACGAAGGAAGGCGCGATCGCCGGTCCGCGCGTGCTCGAGCACATGGTGGACACCGTGCTCTATTTCGACGGCGACACGCATTCCCGCTACCGGCTGATCCGCGCGTTCAAGAACCGCTATGGCGCGGTGAACGAGCTGGGCGTGTTCGCGATGGAGGAGCGGGGGCTCAAGGGCGTCGCGAACCCCTCCGCTCTCTTCCTGTCCCAGCACGGCTCGGAGGTCGCCGGCTCGTGCGTGATGGTGACGCAGGAAGGCACGCGCCCGATGCTGGTCGAGATCCAGGCGCTGGTGGATGACGCACGCGCGCCCAACCCGCGGCGGCTCTCAGTCGGGCTCGAGCAGGCCCGGCTCGCGCTGCTGCTGGCGGTCCTGCACCGGCACGCCGGCATCGCGTGCTTCGACCAGGACGTCTTCGTCAACGCCGTCGGCGGCGTCAAGATCGACGAGCCCGCCGCCGACCTGCCAGTCCTGCTGGCGATCGTGTCGTCGCTCAAGAATACCCCGCTGCCGGCGAAGCTCGTGGTTTTCGGCGAGGTCGGCCTGGTGGGCGAGGTGCGGCCGGTGCAACGCGGCCAGGAGCGGCTGCGTGAAGCCGCCAAGCTCGGCTTCACGCATGCGCTGATTCCCCACGCCAACCGGCCGCGGCAGCCCATCGCGGGGCTGGAGGTCAACGCCGTGCGGCGGGTCGAGGAGGCCGTGACGCGGCTGCGTGATCTGGTGAAGGGTTGACCGCAGATCGAACTGGAATGTCAATCTGCCACCGCCGGGGGTGAGCGGTGCTGCGCGCGACCCGTCTTCCATCCGAGAAATCCGACGGCGAAAAGAAGCACGGCAAAGAGCGTAATCGTCCCGATGCGCGAGGACTGAGCGAGAAAGTGCAGCGTGCCGCTCTCGAGCCCGACAAACGCGAGGCCGAGGACGGGCAGCACCGGGGCCCCGCAGCCGGTGACGCTACAGGCGCCCGTGGAAATTCCGAACACGGTCAGGCCAGCGCCGGCGAGGCCACCACGGCGCAATGCCGCATCGGCTCGCACGTTACCGAGAACGAGATCGCGGCGGTGGCGCCAGAGGGCGAAGTACAGCCCGAACAGGGCGGAGACGATAAGTATGCGCCCGAGGTCGGCGATGTCCACGGCGTAGCCCCACTCGGCGCCACCGTACGAGCTGCCCGCCGAGAACCAGAAGAGCGCAAGATCCGGAAGCTTCGACAGCTTCTCCGCGACCGTCGCGTCACCCGACGCGAGGTACTCGGGAAGGCGTTTCAGCCAGGGGTTGAAGGTGAAGAAGTCGAGCGGCTTGCGAACCGCCGACAGGATCGCGACCGGCGCGAGGATGTTCAGCGCCGCGACCGCAAGCGTCATCGACGCAAAGACGCCGGGATACGCAGCCACGGCCGCAGTCGTTCCCCGCAGTACCTCGCCTGTCCAGCGCATCGTGCCGACTTCCAGGTTCGGACGGGCTGTCATTCTACCGGCCCGGGCCGGTCCCGACGATCCGAAGCACAAGGCAGGCTCCGGGCGCGGCAAAAGGCGTGACCGTTCTTGCTGGCGCCACCGCGGAATTGTAGGATCGGCTCCCCGATGAATTACTTTCTCCTCGGAGCGGGCCTTGCGCTGCTCGGCGTAGCACACGCCGGTCACGAGTTTCCAATTTACCCGTCGTTCTATCCGCAGGAGATCACCGTCGAAACGCTCGATGCGCAGACCGCCGCACAGCGGATCGCCAAGGGAACGCTGCACGCCTATGCCGGCGGCGAGCTCGCCGGTCGGCCCGATCCGGCGAAGACGGGCAGCGTTGCGTCGCTCGGCGGCTACATCGTCCTGACCCTCGACGCGCGCGCGCCGCGTTTCGCCGACCGCGCCGCGCGCTGCGCAGCCGCGCGGAGCCTCAAGCCGGCCCTGGCAGCGGGCCAGGTCTGGCATCCGTATCCCGTTACGCCCTTTCATGCCGACTACCTGCATCACGCCGATCGAGCCGAGGCCGCGCGGGCTCCGGCCGCGGCGCAGAAGGTCGCGCAGCCGCCCGGCAGGCTCGAAATCGTCGAAGCGACAACGCTGGCAGCCCGGGCGGGCACGCGCTACAACGGCTGGCTCGGTCCGCCGTGGTCGAGGCAAGGCTGGTTTCACGCTTACCTCCTGCTCGGGCCTGCGGTGAGCGATGCGGCCACCCGCGCGCGGATCGAGGAGGCGGTGCGCCGTCTCATGGGCGGTGAGCATCGCGACCTCAGGGAAAGGATAGAGCGCGAGCGCGAGCTCGTTGCGCTGCTGCAAAGCGGTTGCGAGCGGATCGTGCTGGGCTACACCGTGCGCCGTGAGCACTTCAGCATCGAGTACTCGCAAGGGGTGGAGAACGTCGGCTACGACGCACTCGACGGCCTGGCGTCAGGGATTTTCCCTCGCACCGTCAAGCTGCGGGACTTTCCCTGGAACGGCTGGCTCAACGTTGCGGCGCCGGGCGCGCCATCGAGCGCGTGGAACCCCGTCGCCGGTGGCTTCGATGGCGCGTTCGGACGGCTGGTCTGGTCGGCGCTCGGCGACCCGGCGTTCCTGCCCTCGCCCCACGGAGAAGGCTGGATCGAGAACCGCCTGAGCGCGTCGAGTGCGAAGACGGGTGCGCTGCTGGCAGTGCCCAGGGACGCCCTGGTGCCCGAGCCGGGCAGCGGACGGCTTGCACGCGCGGGCCTCGGCCGGACGGCCACGGCGCGCATCGTCTACGACGTGCGCAGCTCGGCTTTCCACGACGGCACGCCCATGAGCGTCGCGGACCTGTTCTATGCCTATACGTTTGCTGCTGCGTGGGGCGCGGGCGATGCCGCGGATCCGGGCGTGGCGGAGGCGACCGCTCTCGCGCGCCAGCGCTTGAAGGGAGTGCGCCTTCTGCGTGTGAATATCGAGACGCTCGCGTTCGGCGAAGATAAGCTCACCTACAGGATTCCGGTGATCGAGGTCTACCTCGACGCGGAAACCGCGGGCGACGCGGCGACGGTTGCGCCGCCCTGGACGGTGCTGCCCTGGCACCTGCTCGCGCTATTGGAGGAGGGCGCCCGCCGCGGCCACTTCGCATTCTCCGCCGCGGGCGCGGTGCGCCGCGGCGTGCCGGAGCTCGATCCGGTTCGCAACGCGGCGATCGTGCGCCAGCTGGGGGAGCTTGCCCGCGAGTTCGAGGAGCGTGCCTACATTCCGGCCACGCTGTCTGCGCACGCTACCGCCGCCGAGGCGCGCCAGCGTTATCGCCGGCTGCGGGAATATCACGCAGCGCACGGCCATTGGCTCGTCACCAACGGGCCGTACCGGCTCGCCCGCTGGGACGGGACGAAAGCGGTGCTCGCCGCCTTCCGCGATCCGAGCTATCCGAAGGGATTGGGCAGCTTCAATGCCCACGCGACGCCGCTCAAGGCACATGTGATGCGGGTCGAGCGCCGAGATTACGGCGCGGAGGTTCATACCGAGATCGAATGGCTCGAGCGCGAGGGGCGCGACGTGCGGATCGTGCGCGGCGCGGTCGCGAAGTGGGTCGCCGAGCGGCGCACGCCCGCCGCCAAGTCGCCCGCACCCGTTTGCCGCTATGTGCTGGTCGGCGCGGACGGCGCGGTTGCGGCCGCCGGCACGGCGCGGGCGGACGCCGCCGGCACGTGCCGCCTGGAGTTCGCGCGCGGGGCGGGGCTGGCGGCAGGCGCCGGCGGCCAGCTTGTGCTCGCTGCCACGCAAGAGCACAATGTTGTCAACGCGCCGGTCAAGATCACACCCTGGAAAAACTGAAGCATTGCACGCGCACGGTTGCGCGATGCTCACCGTGTGATCTGATGCGGCGCGCCGTGTCTTACGGACCCGTGGACGGCGGGGTTTGACGGCCTCCGCTGCCCGAACAGGTGCGCTGATGTAAACGGGTAGTGTCGTTCGCCGGTTGATAGGAGGGGGCCATGGACAAGGAACTCTTGCAGGATCGCCGCTCGTTTCTGAAACAGTTCGGCGCCACGCTGGGCGCTGCAGGCTTCGGCGCCGCGGCAGGCGGAACCGCGGCTTATCTGGGGGCGCCGGGCACCGCGCATGCCGCGGTGAAACCCAAGGGAAACATCCCCAGCCGGCCGGTCAAGGTCGGTCACATCACCTTTCTCACCGGCGCGGCAGAGCTTCTGGGTGGCCCGGGTCAGCGGGGGCATATTCTCGCCCAGGAGGAAATCAACGCCCAGGGCGGCTTGCTCGGCAAGCGCAAGCTCGAAACCATTTTCGCGGACGAGGCCGCCGGGACCGACGCCAACGTGAAGGAGCTCCGGCGCATGAAGCTCTCGGAGAAGATCGAGCTCTTCACGGGCGTGATTTCGAGCGGCAATACCCCGGCGCTGGGGCCGGTCGCGGAGGAGTTGAAGGTGCTGACGCTCTTCAACGACGGCTGCACCGATTTCCTCTTCGACAAGGCGGTGCCGAATCCGAAGTACGCATTCCGGGTGACCAATATCCAGTCCGCGGACGGCGTAACCGCCGCGATTGGCGCCGCGACGCACTGGCCCAAGGTGCGGCGCATCGCATCCCTGCAGCCCGATTACAGCTACGGGCGCAACGTGTTCGAGCACTTCTCGCTCGCGCTCGGCAAGCTGCTGCCGGGAATCCAGGTCGTATCCGAGTCCTGGCCAAAGCTCGGCACCACGGATTTCACGTCGCACATCACGAAGATCCTGTCGGTCAAGCCCGATCTGCTGATCGTCGGCGTGTGGGGCGGCGATTACGTCGCCTTCTACAAGCAGGCGTTGCGCTACGGGCTGTTCGACAAGATGAAGGTCGCGACCACGCTCGCCTTCGGCGGCTACCCGCACGCGATCGGCAAGGACCACCCCGAGGGCGTGCTGGCCGGGGTGCACGCGAACTATCACTTCCTTCATCCGTCCGCCGAGCGCTGGCCGATCAACAAGGGCTTCGTCGAGCGCTATTACAAGCGCTTCAAGGAGTACCCGAGCTTCGAGTCCGACGGCGCGTACATCGCGCTCTACCTCTACAAGCAGGCGGTGGAGAAGGCAAATCAGCTCACCGGCGGCTGGCCCAACGACGAGGCGATCATCGCCATGCTCGAGGGCGCCGGGATCGACTCGCCCGCGGGCTACCTCTACATCCGCGCGGACAATCACCAGGGCTATAAGGACGCGGTGACGGGGCTCTCCAAGAACCTGCCGGGCTACGATTTCCCGGTGTGGGACCCGGCGAGCATCGTGTCGATCCCGATCCGCAACATCACTGCGCCGCCCAACTGGGCAAAGCCGGGCAAGGGGCATAACGAGTCGACGGCAGCGGCGGACTGGATCAAGAAGACCTGGCCGACAGCGAAGGCCTGACGCGCTAGCCTTCGGCGCGTGTCCGGGGCGGTCCTGGCCTTGCACGGCCGAGCCGTCCCGGCGGTGCGCGCGGGCATAACGGAACAGTGCTGCCTCGGCCGCGATCTCATTGATCGCGGACTGCGCCACCGGGGGCGTGGTGGGGCGGATTCAGCGCGATGCCGCGCGGTGGGTGTTGGGGAGATGACTACGCCAAGGACAAAGCGATGGAGATCGTCGCGCTCCAGGTCCTGAATTCGCTCTTCTACGCCGCGGTGCTGTTCCTCATCGCCGCCGGGCTGAGCCTCATCTTCGGGGTGATGGGGATCGTGAACATGGCGCACGGGAGCTTCTACGCGCTCGGCGCCTACGTCACCGCCTGGTCGGTGGTGGCCGCGGCTGCCGCAGTCCCGACACCTGTCCTGTTCCTGTTCCTCCCCCTGGGCGCGGCCGTGGTCGCGCTCGTCGGGCTGGTCATCGAGCCCACGCTGATCCGGCCGTTCTATCGCAGGCCCGAGGAGTATCAACTGCTCGTGACCTTCGGGCTGCTGTTGGTGCTCGAGGACGTCATCCGGGCGGTATGGGGCGGAACGCCGCTCACTGCCGGGCAGCTTGTGGACTCGCTGGGGCTGGTTCGGATCGGCGGGCTGCCGTACCCCGTATACAACCTGCTGATGATCGGTGTCGGGGCCGCCGCCGCGCTGGGCCTTTGGGCGTTCGTGTACCGCACCCGGTTCGGCGTGCTGCTGCGCGCCACCGCGCAGGATCGGCGCATGGCGGCGGCACTCGGGATCGACGTCGGACGGATCTACATCCTGGCGTTCGGCCTCGGCTGCTTCATGGCGGGGCTGGGCGGCGCCATCGTCGTTCCCAGCCAGGCGGCGGTGCTGGGCATGGGGGTCGAAGTGCTGGTGCTGGCGTTCGTCGTGGTGGTGATCGGTGGCCTGGGCAGCCTCGAGGGCGCGCTGGTCGGCGCGCTCATCGTGAGCGCGCTGCGAACGATCACGATCCAGTTCTGGGAGGAAATCGAGCTCGCGGCACTCTATCTGATCGCGGCGATCGTGCTCCTGATCCGACCCACCGGACTGTTCGGGAGGAAATCCTGAGCCCGCCGCAAACATTTTCGATCGGCGGCCGGGCCGCGGTCGCGGGGGCGGTTTTCGTCGCCCTGCTGCTCGTGCCGATTCTCACGAGCACGTACCAGACGCAGCTCCTCACCTACGGCCTCACCCTGGCCATCGCCGCGCTCGGATTCAATCTCCTGCTCGGCTATACGGGACTGCTGTCGTTCGGTCATTCCGCCTTCCTGGGCGCGGGCGCCTACGCTGTCGCGTTCATGATGCGCTATCTCGGCGTCTCCTCGATGGAGCTTTTCCTGCTGGGCGGGATCGCATTCTCGGCCGTGATCGCCGCGCTGTTCGGGGTCGTTTGCGTGCGCCATACCCGGATCTTCTTCGCCATCCTGACGCTCGCGCTCTCGCAGGTGTTGTGGACGCTCGCCTACAAATTCTTCTGGATCACCGGCGGCACCGACGGGATACGAGTCCCGTTCGCGAACGTGACCTTGCTGGGCGGCCTAGTCAGCTTCCCCGGTGCCGACGCCTTTGCCGGCTTCGTCACGTCCTATTATTACTACGTGCTCGTTGTTTTCGCCGCGTGCGCGTTGTTGATGTGGGTGATCGTGCACTCCCCGTTCGGCAAGACGCTGCAGGCGATCCGCGATAACGAGACCCGGGCACGCTTTCTCGGCGTGCGGATCTGGCGCTACCGCTGGCTTGCTTTCCTCATATCCGGGATTTTCACGGGCCTCGCGGGCACGCTCTGGGTGCCGCTCAACGGGCTCGTCACTCCTGACGTGCTGTACTGGCCGCAGTCGGGCAAGATCGTGTTTTTCGCCGTGCTCGGAGGGTTCCGCAACTTCTTCGGCCCGATCATCGGCGCGGTGACCTTCAATTACCTCGAAGTCTACGCGGTCGCGCTCACCGAGTACTGGCAGCTCACGCTCGGGGTGATCCTGATCGTGCTGGTCACGTTCCTGCCAGCGGGGATCGTGGGTACCGCGGTGCGCCTCGCCGTGCGCCTGAAACGCTCGCGCGGGGCATCGGCATGAGCCTGCTGCGAACCGAGGGCCTCAAGAAGTACTTCGGCGAGACACGCGCCGTGGACGGGGTGAATTTCAGCGTAAACGAGGGCGAATTCCTTTCACTGGTCGGCACGAACGGCGCCGGCAAGACCAGTCTCGTCAACCTGATCAGCGCCTTCCTCATTCCCGACAGCGGCCGGATCTTCATCGGCGAGCGCGATATCACCTACGCCACGGTGGACGAGCGGATCCGGGCGGGGATTGCGCGGAGCTTCCAGCTCGTGAACCTGTTCGATGATCTGTCGGTGCTCGACAACGTGGCGCTCGCGATCTTCGCGCGCGAGCGCAAGACCAAGCGAATATTCACGCTCGCGGAGCGGGACACCGAGGTGACGGCGGAAGCGCTGGACCTGCTCGGGCAGTTCAATCTGGACGGCAAGGCGCAGGCGCTCGCGGGCGGACTCGCGCAGGGCGAGCGCAAGCTCCTCGATGTGGCGGTCGCCTACGCGCTGCGCCCCAAGCTGCTCTTCCTCGACGAGCCAACGAGCGGGGTCAGCACACGCGACAAGGCCCAGATCATGGACACCGTGTCGTCGGTCGTGCGCGGCGGCAAGATCACGGCGGTCGTGATCGAGCACGACATGGACGTGGTGTTCAAGTATTCCGACCGCGTCGTCGTCATGCACGAAGGCCGGTTCCTCGCCGACGGCCCGCCGGATGAGATCCGGCGCAGCCGCGAGGTGGCGACCTATCTCCTCGGGACCGACGTTTCCACTTGAACGCGCCGCCAGGTGATGCCGCCATGCTCGAAGTGAAAAGCATCCACGTGTCCCGCGGCCCGGCGCACGTGCTGCACGGAGTCTCGTTGAGCGTGGGCGAGCGCGAGGTCGTCTGCCTGGTCGGCCGCAACGGCGCGGGCAAGACGACGACCCTGGAGAGCATCATGGGCTTTCTGCCGCTCGACTCGGGGAGAATCCTGTTTCATGGCGAGGAAGTGTCTTCCCTGCCGGTGCACCGCCGGGCGCTGCGCGGAATGGGATACGCGCCCGAAGGGTGCGAGATCTTCCCCGAGCTCACAGTGGCGGAAAACCTGCTGATCAGCCGCTGGATGTCGGCGAAGGCGCACCGCCGGCTGGAGGCGGTCGCCAGCGGAGACATCGAGGAGCGCGTGCTCTCGGTGTTTCCGGAGGTGCGCGATCTGATGGCCCGCCAGGGCATGAACCTGAGCGGCGGCCAGCGCAAGATGGTCGCCATCGCCCGCGGCATCGCGCTCGCCCCGACGCTGCTCCTGCTGGACGAGGCGTTCGAGGGGCTCGCGCCGATCGTGGTCAAGCGCTTCCGCGAGGCGGTGCTCAAGATCGAGGATTTCGGCATCTCGCTACTCATCGCGGAGTCGAACCTCGTCAATGCGGCGCGCATCGCCGACCGGCTCTATGCGATCGACCGCGGCGAGATCATCTTCCACGGCAAGCCGGAGCAGGCGCTCGAAGACCAGAGCGTCATGAAGGCGCTCCGCGGCTAGAGCCTATCTCAATAATAGGCACGTGTGCGACGGAGGCGATGTGGGATGCAGTTTTAGGAGGATAGCCCGCAGCAATATGTCGATATTGCAAGGGCTACCGACAACAAAATGCGCCCAGATC
>Ga0326597_10012245_pt1 | contig 11310 bp, 13 predicted proteins | sample RVTome_12_FD_203789 | JGI IMG/M metagenome (GOLD analysis project Ga0326597, IMG submission 203789) | Soil microbial communities from uranium-contaminated site in the Upper Colorado River Basin, Wyoming, United States - RVT100D185 | ecosystem: Environmental > Terrestrial > Soil > Contaminated >... | reverse complement strand
CGCCGGCCTAGACAGTCGGGGGCGGCTTCCGGCTCAGCCCTGCGTCCGCGCCCGGCCCAACGCGTCGGGGCCGAAGCGCTCCCGCACCGCGTCGATCGCCCGCGCCAGGGTGCGGTCCCGTTCAGTCTCGGGCCCGGCCGCGCGCTCGGTCTCGAGCAGGGCGAGCTGGGCCTCGGCACCGGGTCGCTCGAGCTGCGACAAAGCGACGCCGATCAGCCGAGCGGGTACCCGGCGCGCGTTACGGAGCTTGGCGAGCAGCTCGCGCGCCACGGCGTACACGGCGGCGTCGGTGAGCACCGGCGCCGGGAGCGTGCGACTCGCCTGCCGCGTGCTGAAGTCGGCGTCGCGCAGCTTCACCGTGACGGTGCGGGTGACCAGACCATCCGCGCGCAGGTCGGTGGTGGCCCGGTCCACGAGGGCGAGCAACTCGCGCAGCAGATCGTCGTCCGCCTCGAGGTCGGTCGGAAAGGTGTTGTCGCGGCTGATGGACTTGGGATCGGCCCACGCCGCGACGGGGGACGCGTCGATCCCGCGCACGCGCTCCCACAGCCACACCCCTTCCCGCTCGCCCAGCCGGGCGACGAGCTCGCCGCGGTCGAGCCGGTGGACATCGTCCACCGTTCTCCAGCCGAGGTGGGCGAGCCGCTCCTGCGACTTCGGTCCGATCATCGGGAGGTCGGCGAGGGTGAACCGCCGCATGAAGGCGGCTTCTTCCCCGGGCGCGACGACGTGGACGCCGGGTCCCGGCGCATCGGGGGCCGGCTTGGCGACCCCCGCGGCAAGCTTCGCCACGAGCTTCGAGGTGCCGCCGCCGACCGACACCCACAGCGCGGCGCGCTCGCGCACCGCCGCCCGGATGCGGCGCGCCGTGTCGGCGAGCGACTCGCCGTGGTACAACTTCTCGGTGCCGCTGAGGTCGAGATAAGACTCGTCGCTCGACGCCTGCTCGACCACGGGCGCGAAGCGTTCGAGCACCTCGCGGATCTCGCGGCTTTTCGCGGCGCACGCCTCCCACGGCACGGGGACGACCATCGCCTGGGGACAGAGGCGCACCGCGCGCGCCATCGGCATAGCCGAGCGCACGCCGAAGCGTCTCGCCTCGTAGGAAGCCGAGGTGACGACGCCGCGGTGCTCGGCAGCGCCGCCGACGATCAGGAGCGGGGTGCGCCCGGCGCCGCCGGGATCGACCAGGCGCGCCACGGCGACGTAAAACGCATCGGCGTCGGCGAGGAGGATACGGCGCGGGGAGGCGCTCATGGCCTTCATATGTTAGCCTTCGCCGCCATGACCACGCATTGGGTCCGGCTGATCCTCGTTGCCAACATCCTGGCGTACTTCTGGCAACAGCAGCTCCCCCAGCAGGCCGGCGCGCTCGTGCTCGTGCCGGCCCTGCTGCCGGCGCGGCCGTGGACCGCGTTCACGTACATGTTCCTCCACGCCGACTTCGGGCACATCCTCTTCAACATGTTGAGCCTGTTCTTCTTCGGACCCCAGGTGGAGGAGCGCCTGGGGGGGCGTCGGTTCCTCGTCCTGTATTTCATCAGCGGACTCACGGGCGCCGCTGCGTCCGCCGTGTTCACACCGTACGTGCGGATCGTCGGCGCGTCGGCGGCGATCTTCGGCGTGATGCTCGCGTTCGCGCGCTTCTGGCCGCACGCCCAGGTCTTGATCTGGGGCATCATCCCGGTCCGGGCGCGCGTCCTCGTCGTGATCATGACGGTGCTGGCGCTGCTGGGAGGGGCGCGCCTGTTGGAGCCGAACGTGGCCCACTTCGCTCACCTGGGTGGATTTCTGGGCGGGTGGCTGGTGTTGCGGGTGTACGCCGCGCGGCAGCCGGATGAACGGCTGCGGGCCGCGTCCGCGGCGCCCGCCGCGCCGGGCCCCGCGCCGAACGCGGCCACGACAGGGCGCTGGAAACGGATTCCGCTCGACCAACTGCACCCCGTGAATCGCGAGGAGGTCGAGCGGGTGCTCGCCAAGCTCGACGCGCTCGGCGCCGGCAGCCTCACGGCCGACGAGCGCGCCTTCCTCGACCGCTTCAGCGCGACTTAGCGCGCGTCTCCCAGCTTCAGCAGCCGCTTCCACTGGGTCGCCGTCGCCAGGACGACCGAGAGTCGCGGCATGCGGACGAGCGCCAGATCGGCGAACGCCGGATCGCGCTTGATAGTCGCGAGCGGCACCGGCGTGCGCAGTCGCGGTCCTGCCTTGAGGTGCACCACCACCAGCCTGGGGTCTTTCTGTTTCGGATCGGGATACGCCGCCTTGGTCACGCGGGCGCAGCCGACCACGCTCTTCTCGCCGCCGGTGTGGTAGATGAGCACGGCGTCGCCCGGCCGCATGGCGCGGAGGTGCTTCAACGCGAGCGGGTTCCTGACCCCATCCCAGACGGCAGACCCTTCACGGACGAGGTCGTCGAAGCTGTAGGTGGAAGGCTCGGTCTTGAGAATCCAGAAACTCATCATCGTGATCTCCTGTCACCGGTCCAGACTGTCCGCCCAGGCGACGATCGCGTCGGCCAGCTCCGCCCGCCCATCCTCCGCGGTTCGCCCCGAGCTCTTCGGGACGTTGAACGAGTGGTCCCCACCCTTCACAACGCGCAGCAGCGCAGACTTGCCGAGCCGTTGGACGACCTGCCGCAGCAGAATCAGCTCGGCGAATTCGTCCCGGTCGCCCTGGAGAAACAGCATGGGGATGTTTACACCGTCGAGGTGCTGGGCGCGTGTCACCCCAGGCTGCCCCGGTGGATGGAGCGGGAACCCGAGGAACGCGAGGCCGACGACGCCGGGCAGCGGCTCCTGGGACTGCGCGGTGGAGGTCATGCGCCCACCGAAGGATTTCCCCCCCGCGATGAGCGGCAGCCCAGGCGCGGCGCGGGCGGCGGCCGCCACGGCCGCGCGCACGGCGGCACAGGCGATCGCCGGCGGGTCCGGGCGGCGCTGCTGTTTCTCCATGTAGGGGAATTGATAGCGCAGCGTCGCGACGCCCCGCTCGGCGAGGATCGCCGCCATGCGGTCGAGAAACGGATGGCACATCCCTGCCCCGGCGCCGTGGGCCAGAACGTAGAGCATGCGCGCGTCGGTGGGCCAAACGAGCAACGCCGACACGTCGCCGATCGTCTCCCCGACGGGGAATCGGAGCTGCTTCGACTGCGCCATCAGTAGTCAGTCATCAGTCGTCAGTCGTCAGTCGTCAGTCGTCAGTCGTCAGCCGTCAGTCGTCAGCCGTCAGCCGTCAGTCGTCAGCCGTCAGTCGTCAGTCGTCAGCCGTCAGTCGTCAGCAGACTCATAGACGGGCATGCAACCGCTCCAAAGCACCCATCAAATCCGGTTTCTCGTCCATGATCGCGATCAGCGGATCCTGTTTCAGCTTTTTCATCCGTGTCGGTACTGTGCGGATCGTGAACGCACGGATGTCGAGCTTGGGTGTCACTTCCCGCCAGGTGATTGGTGCGGACACCGGCGCCCCCGGGAGGGGGCGCACGCTGAACGGCGCCACGAGCAGACGCCCGTGACCGTTCTGGACGTAGTCGAGGTACACCTTGCCGCCGCGCTTTGACACCTGACGCGTGACGGTCGCGATTTCCGGCAGCTCGGCCGAAATCACGCGAGCCAGCAGTCCACCCAACGTGCGGGACTGCTCGTAGGTGCACTGTCGACCGAGCGGAATGAGCACGTGCAGGCCGGTCGAGCCGCTCGTCTTGATCCCGGCGGGCAAGCCGATGTCGTCGCACAACGCCTTGGCCGTCTTGGCCACGGTCACCACGTCGGTGAACGGCGCCCCCTTGGGGTCGAGGTCGAGGATGCACCAGTCGGGCGTTTCAAGGCTCGCCACGCGGCTCGACCAGACGTGCAGCAGGATCGCCGCCATGTTCGCGATGTAGAGCAGCGACGCCTCGCTGTCGCACACGAAGTAATCCAGCTCGCGCTGGGAGTCCTCGCTCCAGATCGTGACGGTTCTGACGAACGCCTGGGCGTACTCGGGGGCGTCCTTCTGAAAAAACGATTTGCCGTTGATCCCGTCGGGATAGCGCGTGAGCACCAGGGGCCGGTCGACGAGATAGGGCAGCATCCAGCGTGAAACGGCTCGGTAATACCCGATCAGGTCGCCCTTGGTGTACCGCTCCTCGGGCCAGAAGATCTTGTCGAGGTTGGTGAACGGAACCTCGCGGGGAAGCAGGAAAGGGGAGGGGGGAAGGGTCGCCACTGGAGGCTCGTCGTCCACCCTTCCCCCTTCCCCCTTCCCCCTTCCCTCGATCACACATTCTTCCGGCTTCTTATCGTCCCGGAACCGGAGAAACACCGGTTGCCGCAGCAAGCCGTCCCCGGTGATTTCCTTGTACCGCATCTCCGCCACGAGCTCCGGCGCCACCCAGTGGCTGTCCGCTTCGACCGGCACCGGTCCCGCGACCGGCGGCTTTGCCGGCGCGAGGCGCTCGAGCTCCGCGCGGATCTCTTTCAACTGCCTGGCGTTGAACCCGCTTCCCGCGCGCCCCACGTACACGAGCGTTCCGTCTTGGTAGGCCGCGAGGTGCAGGGCGCCGAACCCGCCGCGGGATCCCTTGGGCGCGGTGTAACCCGCGACGACGAAATCGCCCGTCTTGTCGGCGCGGATCTTCAACCAGAGATCGGAGCGCCCACTCTTGTAGGGAGCATCCGCCTTCTTGGCCACGATGCCTTCGAGTCCGAGCCCCACCGCCCGGTCGTAGAGTATTTCGCCGTTCTTCTCGAAATGCTCCGAATAGCGCAGCGGGCCCGCCACGGGGAGCAGCTTCTGGAGCATCGCCTTGCGTTGCACGAGCGGCAGCGACCGCAGGTCGAATCCCTCGAGCGCCACCAAATCGAACAGATACATGGTTCCAGGGTTCTCGACGGCGGCGTGGCGGATGTCCGGCGCCCGGGAAACCCGCGCCCGGTTTTGAAGCCGCTGAAAGCTCGGGCGCCCCTGCTCGTCCAGGATCACCAGCTCACCGTCCATCACGAGCCCGTCGTAGGGCAAGGCCTGCACCGCACGGGCCAGCTCCGGGAACGCGGCGGTGTAATCGTTGCCGTTGCGGGTGATGAGCCGTGCGACTCCGCCTTCGCGGGCCACGCGCATGCGATACCCGTCGAGCTTCACTTCGAACACCCAGCCGGCGCGCGAGAACGGCTGCTCGCGCGTCTCCGCGAGCATCGGCGGGACGTCCTCGGCTCGGAGCGTGCGCCGCGGCGCACCGAGTTTCTTGAGCGCGGTGCGGAGCTTCGCGGCCTTGTCGGCCCCGTCGCGCAGCTCCTCGACGGTGAGCCCGGAGAGTACCGACCCCGGCGGGAACTCGGCGCCGTTGGTCGAGACGTAGCCGTCGCGCTCCTTGATCAGCAGCCACTCCTTCACCCCCTTCTTGATCTTCACGAGGGTCCAGATGCCGTGCAGCTTGTAGCCGCGCAGCTCGAAGAGGAGCTTGCCTCTCTTCAGGCCTTCCACCGGGTCCTCGAGCGGCACCCACAGACCGCGGTCCCACACGATGACCGCCCCGGCGCCGTAGTTCCCCTCCGGGATAATCCCCTCGAAGTCGCCGTACTCGATCGGGTGATCTTCGACGTGAACGGCCAGCCGTTTGTCGGCGGGGTTGCGTGACGGGCCCTTGGGCACCGCCCAGGACTTCAGCACGCCGTCCATTTCCAGACGCAGGTCGAAGTGGAGGCGGGTGGCGGCGTGTTGGTGTATGATGAAGCGACGCCCCGGCGCCGCCGCGACGCTCCCCGATGGCTCGGGGGTGCGGTCGGCGGAGCGCTTGGCGCGGTAAGTGCTTAGCGCATCGGTGGTTGGATTACGATTTGCGCTCACAAGTCACCATTCGTATAGTAGGTCCCCCATGGCCGCTCATGCAATCGGCTCCGCCACGATCTCCTTCGGGCTCGTTTCCGTCCCGATCAAGATGTTCTCGGCCGGCGAATCGTCGGCCGCGATCTCCTTCAACTGGCTCCACCAGAAGGACGGGGCCCGCTTGAAGCAGCAGTACGTCTGCTCCAAGGACGGCGAAAAGGTCGAAAACGACGACAGGGTCAAGGGCTACGAGTTCTCCAAGGGCCAGTATGTCGTATTCACCGTTGACGAGCTGAAAAAACTGCAGATGGACGACAAATCCAGTAACTCGATGAACATCACCGAGTTCGTGGACGCGGATACGGTGGACCGGATGTACATGGACCGAGCGTATTTCCTCGGACCAGACAAGGGCGGCGAACGCGCGTTCGGGCTTCTCGGCGAAGCCCTGAAGAAGACCGGCAAGGTGGCGATCGGCCAGTGGGCGGCGCGTGGGAAGCAATACCTCATCATGATCCGGCCGCTCGAGCCCGGCCTCGTGATGGAGCAGCTGCGGTACGCTGACGAGGTGCGGTCCATCAAAGACGTGCCGATCAGCAAGATGGACTTGAAGAAGAGCGAGATCGATCTGGCGGTGCAGCTGATTCAGCAGCAAGCCGGAGGGGAATTCCAGCCGGAGAAGTACGATGATGAGGTCAAGAAACGGATCCTGGAGCAAATTGAGCGCAAGGTCCAGGGCAAGGAGATCACCGAGGAGCCGACCGAAGCGCCCAAGACGCAGATCATCGATCTGATGGAGGCGCTCAAGGCGAGCCTCGCCAAGGGCAAGGGATCGGCCGGCGCCGAGCGGAAGCCGGCCAAGCGCGCCGAGCGCGCCGCGGCCGTGAAACCCTCGAAGGTGAAGCAACTGAAACGGAAGGCGGCCAGCGCCTAAAGCGATGACCGGCTACACCACCGAGGAGGTCGCGAGACTCCTCGGTCTCTCCCCCGCGCAGATCCGTTCCTACACTCGAGCCGGATTCCTTTCACCCGCGCGTAGCCGCCGCGGGGAACTGCGCTTTTCGTTCCAGGACCTCGTGCTGCTGCGGGCGGCAAAGGGATTGATGGCCGCGCGCATTCCCGCCGCGCAGATCCGCGGCTCGCTGCGGCGGCTGAAGCAACAGCTGCCGCGGGGACGCGCCCTCTCCGAGCTGCGGATCACGGCGGAGGGGCATCGCATCGTGGCGCGAGACGGCGCCGTCGCGTGGAATCCCGACTCGGGGCAACTTGTGTTGGACTTCGACGTGGCGTCGCTGGCCCAGCGTGCGGCCCCGCTCGCCCGGCGCCAGGCCGCGGCGGCGCGCCGGGTCGAGGAGGAGCTCGACGCGGAGGAATGGTTCGAGCTCGGACTGGAGCTGGAGGTCAGCGCGCCGGATGAGGCACGCGACGCCTATCGTCGCGCGCTGGAGCTCGACCCGCACCACGCCGACGCGCACGTGAACCTGGGGCGCCTGTTACAGGAGGGGGAGCGCGCCGAGGAAGCGGAAACGCACTACCGCGCCGTGCTCATCGACCACCCCGGGCACGCGACCGCGTGGTACAACCTCGGCATCGTGCTCGAGGATCTGCGCCGGTCGAACGACGCGATCAAAGCCTACGAGCAGGCGATCGCCGCCGACCGGCGACTCGCCGACGCATACTTCAATCTGGCGCGGCTGTACGAGCAGGCGGGGAAACGGGCGGCGGCGTTGCGGAACCTCTCGAAGTATCAGGTGCTGACGGAACGCTAGAACAGGGCGGCGAATTTCTGCGCCAGCTTCGGTCCCTCCCCCGACTCCTCATGTTTGAAAAACACGAAGGCGTCCTTCCACTCCTTGTGGAGCGTCCTCACCGACTCGACCCACTGCTCAAGCTGCTGCTTCGAGTAGCCCTCATCGCGCAACCGGAAGTAGCCGAAATCGGCGGTGGCGACGAGCGGTGTGTGCCCGTCTGCGGTATCGGCCACGCACAACGCCGCGTTGCCGGTGCGCAGGGCGTCGTACACGTCTTCGGCGAACCAGGAGTCGTGCCGGAATTCCCACGCGCAGCGCAGATCGGCGGGGAATAGCGTGAGCACATCCTTCAGCCGAGCCAGGTCCTTCTTGAAATTGGGCGGCAGCTGAAACAGGATCGGCCCGAGCTTGTCGCCCAGCGGCCGCGCCGTCTCGGTGAAGTAGCGCAGCGGGTCGTCTACGTCCTTCAACCGGGCGATGTGCGTAATGCGTTGCGACGCCTTGAGCACGAAGCTGAACCCCGCGGGCACCGCCTGGTCCCACCCGGCCACCGTCTTCGCATTCGGCATCCGGTAGAAGGTGTAGTTGATCTCAACCGTGGACAGCCGCTCGGCGTAGTAGGGGAGCATCTCCGGCGGCTTGATCTTCGCCGGATAGAAGGTTCCCTTCCACTCCGGGAAGTTGTATCCGGATGTGCCGACGTGGAGGCGCATGTTTACAAGTATATTCTCGAAACCAGATTCCCGAGGATCCGCTCGATGCGCTCTATAGCCATGGCCGCCCTCACCATTCCGCTCGCCGCTTCCCTGGCCGCCCAGCAGCCCGCAGCGTCGCAGGATCCGAGGCCCTTAGAGGTCGGGGTCGCGGCGCCCGACTTCACGCTTTCCGGCGCCACGCGCTACGGCGTGCTCAAGGACCCCATCCACTTGAGCGATTTCAAAGGCAAGACCGTGGTGCTCGCTTTCTTCTTCAAGGCGCGAACCCGGGGTTGAACGGTTCAAATGAACGCGTACCGTGATCAGTACGCGCAGCTCTTCAAAAACGGCCGCAACGTCGTGCTCGTCGCCATCAGCGCCGATCCGGACACCGCGCTCGCCTCCTGGGCGCGGGACGCCGAGTTCCCGTTTCTGTTTGCGAGCGACCCCGGATCGGTGGTGGGCCGGATGTACGGGGCTTTTTCCGGTCGCAGCTCCCTGGACAACCGCAACCTGTTCGTGGTGGGACCGGACGGGAACATCGCCTATCGGGCGACGCCGTTCCGGGAGATCGATCCGACCGCCTACACCGATCTAGGTAGGACGATCGACAGTCTCGCGCCCGGAGAACCGGGGAACTGAGAGGCCTTATCGCGCCACCCGCCTCACCGCCGCTTCGATGTCCTGCTCCGCCCCGAGGCCGGTATAGGCGACCTTGCCGACGCTATCCAGTACCACCACGTAACTCGTCGACGGGGCCTGGAAGGCGCGCACCGCCCGGCCGTGGCCGTCCCACAAGATCCGAAACGGCATCGGATGCCGCGTCAGGTGACGCTTGATGGCCACCTGGCTCTGGTTCACCCCCACGGCGACCACGACGAAGTCCACCCGGTTCCCGAAGCGCCTTTGCGCGGCTTCGATTCGGGGAAACAGCGCGGCGCACAGCGGGCACCACGTAGCCCAGAACTCGAGCAATACCGGTTTCTTCCCAATGATCTGACTGAGGTCCACCGGGCGGCCGTCCAGGTCCTCGATCGTCACCGCCTCAGGCCTTGTGCCGATAGCAATCCCAAGGTCGTCGTCCTGGGCGACCACTCGACCTGGAGTACCAAGCGCAACCGCCAGCACGAAGCACACCACGAACCACGCTCGACGTATCGATTTCACAGCACCCTTCCGATCTGCACGAAGTAGTACTCTGCCATGAAGAGAAGTACCACCCCGGCCAGGCGTCTGATCCACACCATCCACGGGCCGGGCCGGGGAAGCGCGGCCAGGGCTCCCGAAAACAACCCCACCGCGGCCAACACCACGCTCATGCCGAGCGAGAACACGAAGAGATAGGCGAAGCCCAGCACGGCGCTGTGCGTGGTGGCGACCCAGGTGAGCACCGCGCCGAACGCCGGTGCCCCACACGGCGCTGCGACGATCCCCGACGTCGCGCCCAGTAAGAACACCGCCGGGTATGATCCTCCCGACAGTCCGGCGGCCCAGGCGGCGAGCCGCTGTGGCGCAGCGATGGGGAAGACATCCAGCATCGCGAGCCCGAACAGGAGCAGCAGGTTCCCGGTCGCGAACCGCACCCAGGGATTCGAGGCCACCGTCCCGAATAGCGTCCCCGTCAACCCCGCGACGAGGCCCATCAGCGCGTAGAACGAGGCGAGCCCCAGGACGTAGACGAGCGTGCGCCCTACCACCCGGCGGCGCGGGGCGTCGGGGCGCGATCCACCACCCAGCACCCCCGCCGTGATGGGAATCATGGGGTAGATGCAGGGAGAGAGGCTCGTAGCCACGCCTGCCAAAAAGAGCAGCGCGGCGGCCGCGGGCGGGCTGTGCCGCAGCGCGTCGGTCAGACCCGCGGCGAGCGCTGGCAGAAGCGTCATGGTCGTGACAATCTACATACCATGGTCCACGACGACGGGCGCAACCGCTGCGCGTGGCTGGGCGACAACCCCCAGATGCTGGTGTATCACGACCGCGAGTGGGGCGTGCCGGTCACGAGCGACACCCAGCTCTTCGGCAAGCTGGTGCTGGATGGATTTCAGGCCGGCCTCTCCTGGGCGATCATCCTGCGCAAACGCGAGGGCTTTCTGCTCGCGTTCGACGGCTTCGACCCCGTCCGGGTGGCGCGCTACGACGGCTCGAAGCGCCGGAAGCTTCTGGCCGATCCGGGGATCGTGCGCAACCGCCAGAAGATCGACGCGGCAATCGGCAACGCCCGCGCCTTTCTCGATCTGCGCGATGCCGGGGTGTCGTTCAGCGCCTTTCTGTGGGAGTTCGTGGACGGCCGAACCAGGCACAACACCTGGAGATCCCTGCGACAGATACCTGCGAAATCGAGAGAGTCCGACCGGATGAGCAAGGCGCTGATCGAGCGGGGATTCCATTTCGTGGGCCCGACCATCTGTTACGCATTCATGCAGGCGGTGGGGATGGTGAACGACCACATCGTGGCGTGTTTCCGGCACCGCGAGCTGAAGCGGCTGGGAATGGGGCGGCGCTAGCTGAGGGGCACGACCCCGGATCACTCGACCACTTCCACCCCGATCTCCTCGAGGAACGCACTCCCCCCGCTGTCCTTGCCGAACCGTTGCACCGCCCGCGTCAGCACCAGCCGATCCCGGGCACGCGTCATCCCGACGTAGAGCAGCCGGCGCCCCTCCTCGATCTCCTGGCGCCGCGCTTCTTTGGTCGCCCAGTAGCCGGGCAGCTCGTAGTCCTCCACTCCCACGACGTACACGCGCGAGAATTCCAGGCCCTTGGTGGAATGGAGCGTGAGCAGGTTCACGCGGTCCGGATCGGCCTCCACGCCCTCGGACGACGACAGGGCCACCCGCTCCAGCAGCCGTTGGATCCCCGCGTCGAGGCCGTCTCCTGCATCCGGCCCGCTCGCGGCCACGAGCGCTTCGAGCCGCGCCACCGCCGACGGGTAGCGCTCAGCCGCGGTGCGGCCGGTGCGCAGGCGTTCCAGCAAAGCGCGGCCGCCAAGCCGCTCGATCAGCTCCTCAACGCTCATGGCGTCGGCGGCCGGCGTGCGCGACCGTTCCGCGCCGTAGAACTCGAGA
>Ga0326597_10012244_pt1 | contig 11310 bp, 3 predicted proteins | sample RVTome_12_FD_203789 | JGI IMG/M metagenome (GOLD analysis project Ga0326597, IMG submission 203789) | Soil microbial communities from uranium-contaminated site in the Upper Colorado River Basin, Wyoming, United States - RVT100D185 | ecosystem: Environmental > Terrestrial > Soil > Contaminated >... | reverse complement strand
CCTAAGCTTCGCGAATGGATACGCAGCACATCTTGCGCATTCGCGGGGACGTTCCGCATACGAAACCTAAGTGGCGTGTTGATCGCGGCAGGGACTTCCAGCGATACCGATGGAAATTGTTCTCTCGGTTCACGCTACCGTCTCTGCAGCGGCAACGGGTTCGGTGGCAGGCGTGGTTGTGGGCCGACCCTGAGCTGAACGCACTGCATGAGGAACTGACGCTCGACGACTCGAGGGTGCGCTTCGTCTACGACCTTGACCAGGAGGCAAGGCTGGTCGGTGAGGCTGAACCTGGTCGAGCGTTCATGGTCGGGCGCATCGACAGCGACGACATGCTCGCACCGAAGACCCTGGAAGTGGTGGGGCAAGCTCGGCATGTCGATGCTGGCAGGCCCTTCCTCCAGCTGTTTAGCGGGTGTGCCTATGACGAGCGACGAAATCGTCTGCTGCCCTGGAACAATCCCTCCCCAGCCTTTGTGTTTCGGTGCGTCACGGGCGCAGACCTGATTAGGGGGTTTCCTTCCTTTGGTGGCAAACACTCGCATGTCCATCAGGAGTCCGTGCACCTCAGAACACCCGCACCCGCCTTCTGCGTGGTTCTGCATGGAAGGAATTTGAGCAATTCACCCGACGCCATGTACGCGAAGGGCAGACTGCCACGGTCGGTCGACCGCGACATTCGAACGATATTCGGCCTGCCGAAGAGGTCTGGGTTGCTCATGAGTCTGGCCCGGACCTGGCCTTGGAGGCGCTGGCCTTCAGACCCTGGCGAATGAACTCCCTGACCCTCCGTCGCCCTCGGCCTCGCGAGCGGTCTCGCCGTGCCAAAGAAGATGGAACGGAATACGCATCCGGTGCCAGCGAAGACTGAGGATGAGTAGTCTAGGGTCAGACATGGTTCGGAAGTCCGTGCTTTTGGGAGACTTTCGTCTGCCCCGGGGCCGGCACTACCGGTTGGGTGCGAATCTGTGCATGAGGCCGCCTCAGGCCGAGGGCCAATTCGCCTCCCCACCTAAGCTTCCTGCTGTGACATGACCGGAGACTCAACCGCGGATTCGCTGTGGGCGACGTTTTGTGAGCTAGCTGAGCGCATCCCTGACGTCGAGGCCCTCCTGTCGCCCGGGCGACAGCCTCTCCGGTTCGCCGACCTTCCAGCTCGGCTTCAAAGCATTCGTGAGGCGCTCGCGGAGTTTGGGGTCGGCCGTGGCGACCGCGTCGTGAGCGTACTGCCCCGCGGTCCGGAGACCGCGGTGTGCTATCTCGGTGTTGCTTCCTGCGCGACCTACATTCCCCTGAATTCAGAGTTCAGCGAGGCGGAGATGACGAGATACCTCACGCAGCTGCGTCCGGCAGCCGTGATCGTCCAGGAAGGCCGCTTCGATGACGCAAGAAGGTGCGCCGTGGCGCTCGGGGTCGGCGTCATCAACCTCGTGTCCAGGACCACCGATGTGGCCGGAATGTTTTCACTGGCCCGACAGGAGGGTCCTCTTGGTCCGCCGCGCCGACCGATCTGGAATGGAGCCGACGACTACGCGCTCGTTCTTCTGACGTCGGGATCGACCGCGAAACACAAGGCGGTCCCACTTCGGGTGCGACATCTCCTCGCCTACGCCCTGGCTGGCGGCAAGCACTACGCGCTGGGACCGACCGACCGCTGCTTGCACGTCATGCCGATGTTCCACGGCCACGGGCTCAAATCGTCCCTGCTCGTTTCCGTTGCGAACGGGAGCGGCGTGATCATCTCGCCACATTTCGACGTTCCGACGTTCTTTCAACAGATGAAGGCGCTACGCCCAACCTGGTACTCGGCGGCGGCATCGATTCATCAAGCGATCCTTGACGGCATCGATCACCACCGCGACGTCGCGAGGAACGCGCAGTTGAGATTCGTCAGATCGGGGTCCAGCCGGCTTGATCCGAAGGTATTGGCAGGGCTCGAGCAAGCATTCGGGGCGCCGGTCCTAGAACGCTTCGGCATGTCCGAAACCGGCAGTCTCACGTCGAATCCTCTGCCGCCCGCGGTTCGAAAGCCAGGATCGGTGGGGCGGCCGATGGGCAACGAGGTTGCCATCGTCGATGAGCGGGGCAACGTCCTTGGTCCCAATCGCCAGGGGGAGATCGTGGCACGGGGCCCCAGCGTCTTCGACGGCTACCTGGACAACCCTGAAGCTACCCGGGCAGCTTTTCTGGACGGATGGTTTCGTACTGGAGACCTCGGCCGCTTCGATGACGATGGGTACTTGACGATCACTGGTCGCATCAAGGACGTGATCAACCGCGGAGGCGAGAAGATCGGAACCGCCGAGGTCGAGTCCGTTCTGTTGCGACATCCCGAGGTCATGGAAGCCTGCGTGTTCGGTCTGCCGCACCCAACCCTTGGCGAAGAGGTCGCTGCCGCCGTGTCGACACGGCGACCAGTGACCCAGCAGGAGCTCCAGACATTCGCCCGTGGCCTCTTGACTGTCACAAAGGTTCCGAGGCGCGTGTTCTCTCTTCCTTCGCTGCCGAAGAGCTCAACCAACAAGGTCCGCCGGTTGGAGGTGGTCGCGCTGTGTACCGACCTCGCTGAGAAGTCTTCGAGCGTTTCCGAACAGGGCACACCGCGAGCCTGGTCGCCGCTGGAGGAGGAGATCGCCAGGCGGTGGAAGGATCTGCTCGGCATCAAGACGGTCGAACTCGACGACGATTTCTTTCTCGTCGGTGGAGATTCTCTCAAGGCGGCCGAGCTCTTCATGCGCCTTCAGAAGACGTACCGCGTGACTCTTGGACTGAGGCAGATATTCGAAGACGCAGCGACAGTTGCGGGGATGGCACGGCTCATCGAACGTAGTTGGAGCGAGAGATCGAGTGCGCCTCCTGCGTCAACGGGGCTCGTGACAATCAAGGCGAGCGGTACCAGACCTCCCCTGTTTGCCCTGCCGGGCAGTGGTGGCAATCCTATTGGGTACATTCACTTGGGTCGGCTCCTTGATTTGCGGCAGCCTCTTATCGGCATCGAGTCCAGGGGCCTTGACAGCGTCGATGATCCTCTTCCTCGCATGGAGGACATCGCGGCGGACAACGTCGCGCGTATCCGCACAGTGCAGCCGAGCGGTCCGTATTACCTGACAGGCGCGTGCTTCGGGGGTCGTGTCGCCTACGAGATGGCGCGACAGTTGGAAGCCTCCGGTGAGCGTGTTGGTCTGTTGCTCCTGCTAGACGCTTCTGCGCCCTTTTGCAGCCGAAGTGGTCGGCCCCGCGGCGAGGCCGCCAGCACGTCTCGAACCTCGAAACGGCGTCTCTTCATCGACTTTGTCGCTCGCCGGGTCAGGAAACACCTCGTCTCATTCATGACCTTGCGCGGTGAGAAACGTACGGCATTCGTACGCGAGAAGATGGCCACTCTTGGCGCCATGATCAGGCATCGCGACGCCTTTCGCGGTGATCCAAGCCAGCTGCATCACCGTGCAGTCCGCGCCGCGAACAAACAAGCAGGGCGGAACTACGTGCCAGGACCCTTCCAGGGACGGGTGGCTCTTCTTCTGACGCGCGGACGAGAGATCAAGGGCGAGCGCAACTACCGTCTCGACTGGTTGGAGCTCGTTCCGCAGGTCGGGTCCGCAATCTACGTCGCAGGCGAGAATTCAGGCGACATGCTGAATCTGCCTCATGTCTATCAACTGGCCGACGTCGTGAACAGCCAGCTGGAAGCGGTCCATAAAGAGGCCGAAGGCGGCGCGCCCCAGGAGCGTCGTGCCGTCTGACGACGACGGTCCCGAGCCAATCCTGGGCCGTCGCGCACGGGCGACTTGCCGGGATTCAGCGCGGTCGAGGGCCTGCGACACCGCCTCAGAAACAAGCTATGTCTTAATTCATTCGCCACCGCTTCGCTCACCGTCCAGCTGCCGTGCGACTTCATCATCGGAGAGTGACTCAACTTCGCGCAGGATTCTTCCGAGCTCAGACTCGTCGGATCCTGCACCTATGGAGACGACTTCCGCGGCCAATTCGGCGATCGTCGGCGCCTCGAACATCCGCTTCACTGGAAGCTCGACCTGCAGCAGCTCGGAGAGCCGGGCGACCACCTGTGTGGCGAGAAGCGAGTGGCCCCCGACCTCAAAGAAGTTGGAATGCAGGCCGACCTGCTCGATCCCCAACACTTCGCGCCAAACCTCCCCAATCGCGTTCTCCAGCGCGTCGCGCGGCGCCACGAAGGCGTCGATCGCCGCACCGTACCGCGGCGCCGGCAAGGCGTGCCGGTCGAGCTTTCCGTTGGACGTGAGCGGTAGCGCCTCCAGCACCACATACGCCGAGGGGTGCATGTACTCGGGCAGGCGCGTACGCACCAGGGCGCGCAGCGCGTCGATGTCGGACGATGTCTTGTCCGTGGGCACCACATAGGCCACCAGACGCTTGTCAGCCGGTGTATCTTCCCGTGCGAGCACCACGGCCTGGCGTACCGCCGGGTGCTCGCCGAGCACTGCTTCAACTTCACCCGGCTCGATCCGGAAGCCCCGAATCTTCAGCTGGGCATCCAAGCGACCGAGATATTCGAGATCTCCGCTTGACGTGCGACGCGCACGGTCGCCAGAGAGGTACAGCCGCGCGTGGGGATCGCTGTTGAAGGGATCGGTCACAAACCGCTCTGCCGTCAACGCCTCTCGATTCAGATACCCTCGAGCTACACCCGCACCGCCAATCGCGATCTCGCCTGCTACGCCCAGAGGCACGGGTTGCAAGTGGCGATCCAGAATGTGGACTCGCAGGTCTGGGATGCCCACGCCGATCAGGCTTCCACTCGCAGCCTCCACGTCCATCCGGCAGATCGGACGATAGGTGCTGTGGACTGTCGTCTCGGTAATGCCATACATATTGACGAGCTGCGGCCGCACGTCGCCGTGTCGATCGAACCAGGCTCTCAGCGACTGCATCTGCAACGCCTCACCCCCGAGGATCACGACGCGCAAGGCTAGGTCGCTCGCGACATCGATCTCAGCATCGGCCGCCATCAGTTGACGGAACGCTGAGGGTGTCTGACTGAGCACCGTCACGCGCTCGCGGTCCAGCAGGGCGTGGAAGGCATGCGGATCACGACTGACGAGATACGGCACCATGATCAGCTTGCCGCCGTGGATCAAGGCGCCCCAGATTTCCCACACGGAAAAGTCAAACGCGGAGGAGTGAAAGCATGTCCACACGTCGTGTGGGTCGAAGTGAAACCAATGCTCTGTCGCCGAAAACAGCCTCGCGACGTTGCCATGGGTCACCATCACGCCCTTGGGTGTGCCGGTGGAACCGGAGGTATAGATGACGTAGGCGAGGCTTTCGGCGGTGGGCCGACAGGGTGGGTCGGCGCACGACTGCGCAGCAATCGCCGGGGCGTCACGGTCGAGGCACAGGACACGCCCGGCATAGGCTGGCAGCTGTGCGAGCAAGGCCCGCTGCGTGACCAATACTGAGGCCTGGGTGTCGGTGAGCATGAAGGCGAGACGCGCCGGCGGATAGCTCGGGTCGAGCGGCACATACGCCCCGCCCGCCTTCAAAACGCCCAGCAGGCCCACGACCAGGTCGAGCGAGCGCTCCAGGCAGATCCCCACCAGCACCTCGGGGCCCACCCCGTGCGCGATCAGATGGTGGGCCAACTGATTGGCGCGCGCGTTCAGGGCGGCGTAGGTCAGCGACTGGTCCGCGTCGACCACCGCCACTGCGTCAGGCGTGCGGGCCGCTTGCGCCTCGACCAGCTGGTGGACGCAGCGATCCCGGGGATAGTCGGTCGCGGTGGCGTTCCCGTCCACCAGCAGCTGCTGGCGTTCTGCTTCGGTGAGCAGCGGCAGCTCGTCAATGCCCTGGTCGGGGGCCCCCACGATCGCCGCGAGCAGCACCTGGAAATGCTCAGCCATCCGCGCAATCGTCGCCGCGTCGAACAGATCGGTGCTGTACTCCCAGGTCGCACGCAGCCCCTGCTCGACTTCGCGCACCGCCAGCGAGAGATCAAACTTGACGTTGCGCCTGGGTAGCGCCACGCGGCGTACCTGCAGGCCCTCCAACTGGAGCGTTGCCGCTGGGTTGTTCTGCAGCGCGAACGACACCTGGAACAGCGGGTTGCGGCTCAGATCGCGTGCGGGGGCCAGCTCCTCGACCAGCCTCTCGAACGGCAGATCCTGGTGCGCGTAGTCGGAGAGTGCATTCTCGCGCACGCGCTCGAGCAACTCGCGAAACCCCGGATTGCCCGAGAGGTCCGAGCGCAGCACCAGGGTGTTGGCGAAGAAACCAATCAGACCCTCCAGCTCAATGCGCCGGCGCCCGGCAATCGGGGCGCCCACCACAATGTCCGACTGGCCACTGTAGCGGGCGAGCAGCACCTGGAACACTGCCAGCAGCGTCATGAAGAGCGTCGCGCCTTCACGCCGGCCCAATTCCTTGAGCCGCGGGACCAGCGGGGCACTCAGATCAAACACCGCACGTGCGCCCCGAGAGCTCAGTACCGGCGGTCGCGGCCGGTCCGTGGGCAACTCCAAAGTGGCCGCACCCGCAAGCCTGGCCTTCCAGTAGGCGAGCTGTTGCTCGAGCACGGCGCCCTGCAGCCACTCGCGCTGCCACACCGCATAGTCAGCATACTGGATGGGCAGCGCCGGCAACTTCGGCTCATGCCTGTTGATGATGGCGGCGTAGAGGGCAGACAATTCTCGATCGAAGACACTCATCGACCAACCGTCCCACACGATGTGGTGCCACACACGCAACAGCACGTGGTCGCCATTGGCAAGCCGGATGAGGCGGAAGCGCACTGCCGGGCCGCGTTCGAGATCACACTGTCGTTGCTCCTCTCTGTCGATTATCTTCAGCAGGATGTCTTCTTGATCGTCCGTAGGGAGATCCAGACAATGAAAGTCGACAGCGGCCGCCGGCTGCACGACCTGTCGGGGCTCGCTGTCAACGAGCACGTACGCGGTCCGCAGGATTTCGTGCCGTTGGACAACGGCTTGGAGGCTCTCGTGCAATGCCGCCACGTCGATTGGTCCAGTGATCCGATGTGCTTCCGCTACGTTGTAGGCCCGGCTCTCCGGATCGAGCTGCGCCAGGAACCACACGCGCAATTGCGCGTGCGCAAGAGGCACAGGTGCCAGATTCCGGCGTGAGTGTATCGCCGCATCCGCGGCTTGACTCGCCCCATCGTTGGGTCGCCGATCGACTTCGCCTGCTTCGGTGCGGATCGTCTCGATTGCATGAGCCATGCCCGCGACGGTGGCCGCATCACCAAACAACGACAGAAGCGGCAGGTCGACGCCGAAGATCGTCTTGAGATGCGCGATGAGCTGCATCCCGCGTAGCGAATCGCCGCCGAGAAGGAAGAAGTCGTCGTTGCGACCGACTGTGCCCACTTGCAGCAACGACGACCAGAGCCCAGCAAGCGCGCCTTCGAACGGCGACAGCGAACCCGGTCCAGTCGCCGGTGGAGCGTGGCCGGTGGTGACTGCCACCTGCTCCAGTGAGAGCATCTCGGGGAGCGTGCTTCGACGCAGTTTGCCATTATCGGTGCGGGGCAGACGCTCGACGAAGTACACGCGGCGCGGCACTTTTCGCACGCCCGCTCGCGCGCGTACGCGCTCCACGACTTGTGCTTCGTCGACGGCAGCGTTCTCCTCGCGCACGACCGCGGCGACCATCTCTTCGCCCAAGGTCGGGTGCGGAATGCCAAAGGCGGCCGCCTCCTTCACGCCCGGCAATGATTCGATGGCGAGATCGATTTCGAATGGTAAGATCTTCTCGCCGCCGCGGTTGATAATGTCCTTGATGCGCCCGACGAAGTAGACGTATCCATCCTCGTCGATGCGACCGAGGTCACCGGTGCGAAACCAATCACCAACGAACGCCGCAGCTGTGAGGTCGGGATCATCGAGATACCCGCGAAACACCATGGGCCCACGAACCACGATCTCGCCCTGGCCGCCGTGCGAACGGATGTTGCCGGCGCCGTCGAGGAGCGCCACCTCGTTGACCACAGGCAACCCAACCGATCCGCGTTTGCGGCGGCGGGGGGGAAGGGGGTCGTGTGAGATCCGCCACGTTTCGGTCGACGATAGTCCGGTGAGCATCGGAGCCTCGAACAATTGCTCGAGACGATCGGCATCCTCGAGATCGACACGCCCGGCCCAACGCATGAATCGGAAACGGCTCTGCGCGACGGCTGCGCGGAACTCGGGTGCGCGTTGCAGAATCCCCCGAAACAGAGAGAGGTTGCCGATCAGAAACGTTGGTTGAAACTCTTCGATCGAGGTGAAGAAAGCCTCGATGTCGCCCACCGGGAGCAACGCGAGTGAACGTCCTTCCAGCAGCGCGTTCAGCAGGCCGGAGCCCAAACCATTGCCCAGGTACACAGGCGTGATGTGCACGCCCACGTCATCGGGGGTGAAATCGAGCCAGTCGCGAATCGCGCGTGCATAGCAGAGCATGGCGCGATGCTCGGTCGGTACGAGCTTTGGCCGTCCGGTCGTACCAGAACTCGTCAGGATGTATGCCAGTCGCGGGTCCCCCGAACTGCCGGTAGCCAGCGCCGGTCCGCCGAGGCCGAGGGCGAGCGTAAACAGACCGACCGCCGCGTCTGGCGCTGGCGTCACGTTGATCTCGGCGATGCCGAGGACGCGTGCGGCCCCGCGGATGGCGTCCCCATCGGGGCCGGCAGTGACCAGCACCGCTTTGGCGCTCATCCGTCTCAGGAGCTCTGCGTACACGTCGCGTGGCAGGGTCGGGTCAAGTGGTGCGAGCGTGCATGACGAGGGCAGCGTCGCAATGGCAACGGCCATTTCCGGCCGCGATGGTATCGCCGCACCCACGACATCTCCGGGCTGAATCCCCCAGCCGATCAGCCGCTCCCGTACGTAGCAAATCTGTTCGCCCAGATCCGCATACCTCAACGTCTTACGACCTGGCGCGTGAATCGCCGGGGCTTCGGGCTGACTCCTGGCAAGTTCCTCGAGGACCTCGGCTATATTGGCGTCCATGTCACCTATGACTTAGATGGTTGGGCAGGGGCGCCGCCCGGTAGCGACATGTCGTCTCGCGGTTTCGGTTCCTGGTGCGTCGCCATCTTCACACCCTTCGCGCCAGCTTGAGCCGGCTGGACAGGAGGGCCGCAAGTACCTTGGCATTCTCGCCTTGCGCCATGTCACCGGAATTCTTGCCGGGCACCTTGTGATACGTGATCGGCGTGCCCGCGAGGGACGCCCAGTCCACCCGTGAGTTTTCCAGTGCACGATCGAAGCGGGCCGCGGAGCGAAAGATTTCGATGATCTCGGGTCGGCTGGTCAGCGGCTTGCGCATGTAGCGCCTCAGCGCGCGCAGGTTGGCGCTGTGAACCCTGCGTTGGCGGAAGTGGCGGCGCTCGCCGCGAAAGACATCGCGCTTCTGGACGACCTCAGCGACAATCTTCAATTTGCGGCCTACGAGCTGCACCCGCTGGCGATTACTGAGGGTGCGCGCCTGCGTAACGTAGAGCCGCAAGCGGCTGGCAGCGAAGCTGGCGAGGGCGATGCCGCGACGGAACCATACTGGCAAGGGCAGCGTGGGCCGGCCAGCAAGATCCCCACCCACCGAGGATGGATCGAGTAATCCGAGGAACGCGACTTCCTCACCCTCATCGAGAAGTTGGCGGGTCATCTCAAAGGCCACCGTCGCGCCAAAGCACGCGCCCAACAAACGGTACGGCCCGCGGGGCTGTACTTGCCGCACCTCACGCAGATACTCGGCCGCCATTTGCTCGATACTGTCGAGCGGCTCGCGCGCGCCGTCCAGGCCGATGGACTGCAGACCGAAGAAGGGCTGGTTGGGCCCGAGGTGTCGTGCCAGGGTCGCGAAACCCACAACGTTGCCACCTACCCCGGGCACCGCAAACACCGGGGGCAAAGAGCCACCAGCGGTGATCGCCACGAGTGTCGCTCCCGCGGTCGGTTCCGAGCCGTCACGATAGAAACGTGCCAGCGCCCGAACCGTCGGCCCGTTGAACAATGTCGTCAAGGGAAGCGAGCGTCCGAATGCCCGATCCATGCGAGCGAACAGTTGTGCCGCCAACAGCGAGTGCCCGCCGAGTTCGAAAAAGTCAGCATCGATTCCGACCTGCGTGAGGCCCAGGACCTCAGCCCACAGTCGACACAGCGTTCGTTCCACGTCGTCGCGCGGCGGCGCATGGCCCCCCGCCGCGCTCTCCAGTTCTCGCGAAGGCAGTGGCAACGCCCGATGGTCGAGCTTGCCATTGGGGGTGAGCGGCAACTGCTCCAGCACCACATAAGTTGAGGGCCGCATGTACTCCGGCAGGCGCGCGCGCACCAGGGTGCGCAGCGGCTCGAAGTCGGTCACTGCCGGATCAGGGGGCACCACGTAGGCCACCAGGCGCCGATCGCCCGGGATGTCTTCCCGCACCAGCACGGCGACCTGCCGCACCGCCGGGTGCTCGCCCAGTACCGCTTCGATCTCGCCGAGTTCGATCCGGAAACCGCGAATCTTCACCTGGCCATCCAGGCGGCCCAGGAACTCCAGACTCCCGTCCGGTAGGTATCGCACGCGATCCCCGGTGCGATACAGTCGTGCCCCCGGCACCGCGGAGAAGGGGTCAGGCGCAAAGCGCTCCGCCGTCAGCTCGGGTCGGTGCAGATACTCCCGCGCCACCCCGTCGCCCCCGACATACAACTCTCCCGGTACGCCCACGGGCGCCGGCGCACCGCACTGATCGAGCACGTAGAGCCGCGTGTTCGCTACAGGCCGACCGATCGGGATCGTCCGCGCGCCGGACGCGACGGCCTCGACTTCGTGCCAGGTGGTGAACGTCGTGCACTCGGTCGGGCCGTAGACGTGCAACAGCCGCTCGGGGCCGCCCGCGCGCAAACACTCGCCCACCCAGTGCGGATCGACCGCCTCGCCACCAAACAGGAGCTGCTTCAGACCGGCGAATGCATTGGGCCGGTCTCGGACCACCTGGTTGAATAGCGCGGTCGTCAAGAACATCGTGGAGACGCGACAACGCCGGAGTTCGTCGGCGAAGTGCCCTGGGGCCAGCACAACCTCGCGGGAAATGATGACCAGCCGCGAACCGTTCGCGAGTGCGCCCCAAATTTCGAACGTGGCGGCGTCGAAGGCGGGATTGGCAACCTGCGCGACACCATCGCTGGGGTCGAGCGCGACGTAGTCGGTGCGGCAGACCAGGCGCGCGATGCCCCGGTGTGCGATGGCCACCCCTTTGGGTGTGCCGGTCGACCCCGAGGTGTACATGACGTAGGCGAGGGCGTCCGCGCGGGCCCGACAGGGTGGGTCGGTGTCCGGCTCGGCCGCGATCGTCGA
>Ga0326597_10012243_pt1 | contig 11310 bp, 16 predicted proteins | sample RVTome_12_FD_203789 | JGI IMG/M metagenome (GOLD analysis project Ga0326597, IMG submission 203789) | Soil microbial communities from uranium-contaminated site in the Upper Colorado River Basin, Wyoming, United States - RVT100D185 | ecosystem: Environmental > Terrestrial > Soil > Contaminated >... | reverse complement strand
TGAAGTTCACCAGTATCCCTTCCGCCCATTGTTCCTTGGTCGCTTCGAAGGGGTAGGGCCGGCTGCCGCCGGCGGCGTTGATCAGAATGTCGATGCGCCCGAGCCCCCTGGCCGCATCGCCGGCCAGCCTTTCCGCAGAGTCCTCCTTATAAAGGTCCGCCTCGATGACCAGCAGCTCGGCGCCGCGCGCCGACGCGATCTCCCGGGCCAGTTCCTCGAGCAGATTGACGCGCCGCGCAGCGATGGCGATCTTTACGCCTTCGCGGGCGAGCCCCAGCGCGATGGCACGCCCGATCCCGCGCGAGGCGCCGGTGACGAGGGCGGTTTTGCCGATGAGTTGGAGGTCCATATGTGTTCCTCTAGTAGGGACAGGATATATGGAGAGGGCGGGATTGTGCGCGTCTCGCGTTGCATCCGCGATCCGCGCATCCCTCGCCACACTCCGGCTCGGGACCGCCGGACTTCAGAACAGTCCGGCGTCCAACGCGACGTCCCCCGGACCTCGCGTTGTCGAACCAGCGGTCTCGTCCACCCACCCCATTCGCCAATTCAAAGGGCCCGCGAGGGGCCCTTTGAATTGGCGGAGAGGGCGGGATTCTTTTCGCAGTCCGCTACCATACGCTTTAATCCGTTTCCGTGCAGATGTTCATAGGGGAAACGTCGAAAATTAATCTTTCTCCATCCGTTGCCATCCGTCGCCATTCGGCGCAGAATGTGGGGTAAGTTGTGGTGGCCATTCCAGGGAACCGAAGTGGCTGCTTAAGGCCTTCCAGGCCATCTTACCCCACATTCGAGGGCGCTGATGCCGAAGCAGGGGAAACACCCGCAGAACGCGCTGACGGCGATCCAGGTGAAGCGCCGACGCACTCCCGGGCGTTACGCTGACGGCAACGGGCTCTATCTCGAAGTCGAGCCGAGCGGCGCACGGCACTGGACATTGCGAACTGTGGTGCACAGCCGGCGGCGCGATATCGGCCTGGGCGGCACGTCGTTGGTTTCGCTCACCGAGGCCCGGGAAAAGGCCGCGAAGCTCCGCAAGATCGCCCGCGAGGGCGGTGACCCCTTATCGGAGCGGCGCCGGCAGGCCGCTATCCCCACTTTTAAGCAAGCCGCGCAGACGGTCCACGCTGATCGGGCCCCGACTTTCCGCAACGCGAAGCACGCTGCACAGTGGATCGCTACGCTCGAGACGTACGCCTTTCCGCACTTCGGCGGGATGCGCGTCAACATCGTTGATACCCCGGACGTGCTGCGCGCCCTGCGGCCGATCTGGACGTCCAAGCCCGAGACTGCGCGGCGGGTGCGGCAGCGGATCGGTGTCGTACTTGATTGGGCGAAGGCGGCCGGGCATCGTGCTGGGGATAACCCGGTGTCCGGCGTGAAGCACGGCCTACCGAAGCATGATCGCGAGCAAAAAAAACACTTCGCCGCCCTCCACTACGCGCACATCGGCGCATTCATGGAGCGGCTGCGCGCCCAGGAGGGCATTGCGGCCCGAGCACTGGAATTCTTGATCCTAACGGCCTCGCGAACCGGTGAAGTAATCGGAGGGAAGCCCGAGGAATTCGACCTCAAGGCGAGTGTTTGGACGATTCCCGCTGAACGAATGAAGGCGAAACGCGAACACCGCGTTCCGCTACCGCCACGCGCTGTTGAGCTCGTGCGCGAGCCGATCGAGAAAAAAGGCGCCTACGTGTTCCCCGGCAGGAAGGAGCGCCAGCCGCTTTCGAACATGGCCATGCTGCAACTCCTTGAGCGAATGGAACGCCAGGACCTCACAGTGCATGGTTTCCGATCAAGTTTCCGCGATTGGTCAGCAGAACAGACGAATTACCCGCGGGAGGTCTGCGATATGGCCCTGGCACACTCGGTCGGCAACAAGACCGAGGCGGCCTACCGCCGCGGAGATCTCTTCGAAAAGCGTCGGCGGCTTATGCTCGAATGGGCGAAGTACTGCGAGCGAACTCACAAGGCAGGGAATGTGGCGCCGATCAGGAGGACCGCAGCATGAAACGCAACTTCGATTGCACAGCCGTTCACGAGTCGGGGCACGCGGTGTTGTCGCACTTCCTCGGCATCGGGCTTAAACGGGTGACAGTCGTCCAGGACGGCGATTCCCTGGGCAACTCCGTCGACGGTGGCGAATACGGCGCCGATGCTGAGGACTTGAAGCTGATAGCCGAAGAGGCGTTCTGGCTGCGCATGGCGATCGCGAGATACGCAGGCGCAGAGGCGGTCAGACGACTTGCGCCGAAGTCCCGATGGAAGAGCGGCGCCCACAATGATTACAACTGGGCAGCGATCGCCCTCGAAAAGATCACCGACGATCGGCAGTCATTACGCATGCTTCAAGCATACGCGATGCGGCGCTCCAGATTGCTCGTTGCACATTATTGGCCGGAAATTGAACACCTGGCGCGTGCCCTTGTGAGAGAAAAGACGCTCGAGGGGCAGGATGCGGTGAAGGAAATTCTCGCGTCGTTCAAGGCGCGGCGCGCGGGGCTGTTGAGTTATTGAATCACCGGCCCGGCGGATCCGGGAGAGCGGCGCCGGCGGTGGTTTCAGCACCGCCGACACCTAACCACAACGCAACCTGAATGGAGGTTCGCATTATGGCTGCAGCCAAGGGTAACACACCGAAAATTCCGAAAGAAGTGAACGACGCGTTTCAGCGCGCGATGAACGATGAGGAGATCCCGATCGAGACATTCCTAAAAATTGCGACCTGGGTTTATCGTGAGTTGCCGAGCGATTTCCGTTGCAAAGCTCTCGTCGGCCTTGTCTGCTATATCGGCGATGCGTGGATCGCCCAGGGAGATGAGCCCGCGCTGCAGCCAGAGTCTACGCTCCATTAAGGAATACGGATCATGCAGCGTGAAGAACAAGCGGCAGCGCGGCGAATTGAATGACCGGCCTAGCGGATAGGAGACTGACAATGGCTTCTACATACAATAGATCAGGACCCGCGGCGACGCTGCTCAATTGTGCAAAGCGACTGCGACTGCTGCGCGGCACGATCGCCGGTTACATCGATGGAAGCAGCAAAGTTGAGCGCGCCCTCGATGAGATCGGCAGCATCGAAGAATATTTGAGGGAAGTTGTTGAGGTTTTGCTCTCTCCTCCAGATCCGGCCGGATCATGGAAATCACTCGGCTTTCGTCTGCTGGGGTGCTCGGGATTGCTCACCCTGGCCGCATCAGATATCAAGCTGCGCGTCAGAGGACATGAAGTCCTGCGGGCGAGCGTAGAGGAGATCCTGGGGATGCAGCGCACGATCGACAGGCTGGCCCGTGAGCTCGCCTTCGGGTGCGGGGATGCTGCCGGCTACGTGGACGCGATCCACGCCACCGAACAAGCAACCAAGCTCGCACGAATTCTCGAAGAATGGGACGCTCGCGCCTCCAAGCAGAAACCTGTCACCGGCTGACGCGCGTTCACTGACTATTCGAGGCGGGCCATGGGGCGTTAAGTGCTCTCAAATCGCAAAACGCGCACCACACAGGAGAAAATGTATCGCCAGGATCGACTAGGCGCGCGTGCAAGCGATCGCCCAAGGCCTAGGCATCACCCGAAAACGAAGGCGTCGTCGACGAGAAAGGTTGAAGCGTTCCTGCGCGACCGGCTCAAGGATAACGAGCAACGCGGGATCCAGGGCAGTGAGAATGCTGTTATCGAGCGTCTACTGAAATCGTCTGCGGAAATGTTGCCCGTGTACGCCGAGATCATCAAGAAGTGCCACGTCACGGAATGGCGGCACGTTGTCGAGCAGATCGTGATTGTCGCCGCCTATTGGAATCCGGTGCGCATGAAGCAAATTCGCAGATCGAAGAATCGGCTTAAGGACCTGAACAAGAAGATCCAAGAGGCAGCAGCCAAACTTGCCGAGCTGCTCGGGGAGCGGGAGCAAGAAGCGGAACAGTACTCTCTAGATGGCTACGGTGACCTTCACCCGATTGACTGGATCATACGGGCCGCGGAGGCCTCTGACGGCCGCACCAGCACATTGTTTAAGTGGTATGTTAAGGAAAAGCTAGAACTGCTGATAGGTCAATACGATTTGAAGTACTGGCCCAGCCTGGCCGACACGCTGCGCGCTGTTGCCTCCTTCGCGAACACGCACGACGTTGGCGCTTTGGATCCCCTCACTGCGGGCGCGATTTCCTCCCGGGAGAGCTCCGTCCGCGACTTCTGGCGCGCGTTGAGCGCAGGAATCGAACTGCTCAAAAAGGGGAATCTCATCCCCCAAAAATTCAAGTTCTCCGATAAGTCTCTCTCCGAAATAGCAAATTGCGCGCTCGGCATCGAGGCCGACCGGCTTACCGACGCGAACCAAGTGAAGACCTGGCGCCACGCTCGCTAAGGTTTCTACTCATCCTGTTTTTTTCTTTCCAGTAGATACCGCGCCTGTTGGTGAGGTGCACTACTATTCCATCCGTCTGAATACGGATGGAGGTCATGAAATGGAACCCGAGAAACTGCGCTACGCGGTGAAGCACGCGCAGCACGCCCTGGACATCGGCAACACAAAATTTTGGGCAGCTGTACGCGACGGCAAAATCAAAGTTCAATACGACGGCCCGCGAGCGTACGTCACGCGCGACGAGTTGCAGCGCTACATAAACGACTGCCAGCAGCGCGCGCCGGCCGCCCAGGCGCAGCGCTGAGCGTGTGGGCGTGGCCGAGACCCCCGCGGGCGCGCCGCCTGAGGCCCTTGTTGAGCGCATCCATCGCAACGATGCGGCGGACATGGAGCTCCGCCAGGCCTCGAGCGTCATCGGCGCGCTGGTGCGGGATCTGCCGGCGACGGACGACATGCTGCTCACCGAGGCCTCGCGGCGCGCGCTGCGTACCCTGCGTGATCGTCAACCCGAGCTCTACCTCTGTTATCGAGCGGCGATTCGCCAGCGGGCGGGCCGACACATTGTCGATCTGCTCGACCACTACGTCGGCCCCCCGGCGCCGGGCCCCTGGCGCGAGATCCAGCTGCTCACCATCGGCCAGCTGATGGCACAACCTCCCACCACCTGGCGGATTGATCGAACTCTCCCTGATCGAGGCCTCGGCGTGATATACGGCGAGCCGGGATCCGGCAAGAGTTTCTTCGCGGAGGAAATATCGTGTGTGATCGCGCGGGGCGCACCGTTCTTCGACCGCAAGACCGAACGGGCCCGTGTGTTGTATCTCTGTGCGGAAGGGCGCTCGCGCGACCGAGTGGCAGCTCATCTGCAGTATCACGGCCTCACCGCTGAGCAGTTCGATCTGCGTTTCATTGAACAATCATTAGACCTATGCGGGCAGACTGCGGACAGTGAACGGCTCGAAGCACTAGTTAGCGAATACGCTCCCGCGGTCGTGGTGGTTGACACCCTCGCCCGCGTGCTCGCCGGCGGCGACGAGTCAAGCGGCCAGGATATGGGCAGGCTCCTCGCGTCCTTCAGGCGGATCGAGGAGGCCTGCAGTGGCCTCGTCATCGTGGTACATCACAGCGGAAAGGATCTGGCTCGAGGCGCGCGCGGGCATAGTTCGCTTCGCGCCGCGGCCGACGTCGAGATCGAAATCACGCGTGGCGATGACGGCATCAGGACCGCGCGGGTGAGCAAGTTACGAGATCACGAGGACGGCGCCGAGTTCTGCTTCAGGCTCGAACCCGTGCAGCTTGAGGACGGGCGGTCGTCCTGCGTTGTGTTACCCGCGGTGCAGACCCCTAAACAGCCTCGCGCAGAGCGCCAGCTGACGCCCGACGAGAAGCTCTGCCTGGGGGCATTGCGGGAGCAGCTGCAGGCCACTGGAGAGGCGCTGCCGGCCAGCAGCACGATACCCAGTGGTAAGCGCGGCGTGCGGGTCGAGGCCTGGCGGGATCGCTTCTACGCGCGTATCGGCGAGGAGCGGGAGTCGAGCGCCCGCCGCGTGGCATTCTTCCGGTGCAAGAAGAACCTGATCGCCAAGAAGCTGATCGGCTGCTGGACTGAATGGGTGTGGGAATGGTGAGCGTTACAGGTGTTACATTGCGTTACGTTACATCGTCCTGTAACGGCAGCGTTGGCGTTACATCCGTTACATCCCCCTTTAGGGGATGTAACGGTGTAACGACACGCCAGCCGAGGACTGTAACGGTCAAGCGTTACATCGACCTCGCGTCACGCCGTGGGGCGGCGATGATCGAACGCTCGCCGAACTTCCTTAGGTTCTTCCACGATTTAGAACCAGTGCGGAAGGGACGACCGCAATCCTTTGATAGTCAGTGACTTTAGCCGGAGTGTCCAGTTGGTATCCAGCATGAGGTTTCCAGATGAGTGACCGGGTATCCAGTGATGAGCTGATGGGCAGAAATGAATATGCCGAGCATCAAAATGTGAGCCCGGCTGCGGTTGCGAAGGCGATCAAGAGCGGCCGGATCACGAAGGCCGTGATCTGGGAGGGCGGAAAGGTCAAGGCGATCAAGTGGCGCCTGGCTGACGAGCTGTGGCGGGCGAATACGGATATCGACCAGGCGCTGAGGGGTGGTAGAAAGGGCTACCCCACCGGCTGGGGCGGCGACCGGCAGCTGGCACCGCCACCAGCGCCGGCAGCCGTCGAGACGTCTGGACGGCTGCCGGCGAGGAACTCGGCGCCCACGCGGGCCGACCTCGAGCACCTGGTCGGCAAGATCCTCAGTGCGGCATTCGCCGACTCGTTGCCGACATGGCCGGCGATGCTGGTCGCGCGCTACCAGCTCACGCCGGCGATAGCGGTCGAATGCGTGCTCGACGGGCTTCTCGTCCTCGTCGACGGCGTGTGCGCCGGGCTTGGGCTCGATGATATCGAGTTCCCCATACCCGCCGCGCTCGAGTGGCGTGACGGGCCAGCGTCGCGTGATGAGCTACGCGCCGCGGTCGAGAAACTCGCGTTGAAGATCCGCGCGGACTTCGCGCAAGACGCTGCAGCGGCCGCCGGCGAGGCCTCCGGAGAGACTAAGAATGACGCGGCCGCTGGCTGAAGTCACGCCGATCTCTGCGTCGACGCCGGCGCCCACATCCCAGGGGGATGGGCGCGAGCACATCGAGCGCGTACTTAATGCAGGAAAAAGGCCAAGCGAGGACCTTTGGCTGCGGATCCAGGGAGCGTACCGTGCGCGATACGAGGACGAGAGCGTCGGATCCCTCGAGGAAGGCCTGGGGCTTCGCGTGGCTCAACAGGGCGGTGCCTCGTATGCCGCGCGGCTGCGTGACTTGCGGCGGCTGCGCGCCCTGGGGGCCGCCTATCGCGCGTTCGATCCGGATGGGAAACTCGGGGAATGGAAAGGCGCCGATCTCCTACGGGAAGAAATGGAAAAATTCGCGCTGAACTACTGGCCCACCTGGTCGAAAGACGGCCCGCCGGCCGGCACGACCTGGTCGAATCTGCTTATAGCCTTGTATGAGTTCTTCCGCGTCTGTGGCGAGGAGGGCCCACCGTGCAGCACGCAGGGGATTCAAAATGCACTCAAGCGGCTTCGTGACCCAAGTTAGGTACGGAAGTGGCTTGGGTCATTCGACTTCGCTACGCTGGTCAAGAATACAGGGGGTGCCCACGTGGGCACCCCCCTCCGACCCACGAAATTTAATGAAGGAGAAGAGATGAACCGATCAACGACCGTTGCGGAGGACCGCGCTGCAGATGGGGCGCGCGAGAAGTGGAAAACCGACCAGGACCTTCGAAACCAATTCTCGGGAAACCTCGACGCGTGCCTGGCCTACCACCGGGCGGTTGCTCGTGGGTCGGTCAAGACCGAGCGCTATAGCACCGCCGCGGCGGTGCAGGACTGGAGAAGCCAGCACAACTCCGCGCCGGCCGCGCGCAGCACAGCCGTTACGAGGACGCAGGCCGCCAGCCCGCGCGGTGCAAGCCGCAGCGCGCTCGATGAGATCGAGCAGGAAGCGCTCCGGCGGTTCGATGCCAACGCCGAGATCCGAGATGAATTCGTCGACGAGGACTCGTACGTCGCGTACGAGCACGCGATGGCCGCGGGCAAAGTCCGCCTCTTCGGAGGTGGGCTCCAACGCGTTGGCCGCGGCGTCGCGCCGGCGCTGGCGGCAGAACAACCTGCGCGGCCCGATGCCGCGCCCCAGCATCTCGATCGGGACTTCCAGCAGCAGAGATGGAACGCTCAGCCGGGCCTGCGTAACACTTTCGGCAACGACTTCGAACTGCTGATGACCTTCGTCGGGGGCGGAATCACGTTGGACCAGGTCAGCGCGCGCGTCGGTAATGGAGGGAGAAACCATGGCCGTTGACAGTTTTCTGGACGTTTTTCGCTCCGACGTCGGCAAATTCCGGGCGCGGCTGAAAAAAACCCGCGAAGAGCTCGAGACGGCGCGCCGCCGGCGCGAGGAGCTGCTCACGGTACCGTTGCCGCCGGCCGACGTGGCGGAGCTCTTGTGCCAGCTCATCGATCGCAGCGCGCGCCAATATCCGATTCGCCTCCAGCACAAGATCGATTTCATCCTTCGTAAGCCGCTGATGGACGCGACCAACCCGGGGCTCCAGCAATTTCATCCGTTGCTACCCGCTGAAGGAATGAACACTCCATTTCCGGCCGACCTGGAATCGGCGGTCAGTTTCCTTTTCACGGATGTTGTCAAAGAGGGGATCCGGCGCGCCCTCGTGCAAATGCGTTATGCACACGGCCCTGGAAGGATCGAGCGCGTGGCGGAACTGCAGAAGCTCGAAACGCGCATCGCCGAACTCGAGCAACAAGAAAAAACGATGGCGAGCGAGTTGAACACGATGGTGAACGAACTCGCCGGATAGGAACGAGAACGATGAACTACGAGATCGCGGACCTCGTCCTGGATATCAAGACCCTTCGTCTCGCTCGCAAGGGGTGGACCATCACCACGCCGGCGCGCGTGGAGAGCGCCCGGGCGCGGCTGCTGGCGGTGAGTGGGCTCGAAGTCGTCGAGCTTTTGTTCACAGCCCACGAACACCCGAGCGAGCTGCCGGAGATGTTCTGATGGCCGAGCAAGGCGACACGACCAACGCCGTCGATCACGTAAAGGGGATGCTGTCGGACGAGGCTAGAGTCCTTCTCGTCCAGGATTTCTTGACGTTGATCTACGGCGACGTCGGGGATCTTTACAACCGAGCAGCACCCGGCTGCGTGCCGGTCGGTTTGAACTCGAAGCTGCAGATGGAAGCTCGAGGCGAGCTATGCGCAATCTTCGGCTCTGACGTGATGACTCAGTTCGAGCGTGAGACGTTGAAGATGGTCAGGGCGTACGGGCAATTTTCATTTCAAGGTGGTAAGGACACCGCTCGCCTCGAGATCCGGCCCGGATCCGCCAGCGGAATCCAAGCGGCGATCACCGACGGCATGCGGGCGATCGTGTCTGAATTGCGCCGGCCGAAAGTCGCCGTAGTTGACGACCAAGGGAACGTGGTCGGCTCGGTGCCTGGGCCGCTCACCGGGAAATTTTCTCGGGTGACGAGCAAATGAACGCCGGCGTCGCCCCGCATTTGCTGAAGCCGTACCACCCGCGCCAGGCCACCCGGGCGCGAAACTATGCTCGTGCTTTAGCGGCCGTCGCACTCAGGCTCGACATGCTCTCCGACCAAATCTACCGATACCTGATGGCCGCCGGCGACGAGATGGCTGCGAGGCACGTGCGGCGCAAGTTCCAGGACCAGGGCCGCGAGTTGGACGATTTTCTGCGGCCCAAATTTTTGGCGGAGATCGACGGCTGGGCCTGCGCAACGCCGGCAGCCGATCTCCGGCGCCTGGGCGTGGTGGCGCCAGATCCACCCGATCCTCGGTTATCCTGATGGCACAGGAACACCACGAAAATTACCGGATCACCGCGACTAACGAGACCGAGCGGGTTCTCGCGTAGGTACTCCATTGACCGAAGGAACGTCTCTTGCCTAAGCGCTACGAATCCAGATGATCGCTTTCGGGGTGAACATGCGCAAAAGCGCGCAATCGATCGCGCGTGAGCTTGGCAGATTTCAGCAGGCGGTGAAAGACAAGGCGACGGTGCGCGCTCTCAACCGGGCACTCGACACCGCGCAAACGGTCGCGAATCAGGGGATCCGCAATCGCTACAACATCAAGGCACAGGCGGCGCGCAAGTCGATGAAGAAGCACCGCGCTTGGGCGGGGCAGCTGCGAGCGGCGCTCGAGGTGGGGGGCCGCAAAATTCCACTGATCGAGTTCTCCGCGCGCTGGAGCCGGCGTCAGGTGGGCGCGACGGTGCAGATATTGCGGGCTGGCGGGCGCAAGACGGTGCGCGGGGCGTGGATTGGGACACACGGATCCACAGGGGCGCGCCAGGTGTTCAGGCGCATCGGGCGCGAGCGCTATCCGATCGTGAGCCTGCGCTCCGTGAGTGTCCCGCAGGCCTTCGCCAACCGGGCCGTGATCCGGGCGATCGATCTCGCCGTGGTGGAATCGTTCGAGAAGAACTTCGAGCATCAGCTGCGCTACCTGACGGGACGATGACCGATATCGACACGCCACGAAACCGGATATCACATCAACGCGTGCCGCCGCTGTCTAGACTCTCGCAACTCGAGCGCCCGCCCGAGCTCGACTTTCCCTCAATCGTTGAGCGCCTCAAGCGCAGCTGCGGCACGAACACGGTGGACCTGGCGGCCGCCCTGCAGCTCAAGGCGCGTCACCTCAATCAAATCGAACTCGGCGATCGCGAGCCCACCTGGAGCGAGGGCGACCTGCTACTGCGCGCGGTCGACGCGTGCGGTGGCAACCTATCGGATCCGACCGCGCGCCGCGGATCCTCCTTCCCTACTCAGAATCGTTGACGCTTGGCGAGGTGGGGCGCTGGCGTGTCGGCGGTCGTATGGGCTGCCCTACTCCCTCCCGCTCAACCGCCAATGAATGGGGGGTATGTCGTGGGGATTGAATCCTGATATTTATAGTAATTCTGTTTATAATCAATTAATTAATACATCTTTCTGGCGGAGAGGGCGGGATTCGAACCCGCGGTACGGCTTTCACCGTACTCACGCTTTCCAGGCGTGCGACTTAAACCACTCATCCACCTCTCCAGAAGACGAGATTTTACCCTCCATTGATTTTCCGCGCGATGAGCGGCCGGCTGGTCCGTTCGATCGCGCGGAGATTGAGCCGGCTGGTCCGGCTCCAATAGTCAGTTCGATCGCGCGGAATTGAGCCGGTTCATCCGGCTCCAATCGCTACTTCACCGATTCCTTGATCTTGTCGACGACCTCGGGATTGGCGAGGGTCGACACGTCGCCCGGGTCCTGGCGGTTTGAGATCGCCGCGAGCACGCGGCGCATGATCTTGCCCGAGCGCGTCTTCGGCATGTCGGGGAC
>Ga0326597_10012242_pt1 | contig 11311 bp, 7 predicted proteins | sample RVTome_12_FD_203789 | JGI IMG/M metagenome (GOLD analysis project Ga0326597, IMG submission 203789) | Soil microbial communities from uranium-contaminated site in the Upper Colorado River Basin, Wyoming, United States - RVT100D185 | ecosystem: Environmental > Terrestrial > Soil > Contaminated >... | reverse complement strand
CCTGAAGAGTGCGAGCAGCCTCCACCAACCCGATGAACTCGCTGCGGTACCCGTCCGGGTCCTCCCCCCGGCCAGCCCGCGCCAGGTCCAGGACCTGGTCGAAGCTGGTTCCCCCCTTGTGGTCGGACTCCCGGAGCAGCATCGCGAACGATGCCACCGCGGAGGCGAAGCGCATGTCCTCCGATCCGACCGCCTCTCCCCGATCGGTGATCGTCGTCGCCAGCAGCCGGCTCCGGCCTCCCGTGGGCAGCTTGTACCGCAGGCGCACGGTGGCCAACTCCGGACGGTGGGCCGCCTGGGGAAGGAGCGTGGTCCGCTGATAGGTCAGGTCATCTTCCCCTCCCTCCGGCTCGGCCCCAGCCGGCACCACCTCGTACAGAGCGGTGACCGTGTGCCCCGCGCCCAACTCGCCCGCATCCTTCCGGTCGTCGGCAAAGTCCTCCTTTTGAAGCAACCGGTTTTCATAACCCAAGAGCCGATACGACTGGACCCGGGCCGGGTTGAACTCGACCTGGATCTTCACATCTTTGGCGATGGTCACCAGGGTGCCGCCCAGCTCCTGGACGAACACCCGGTGGGCCTCCCGGAAACCATCGATGTACGCGTAATGCCCGTTCCCCTTGTCGGCCATCTGCTCCATCTTGGAATCCTTCAAGTTGCCGGTCCCGAACCCGAGTACGGTCAGGAAGGTGCCTTCTTCCCTTCGCGCTTCCACCAAGCGGACCATTTCCGCATCCGAGCTGACTCCCACGTTGAAATCGCCATCGGTTGCCAGGATCACGCGATTGTTTCCCTCGGGCTGGAAGTTCTCCCGTGCGACGTCATAGGCCAGTCGAATGCCCGCACCGCCAGCCGTCGAGCCGCCAGCCTCGAGGCGGTCGATGGCCTCGACGATGGTCCGCTTCTCCGCCCCGGAAGTAGACGGGAGCACCAGGCCAGCCGCACCGGCATACACCACGATCGCCACCCGGTCCGCCGGCCGCAGCTGACCCACGAGGGCCCGGAACGCCTGCTTGACCAGCGGGAGCTTGTCGGGACTCATCATCGACCCTGATACGTCGATGAGAAAGACCAAATTGCTGGGGGGCAGGTCCCGGGTGGCGAGCCGCTTGCCCTGGAGGCCGATGCGGACCAATCGGTGCTCAGGGGCCCAGGGGCAGGGACCGACCTCGGTCGCCACCGCGAACGGATGGGGCCCTCGCGGCTCCGGGTAGCGATAGACGAAGTAGTTGACCAACTCCTCCAACCGGACGGCGTCAGGCGGCGGGAGCGTGCCCTGGGTGATGAAACGCCGGACATTGCTGTAGGAGGCGGCGTCCACGTCGATCGAAAACGTTGATAGCGGATTGGCCCGAGCCGCGAGGAACCGGTTCTCCTCGATTCGACCGTAGGCCTCGGTGTTCCATGGCTCCCGTCGAAAACGCCATGGTTCCAGCCCGTTGCCGGCGATCCCCCCAAAGCCCGAGACCCTTCCCTCCTCAGCCGCCACCGGGCTCTGCGCCGCGAGCTCCCTTCTCGTCCGATCCAGTTCTTTCGCATCGGACACATCGACGCGAGGCCGGGAGGCTTCGAGGGCGGGCGACAGCGGGCGCAAGATGACATCGTGAGTCAGGGTGCGGCCAGGGCGTACCAGGACGGCGCTCTCTGCAACGGCGTATCCGGCTGCGATCACCCGGATCTTGATAGGACCCTGAGCGAGTCCCTCCAGCGCATAGGCCCCGGAACGGTCGGTCAGGGCCGACACCTGGCGACCAACAACCATCACCTGCGCCCCGGGGATCGGGGCCCCCAGGCTGTCACGGACGTGCCCTATCACTCTGCCGGTGACCGGATCCGGCGCCCGGGGCGCGGAAGCGGAGGTCGTGAGAGCCAGCATGAGAGCCACGAGAAATCCCGGCGTCCCCGGGACGCGATACCGGCGAGGGAACCGCATTGACCCTCCTTGAGCACCATGAGCCGTCGGCGCGTGCGCGCGCCTGCGATGAGGTCGCGGGGAGATGCACGAGCCCCGGAAACTCGCACAGGCACCGACCGCTCCCTTGGCGCTCCTCTTGCCCTCACCCCACCTCCCGTGTTCAACTTTGCTCTTCCACCCCGCGTGAGGCGACCCCGTGCCCGATGCGTTCATCACCGCCGCCGTGCGAACCCCGATCGGTCGAGCCGGCGGGATCCTGGCCGAGGTCCGGCCGGACGACCTGGCCAGCACCGCCATCCGAGGCGTCCTCGAGCGCGGCGGTCTCCCCTCTGATCGAATCGACGACGTCATCCTGGGCTGCGCCAATCAGGCGGGCGAGGACAACCGCAACGTCGCCCGGATGGCGGCGCTGCTCGCCGGCCTCCCGGTGGAGGTGCCGGGCCAGACGGTGAATCGTTTATGCGGCTCCGGCTTGCAGGCGGTGGTGAGCGCAGCCCACGCGATCCGCGCGGGTGAAGGGGAGCTCTTCATCGCCGGCGGGGTCGAAAGCATGACCAGGGCGCCCTATGTCGGGTTGAAGACCGGGGTGCCGTGGGATCGCCGCCCGCCGTCGGTAGCCGATACCACCCTCGGCTGGCGGTTCACCAACCCCCGCATGCCGGCCGATTGGACCATATCGCTCGGCCAGACGGCCGAGAGGGTTGCGGAGATCTACGGCATCTCCCGGGCGGAGCAAGACGAATTCGCCGTGGAGAGCCAGCGACGCGCCCAGGCGGCGATCGCCGCGGGGGCCTTCGCGGACGAGATCGTCGGCGTCGAGGTGAGCCGGAATGGACAAATCGAGACGGTGGAACGGGACGAGCCGCCGCGGGCGGGCGTCACCCTGGATGCCTTGGCGAGACTCCGGCCCGCCTTTGTGGAGAACGGGACCGTGACGGCGGGCACGTCGAGCGGTATCAACGACGGCGCGGCCGCGCTATCCGTCGCCTCGTCCGGGACGCTGAAGGAGCTGGGACTCGTCCCGCTGGCTCGGGTGGTCTCCAGCGCCGTGGCGGGAGTGGATCCGAGCTGCATGGGACTGGGACCCATCCCGGCCACCCGCCGGGCGCTTTCCCGGGCGGGGCTCACGGTCGACCAGCTCGACCTGGTCGAGCTCAACGAGGCGTTCGCGGCCCAGGCCATCGCCTGCATCCGGGAGTTAAAGCTGGAGCCGGCTCGCGTCAACCTGCACGGCGGCGCCATCGCGCTGGGCCACCCGCTCGGTGCCAGCGGAGCGAGGATCCTCACCACCCTGGTGCACGCGCTGCGCCGCGCCAGCGGGCGCTACGGACTCGCCACCATGTGCATCGGCGTGGGTCAGGGCATCGCGGTCGTGGTCGAACGGGCGTAGCATCTCGGGGAATGCGCCGCCGGGAACGGATCGGGTCGCTTCTCGCACCGCATGAGGTCTGGTGGCGTGCTACCGCGCCGCTGGCTGCCCGAAGACCACGCGGGCCTCGACGGCCCCGGGGTGTCCGTCCGCGCGAACCTCCACGGTGAACACATGCCACCGCCCCTCGAAGGAAGACGAGACGAACACGATCCGCTTCCCGTCGGGCGCCCATCTGGGCGCGAGATTGACTGCCCCATTGGACACCAGGGGCATCGAGGTCCCGCCGTCCGCCTCCACCAATCGAAGCTCGATCGCATCGTCCCGATAGAAGGCGTAGCCGATTCGGCGGCCGTCACTTGGTAATCACTCTTCGAGGTAAAGCCGCTTGGGGTCGAGGACATGGCGCAGAAGATCAAGCTCGCGCTCTCCGGGCGGGGGTACCGTCCCGAGGGGGTCCCGGGCACGGAGCGACCAGCCCACGCCGTCACGAACCGCTTCCGGATCCACTCCAGGGTAGAGCGCGCTCAACACCAGCTCGCCGGAGTCGTCATCGGCTTCGAGGATCGCCTTGTCGGTGACGACCTTCACCGGGCCGGCACCGGGCATGCCCATCTCTCGGCGATGGCGTCCCCGCACCCGGTGCCCTGGGCTGGTGATGAAATCCACGGATTCAGGAAACGCCCGCCGACTCAGCCGGCTGATCACCAGGGTTCGGCGCGCGTGGATGGCGATCTCCGCGGCGCCTCCGCTGCCGGGGAGGCGAACCGTCGGCTTGGCGTAGGGGCCGACCACCGTCGTGTTGATGTTGGCGAACCGGTCGACCTGTGCCCCGCCGAGGAAGCCGACCTCGATGCGCCCGTTTTGAAGGAAGCACTGGAAGACATCCGCCATGCCGCACACCATCAGGGATCCGGTGACCAGCGACGGGTCGCCGATGGATACCGGCAGGCGTTCCGGCGCGGCGCCCACCGCCCCCGACTCGTAGATCAGCACCAGATTGGGGGCATGGGTGGCGCGGGCGAGATTGCAGGCCAGGTTGGGCAGCCCGATCCCCACGAACACCACTTCGCCATCCCGCAGCTCCCGGGCGGCCACGGCGGCCATCATTTCGCCCGGCGAGTAGTGCACCGCTCGTCCGGCTGTCATCCTGAGGGCGCCGCTGACATCCCCGCCCGCGTCGGCAGGTCGGGGTTAGAAGCCATAGTTTACTCCGGAGCACGTCCGGTCCGAGGCTCGCAATCGGTCGAGCCCGCCGTACCGGGCCACGTACTCGGCCCGATCGCGCACCCCGTGCACGAACTCGTCCAGATAGCGTTGCAGCAGGTCGGGATCGCGGGAGATCCGCTCCCAGGCGACGTAGAAGTCGTTGTCCCGGTCGTAGTAGCCCTGGGCGTAGGAGGGGTGCGCCCCCCACGGCTCCACCACCACCGCGTCCACGATCAGACCGGGAATCAGCGTCCGGTTCGGGTCGGCCCGGATCACGGCCTGGTCCACCAGCTCCTCCACGACCACCATCACTCGCCGGGAGGCGAAGGCCGCTTCCTTTTGCACTCCAAGGAGGCCCCAGATCTGGGCGTTGCCTTGCGCATCGGCGCGCTGGGCGTGGATGACGGTCACGTCAGGATTGAGCGCCGGAACGGTGGCCAGCAGCTCGCCGGTGTAGGGGCAGGTCACGGTCCGGATCAGCGGATTGGCGCGAGGGAGGTCGGTCCCCATGTAGTTGCGCATCGGCCAGAACGGAAGCCGAGCGGCGCCCGCGCTCAACCGGCCCACCATTCCGAAGTGGGAATATTCCTCGATCTCGAGCCGGGTCCCGGCTCTCCCCTCGACGGCTCGTCGAAAGGCATGCAATGATCCGGCCCCCGGGTTGCCGGCCCAGGAGAAGACCAGCTTCCGGGCGCACCCCGCGGCGATCATCTGGTCGTAGATCAGGTCGGGCGTCAGCCGGCAGAGGGTGAGGTCGCGCCGCCGCTGCCGGATGATCTCGTGGCCGGCGGCGAAGCAGATGAGATGGGTAAACCCCTCGATGACCACCGTGTCGCCATCGCGCACCAGCGCGCCGATGGCATCCTGCATCGTCGTCACCTTGGAGCGGGGACTCACCCGATTGCGCCCAGTCGTTCGTCGATCATGGCCACGGCCGTGTCGACATCGCCTTCGTCCACGATGAGCGGTGGCGCCAGGCGCAATGTGCTCTTCCCCGCCCCCAGCAGGAGCAGCCCCCGGTGGAAGGATTCCTGGACCAGCCGATGCATAATCTGGGGGGCCGGCTCGCGGGTCGCCCGGTCGCTCACGAGCTCGACACCCACCATGAGGCCCAGACCACGGACGTCGCCGATGCACTGGTGCTTCGCCGCGAGCCCGCGCATGCCGGCTTGGACCCGTTCCCCCATCCGGACTGCGTTGGCCATCAGCCCGCCTTCCACCAAATCAAGCGTCGCGAGAGCGGCCGCACAGCATACCGGGTTGCCCCCGAAGGTGGAGCCGTGCGAGCCGGTTTCCCAGGTGCTGATCGACTCCCTCGCGATGAGCGCCCCGATCGGCATGCCGGAGCCCAGCCCTTTGGCGGTGAGTAGGATGTCCGGCTCGACCCCGTCATGGTCGCAGGCCCACATCTTTCCCGTTCGTCCGACGCCCGACTGCACCTCGTCGGCCACCAGCAAGATCCCGTACCGGTCGCAGAGCTCACGGAGGGAGCGGAGCCAGCCGGGCGGAGGAACGATGTAGCCTCCCTCGCCCTGGACCGGCTCCACGAAGATCGCCGCCACGTCGTGCGGATCGAGATGCCGGGAGAAGAGCTCCTGCTCGATGGCGTCGAGGCAGCCACGGGAGCAGGCCTCCTGCCCGGCGCACCATTGGCAGCGGTACCGGTACGCGTACGGCACATGATGGACATCGGGGAGGAGCGGCCCGAATCCGGCATGTTGCCTGGCCTTGCTCGAGGTCAGGCTCACCGCGCCGGTGGTCCGGCCGTGGAACGCCCCACGGAACGCGATGATCGCGGTCCGGCGCGTGGAGTACCGGACCAGCTTGATTGCGCCCTCGGTTGCCTCCGTGCCCGAGTTGGTCAGAAACACGCGCTTCTTCGAGGCGCCGGGGGCAATCCGGGCCAGCCGCTCGCACAACGCGGCCATCCCCTCGTAGTAGAAATCCGACCCGCAGATGTGCAGAAACCGGTCGGCCGCCGCCTTGACCGCGGCCACCACTTTGGGATGCCCATAGCCGGTGGAGCAGACGGCGATCCCGGCCATGAAGTCGAGATACCGGTTGCCGTCGACATCTTCCACCATGGCGCCTTCTCCTCGCGCCACCACCAGGGGGTACTCCTTGATGTAGCAACCGGAGGTCCACTGCTGGTCCCGGCGGACGATCTCCCGGGCCCGGGGGCCGGGCGGGGAAACCACGATCTTGGGGTAGTCGCGCACTGCGGCTCCTCGTCTGTGGGGCGTCACTCCGGGCGGTGCGTAGGGGCCCGGGCTAAGGCTCGATGACGGTCCGACTCTGCTCCCGCATGAACTGCGCGACGTAGTACGGTCCGCAGCCGCCTTTCCCGGTCGAGCCCGATCCCTTCCAGCCGCAGAACGGCTGGGCCCCCGGCCACGCACCGGTGGTGGCGCCGGTGCGCTTGTTGGCGTAGCAGACCCCGGCCTCGACCTCGTCGAAGAAGCGCTCCACCTCCCGCGGGTCGCCGGAGAAGATCCCAGCGGTCAGACCGTACTCCACGGCGTTGGTCTCGTCGAGCGCCTGGTCCAGGCTCGCAACCTCGCCGACGGCGAGGAAGGGGACGAACAGCTCCTCCCGATAGAGCGAGCTGGAGAGCGGCAGCCGAGCCACCGTCGGGGCGACAAAGTACCCCCGATCGAAGAGGCCTCCGGCCAGGCGGTGCCCGCCCACCAGGATGGTTCCCTCCGATCGGGCCTGGGCCACGGCGCGCTGGTAGCGCTCGACGGCACGCTGATTGATCACCGGTCCGAAGAACACGTCGCGCTCAGACGGATCGCCCATACGCATGACCTGCACCGTTTCCAGGAGGCGCGAGATGAAAGCGTCCGCCACGTCGTGATGGACGTAGACCCGCGAGGTCGCACTGCACTTCTGGTTCTGCAGGCTGAACGCCGATCGCATGACCCCTTCCGCCGCCGCGTCGAGATCGCCGCTGGGCATGACGAGGGCGGCGTTCTTCCCTCCCATCTCCAGCAGGCATGGCTTGATCCAGTCGGCGCTGAGGCCGGCATGAATGCGCATCCCGACGGCCTTCGACCCGGTAAAGACCACGCCATCCACCCCGGGGTGCCGCCACAACCGATCACCGATCACCTCCCGATGACCGATGAGCAGGTTGAACACTCCCGCCGGCAGCCCCGCGTCACGATACACCTCGTACAGCCGCAGGCCGGTGAGCGGGGTATCCTCGGCCGGCTTATACACCACCGCATTCCCGGCCACCAGCGCCGCCGACGACATGCCAGCCGAGAGGGCCAGGGGAAAGTTGAACGGCGCGATACAGGCGAACACGCCGTAGGGTCGCTGTACGTCGGTATTCCGCTCCACCGGCGTCACCCGACCCATGGGCCGGACAAACCCGTCGGCATCCTCCATCTGCTGGCAGTAGTAGTCGATCAGGTCGGCCGACTCTTCGGCATCTCCCATGGCCTCGAGGCGGCTCTTGCCCACCTCCAGCGTCATGAGCGCGGCGAGATCATGCTTCCGCTCCCGGATGAGCGCCGCCGCCCGGCGCAACAGCGCGGTGCGGTCCCGCCAGGGACGCCGGGCCCAGGCCGGTTGGGCCTCGCGGCAACCCCGGACGGCTCTGTCCACATCCTCGGCCTCCGCGGCGGAGAAGTGTCCCAGCACCAGCGAGGTGTCGATCGGAGACCGGTCTACCAGGGGCTCGCCCCGGCGGTCCACGCCGTCGCCGTTGAGGTAGAAGGGGTACCGGACACCGGCGGCAGCGCGGAGCCGGGCGAGGGCCGCGTCGAACAGGCGGTGGAACTCCGTGAGGTCCCCGCCCGTGCTGGTATACGTGATTTTCGCTGAGGCAGTCAGGGGTGCGCTCCGATCTGCTCCACGGTGGCAAGGAGCGCCTGCCCGAAGAGGCGCACGATCCGGTCGATCTCGTCCTCGGTGATGATGAACGGCGGAGCCAGCATGGCGAGATCCCCGCTGGTACCGTCCACCTGACCCACGTTCGGCCATACGACGAGCCCGGTGTCCAGCGCCGTCTCCGCGAACTTCTCGGCGAACCGAACCGACCGGGGAAACGGGCTCCGGGTCTCCTTGTCGGCGACGAACTCGATGCCGGCAAGGAGCCCGCGACCGCGGACGTCTCCCACGAACGGCAGCTCCCGTAACGCAGTCAGGTGCCGGTGAAAGATGGCGCCGTGGGTGGCGCAGCGGTCGACCAGCCGGTGGTCGCGAAGGTATCGGAGCGTGGCCACGCCCGCGGCGCAGAGGGTGGGATGGTGGGAGAAGGTTTGCGCGTGCAACAGCCCCCCGGAGCCCCGCCCGAGTACATCCACCAACCGCCGGGGAGCCACCACCGCCGAGAGAGGAACATATCCACCGGCGATCCCTTTCCCGAGCGTCATCAGATCCGGCACGATGCCGTACGGCTCCAGCGCCGACCAGGTTCCGGTCCGCCCGGCCCCGGTGAGAACCTCATCCGCGATCAGCAGCACCCGATGGCGGCTGCAGATCTCCCGTACCCGGCGCCAGTAGTCCGGCTGGGGCACCGAGGCTCCGGAGGAGGAGCCTCCGACCGGCTCCCCGATGAACGCGGCGACGGTCTCGGGCCCTTCGCGCTGGATGGCAGCCTCCACCAGCTCACCGGTACAGCTCACGCAGTGGGGAGGCCTGCCGCCGCACTCGCAGCGGTACGGGTAGGGCGCCTGAACGTGGGTCACCGGGACCAGCCACCCCCCCAAAAAGCTGCGGTAATGCTGCCGGGCCGAGGCGGACAACGCGAGGAGGGTGTTCCCGTGATACCCGGGGGACAGCGCCACGATTTTCCGCTTGTCCGGGAATCCCGCCTCGACCCAATACTGCCGGGCCAGCTTGAGCGCCGCCTCCACCGCCTCGGACCCACTGGCCAGGGGGTACACCAGGTCCAGATCGCCGGGACACAACCGAGCGATCTCGCCGGCGAGTTCCTCCACCGGACCATGGGTGAACATAGTGCCGTTCACATATCCGAGGCGGCGGGCCTGGGCGCCGAGGGCGTCGGCGACTTCGGCCACCCCGTGCCCCAGGTTGGCTACGAACGCGCCGCCGCAGGCATCCAGATAGCGGCGCCCGTCATCACCAATCAGGTAGCAGCCCTCGCCCCGGGCGATGGAGGGATACCGCCGCGTCAGCTTGCGGTAGAAAACGGGCGACGCCGGGTAGCTGGACGTGGTCATAGGGGTGCGGAAGGGCCCTCATCGGCGGGGCCTCAGGTGCCGCGGGCGGAATGTGTCCTGGCACGAAGACCGGCGCCAGGGGGCCACCCGGAATGGCCCGTATTCTGCAGGATTCTCCCCCCGGACTCCCATCTGGAAGACGCTGTACGCCTTTGCCGGTTGGTGGCCGATATGCAATCACCACTTGTCGTTTGCGCGTTGCGTGAGCAACTCCTGAGGGTCCTCGACTGGTACCATCACGCGCCGCCGGGGTTCCACTGGGGAACCGTGATTCACCGACGCAACGAGCACGGAAAAATGCGGTTCGGCGCAGTCACCCTGCAGGGGGAAAGCCTGCTGCTGAGCGAACCGCTGGTGCGCGAGCTGGGTGCCGAGCCCTGCTGGCTCGACGGCGCCGTCCGGGTCAGGCTGGAGCACCGCCGCCTGTCCGCCCCCGACCCGCTCCGCGACAGCATGGCCCGCCCCGACCGGGCCGCCCTGGTGGAAGCGCTTGCGGTGTACTTCGATCCGGACACCTCCGCGGACGAAGTGTCCGCCTTCCAGGCGATGGCCGGAGTGTTGACGCCGGCACGCTGCCCCACCGAGTTGTTCCTCCTCACCCGGGCCCGACCCGCCGGCTGGCCCGCCTAGGAAACGACCCTCCGCACGGCGGAGGGTCGAGGATGATCGGCCGAACGGGGCCGTGACCCGGGCTGGTCACTTGAGGAACAGCAGCTCGCGATAATTCGGCAGCGGCCAGAGATCCGCGGCCACATGGCTCTCCAGCGCATCTCCGGTCTCCCGGAGGCGGGCCATCCCCGGCTTGAGCTCGCGGTTCATCTGAGCAGCGTGCTTCGCAGGATCGCTCTCCTGGTGCGCGGCCAGTTGCTCCACCTCGGCGATGCACCGGCAGAACCGGTCGACGAGGGCGGCGAACTCACCGAGCCGGCCGGCCGCACCCGGCGCATCCACCCCGGCGGCCTTGGTGGCCGCGACCGCCTCTGCCACGCGCCGCTGGTGTTCGAGCGCGGCCGGCAGGATCTGCGACCGGGCCATGGAGACCATGGTCTCCGCCTCGATGGCAAGCTGCTTCACGTACTTCTCCACCGCGATGTGGATGCGCGAGTCGTACTCCGCGCGGGTCAGCACCCCGTACTTCCGGAAGAGGTCCCCATTCTTCCGCGCCTTGAGCACGTGAAACGCCTCGACCGAGTCCTTGAGGTTGGGCAGGCCCCGCCGTTCCGCCTCGGTGTGCCATTCCTCGGAGTAGTTGTCCCCGTCGAAGATGACCCGCCGGTGCTGCTTGATCAGCTTCTTCAAGACCGACAGCACCCCCGCCTGCAACCGCGCCGGGGTGGCGCGGGCGCCGACGGCCCGCTCCAATTCGGTGGCCACGTAATCGAGCGACTCGGCCACGATGGTATTCAGCACCGTGTTGGGCCAGGCGATGCTGGCACTGGAGCCCACCGCACGAAACTCAAACTTGTTGCCGGTAAAGGCGAACGGCGAGGTCCGGTTGCGATCGCCGGAGTGCCGGGGCAGCTGGGGCAGCGTGGTGGCGCCGAGGTCGAGCGTTCCCCCCCGAATCGTACGCTTGGGCAGCCCGCGCTCCACCTGCTCGAGGATATCGGTGAGCATCTTGCCAAG
>Ga0326597_10012240_pt1 | contig 11312 bp, 14 predicted proteins | sample RVTome_12_FD_203789 | JGI IMG/M metagenome (GOLD analysis project Ga0326597, IMG submission 203789) | Soil microbial communities from uranium-contaminated site in the Upper Colorado River Basin, Wyoming, United States - RVT100D185 | ecosystem: Environmental > Terrestrial > Soil > Contaminated >... | reverse complement strand
ACACACCATTTTTGCAATCACTCCTGCACACCACGCCGCTTGGTTTGTTTGAGTGGATGATGATTATACCTGTAGCTTTCTCTATAGTTGCGGTAGAAGAGGCTCGCAAGTTTTTGTATAGAAGGCGACTCGAATCCATCATCTAGTTATCCACAGAATATGTGTATGGTGTGTATTGCGCTCTAAAAGATGTGTTAATTTATGTGTATATGTACACACCTCTCACCTACAAGCAAAAGCGCGTGCTCGAGAATATCCGCCTATACATCGGCGCCAAGGGCCAACCGCCCACACTTGAAGAGTTGCGCAGAAACTTGGGGCTCAAGTCTACCCGCACGGTTGTGCAGTACCTCGAGTCCTTGGAGCAAAAGGGCTACCTGGTGCGCCGTCGCAACGCGTGGCGCAACATCGAACTGCGCAACGTAGACGGCGGGTGGGGGACTGTCTCTGTCCCCGTGGTGGCTAATGTCGGATGCGACGACCTCTCGCTTTTTGCCGAGCAACAATACGATGAGTTTTTAGAGGTGGATAAAAAAATAGTCGAGGAGTCTGGCGAAATCGTTGCCGTGCGCGCTGTGGGCGAGAGCATGCTAGACGCCGGCATCCGCGACGGCGACTACATATTGGTGCAGTTTACCGACAGGGTGCAAAACGGCGACAAAGTTGCGGCCATTGTTGGCGACATGGTCACTGTAAAGAGGTATGAAAAGAAAAACGGTGTTGTCATCCTCTACCCAGAGTCTAAAGACCCAAAGTACAAACCGATTGTTTTGCACGAAGACTTCAAAGTAGCGGGCAAAGTGCTGTGTGTCATCCCAGCACCCGAGCGCGAACTCACGGAGGTGGTACCGTTCTAGGGCTTGCATATCGGCAATGTGGGGTATACTGGGGTAGAATACGCGTGTAATTAATTATCCTTCTAAACGTCTTCTAATATTATGGTGAAGTGGATAGGAGCAGTACTTATAGTCGTTGCAGCAGCAGGAGTGTATGCGTGGTGGAGTGGTATGCTTCTGCAGTTTGGCGTGGCTGGCCCCGCACAGACACAAACTGCAGATGAGTCGACCAACACAGATACCGCTGCGCAGGCACAAACAAGTGACCTACCAACAGCAGTTACCAACACATCAACAACAGCAATAGAGCAGGACACAGCAGCACTTGATGTACAGCTACAAGCCCTTCAGGGCGACTCGGAAGGCGTCAACGCCAGCCTTAATGACACATCGGTTCCACAAGAGTATTAATAGTATTGTACAAAAAGTATATGACACGCACCCTCTACATAAAGATACTTATCTCATTTTTTCTTGGGGCACCACTGTTGGTGCCGGCGTTTGCATTGGCCCAACTTGACAGTGCTGACATTAATGCAGGTGTTAATACAAAAACTGAAGTCCGCGCCAATGCCGGCACTGGGTCAGCGCTTTCGGCAACCACAACTGCGCGCATGGAGCTCGCACGTACCAAGGCATCGCAAGAAATAGAGCGCCGCATCGAAGCATTGACCAAAATCAGCGCTCGTATCGGCGAGGTAACCAAAATCTCCGACCAGTTTAAGACAAACCTCGACACCAATATACAAAACCAAATTGCTGCACTGACTGCGCTTAAAGCAAAGATAGCGGCGGACACCGACCTCGCGATGCTCAGAGCAGACGTGCAGTCTATAACCAAATCATATCGCGTGTTTGCACTGGTTATGCCACAGACACACATTGCCGCCATGGCCGACCGCATGGCGACCGCAATCAACATGATGATAGGTATAGGCAACAAACTCCAAGTGCGCATAACAGAGATGCAAAATGCCGGCACCGACGTAAGCGCACTTATTGCAACGCTGTCTGATATGGGGACCAAAATCTCCGACGCACAGGCAAAGGCACAAGCAGCGGTCAATGTCACTGCACCGCTCGTCCCAGACGACGGCGACAAAGACAAAATGGAGGCCAACAAAGTGTCTCTTAGAGAGGGGCGCGACGACCTCAACGCCGCTCGGCAAAGCTTGGTTGACGCGCGCAAAGACATCACATCTATCATTAAGGGAATTCGGGAGCTTTCTGCCAGCGCCTCGACATCTGCAGACACTTCGGCTACAGGAGAGACGCAATAGACATAAACATGGTGTTCGTTGTCGCGGCCGCAACATTTGTCTCGACACTTCTCGGGGGGCTTTTTGCACTGCGGCTCAAGGACAAACTGCACCTCATTCTTGGGTTTTCTGCGGGGGCGGTAGTTGCGGTTGCCTTTTTTGACCTAATACCCGAGGCGCTCGACCTTGCGGGTGGTAGCTACTCGGTAGAAAACATTATCGCAATGGTTGCATTGGGGTTCCTTTTGTACCTGTTGCTCGACCGCCTGTTGCTCTTGGGTAGCCACACACACATCCACCCGCACGAGACACTACCCACCGTCACTTCACGCGGGCAGGTGCGCGCCGGGTCCTTTTCTATCCACAGCTTTCTCGACGGCGTAGGTATCGGGCTGGCATTCCAAGTGTCGCCACAGGTGGGGCTGGTAGTTGCGGCGGCAGTGTTGGCGCACGACTTTTCCGACGGTATAAACACTGTAAATGTGGTAATGCGCCACGGGGGAACGCGGTACAATGCCTTGCGCTGGCTTATGGTTGACGCCATTGCTCCAGTGGCCGGAGTGCTTTCGACGCTACTAATAACTGTCTCCGAGGCGTCGCTAGGCCTTTTGTTAGCGCTTTTTTCCGGCTTCTTTCTCTACATTGGAGCAAGCGACCTTATACCGGAGAGCCACCACGCGCACCCAAAGTTTTTGACGACAATAATGACACTTGTCGGTGCGGGTGCACTATTTGCGGCTATTCGACTTGCTGGCGCTTAGGTTTATACTAGAGCTATGCAAGAACCTTTCGACTCTACTGAGGGCGGGCAACTGGACCGAATGGAAGTAAAACTTGCCGAGATTTCCGGCAAGCTCGACAATGTTTACGCATCAGCTGAAAAGATGCGCAAATATTTTTTGTGGACGCTGTGGGTAACAGTTGGCCTTATAGTAGTGCCACTGCTTATAATCCCACTGGTGTTACCGGCATTTTTGCAGTCGCTCACCTTGCCCGCAGGGTTTTAGTTTGCAAGTGTTATGCCGCATAAAAAAAAGAAAGTGGTGGCAGTGTCTGGTGGTTTCGACCCGGTGCACATCGGCCATGTGCGTATGTTTGCCGATGCAAGGAAGTTGGGAGACGAGTTGGTGGTGATTCTCAACAACGACAACTGGCTTCGGTTTAAAAAAGGTTTTGCTTTTATGACGGAGTATGAGCGCAAAGAGGTGCTTGAAGCTTTTGGCGTGGTAGATAGAGTTGTTGTCACGAAACACGAGCCGGACACGCTAGACATATCAATTTGCAGAGAGCTCGAGGCACTGCGCCCGGACATTTTTGCCAACGGCGGCGACCGCAAAGACGACAACATTCCCGAGTACTCGCTGTGTAAACAACTCGGTATAAAAATGGTTTTCAATGTTGGGCAAGGCGGTAAAGTGCAGTCGAGCTCCAGGCTTGTAAAAGATGTTAAGGCTAAAAAAGTAAAAAAATAGGAACCATTGTACAAGCAAAAAATACGTGGTAGGGTAGCGGCAGAACGCTCTACTCGTCCACCCGTGCGCATTATTGGTGTCATTAATCCATAATATTTTATATGTCTACTTACATGAAGTCTCTTTTAATTGCATCACTTTTTGCCGTTTCGGCAATTTCGATAGTACCGATGGTCGCCTCGGCAGACACCCCGTGGTGGTGTGACACCAGCTTTGGCTCGTGGTGGGGTATAGACAACTGCGGCACCGCGAGCGGCCAGGCAGGGGTTTTGGTGTATGTACAGACTCCGTCCTATGGAAACTACTACAACACAGCAGAGCACAATCCGTCGGACTTTACAGTTTATGTCTCCGGGCAAAATCCTTCACCCACCACCTTCCAGGGTTCTGTAAACGGCTCACCGATTTTGCTTGGTTCCGGATCTTACTCTGTATACATAAACGGCGATGCATACAGCTACACACCAAGCTACTCTGCAGGCTGCTCCGGCACAATTGTGGCGGGCGAGCACAAATTGTGCGTTATCACCATGAGCCGCTCCTCGTACTCCTCGCACCCGACACCGTACCCATATCCATGCACAGCTGGTCCTTATGGTTGCACCTACCAACAGCCAACATTGTCTTGCACACCGTCGTACCAAACGGTCGCAGCAGGTAGCGCGGCAACCTTTACTGCACTCGGCGGCAGCGGCTCTTACAATTGGACCACCCCCAACCGAACGTACCTCAGTGTCGGTCCGGTGCTTTCGGTGGTACTGCAATCGTACGGCACACAGACGGTCGTTGTAACCAGCGGCTCAGAGAGTGCTACATGCACAGTCAATATTGCCGGAGGCTCGGTCTATCCAGTTGTGTCTGGCATCACTCCCACAATCGCAACTCCTACAGTTGTTTATCCTTACAGCGGAGCAGTTTCAGTAGCGCCATCCCCGGCGGTGTATACGACCTCATCTTATGTAAGAGCGCCGAGCCTCCCAAACACCGGTTTTGAGCCTGTCGACAGCGCCTCGATTGCACTCTCTATAGTCTTCCTTTTTGGTGCAGGCACATTCGTACTACCGTATGTCAGAAAAACTTTTGCTTCTATACTCGGCTAGGTCCGCGGTACTCATTGAGCCGCCACAAACTACGCAGCGGTGGCGTACAGCCGCTGCTGTGGTGGGGCTGCTGGTTGTACTTGTTGGCGCGGCAGACGCTACGTCTCGTCTTGCTAATAGTGTGTTTGGCAGTGAGGCTGGGGCTATTGCCTTTGCACCCGTTGCAACCATCGGCAACCCTTCACTGCTCGCGATCATTTCTGCAGGAGGTGCTATTGCCACCACCACAGCGCTTTACCCGGCGCGTATTATGGTTAGCGCCATAGGTGTCAATGCCAAGGTTGTTTCAGTGGGGAAAAAAGACGATGGCTCGATGGACACGCCAAAAAACTTTACCGACGTTGCATGGTATTCACTTGGGGTAAAACCTGGGGAAGCGGGCAGCGCAGTGTTTGCCGGGCATGTAAACAACGCACTCGGTATGGCCGGCGTGTTTGAGCACCTCACCGACATTTCCATTGGCGACAAGGTGATTGTTGCAGACACGGGTGTGCGCACACTTACCTATATAGTTCATGGCGTGGACCTCTACCAGGTAGACGCTGCACCCTCGGAAACTATTTTTAAGACAGAAGGGCCATCGCAGATTGCGCTCATCACCTGCGAGGGTGTGTGGGACGAAGACGCACACTCGTACACCAAGCGCCTGGTGGTAACGGCCAACCTGGAAATGTAGTAAACTGACATCGGTATTTCTGGGCTTGTGATTTTGTACACTTGTGCTAATGTGGGGTCGTTCGCAGTTAAGTCTCCAGTGCCGCACCAGAAGTGCAGTTTGGCAGGAGGAGGGTCGCCTTACGCGAACAGTATTAGTTTAGATCTCGTGTTTCGCGTAATATATGGCACGCAAATTGTTTGTTGGCGGCCTTCCGTACCGCACTACTGGGGATGAGCTGAAAGATGCTTTTTCCCAAGCGGGTGAAGTCGCCACTGCTTCTGTCGTGACGGATCGCGAGACCGGCCGCTCACGGGGCTTCGGCTTCGTTGAGATGGTCAATGACGGGGACGCCGACAAAGCCATCGACATGTGGAATGGCAAAGAGTTCGACGGTCGCACGCTCACGGTCTCGGAAGCTCGTCCGAAAGCAGCTTAATCCTTCGATATTTCGAACGGTTTTCAAAGCGCCCCGAGAGCAATCGAGGGGCGTTTTGCTATGATGCTATTTTAATTTTAACAAAAAACCTCCCCGAACCGCCAGTTGGCGGAAGGGAGAGGTCTTGAAGAAACTAACACAGCTGGAAAAACAGACCGCTGAACGTTATGCAAACGGGAAGTGTGTCGTGCGAAATAATTTCCCAAAAATTTCATGGATAATTGCATAAAGCAATGTCCCCAGCTCATCTTCAGCAACTTCTATGCCGCCACCCTTGCACTCGCCGTTCGGGAACATAATCCATCCAACCTCCCCCTTCTTAAGAGGAGGGCGATGGTGGTCAATAACCAGCCGCCCATTTTGGTCCACCGTCGCAGGACGCTCAGTTTCGCATACGGGGCATATGCACCGCCTTCTAATTTGCATTTAAACCTTCTTTCTGCCGTATTTGTACCGTCCTTCCTCTTTGTAACTCCAATCAGGTACAGAAGTCAAATTTATACCGCCAAGACAACGGGGATAACTATGGGGCGCTTGTTAGTTTTTTCGAAGAGGAAGCGCGCGACCGCATCGGTGACATTATTTTTTACGTAGTCGAAGTTGACCGGCTGCTGGCCGTGTGTAGTGTCCTCAATAGTCTTCTTCACAATGATGCGCGCTTGCTGGAGCAGGTCTTGGCTCTCGCGCAAGTACACAAAACCGCGCGAAATAATGTCCGGACTTTTGCGCAGTTTACCAGTGCGAGGGTTGACCGTGGCGATAATAACAAACATACCCTCGGCCGAAAGGACCGTCCTGTCTCGTATGACCACCTCTTGCATGTCGCCAATGGCAAAGCCGTCTACCATCCGCAAACTGTTTGGTGCATTTTCCTTAAGGCGCACAATCTTTTGTCCTTCGTCCTGTATCTCTATAACCGCGCCATTGTCGGGTACCACTATCTCGTCCTCACTACGACCGCAGGCTTTGGCTATGTCGGCATGCACGCGCAGCATGTAGTGGTAGCCGTGCAGAGGCATAAAGAAGCGCGGATTTATTTTTTGGTGTATCCAGAACGTCTCGTCCCGGTTTGCATGGCCGGAAGAGTGGATGTCCATTTGTTCGCGATGTATTATGCGCGCGCCCTGTCTGGAAAGATTGTCTTTAAGTTTTTGCACCGCGCGCTCGTTGCCCGGGACAATCGAGGAAGAGAGCACTACGGTGTCGCCCTTTTTTATCTTGACGTGTTTGTGCGTTTTGACAGCGATGCGCATTAGCGCGGCAAATTCGTCGCCCTGGGCACCCGTTGCAAGTATCAATACTTTACTGTCGGGGAGTGTCGTGAGCTGTTCTGGGCCGACGAATACATTTTCGTTCACCTTTAATAGCCCGAGGTGCTTCACTATCTCTATGTTGACCTTCATACTACGGCCCTCTACCAAAATTTTGCGACCAACGCGCTCGGCTTGCTCTATGATGCGCATCAGGCGCTCCAGCTGGGAGGAAAATGTCCCCACAATGAGCCGCCCCGGTGTGTTTGCAATGATCTCGTCCATGTTTTTCTTAACCGTACTCTCGGGGATAGAAAACCCGGGCCTTTCGCAGTTGGTAGAGTCTGCGGCCAAAAACAGAACCTTTTTGTCTTTGAAGACGGCGAACTCTTCCTCCTCGGCCTGTGTAGGGACGCCGTCGACGTGGTCGAGTTTGAGGTCGCCGGTAAATACAATCGAGCCATATGGCGTCTCGATGATGATGCCCATAGCGTCGGGTATAGTGTGCGTCACCTCAAAAAAGCGCACCTTGAGGTCGCCGGCTCGCACAGTTTCCTCTGCCTCTACCTCGCGGATGTCGAGGGGCTTTAAATGAGGGAACTCCTCTTGGCGCTTGCGGATCATGACTGCGGTTAAGCGCCTTGTGTAAACAATAGGGTAGCCGATGCGGTCGATTATGTAGGGTATGCCGCCGATGTGGTCGAGGTGTCCGTGCGTTATAAACAACCCGCGTATCTTTTGCGCGCGATCCTCTAGGTACTTTGTGTTGGGGAGGATGTAGTCGATGCCCGGCGTGTCGCCGTCGCGGAACTGGAATCCGCAGTCGACTATTATAATGTCGTCGCCAAACTCTATAGCCGTCATATTGCGGCCGATCTCCTCTACACCGCCCAAGGGGACAATGCGTATGTTGCCCGGCAGAAGCGGCGGCAGAGGCTTTTCTTCCCCATTTCCACCACTGCTGTGCTCGTGCGACCCGCGCGGCGGTGGTGTCTGGTGCGGGCGCGGCCCACCACGGCGCAAAGATGCGCCTCTATGCCCGCGGTTGCTTCGGCCACCGCGCTTGTCTGTTCCTCTAAAAGGTTTTTTCTGTTGTTCCATTACACCTATCGATTAGTAAATAGTGGCCACACGTAGTCTGTCTCCCTATGCCAATTCTGTACAGAGAGGAAACGGTCGCTCGGAGTCCCTATGAAGCCCACATTGAGACCGTAAACGTCTTGAGGGATAGTATACACGAAATCCGGTGCGTAGAGAAATATTGCCGGAATGTCCTTGGCCAGCTCCGCCTCAAACTTTTTGTATAACAGGGCGCGCGCGTCCTGGTCTACCGTCTTTCGCAAGTCTTCAAGTACCGAGTCGGATGTGGTGTTTGCATACAGTGCGATGTTGAGCCCAGGGTCGTTGCGCTGGCTCGAGTGCCAAAAGGCAAACAGGTCGAGCTCGCGACCCACCACCTCGCCAAACAAGAGCGCGTCATACTTGCGCGGGCGGATAACATTTTGCGACAAGTCGCCCTGGTCGTAAATTTGTACATCAACCTCGGCACCCATGCGTGCCCATGCGGCGTGTACAAACTCGGCCGCAGCGCGCAGCTCCGGCACGTTGCCAGTGGCTAGTGTAAAAGCAAGTCTTGTGGTCTGTTCTTTTTTGCCAGTGCCGGTTGTTTCAAACAGTATGCCGTCGTCTCCAATTTTCCACCCCTTTGCTATTAGCATTTGCTGTGCCAAAAGTGCTACATCGGTAGACGTGGCGGAAGTAGTGGTGACGGACGATATACCTCTGACGGCAAGAATGTTTGGCGGTATAGGGCCCTCAAGCGGGGCACCGTATCCTCCCAAAACTTCTACAACAAGTGCGTCGCGGTCTATCGCCATCTGGAGTGCCTTTCTCACAGTGGCACCGCGCAGTACCTCGGACTGATTTTGATTAAAAAATACGCCAAACACGCGGTTGAGTGGCGAGCGCACGATGTTAAAACCCTGCAGTTTTTCGAGCGATGAGGGAGAAAGCTCGCTGGCTGCCTCTATCCCCCCGGACTGCAATGCCGACACAACCGCATCTTCGTTTTGGTAAAAGTGGAGCGTCAGGCGCGCAAGGTATGGCTCTCCAAGAGCATAATTTTTAAACGAGTTTAGTGTGTAGGAGGACGGTATCCCCGCTGCCGTGCGCGCGATAGAGTCGACTTGAAACGGTCCGGACCCTACAGGAGAGGTGTTGAGCTCACTAAAGGGAAATTCTTCGCCGCTGACACCTTGCCATAAATGCTTGGGGAGTATGCCCAGAGTCATATTTTCAACAAACGGGGAGTAGGCACTCTTTAGGCTGAAGCGCACGGTATAGTCGTCAACTTTTTCCACCAAGACGCCGTCCCAGTTTGCCCGCACCGGGCTTTTGAGCACCGGGTCTTGGGTTTTTGCTATTGTAAAAACCACATCGTCGGCGGAAACCGGCGACCCGTCGTGGAAGGTTGCGTCTTGGCGCAAGACAAACGTGTAGGTCCTCCCGTCGTCTGAAACGTCATAGCTCTCGGCCAGGTCTGGCAGGTAGTCGCCCTCTGGAGTTGCGCGCAGGAGTCCGGAGTACACCAAGGTGGTAAGGTCGCGGTCGGCGTCGGAAAGCGCTAGTATGGGGTTTATAAAACGTGGGCTACCGACCACACCTTCGGAGAGGCTGCCGCCGTAGCCTGGGGTGGCCACAATAAGTGAACTGTTCAATATATATACGAGCCCGCCGGCTGAGACTATAAGTAATCCGGCAAAAAATAGAAATAGAGCCCGCCCGCTTGCAGAAAAGGAGCGATACAAACCTTCCGCTGTATCAAACAACGGCACATACACGGGCCGGGAGGCACTGCGCCAAAGAGTTTTCATTATGTCTTACCTTGTTATTGTATGAGGAGGGCGATGAACGACAGTACGCCGAGGAGCACTCCCATCACGATGGTTGCGTAGAAGAGGTTTTTCTCCATACCGCGACGGGTGTGGTACCCGGCAGAGAAGTTGTCGCCGCCGAATGCTCCGCCCAAAGAGGCGCCCGTCTGCTGGAGCAGTACGGCGATAATAATAAGTATTGCGAGCACTAACTGTATGTACGGCAACAAGCCGCCAAGCGTCATGTGTGCCAATGCTAGCACGACCCCCAAAAACCCGCAATAACCCCCGCTCTTGACATGGGGGGTGGTTTTGCCTATTGTGGAGCCGATTGTTCGTCCCGAGGCAAGTGGTTTTTATCAGCATTATAAACGCGTTTTTCATATGAAAAAGAAGCAAAAGAAATCAGTAGCAAGGTCCAAGCCCAAAAAAGCGCCGGCCAATAAGCTGGCAAAAAAAGGTGCGTTTGGCCAGCCCTATGGCGACCGCGTGTTGGTAAAGCCGGCGGCGCCGGAGGAGGTTACATCCTTTGGGCTTATTATCCCCGACACCGCCAAGGAAAAACCCGAGCAGGGTATTGTGGTGGCGGTGGGTCCCGGCAAAAAGAGCGATGATGGCAAGGTAATAGCGCTCTCTGTGTCGGTTGGCGACCGTATTATGTTTTCCAAATACGGGTATGAGGAAATAAAAATAAACGGCACCGAGTACTACCTTATCCGCGAAGACAGCATTACCTACATCTTTTAATCTATCTGGAATCTCCCTATGGCAAAGCAAATCCTCTATAACGAAAAAGCTCGCCGAGCACTTAAAAGCGGTATCGACAAGGCGGCAGGGGCCGTTAAGGTAACCTTGGGCCCGCGTGGCCGCAATGTAGCTTTGGACAAAGGCTACGGCGGCCCGACAATCACCAACGACGGCGTTTCCATAGCAAAGGAGATAACTCTACGCGACAAGTTTGAAAACATGGGCGCAGAAATCGTAAAAGAGGTAGCACAAAAAACCAACGACATCGCCGGCGACGGCACCACCACCTCGGTTGTTCTACTACAGGCCCTGGTGGAGGAGGGGATGAAGCACACAGAGGCAGGGCTCAACGCCATGGGCATACGCTCTGGGATAGAACGGGCCAGCTCCGACGCCGTTGCGGCACTGCGCGGCCTTGCAAAAAAGATAGCCGGCGACGAGGAGATCCGCCAGGTTGCCACCATTGCCGCCGAGTCGGCAGAGATAGGCGCCATCATAGCCGACACCATCGGCGAGGTGGGTAAAGACGGTGTAGTAACAGTGGAAGAGTCGCAGTCTCTAGGTATAGAAAAGGAGGTTGTAGAGGGTATGGAGTTTGACCGCGGATACGTAAGCGCCTACATGGTAACAGACGCACAGCGCATGGAAGCATCTATGAAAGATGCGCCAATACTCATTACC
>Ga0326597_10012239_pt1 | contig 11312 bp, 11 predicted proteins | sample RVTome_12_FD_203789 | JGI IMG/M metagenome (GOLD analysis project Ga0326597, IMG submission 203789) | Soil microbial communities from uranium-contaminated site in the Upper Colorado River Basin, Wyoming, United States - RVT100D185 | ecosystem: Environmental > Terrestrial > Soil > Contaminated >... | reverse complement strand
GGCGCATCGAGAATCGGGTCATTACCGTCTACTGGATTGGTATCGCAGAGGTCGAGAGCGGCACCAGCAAGCCGGCCTTTTCGGAGCGCTTCCGCAACTGCCTGACGGTCCACGATTCCTGCCCATGAAATATCAATGAGCAGTGCCGTGGGCTTCATCAGAGCTAGTCGGGAAGCGTTGACAAAATTGCGCGAGAGATCAGAGCGGCGCAGGTGCACCGAGAGGATATCGGCGGCACGAAAGCACTCCTCTTCACTTACCATCTTCGCGCCGGAGGCTGCGGCCCGCTCGGGAGTCAGTGTTGGTCCCCATGCAATCACTTTAAGCCCAAACGCCGGGGCGCGCCCGGCCACGGCCGCTCCGGTCCGTCCGAGCCCGACGATCCCCAGGATCTTTCCCTCCAGCTCTATCCCCGCCACTGACTCCCAGCGCCGCTGTCGGAGAGCCTGGTCTGAAGGGACGATGCGCCGCGCCAGGGCTAGGATCAGTCCAAAAACATGCTCACCAACGGATGCGCTTGATGTGCCAGGCGTTGTGGCAACGACGATTCCCAAGTCAGTCGCCGCCTTCAAATCGATGCGATGAGGACCGGTGGAGGCAATGAACCGAAGCTCTGGAAGGGCTGCCAATGTTTCCCGGTCGAACACCGTGCGATCGCGGATTGCCAAAGCGATGCTTGCTCCTTGCAAGCGGTGAAGCAACTCTTCCTACGTCTCTGCCACTCGATCATAAACCACAACGGCGCCCAGAGTAGCAGCGCGAGCTAGCTCTCCGGAATTTTGGAACGCACCATCTACGTCGTCACAGACAACGATATCTGCCATCAATACATCCTCCGATAGACAGCTCGGCTCGACTTCAAGTGGTATGTCTCACGCTGTTTGTACTTTATCCAAGACAGCCTTAGTCGTCATTCCCGCGCACGCCGGAATCCAGAACTCCTCAGAATTCCTGGATTCCGGCTCGCGCTAGCTATCGCCAGCTTGGCCGGAATGACGTTGGAAATAATTACGTGAATTTAAGAGACACTACCTAAGTTATTGGTTTCACCGTTAATCTCAACGCGGTCGGAGCACCGGGCATTGGTGACGCCGGGCCGCCCCAGCCGAATTAACCGCACCGCTCACGGTCGCCGTGGGAATCATAAAGCCGCGCAAGGGCAAAAAGACTGAAAAAAAAGATGCGCGTTTCGTGATGGTAAAAGGGTACATCGCCCAGCCCGGTTACCGCGAAAGCGATCCAGGCCGCGGCGATGCCAAGTTGGGCTGGCTGGTTCCAAGCCTCTCGATTTATTGAGTGGCGCAGCGCTTGATAGAAAGCCCCACAGATGAGCCATAAGAACGCGCCCAGGCCGAGTAGCCCCGTCGTCGCGAGTAGTTCGACGTAAACATTGTGTGTGTGCGCTATCCGTCTCATCTCCAACCGGCTTTCCCCAAGTCCTTCCCTCAGTCGACCGCGGCCGTAACCTACACCCAAAATTGGATTAGCCCACGCAAGCTTAAGCGTCGACTCAATCACCTGCATGCGGTCGGTAATCGACAAATCGCTGCGCGGGCTCAACAGGGAAGACAAACGACTGCGCAGCGGCGTAACGATAGTTGCGATCAGCGCAGTGGCTACGAGAACGACCGCTACTTCTCTGCGCCTTTTCATCGTTACGACCAGAAAAGCCATCGCCGCGCCCCAACCTAACCAAGAGCCGCGTGAATACGTCAGCGCTAAAGCCACCAACTGGGCAAAACAGGATAACAGCGCGAGCACCCGCAGTTTTCCGGTCTCGCCCATTGCGATCGCCAAACTGAGGGGAATCGTCATGGAGAATAAGTAGCCTATGATATTGGGGTGGTCCGATGGATAGCCAAACCGGCGCGGCAGAGTGGCATCAGGCGGCATCATTTGCGTGATATCAAGCAGTATCGGATCGTTGGCCAAGCCGCGCAGCACTAGAATCAGCGGCGGGACCCCGAGGGCCAGCAGCAGCCACCGTCTCTGCGGAGCGGAGGAAAAGACATCGACCAACATCACTGCGTGAGCGCAGCCAAAAACAAAGTAACGATAATCGCCCGCCGCGTGGAAATCCGGCAGCAGCGATAAAGTGACCGCGATAAAAAAAAGATATAACGGCGCCAGTAGCTTTAATCGGTTCAGTTCGAATTCGGCCCAACCGCGATGATAAAGCAACAGCAATTTCCACAGGAGCCAGAAAAAGAACGTCGTGCGCGAAACGCTCCAGGCGCTCATGCTCCCGCCAGAAGCAACGAATTCCACACGGCCGACGCCGAGCAAGACGATCGAAAGGCTCAGCGCCGCGATCAAGCCGCGCCGCCACCAATCTAGAAGCTTATCCATAGTTCAGCGTTTCAGAGAGTCCCTGACAAGAGACGAATGAAAACCCACGGCGCCCAAGCCGCATTACAAGTATGAATTATGCTATGGCCCCCAAAAGATCTTAAAAGATTGACTTCATCAATTACGGGATTTAACTTAACAAAACTTGTAATCCTTGCCAAGAATCTTGTTTGCATTTTGCATTGGTTTGCGTTCTAACTTGTGTTGTAGCAAAGTGTGACACAATCTTGTATGCCTTCTAACTTACTGCCGCCCGCATCCAGGGATGAGCTGGAAGAGCCTCTAGGACAAATTACGAAAGCTCAATCTTTCAGTTTATCAATCATTATCCCCACGAAAAATCGCGTGCGGCCGCTCGGCGATCTTTTGGAGAGCCTGCGCGGGGTCGCCGATATCGGCGCGATCCGCCCGGAGGTCGTCGTCGCCGATAATGATTCGAGCGACGGCACCGACGATGTTGCCGTTGCAACCGCAAAGGATTTTCCGACGACAATCCGAGTCTTGAAGGTCGCCAGACCGGGAAAATCCGCGGCGATCAACGATGCGGTCAAGTCCGCGACCGGCGATGTGTTGGCGTTTTTGGACGATGACGTGGTGCTCGACAAAACTTGGCTCACCGCGGTTGTTGGTTTTTTTCGAGCCGGCGCCTTCGAGGCCGGACAGGGGTCGGTCCGGCTGCAATCGCCGGCCCGGGACGATCCGGAAATCATCAAACTGCTTCAACGCTATCGCACGATCCCGAGCATCGAACACCGTCCGAACGTGAGGACTCTGCGTTCCTTAAACGGCGCCAACTTCTTCGTCTCACGCAACGCGTTCGACCGGGCGGGAGGTTTCGACGAGCGCCTCGGGCCCGGCGCTTCGGGAACGTCCGAAGACGTCGACTTCGCGCGCCGCCTTACTTGCGCGCGCATCGCGATCGGCAATGAGCCCAGAGCGATCGTTTACCATCGGGTCGACCGCCATCGATTGACCGAGGAATACTTCAAGCAATCTCACTGGCGGCAGGGCGGCAGCCGATACCTGACTCGCAGGCGGGGCATGGCAACAATACTCTTCAATCTCTCTCGCGTCGCCGCCCAATACGTTTTTTACACCCTGATAGGAAACGAGCGGAAGCGCTACCGCGGCAAAGGCCGCATTTATCACTATCTCGGCATGATGGCGGCCAAACGGAATCACCAGGATCGACGACGATCGTGACGCCGACTTCGAGACCTTGGGAGATTTATTGCATCAGTGGGCTTTCGGTATTTCGTAATCCGAGCTGGCCACAAGCGAAGCTGAAACCATTTGGGGGGATTCGCTCAGTAGCAAAGTAGTAGTACGTGCGCACGCTTGTTAGGTTACCGCTCACGCCGTAGTACCGGATGTGGCCCTGCAGGTGTTGATGGACGTAGGTCATCATGGCCTTGCCCCCTTTAACCCGCAGTGCCCGCACGCGCTCGCCTAACAGCTTTAACTTCTTTGTGATCCTCTTTCCTTCGGTCGTGCGTCCCACTGTAAAGTGTCCTTTGCGGCTATGACTGACAAAGTGCGTGAATCCTAACAGTCTCGCAGCTCATCAACATCAGATCCGAAGCTACTCTTCGCCGGGATCGCGGCCCAGGCAGGTTAAGCCTGTCGCGGATCACCCGTCGGAATCAATGGGCGTTTTCGTGATAGAAACCGCAGAGCAGACTGCGCGCGAGAATTTCCAGATCGAAGCCCAGAGACCAATGTTCGATGTAATAAATGTCGCACTCGATGCGTTTTTCCAGCGAAGAGTTGCCGCGCCAGCCGTGAATCTGCGCCCATCCCGTCATGCCCGCCTTGACCTTGTGGCGCAGCATATAATGCGGGATCGATTTGCGAAACTCGTCGATCAGCGGCGGCCTTTCCGGCCGCGGCCCGACCAGACTCATCTCGCCGCGCAGGACATTGATGAGCTGGGGCAATTCGTCCAGACTAAAGCGCCTGAGCCAACGGCCCAGGGGCGTGACCCGGCGATCGCCCGGCGCCGCCCAAACCGGGCCCGTCGATTTTTCCGCGTCCTCGAACATCGTGCGAAATTTTAGAATCTGAAAGCGCCTGCCGTCTAACCCCATCCGCTCCTGGCGAAAAAGCACCGGACCGGCGGAGGTCGACTTGATCGCCAATGCGATCAGGCCCATCAACGGAGCGAAAAAAATCAACGTCACGCCGCCGACCACGAGGTCCAGGGTCCGCTTGATCAGCGCGTTCCAGCCATAAAGCGGCGTATCTTGCAGCGTGACGATCGGCAGTCCCTCGAATTCTTCGATGCCGCCGCGCAAGGTCGTGAAGCCATGAAAGTCGGGAATCAACCTGATGTCCACCATCGTGTCGCTCAAGTCGCGCATCAGACTTTCCAGTAAATCGCCCGCTCGGAAAGGCAGGGCGATGAATACTTGATCCACCGGGTAACGACCGAGGATCTGGCGGATGTCTTGGCAACTTCCAAGCACGGGATGCGCCCGAACGTATTCCTCAAGCGGACCCGACCCCTCGGTAACTATTCCCGCCACTTGGAATCCCAATTCAGGGTGCGCCCGGATCGCCTCGATGATTTTGCGCGCCGTCCGCCCGGTGCCCACCACCATAACATGGCGCAAGTTGAACCCCCGCCTTCTGAACAAGCGCAGCGTTTCCCGAAAAAAAATCCGGGCCAAACAGAGCGCCGTGATGCTGGTGGCGCCGAAAATCGCGAACATGAGACGGGAAAAAGAAAACCCACGGTAAAAAAAGGGCAATGCCGTCAACAACAGCAAGGCAAGGATTGAGGCGCGGGTGATGTCCCAGACTTCCCGCGTTCTCGATGCAATTCTGCGCGGGCGGTAGAGGCCGAACTGTTTGAAGGAAACCGTCCAAATAACCAGCAGCGGGACCAGCAGCCAGCCGTACGGAGCCCAGGGAGGGATCGGCTGGTCCACCGCAAGCGGGCCGTGGAATCGGATATAAAAGGCAAATACCCAGGAACCGGCGATCAGAATCAGATCGCCCAGCAGCATGAGATTTTCGAAGAACTTGCTATGGCTCTTCAGCATGAGCTGGTTTTGCGTTCCGCCCGCGAGCTTTGATATTCAAGCCATTTCTCTTCGACGAACGCGCGCATCGCAGTTTTGAAATTAGGCCGCGAAAACTTTGCCGCCTGGCGCCGGAGCTGCGGCGCGTCAAAGCGTCCGCTTTGCCGCTCGAATAGACGCACGGCATCGACTAAAGCTGCCACGGTCTGCTCGTAGAAAAATATTCCGGTCGGCGCCTCCAATCTGTCGCCGTTAAAGGGAATGATCGTTTCTAAAGCCCCTCCCGCGCCGTACGCGATCACCGGCCTGCCGCTCGCCTGCGCCTCCAACGGCACGATACCGAAATCCTCTTCGCCGGGGAAAATGAGTGCCTGGCAGGAGGCATAGAGCCTCGGCAGGGCCTCATCGTCGACCCATCCAAGAAATTCGATATTCGGCTTGGCCATTCTCTGTAGCCTTTTTCGCAGCGGCCCCTCGCCGACTATCTTCAGTGGCAGTTCTAACCTATTAAAGGCATCTATGGCAAGATCGATTTTCTTGTACGGGACCAGCGCTGAAACGATGAGATAATACGGCTCCTGCTGCTCTTGAATGAAAAACCTGTCAACTTCCACCGGCGGATGGATGACCGCGGCCTCGCGGCCATAAAGCTTTCTGATCTTGACGGCGACGTTGTCCGAGTTCGCAACAAAAAATTCCACCCGCCTGGACGAGCGGACATCCCAGCGCTGAAGGCGGCGCCGCCACAAACTCATTCCGATTTTCGCGATCCGGGAGGCATTCGCGTCAAAATAGGCATCGTGCTGGTCCCAAACGTAGCGCATCGGAGAATGAATGTAGGCGATGTGGAGCGCGCGCTGGGGCAAGACGCCTTTGGCGACGCAGTGGCTGCTGGAAACGACCAGATCGTAATCGCTCAGATCAAAGCTTTCGATGGCGCTGGGAAATAGCGGAAGCAGATAGCGGTAGTAGCGCTCTACCGCGGGAAGTCGGTTGAGCCAGGAAGCCCGCACCTTCATCGAGCGGATCGTCGGCGAGCCATGATCCGGCGAGTATATCAGCGTGTAAAGGTCAGCATCGGGAAACATCTCACAGAAACTCTCAAGACATTTTTCCCCTCCGCGCATCCCCGTCAGCCAGTCATGAACCAGGGCGATCCTCACCGGCTCCACCTATCGCGCATGTCTTGCTGAACCGGATTGTTAGGAATGGACCGTGGGCTCAAGCCATTGGCTCGCGTGAAGGTCTAAGAAAGACCTCTCGCTTATCTATTATTATCTGCGAAAAGAATTCAGTCGGCCAGAGATAGAATCGGCCGAAAGTCGAACGACGGCGGTACCGGTAGTGTTTAGCCAACCTTGACCTGTTTCGCCAATGCCACTATCCATTAGGCATTTTCGATCGCTCGCCGCGCATCCTCTTCCGAGTACTCTTCAGTGGGGATGAAATCGATGTCCCCATAGAAAGCCAGCTCCCGTTCCCTGCCGAGACGCTTAGAAATATCTGCCGCCCGATTGAGGTCCTTCGCGAGATCAGCTTAAAACCTGTCTCCGTGCTCCAGAAGAAGGCTTCCGGCGTCGTGATATCTGGGAGGTTCCACGCCGACGGCCCGGAGCATTCCCTTAAGCGCCAATTCGACCGCCTCCTGCGCCTCGCGCACTACATCAGAGAAATTCCCCCTCTTTCTTAGAGCCTCTAATGCATCCAACCGAGTCTCGGCCTTCCAAATGCAGCTCTTTGCCAGGTCCAGGTTCGTCACAGATTGAAAACCTCCCCCGGCTTGAAATCAGGTTTAAGGTCCCAATACCAAGCGTTGCCACGCCGGATGCGACGGGCGCCGAGTTGCTCCAAACGGCTGCGCAGCCGATCCAAAAAACCCTTCAAATAATCACCGCAATCGTACAGCAATCGGGCATCCTCGACGAGATCGAGGTAGAAAACTCCCCCTCGCTCCACTTCTGCGGGCGTTTTTAGCACGGGAGAAAGAAACGTCGATATTCCCTGCTGACTCAGAGTCGAAAGCGTAAGTGTTAGCTTTTTTTCCGCTTGCTCAAATTCCGCTATTCGGCGCATCCGGCCTGAAGGCAGAGGACTACAGATTACGAGGAGATCGATGTCGGAATCCTGCCGCTGCGTTCCCCGCGCTACCGATCCGAACACGGCGAGGCTGACCAGTCTCTCACCATAGTGCTCGTGAAGAACCTTGAGAACCTCTCCGAGCAGTATTTCGAAGCTCTCTTTCAACATGGGGAGAAAGTTTATCCCTTCTCTAGGGAAAATGCTATTCAGTTATTCGCCCGGCCGATACTGATAATAGCGCCCGTCACCGGAAGCCCGTTGATCCAGGAGGGCCGCACCTTCATCGACCGGATCACGCTTGAAACTCTTTCCGGAGCGTATACCAGCGCAAACAAATCGGCGTCGGGGTAAAGCTCGCAAAAAACCTCAAGACATTCTTCTCCACCCCGCATTTCAACGAGCCAGTCATGTATGATCGCGACGCGCATGCGATGATTTGCGGGGCTTACTCTCGTCAACGGGCATGGCTTAAGGCGGTAAGCGCTTTTAGCGACCCGGGTAGCATTGTGCCGTCCGTTTTTCGGTCGACGATGGACTTCCTCGCACTCGCAAGCCTTGTCCGGCATGCGCCGTTTTTCGAAACTTTCATGGCGTTCGCGGTTTGCTTCGGTCACAATTTCGCGGCGGGAACCCGTAATTTGCCATTTCTAACGTATGACTACAAATTTGACAACCGGCAGCGGTAAGCGGGGCTACCGCTGCTGTCGCCGTTGCGGCGCAGGGCCGTCATTTCGCGATGCGACCTTCTCGGACATTATGAGCCAGCCGAGCGGACTTCCCTCCAACGTTCCAAGAAACGTGAGATACGGCTGCGTCGCCATGGCCCATTCTAGGCGACATAACTGGAGCTATTGCCGTGGTTCGGCGACGGGCGAGCAATCGTTTATTGCACGTTGACGATAAAGGATTGCTGCAAGTCCTCCTTTACCCGCAATTTATCCTGAAGGTTATTGGCCTCTGCCCTGCTCGCAAAGCCACCGACGCGGACCTGGTGCCAGGTCTTTTCCTTGAGTTTGGTTTCGGCGACATACGCGTTGTAATCTTTATCTCTCAGCTTTTTGGCGAGACTCTCAGCTTCTTTTTTTTGGAGGTAGGAACCCACTTGAACCGCCCATTGGCCGCTTTGTGCGTTTCGGGAGTCCTGCGTCCTATCGGTTTGGGCAGTCCGGCCGGGACGTCCCGCTCTTTTGGCTGGGAGTTCGCCAGGCTTCTTGTGGTTGTTGTCCTTAGCGCCGGGGCCGCCCGCGACATGCGGTGCGCCAGCAGGCGCCGAGCCTTCCGCCGTTCCCGCAACTACTTTCACAAAGCTGGCGAGCTTGGCGCCGCCCCGCTCGGGAAACCATGCCACCGCTTCTTGTACCAAGGTAACCTCAAGCCTATACAATCCGGGCTGATCGGGCGGGTGAATTGCGACTTTTAGCGGCACCGACTCCCCAGGCGCAACGTCATGCGGGAGAGGCGTTCTGATCCCGTCGAGAACCACCATCTTGCCTTTACGGGTCAACCAATGGTAGGAAAGGTTCACGGCATAGTGGTTATTGCGATTGGGCTTACTGGGCCAAGTCGCCGAACCAATATTTTTCACGGTCACGTCGGCGAGAACATTTTCCCCTGCCGTCATCTGCTTAGTTATATTGTCAGACTCGAAGGAGACATAAAAACCGGAGTCCGGCAGGGGCCGGGATTCCCTATCGCCGCAGCCGACAAACAGTGCGAGCGCGGCGGCCATCGCAGCGGCCGCGAACCGATGCGCGAATGTTTGATTCTTCAGCCAAGAAGCAACGCAATCTTGAAGTGAGCGCATGCCAACCCATCCCCATTTCATCTGCGGCAAGTTTAGACGATTGGATCATAGCCGGCAAGGGGAACACCCCCGTCGTTTGAACGTTGATGGGAGCCAATCTGATTCTCCCAAGAACAAACTCTGTCCGTCCGATTATCCGTGAAACAACTGTCTCATTTTTTGCCGGATCAGTTCTCCGGCAAAAACCGGCGTCAGTATTTCTTTGATGTAGAAAATTGGAACGCGCCTTTGTCTCTGAATCTCCCGGCGCTTAGCCCACATTTTTCCCATGAGACGCAGCGCGTCTCTCTTGGCTCTAAAAAACGCCCGATATTTAGCATGGCGGATGCAAAGATAAAAAAAAGCGCCTATTTCTTGAATCAATTTATGATGGAGGAATCGCAGGATCAGCCCGCCCGGCATGTTTTTGATCCAGACAAATTCGAGATTTCTAGTATGGTAATAAACCTGAAGGTCGCTGAGTCTCTTGGACGTCGCATTCATTTTGTGGCGAACGATGGCGTCGGGGACATAGACACATTTCCAACCCGCAAGCTGGGCGCGGAAATTGAGGTCGGTGTCTTCGTCGTAGAGAAAAAAATCCTCGTCGAGAAAGCCGATTTCCTCGATCATCCGCCGGCGATAAAGCACCGCGGCCCCGCAAGCGCCGAATACGAGATCGGACGAACAATAAGACCCCGTCGGCCTGTGGAGACCGCGATTGAAACCGACGCCTGCCGTGGTGATGCCGTCGCCCGCACTGTTGATTTTGTCCGAACCATCGATCAGCAGCTTCGAGGCGCAAATGCCGATCTTGGGGTCCCGCAACATCGGCGCGACGAGCTGCTCAAGCCAATTTTCCGCTGGACGGGCATCGTTGTTTAACAACGCGATCAGATCGCCTTCAGCCACCTTCAAGCCGGCGGCGTTGCCCCCCGCAAAGCCCAGGTTCTCGGGCAGCTCAACGATCCTCATCTCAGGAAATTGCTGCCGCACCCAGGGCACCGACGAGTCCGTGGAACCATTATCGACGAAGATGATTTCCCGATCCCGATAAGTCTGCCGGCGCAGCGATTCCAGGCAGTCGAGCAGCAGATGCCGCCCGTTAAAATTAACTACGATGACGCTTATTATCGGATTTTCCAAAGTGACTCGTGAGCCCTACACAGCGGAGATTGGACATATGCTTCTATCTTGACGAAGCCGCCTCATGGTTTAACCATTGAGACCCCCCGGGGCGTGTGACGGACAGGCTTTAGGCGATCCCGGTCGACGCCGTCGCCAGATAACCCCGTTTCCTTTCCGTGAATTTCTCTCTGAGCCCCGTCAAAGGCCTCTCGTAATAGTTATAGACGGCCGTAGACAAGACGAAAGTCAAAACGAAAAACAAGACATAATTTACAAGCCATGGGATTCGAACCGGCGAATAATTTTGCAGCAACGGCAGCACGAACGACCAGTGGATGAGATACATGGAATAGGAGGCGATACTGATATGGCTCACCAAGCCGATGGTCGCTCGATGGCTGGCTCTTAACTCCTTGAACCAGGGCAGCGTCAAGGCGAAACCCAAACTGGTCATCGCGAAAAGAAACGTCTTATTGAAGAATGTCTCCAGCGATGTCAGAAGAGAATGGGAGAAGATCGCAACGGAGAGGCCGCTCAGCAAGACCCCAAGGGCCAGTAATTTGTTTTTATGCTTCCGAAGAGCGTTCGGATGATAATAATTAAAGTACGCGACCAGTACCCCATAGCCGATCGCGTCGAGACGATAGACGACGATATTCCTGACTCCCCCGTCCCATTCGGGATTGCTCGAGATCACCTGGTAAAAACGCAGAGCTGAAAAAAACAGCACGTAGACGACAAACGCCATAAGCAGCGAGTGTTTTTTCTTTAGCGGAAGAAACACAAACCCAAGCATGACCAAGGGTAACGTCAGGTAAAACCATTCCTCGACGGCCAGGCTCCATGACTCGGCCATGAGCGGCGGACAAGGCCACATGAAATTTTGTAAGAAAAAGAAGTAGCTCAAATAAAAGGGCTGCGGCACAAACAACCACTGAAACAGGGTTAGA
>Ga0326597_10012238_pt1 | contig 11313 bp, 10 predicted proteins | sample RVTome_12_FD_203789 | JGI IMG/M metagenome (GOLD analysis project Ga0326597, IMG submission 203789) | Soil microbial communities from uranium-contaminated site in the Upper Colorado River Basin, Wyoming, United States - RVT100D185 | ecosystem: Environmental > Terrestrial > Soil > Contaminated >... | reverse complement strand
AAGTACGCATCCTCCGGCCGGCCGAGGTTCTCGAACGGGAGCACCGCGACGGTCCGGTCGCCAGCCGTTTCGGCCGCCGGCGCCCGCCCGCGATACCGGCTCACCCCCCAGGCGATCCCGAGCGCCAAGAGGAGGCCGAGCGCAAGGTACCCTGCCCGCTGCAGGCGATGGGAAGGACCGGACGGGCCTGCCGAGGCGGGCGTGACCTGGGGTGTGGTAACCGCAGGTATCCCCGCATCGGTCGGGGCCATGCCCAGCGTCGGTGTCGCCATAGAGTCAAGCTGCTGGAGCAGTTCGTCGGCATTCTGCCACCGGTCCGCAGGGCGCTTCTCGAGACAGCGCATGACCAGCCCCGCGAGGGCGGGCGACACCGATGGCCGGAGACGGCCGACCGGATCAGCGGCCTGTGTCACCTGCGCGGCGAGCACCGCCTGTGGCGTCGGGCCGATGAAGGGGGGCCGGCCGGCGAGCATCTCGTAGGCGAGGGCGCCGAGGGCGTAGATATCGGCCCGGTGATCCACGTGCGGATCGGCCGTGGCCTGCTCGGGCGCCATGTACGCCGGCGTGCCGAGCGCCACACCGGCCGAGGTCAGTGAGGTCCCGCCGGTGGCCTCGCTCAGCGCCTTGGCCACCCCGAAGTCGGTCACCAGCGCATGATGTCGCGAGAGGAGAATGTTGTCGGGCTTGATGTCGCGATGGACCACGCCGTGCTCGTGGGCACAGGCGAGCGCGTCGGCAACGTCGCGAAGCAGGCGGACCACCTCGCCCACCGGCAACTCGCCCTCCCGCGCCAGGCGGGTGCGCAGTGAATCGCCCTCGATGAGCGGCATCGTATAGTACAGCAGGCCGTCGGCCTCGCCGGCGGTGAAGAGCGGGACGATGTTCGGGTGGTGCAGGCTCGCGGCGAGCTGGATCTCACGGCGGAAGCGGTCGATGTTGACCCCCGCACCCAGCTCCGGGGGCAGCACCTTGAGAACCACCTTCCGGCCGAGCGCGGTCTCCGTGGCCAGGAAGACGCGGCTCATCCCGCCGCCGCCGAGCTCACGCTCGAGGTGGTAGGCATCGCCGAACGCGCGTTGGAGGCGGGCGAGAAGGTCGGACATCGGCCGTCCTGATCCGGGAGTGACGCTAACGATACGGCGGTTCCGCTACCCGGGCCAGCAGCGGGTCAGCCCGTGCTCGCCCCTTCCTTGACACCGTGGGACACGACTCCTAACCTGCCTGACCGGCCGCAACCTCCGAGGCATCAGTGACCGACCTGGAGCGCTTCTTCCGCAGGATCGTATCCAATCTGGCGGCAACGGACACCGGCCGCCTGCGCCACCCTCTGCCACTCGCCGACGTCCCCTCGTCCATTGTCCCCTATCGCAGCAATCGCCGCGCGCTCCAAGTCGAGACGAGCGAGGAATACGAGATGGTCCTCCTGCGCCTTTGCGCAGGCGAGGGGGGCTTCGTTCGCACCGAGCCGGAAGAGGTGCGGCAGAAATTCGAGGAGGAAGTCCGGAGCACCAACCCCGACCTCGAGGTCATCCACCGCTTCGAGAACGTGTTGCTGACGCTGCGCCCCGAGCGGGTGGACCTCGTCCTGCGCGCACCCTCGGTGACGTTCGAGGCGGCGGCGCCGCCCGCCGCGCCGCTTCCCCCGGCCTACGAGGAGCCCGTCGAGGAGCCCGAGGAGCCCGAGGAGCCCGTCGAGGAGCCCGAGGAGCCCGAGGAGCCCGTCGAGGACGACCTCCCCGCCGACGAGTTTGTCCCGGCCGAGGAAAGTGCCGGCTCCCAATGCGTTTACTGCGGTGGCGGCCTCCCCGGCCGCCCGGTGAATTTCTGCCCCCACTGCGGGCAGAGCCAGGTCGCAATGGTGTGTCCGGAATGTCACGCCGACGTCGAGCCCGGGTGGCGGCATTGCGTCAACTGCGGGCTGGCGCTGGGGAGCAGGTAGGCCCGGGCGAAGCGTCCGGGTCGGCGTTATCCTTTAGAGACTCGCCACCCCGGATCCCGCAGTGTCCTGGAACATCTCCGTACGCCCGCACGATGTAGTCGCCGTGATCATGGGGGGCGGTGCGGGAACCCGGCTCTTTCCGCTCACGAAGGATCGCTCCAAGCCCGCCGTTCCCCTCGCCGGCAAGTACCGGCTGGTGGACATCCCGATCAGCAACTGCCTCAACTCCGATCTCCGCCGGATCTTTCTCCTCACCCAGTTCAACAGCGGATCGCTCCACCGGCACATCCAGGAGAGCTACCGCTTCGACACCTTCTCGCCCGGTTTCGTCGAGATCCTCGCGGCGGAGCAGCGGCCCGGCCGGATGGACTGGTACCAGGGCACCGCCGATGCGGTCCGCCAGAACCTGTTTCACCTGGATTCCTATCCCCACCGCCTAGTGCTGATCCTCTCGGGCGATCAGCTCTACCAGATGGATTTCCGCAGCGTCATCGAGCAGCACGTCGCCACCGGCGCCGAGGTGACCGTGGCGACGACCCCGGTGCGCGCCGAGGCGGCGAAGGCGTTCGGCATCATGGAAGTGTCGGACGACGGGCGGATCACCCGATTCGTGGAGAAGCCCAAGGACCCGGCGGTGCTCGCCTCGCTGCGCGGGCATCCCGACGATCTTCCCGCCTCGATGGGCATCTACGTCTTCGAGCGCGACGTGCTCGCCGCCGCGCTCGTGGGCAACGAGGCCGACTTCGGCAAGCACCTGATCCCGAGGCTGATCGAGGAGCGGCGGGTATACGCTTTCCGGCACCGGGGATACTGGGAGGACATCGGCACCATCCGGTCGTTCTTCGAGGCCAATCTCGACCTCTGCGAGCCGCTGCCCCACTTCAACTTCTACGACGCCACGGCGCCCATCTTCACCCGCGCGCGCTATCTGCCGGCCACCAAGATCATCAAGAGCCGGGTGGAGCGGTCGATCATCTCCGACGGCTGCATCATCAATGACGCCGACATCGAGCACTCGCTGCTGGGGGTCCGGAGCCGGATCGAGGCTGGGGCGACGCTGCGCGACGCGCTCGTGATGGGCCAGGATTTCTACGAGACACCCGACCGGGCCTCCCCTATCGGGGCCCCGCCGATGGGAATCGGACACGGCACCTGGATCGAGCAAACGATCGTGGACAAGAACGCCCGCATCGGGGACGACGTCCGCATTTCCCCCGACGGGAAACCGGTCGATTTCGACGGACCCAATTTCTACATCCGCGACGGGATCGTGATCATCCCCAAGAACGGCGTGGTGCCGAGCGGAACCGTGATCTGACTTATGTTTCGGGCATGACCTCCCCGCGCCAATCCTCCGTCGTTTTCCTCTCGGGCGTCCGCACCGGTTTCGGCGCCTTCGGCGGCGCTCTCAAGGACCTTTCCGCCACCGAACTCGGCGCCCTCGCGGGCCGCGGCGCGCTGGACCGGTCCGGGGTGGAGCCGGCCGCGGTCGACCACGTCGTCTTCGGGAATGTCCTGCAGACCTCGGCCGACGCGCCGTACCTGGCGCGGCACATCGGACTCAAGGCCGGGGTGCCGGTGGACACGCCGGCGCTCACGGTCAACCGGCTCTGCGGCTCCGGCTTCGAGGCGGTGATCCAGGCGGCGCAACAGATCCTGCTCGGCACCTCGCGGGTGGTGCTCGCGGGGGGCACCGAATCCATGAGCCAGGCCCCGCACGTGGTGCGCGGTGCTCGGTGGGGGCTCAGACTCGGCCCCGCGGCACCGCTCGAGGACACGCTCTGGGAGGCGCTCCGCGACGGCCACTGCGGCCTCTCGATGGCGGAGACCGCCGAGAAGTTGGCGGCACAGTACGGGATCTCGCGCGAAGCGGTGGACTGTTTCGCGGCACAGAGCCAGACGAGAGCCAAGGCCGCCTGGGATGCCGGCGTGTTTGGCGATGAAGTGGTGCCGGTGCCGGTCCAGAATCGGAAAACGCGCCAGACCGAGCCCTGGGCCGCCGACGAGCACATGAGGCCCGGGACCACACCCGAGGCCCTCGCGAAGCTTCCGCCCTACTTCAGGAAGGATGGCGTGGTCACCGCCGGCAATGCCTCGGGAATCTGCGACGGGGCGGCGGCACTCGTCGTGGCCGGCGAGGAGTTCGCCTCCTCTCGGGGGTTGCCCCCGCTGGGCCGCCTCGTGGCGTGGGCGACCGCCGGCGTCGACCCCACGATCATGGGCATCGGACCGGTGCCGGCTTCCCGGCGTGCGCTCGCCTCCGCCGGGCTCTCGCTCGACCAGATGGACCTCGTCGAGATCAACGAGGCGTTCGCGGCGCAGTATCTGGCCGTCGAGCGGGAGCTCGGCCTCGACCGCGAGCGCACCAACGTCGATGGCGGCGCCGTGGCCCTGGGGCACCCCCTCGGCGCAAGCGGCGCACGGCTGACCCTCCACCTGCTGCACGCGCTCCGGCGCACGGGCGGCCGATACGGCCTCGGCGCCGCCTGCATCGGCGGCGGACAGGGCGCCGCGGTGGTCGTCGAGGCCTTTCCGGGTTGAGGAGATCATGGACCTGTTGATGCCGGCATTGGCCGTCGCGGTCGTCTACTCCTTCCTGAGCCTGCGCGTCGTGCGCCAGTACGAGCGCGGGGTCGCCTTCTTCCTGGGGCGCTACTGGGGAACCAAGGGCCCCGGCCTCATCTTTCTGCCGGCCGGATTCGCCACCCAGAAACGAGTGTCGCTCCGCATCGTGGCGCTCGACATCCCCCCGCAGGATGTGATCACCCGGGACAACGTGTCGGTGAAGGTCAACGCGGTGCTCTACATGCGGGTCGCCGACCCCGCCAAGGCGATCATCGAGATCGAGGACTACCTCTACGCCACCAGCCAGCTCGCGCAGACGACGCTCCGCTCGGTGCTGGGCGAAGTGGAGCTCGACGAGCTGTTGTCCGCTCGGGAGAAGATCAACGCGGTGCTCAAGAAGATCATCGATGAGCGCACCGATCCGTGGGGTATCGATGTGTCCGCCGTGGAGGTAAAGGACGTTGACCTTCCGGACCAGATGAAGCGGGCGATGGCGCGGCAGGCCGAGGCGGAGCGGGAGCGCCGGGCCAAGGTGATCGCGGCGCAGGGCGAATTGCAGGCCTCGGCGGCGCTCGCCCAGGCGGCGCAGACCCTCGCAGTGGAGCCGGCCGCGATCCAGCTGCGGTATCTGCAGACCCTCGCCGAGATCGCCTCGGAGAACAATTCGACCACCATTTTCCCCATTCCGATCGACCTCTTCCGGCCATTCCTCCAGCCAGCCACACCGGCCCCGCGAGCGGCCGAGGCGGATCCGGCCGCACCGGCTCTGCCCGCCGGCGAGCTGTCCGACCTGATGTCGAAGCTCCGGCTCGGCTCGGCGCAAACGAGTCGCGGGGAGTAGATGCCAGAGGGAGCACCAGCCGGTATCGATCGCCCGGCGCTCGAACGCATTTTGCAGCGCGCGGCCGAGCTTCACGCGGCCGAGCACGATACCGGCCACGCCCTCTCCCCTGATGAGGTGCTCGCCCTCGGCCGCGAGGTCGGGATCCCCGACCGCCATCTTCAGCAGGCACTGCTCGAGGAACGGGTGCGGGTGGAGGTCGCGCCGGCCGGCCCCTGGGAGCGTCTGGCGGGTCCCGCCTCGGTCATGGCGCAGCGTTCGGTGCCGGGAACAGTGGAGCAAACCGAGCGGTCGCTGCTCGGCTGGGTCGAGCAGAACGAGCTCTTCTGCGTGCAGCGGCAACAGCCGGGCCGCATCGTGTGGGAGCCGCTGGGCGGCGTGGCCGCGGCGCTCCGCCGGTCGGGGGCCGCATTCCGCAACAAGCGCCCGTTCATGCTCTCCCGTGCCGATACCATCTCGGCGACGATCGTGCCCCTCGCGACAGGCCGGTCGCACGTCGCATTGAGGGCCTCCTCCCGGCGGGCACGTGCCGAGCTGATCGGCGGGGGCGCGGCGATAGTGGCCAGCGGTGTCGCGTCCACTGGCCTTCTGGTGGTCCTCGGGGCGCTCCTGCCGGCGGCCATCGCGGTCACACCTGTCGGCCTCGTCGTCGGATACGCCACCGCTCGGCGCTATCGCGGCGCCCGCGAACGTATCCAGCTCGGCCTCGAGCGCGCACTCGACTTTCTCGAGCATGGCGCCACCCGGCCGGAGCATCAGCTCCCCGGCCGGCGCCCCGGTCTCTTCGGCCTTCTCGCCGAGGAAGTCTTCAAGACATTGCGTTCCTGAGAGCGAGCCCGGTCATGGCCCCGATCACCGAGATCACCACTGTCGGCGTGCTGGGATGCGGCCTCATGGGCAGCGGCATCGCACAGGCCGCGGCCACCGGGGGCTTCCCGACCACCGTGCGCGATGTGAGCGACGAATTTCTGACGAAGGGCAGAGGAGCGATCGAGAAATCGCTGGGCAAGCTGGTGGAGAAGGGGAAGCTGGACCCATCCGCCCGTGACGGCGCCCTGGAGCGCCTCCGGTTCACCACCGACATCGCCGGGCTCGCGGATTGTGGAATCGTGATCGAGGCGGTGACGGAAGATCTCGAGCTCAAGAACCGGCTCTGGTCCGAGCTCGATCCCCTCTGCCCCGACCCCACGATCTTCGCCTCGAACACCTCGAGCCTCCCGATCGGCGCCATGGCCTCCGCCACCAAGCGGCCCGACCGGTTCGTGGGACTGCATTTCTTCAATCCGGTTCCGCTCATGCCACTAGTCGAGGTGGTGCGGCCGGTGACGGCGTCCCGGGAGAGCTTCGAGCGGGTGATGACCTTCGCGCGCCGGCTGGGGAAGGAGGCGATCGTGGCCCGCGATCGCTCGGGTTTCATCGTGAACCGGTTGCTGATGCCGTTCCTGCTCGACGCGGTGCGCGCCCTCGAGCACGGCGTGGCCTCGATCCCCGACATCGACCGGGGCATGCAGCTCGGGTGCGGCCATCCGATGGGCCCGCTGACCCTCCTCGACTTCGTGGGGCTCGACACGGCGGCGCGCATCGCCGACATCATGTTCGAGGAATACCGGGAGGCTCGGTACGCCCCGCCGCCGTTGTTGCGGCGGATGGTCGGCGCCGGCCTCTTTGGACGCAAGAGCGGCCGGGGCTTTTATGATTATGCTTCCGATCCGCCGATCCCGATCGACCTAGGCCTCTGAGGAGCCTTCATGTTCGGTTACGACTGGCCCCGCCTGCACGCGGCACTGAACGATCTTCCCGCCGCACTCCTGCTGGTGGCGGTGATCTTCGAGGTGCTGGCGGCCGTCGCCAAACGCGCGTCGCTCCGAACCGCCGGCTACTGGACGATGATCGTCGGCGCCGCTGGTGGCGTGCTGGCGGTGTTGTCGGGGCTGGAGGCGGAGGACCACATCGCCCACGGGGACGCGGTGCACCAGGCCATGGAGCGCCACGAGACGCTGGCGTTCGTCACCCTCGGCGTCTTCGCGGTCGTCGCGTTGTGGCGGATCTTCCGGGAGAAGCGCATGGGCCCGGGCGAGCGCAACCTCGCGCTGCTGGTCTCCATCGCGGGGGTGGGTGCCCTCCTGGCGACGTCCGTGCTGGGCGGGAAGCTGGTCTTCGACCATGCGGCCGGCATCCCGACCGAGGTGCTCCAGGCCGAGGTGCAGCAGCGTGCCGAGGAGCATCATCACGACGGCGGTGAGGCGAACGAGGCAGGCGGGGATAGTCACGATGACGGGGACGGGCATCACGGAGACGAGGCCGCGCCCGTGCCGGCCGCCGATTCCGCGGGGGCCGACAGCGCATCGACCGCCGGCCACCCGCACCCGCCGGGCACCCCGCCGCACAAGGATTGATCATGCGAGCCGCGGGGGCGCTGGCGCTGGTGGTGCCGGGACTGCTCGCCTGTCAGCCCGCGACCACCCGGCCCTCCTTCACGCCGCTTCCCGAGGCCGAGGCGGTCGAGATCCGGCTTTCCCAGGTGGAGGCGACCCGTCGTCTGGCTGAACTGATGGAGAGCGATTCGATACCGGCCGCCCGGGTCGAGCTGCGCGATGGCTTTATCGAAAGCAGCTGGTTCGATCCGTCCACCGGGACGCCGTCCACCCGGCGCCCCATCGGTACCGGAATCGTCAGGGTGCGGGCGTGGTCCGACCCCGGCCGGCCCGGCTTCGCGGTGCTGACCGTGGAAACGGTGTACCGTCCCGTGGCCGATCCCTCACTCCCCCAGCGGGAGCTCGAGCGCGAGGTCCCGAAGGACCACCCGGTCGCGACGAAGGTGCGCGCCACATTGCAGGGGATGGTGAAGAAATACGGGGGACCGCCGGCAACCGAGCCGGTGCAACCCAGGGCGAGACCGGAAGAAGAAGCAGCAGCAGATCCGCAGGATGAGATGCCGCAGGATCAGGAGTAGGCGCTACACGACGTACGCCCGCACCCAATCCTCCAGCTGCCGGAGATCGAGCAGCGCATCCTTGCAGGGACCGGACGGCAGCGTCATGGTGATCCCGAGGACGGGCACCTTCCCCGCCACGTCGTGCAACCCGCTGACCATGTCCCGCTCACACGCCACCGCCACCACGGCGCGGGGCCGCCGCTCCCGAATGACCCGGCGGGCCAGTTGTCCGCGGGTGGCCACGAAGACCGGTACTCCATACTTCCCGGCGATGCCCAGCACGCCGTCCAGGGTTCCCTTCGAGAGGCACCGGGGAATGAGCAGCAGCAATTCTCCCTTGCCGACCTTCCGGCCGCGGAGCAGCGCGAGGGCGTTGTAGACCTTCACCGCCGCGTTCTCCACCCGGTCCCTGCGCCCGAACCTTCCGGCGATGCCCGACGTGTGCCGCATGAGGCGGAGGAACGGCCCCCGCTCCGCCAGCGATTCGGGAAGCAGCGCAGTTCCGGTCTTATATGAAAGGAAGAGGATGCCCCACCAGATCCAGAGCACCGCGCCCGCGGCCAGGAGTCCGATCCAGAGCGCCCGGGCGAGCAGGGGATGCACACCCGCCAGGCGGGGATCCACCACGAAGAGGAGCGCGGCGGCCACCCCCAGCGCGACCGCGAGCGCGGCCGCCGACCAGGCGAAGAAGAGGCCCGGCGCGGAATCGAAGTCGCCCTGGTTGGGAAGGGGCTGGCCATCCCACTCGTCCCATTCGTGCCCGAGCCGGCGGTCGACGTCGATGTGGATGAGTTGGGCCCGCGGCGTGTCCGACATACCCGAACAAGATAGTTAGCTTTTCCCCATGCTGCCTCCCCCGCCCATGCGTGGCGTCTTTCGCGCCGATCGTCGCGCGCGCGCCGCGTACGCGGAGGGCGCCGGGATCTTTCGCATGCTGCCCGCGGCGGTGTGCGTGCCGGCCGACCGGGAGGATGTCGCGGCCATCGTGCACTGGGCGGCCGCCCACCGCGTGAGCCTGATTCCGCGCGGCGCGGGGAGTGCAATGGGGGGCGGAAATGTGGGCGAGGGCGTCATCCTCGACCTGACGGGGCTCCCCCGCCGGCTCGAGATCGATCCGGTGCGCCGGATCGGGAGAACCACCGCCAGCGTGCGCCTGGCCGAGCTCAATCTGGAAGCCGACAAGTCAGGGCTCCGGCTCCCGCCCGATCCGTCGAGTGGCGCCTGGGCCACCGCCGGCGGCGCCGTCGCGACCAATGCCGCCGGGGCCCGGTCGGTACGATACGGGAGTGTCCGGCGCTGGGTCCAATCAGTGGAAATGGTCACCGCGGACGGCGAAGCGACGGAGCTGCGGCGCGGCGTGCGCGGCACCGCCGTCGCCGTTCGGCGGTTCGAGGAGGAGACGGCCCCGCTTGTCCGGTCGGCGTCGGACGCGATCTCGGCGCGCTTCCCCCGCACCCGTAAGAACTCCTCGGGTTACGCCCTCGATGCCTACCTCGCGTCGGGTGACCCGCTCGACCTGGTGATCGGGAGCGAAGGGACGCTCGGCGTCGTGACCGCGGTGGAATGGCGGCTCGATGCGGTGCCCTCGTGCCGGGGCGGTCTTCGAATCGCGCTCAGATCACTCGACTCGCTGACCGAGGCGGTAGCGTCGCTGCTGCGATTCGATCCGTCGGCGGTCGAGCTGCTCGACCAGTCCTTCCTGGAGCTCGTCGGTGAGCGCGGGGCGGAGGCGGTGCTGCTCGTCGAGCTGGAACGGGAGACGCCGGAGGAGGTGAGGGCCGCGGTCGCCGCGGCGGCCAAGGCGGTGCGGCCCTGGGCCTCTGCGGTGGATACCGGTCTCACCCCGGACGCCGCCCAGCGGCTCTGGGCCATCCGGCACGCGGCCAGTCCGATCCTCGCAGGGCTCCCCGAGGACCGGCGGTCGCTCCAGGTGATCGAGGACGCCTGCGTCCCGGTCGATCGGATGAGTGAGTACGTCCGCGCGGTGCGGGAGCGCTGCTCGGCGCGGGGGGTCCCGGTGGTGATCTTCGGCCACGCCGGAGACGGCCACGTCCACGTGAACCTCCTCCCGCGGGTCACCCAGCAGGGATGGGAAGCGGACATCTCGCTCCTCCTGGAGGAGGTCACCGACGAGGTCGTGCGGCTCGGCGGAACTCCGGCGGGCGAGCACGGTGACGGGCGGCTGCGAGCTGGGCTCCTGCAGCGAGTCTACGGCCGCGAGATCATGTCGCTCTTCGAGCGCGTGAAGCAGGCCTTCGATCCCCTCGGAATTCTGAATCCCGGCATTATCCTTCCCACCGGCGAGCCGCCGCTGAGCCACCTGAAGGTCGGGGCGCAGGCCATCCCTCTTCCCGACGACATCGCCCAGGAGCTTCGCCGCATCGAGCGGCAGGCGGGGTATGGGCGGCACAGGCTGGAGTTGGCGTGAGGATGAACCAGGCCCCTGGCGGCCACGCTGTTCGCCACGACCTGCTGGCCAATGGCCAGTAGCCTCCTAACTAACTACCTACCCGGACCCTTTCGCACTCCCATGGACATCCTCCGCGAACCCCGTGTCACTCTCATCGCCCGCCCCCAGTTTCTGGAGCCTGCCCATCTGCCGGTCTCCTGGAAGGGTGAGTCCACCGACGGAGAGCGGCTCGCGGAGTTCGCCGGACGGCTCTGTTACATGAGCCAGCACAATCCGGCGGGGCGGGCCACGGCCGACTACCTGCGGAACATCCTGCGGCAGGGGCACGGGTCGGTGTTCGAGCACTCCCAGTACGTCGTGCTCATCGAGGGCATTTCCCGCTCCTGCAGCCACGAGCTGGTGCGGCACCGAGCCGGCTGGGGGTGGTCCCAGCTGAGCCAGCGATACGTGGACGAGTCGCACGCGGCGTTCGTCATGCCGCCCGCGATCCTCGGCGACGGGCAGCTCGAGGCGGAGTGGACCGTCCAGGTGACGGCGGCCCAGGCCGCCTACGTGACCGCGGTGGAGCGGCTGATGGCTCGCTACGCCGATGTGGCCGACGCGATCCACCGCCGGAAGGTGGC
>Ga0326597_10012237_pt1 | contig 11313 bp, 8 predicted proteins | sample RVTome_12_FD_203789 | JGI IMG/M metagenome (GOLD analysis project Ga0326597, IMG submission 203789) | Soil microbial communities from uranium-contaminated site in the Upper Colorado River Basin, Wyoming, United States - RVT100D185 | ecosystem: Environmental > Terrestrial > Soil > Contaminated >... | reverse complement strand
CCTCGATCGCCGCCGCATCCTGGGTTGTTTCGCCGTCCTCGATCTCGTCCTCGACCACCAACGGCTCGGCGACGGCGGCCGTGGTCTCAACCGACGCCTCCACATCGACCACGACCGCTTCTGCGTCGACGACCTGCTCGGCAGGAACGTCGGTGGAAAGTGCGGTCAGCTTCGGACCCGCAAAAACGCGGACAGCGCCCTGTCGATCCCGCTCGACGCGAAGTACGCCCTCCTTCCCCGCAGCGCGGAGCAGATCGACGACCGACGCAAACCCGTACTGCCGCTCATCGAAGCCTTCGACCGCATTGCGGAGGAACTGCTTCGCCTGCCGCACGTACATCGGCCACCGTGGTGGCGCGGTGGCGCTACCGAACGCCTGCTGAACGGCGCGAATGCCGTCCTGCATCGTCATCGGCGCCACAGGCAGCGCCTCGTCGTCGCTCTCGGTCTCGACAGGGGTCGTCGGCGTCAGGTGACCCGGGGGCTCGGCACCTGGCTCGGCCACCGCGACGACAGCCGGTGCTTGAATCGCACCCTCCGCACCCTCCCTGGCCTCGACGAGCATGCTGCGACCGGAATCGCGCAATGTCACCGCGCCGGCGGCCGCCACCTTCTCCATGAAGTCGCGGAAGCTACCGGCGCCGTATTCGCGCTCGGAGAACGTCGAATCGAGCTGCAGCAGCGTGCTCTTGAGCAACCCGAGCTGCGGCGTCACCTCGCGGTCAGACAGGACCTTCAGCGCTCGGAGGATCAATGGCAGTGCCTTCGTCACCGGGCTGGCACTGCCGGCAGCGGCTGGCCTCGCGCCGCGGCCGGCCGACCGGCCACCGGAACGGGTGCCCACGAGGTTCTCGTAGGCGATGAACTCGTGGCAGTTCTGCTGCATCGTCGCGCTCGTGAACTGACGTCCGCCGACCACGATGACCTTGCGGTTGTACTGCTTGAGCTTCTCGACGAGGGAGATGAAGTCGCTGTCACCGCCAACGATGACGAACGTGTTGATGTGGCTGTGCGTGAAGGCCATTTCGAGCGCATCGAGGGCCATCGTGATGTCGGCGCCGTTCTTGTCTCCACCGGGGGTCATGTTGCGCTGCACCATGCGAATGGCGTGTTGCGTCAGGAGGCGACTGTAGTCACCAACGCGCTTCCAGTCGCTGTACGCGATCTTGGTGACGATCTCGCCGCGCTCCTTGATGGCTTCGAGCACGAGCCCGATGTCGAGCTGTCCTCCGATGGTGTTCTTGACGCCGATCTCGACGTTGTCGAAATCGATGAACACGGCGATTCTGTTGCTACGGGTGTCTGATGTGACGTTCATTGATCTTTCGTGCGTCTAGTTCCCTGGAACGGGCGATTCGTCACCGAACTCCCTGGCGGGGCACCCCGGCGACGCGAGCTGAGATGCTACGGGTGGGGCGAGTGGCGGCTCTCTGTGACTTGGCTGCGTGGCCCTAGCCAGTATACGCCACGCCCGCCTACCCGGGAGTAAGGGAAGGGGGCATCTCTACATCTGCAGGAATCACCCGCGTGAACCGCCCACGCTGGAGCAATTCCCGGCCCCGGCCACCTCGACCGGTGACATCGTACTTCGCCGTGCTGATCGTCTGCTCGCTGCCCCGGCTCGTCTCGACGCGCATCAGGTCTCGATCGCCAATCGAGGCGACGAAACCCAGGACGCGGTCGTCCGACGCCAGCTTGATCAGAATCACTCCTTTGCCCGGTCCGGAGAGATAGTTCACGTCCGCGGCACGACACAGCATCGCCCGTGCATTCCGCGTGGCCGCAATCACAATCTCATCGCCGGTGATCCGCGCCACGCCCACCACCTCGACGCCGTCTGACGGCCGGGCAAAACGGCGGCCGGCGCGCGTACTCGGCTCCACGAAAGGCTCGAAGCCAAACCGCAGGCTGAAGCCATCGCTCGTCACGGCCAGCGCGTGAACCGGTGGAACCGCGCCCTCTCTGCGAGATGCGATGATGCCGCTGACACGTGGATCCAGACTGCACGCAGCAATCACCTTCTCGCCGTCGCGGAGCTTGAACAGTTTTTGCACCGGCTCCCCGTACCCTGTCGACGCCGGCACGTCGACGATACGCGAGGTATAGGCCGTTCCCAGATTCGTGAACAGCACGATCGAGGCGCGTGTGCTACCTGGCAGCACCGCCAGCACCGCATCGCCTTCACGCAGCCGGGTCGTCGACAAATCGCGTACTTCCTTCTGGCGCTTCAACCAGCCGTCACGCGACACGATCACGACGTTGTCTTCTTCGACGATGAAATCGTCGGCAGTGAACTCCACGTCCTCCACCGACTCGATCCGTGTGCGCCGCGTGTCGACCTTGGCCGCGTACGTCGCCTGGATCTCCACGATTTCATCGTGCACGATCTTCCAGCGGCCGTCGTCGTTCTTCAGCAGCCCACCAATCTGGCGGGCTCGCTTGTGCTTGTCGGCCAACTCGTGTTGAATCACGAGGATCTCGAGTCTCGCAAGGCGATAGAGCTTCAGCTCGAGAATCGCATCTGTCTGCTCGGCATCCAGGCCGAATCGCTCGATGATCTTCGCGGCGGCGTCGACCTTGCCGTCCGACTTGCGAATCAAGCGGAGAATCTCGTCGAGTGCGTCGAAGATCTTCTCGAAACCCTCGAGAATGTGGATCCGCTTTCGCAGCGCACCGAGTTCATGCTCCAGGCGACGAGTGACGACGTCCAGACGAAAATGCAGGAAGTGCCACAGAATCGCCTTGAGATCGAGACGCTCGGGTCGGCCCACTTCGGCGTTCTCGGTCGGAATCAGGCACGTAAGGTTGACGATGAAGTTGGACTGAAGAGGCGTGTGCTTGAAGAGATACGCCATCACCATGCGCGGGTCGGCGTCCTTCTTGAGCTCCAGCTCGATCCGCACGTCGTCGGTCGATACATCCCTCACGTCAAGCAGCGGCGGCAACCTGCGTGACAGCACGACGTCGGCAATTCGCTCGACGAGCACGGACTTGTTGGTCGCATACGGGACGCTCGTGATGAACAGCTTCTGCCCGCTGCGCGACGCCGGGCCCTCTTCCCACGTGGCACGCAGGCGAATCGTGCCCGATCCCGTCCTGTAGACCTCTTTGAGTTCCTCGGCGGAGTTCAGGATCTGACCGCCGGTCGGGAAATCGGGCCCCTTGACCCATCGACACAGCTGCACGCTGCTCAGGTCTGGATTGCCAAGCAGCTTCAACAGCGCCGTGCACACCTCCGCGAGGTTGTGTGGTGGCACGTTCGTGGCCATTCCGACGGCGATGCCGGTTGCGCCATTGATGAGCAAGTTCGGGACGCGGGCCGGAAGCACCACCGGCTCGGTCTTGGTCCCGTCGTAGTTGGGCTTGAACGAAACGGTCGACTGACCGATCTCGGACAGCATCTCGTCGGAGATACGCGCGAGTCGGCACTCGGTGTACCGCATCGCCGCGGCGCTGTCGCCATCGAGCGATCCGAAGTTGCCAGAGCCGTCAATCAGTGGGTAGCGCAGCGCGAAAGGTTGCGCCATCCGCACGAGGGTTTCGTACAGCGCGGAATCGCCGTGCGGATGAAAGCTCCCCATGACATCACCAACGACCTTCGCACACTTGCGGTGCTTCGTGTCGGCGGTGAGATTCTGCTCCCACATCGTGTAGAGGATGCGGCGCTGCACAGGCTTGAGCCCATCGCGCACATCAGGCAACGCGCGTGACGTGATCACCGACAACGCGTAGTTGAGATAGCGGCTCTGCGCAGCGTCGTGCAGCGCCACGACGTCACCGACTCCGCCTGGCGGCGGCGGCACGCGCGAAGGCGACTCTTGGGACTCTGGAAGATCGAAGAGCGAAGGATCTGTTGCGCGCGCTTTGGGCATCGATGGACGTAGCTAGACTTCGAACATCTTACCCGGGTTCATCAGATTCTCCGGATCGAGTGCGTGTTTGATCGCCTTCATGACCTCCAACGCCGCACCGTGTTCCTTGGCGAGACAGCCGATCTTGCCGAGACCGACACCGTGTTCGCCGCTGCAGGTGCCGCCCATGGCAAGGGCTCGATCCACGAGCCGAGCGTTGAGTTCGGTCGCCGCGGCGAGCTCGGCAGGATCGTCGGGGTCGATCACGAAGATCAGGTGGAAGTTGCCGTCACCAACGTGACCCATCAACGGCGCCACCAACTGCGAATTTTGCACGTCGCGCCGGGTTTCCAGTACACAGTCCGCCAGCCGGGAGACTGGCACGCAGACATCGGTCGTCCAGGCCTTGCAGCCAGGCCGGAGCGCAACAGCCGCGTAAAAGGCGGTGTGTCGTGCGTGCCAGAGCTTCGCGCGGTCTTCCGGCGTCGTGGCCCACTGAAAACCAGCGCCCCCGCACTCGGCGGCAATCTCCTGGACGGTGCGCGCGTGCTCAGACACGCTCGCCTGACTCGTACCGTGGAACTCGAAGAAGAGCGTCGGATTCATGGGGTAGGAGAGCCGGGAGTAGCGATTCACGGCATCGATCTGGAGCTCGTCCAGCAGCTCGATGCGGGCGACCGGAATGCCCATCTGCATCGTCGTCATCACGGTCTGCACCGCACCGTCCATGGTTTCGAACGGACAGACAGCCGCGGACACCGCCTCCGGGAGACCGTGCAGGCGAAGCGTAATCTCCGCGATCACGCCGAGGGTCCCCTCGGAGCCAACGAACAGGCGCGTGAGATCGTAGCCCGAAGACGACTTGCGTGCGCGGCCGCCGGTGCGAATCACCCGGCCATCGGCAAGCACGACGGTCAGTCCGAGTACCGCCTCGCGCATCGTGCCGTAGCGAACGGCCGTGGTCCCCGATGCCCGCGTCGCAGCCATGCCACCGATCGTCGCGTCGGCCCCAGGGTCGACCCAGAATCGGGTGCCTGTGTTGGCCAGTGCCTTGTTCAATTGTCGATGCGTCACGCCGGCCTCGACCTGGCAGTCCAGGTCGTCGGCACTGACGCGCAGGACACGATTCATCCTCGACAGATCGAGTGAGATCCCGCCGTACGGCGCGTTGACGTGCCCCTCGAGCGACGAACCGATGCCGAACGGCACGACGGGCGCGCGGTGCGCGCGTGCCACACGAAGGGTTTTGCTGATCTCCTCGGTAGTGACCGGGAACACCACCGCGTCTGGCAATCCCGGGGCATGCCACGACTCTCCGTGGCTGTGATGTTCGATCTGGGTGGGGTTCGTCGTGCACCGGTCACCAAGCAGGGCGTGCAGATCGGCCGCAAGCGCAACGCGGGTTGAATCTGACAAGGTCGGTGGCATGACACACGTATTATCTGCGGCTGCGCCCTATCGCGTCTCCGCTTGGCACGCGTCGATCGTTGTCGACCCCGTGGTGAGCGTACCCAACGCCTCGCACAACCGGAGGTGTTCATCCTCGGGCAACGAGCCCTCGATGAAGGCCAGCATCAACTCCGCCTGCGAGCGGCGAGCATTCCGGCGGGTCACGTCCTGAAAGTGGGCACGCGACTCCTCGATCCTCCCATCCAGAAGCGCGAAGATGCCGAGTCCCATCGAGGCGTCCTGAGACGTCGGGTTGATCGCGCGAAGCTGACGAAGCACGTCCTCGGCCTCGTCAAGCCTCCGTGCCTGGATGAAGCAGCGGGCGAGCATCGTGTAGGGAAACTCCTCCACGGGCCGTAGCGATATCGCCTCGCGGTACTCGGGAACGGCCTCCGAGCACCGGCCACTCTGCCGCAAGGCTTCCGCGGTCAGGGTGTGCGGCATCCAGTGCCCTGGTGCCAGGCTTACCGCCTCACGCGAGAGCCGCACCGGGTCCTCCCAGATCGCGTTGCGAACAAGCGTCTGAAAGCCGAATGCCGCCAAGAAGAGCGCCGCGCCCAGGCCAACAAGGTTGCGGTGGCGCGTGCGGGCCCAGAGTGCTGCGAACGCACATCCCCACGTCAGGAACACGCCGACTGCCGCGAGGTACACCCGATGCTCGGCCATCGCCTCGCCGCGACCGAGAATCAGCAACGCGCTCGATGGCACCAACAGGAGCGCGTACCAGACCAGCCCAAACGCGACCACGCGATGCGCCCGGCGCAGTCGCCATGCGAGAAGAGCGAAGCCGGCCAGTCCCACCAAGCCGCCGATCGCCCGGATTGAGAACAGGCTGTCAATGGCCGGCACGGCGTGAAAAATGGACTGGCCGCGCGGTGAGAACAACATCCCGAGATAGCGCCAGAAGGCGTCCACGGCAACCAGGCCGAATCGCCAGTCGGGGGGCGTCTCTCCGACGTATTCCACAAGGAGCAGCACTCCCACCCGGATAGCTCCCGCCCCCAGCGTCACCGCGAGCATCGGCACCACCAGTCGGAGCAACCGGCGCCGGCGTTCGGGCCATTCGGCGTCCAACACGAGCCAGTCGTACGCGAACAGCGCAACCGGGAGCATCGCGGCGGACTCCTTGGCGAGCAGTGCGACAACCCACAGCCCGATACACGCGATCCACCATCGCGAGCCACCTGCCAGCATCCACCGCCGTCCAGCGAGAAACGCGAGGAGAAAGAATGCGGAGTACGCCACCTCAGACCGGCCGCTGATATAGCCGACCGCCTGGGTCATCATGGGGTGCACCGCGAGCAGGCTGGCTGTTGCGAAGGCGACAACCGTCGAAGAGCCTTGGCGCCATAGCCGCAACCCGGTCTGACGCCCGCGATCTTCGGATGCAAGAAATGCCACCCAGAATACGAGCCACACGTTGATCACGTGCAACAGTAGGTTGGTGACGTGATAACCCTGGGGGCTCCGCCCCCAGAGCCTCGTATCCAGGGCATACGAGAGCGTCACGACGGGTCGCGTGATGTCCCTCGCGATCACGGCCTGGAGGTCTGAGGCGTTCAGAATCGACGAGTTCTCGACGATCAGGCGAAAATCATCATAGACAAACGGGTTGTCCAACGCGTTGAGATACACCAGTATGGCCAGCACGGCCGCACAGACGGCTGGCAGAGGGAGGAAAGTGCGGCGACGTGACGCGGGATCGACGGGGGTGAAGCCGATGGCCGACGGCATGTGGCGTGGTCCGATTGTATGCAATGCCTGCGCTCGCTGCACAATCCGCGCGTCCGAGCTGGCGGCGTGATGACCGGGGTCAGCTTCGTCGTTCCAGTGCGCAACGGCGCGGCGTCCCTCGCTGACAGCCTCTCGTCGATCGTCGCGCAGGGCGATGGTCGACCGATGGAGATCATCGCGGTAGACGACGGGAGCACCGACGGCTCCTCGGCGATGCTGCGGTCACTTGCCGAGACCCACGGCCTCACCGTCGTCGAGGGACCTGGCCGTGGCGCGGCCGCTGCCGTGAATGCGGGCGTGCAACTGGCCTCGCATCCCGTCGTCTGTCAGGTCGATCAGGACGTGGTCTTGGAACCTGGCTGGATGCAGACGCTCGTCGAGGCCCTCGACGATCCCAGCGTGGCCGCGGCACAGGGTCGATACCTTACCGACACTCAGGGATCGTTCTTCGCGCGCGTCATGGGGCTGGACCTCGAGCAGCGATACGCTCGCCTCGGCGAGCACTCAGACCACGTCTGCACCGGAAACACCGCCTACCGGGTCAAGGCGCTCCAGGCAGTCGGACTGCTCGACGAGTCGCTCGGCTACGGCTACGACAACGACTTGAGCTATCGTCTGCAGGAAGCCGGCTATCGTCTGGCGTTCTGTCACGGTGCACGCAGCCACCATCGGTGGCGTGAGGGCCTGGTGAGTTATCTGGTACAGCAGTACGGTTTCGGCTACGGACGCCTTGACGTCGTCGCCCGACACCCCACACGGATTGCCGGAGACGCGGTGTCCCCTGCGGCCATGATGGGACATCCTCTGGCGATGGGCGCGGCGCTGATCCTGCTGTCAGCCGGCGCCGTGATGACGACACTGAACGTCGGGGGTTCACCACTGGTGACGGCCGGACTCGCGATTCTCCTGACGCTTGTTGCCGAGCGGGCGATCGCCGGTATTCGAGCGTGGAGACAGTTTGGCCATACTGCCGCCCTCACCTTTCCGGTCGTGCATCTCGCTCGCGACATCGCCTGGGTCACAGCCATCGCCGTGTGGTGTGTGCGACGCGCGCTGGGGAGGCCACGGAAGCCCGGCCACAGCATGGCGGCCAGACAGCCCTCGAGATGACCCCCGGGCGTCGCGTACTGACGCTCATCCCGGCCCACAACGAGGCCGCCAGCCTGAGAACGGTTGTCGATGGCGTGCGGGCGCAGCGACGTGATGCGGACATTCTCGTCGTAGATGACGGCTCGTCGGACGATACGGCCACGATCCTGCGAGAGCTGGGAGTCAAGTGGCTTCACTGGCCCGAGCGACGAGGCATCGGAAGTGCTCTCCGCGCGGGTCTTCGCTATGCCGTGCGCCAGCGCTACGACGTCGTCATCAGGGTTGACGCAGATGGCCAACACGACGTGGACGACATCGCTCGTCTGCTGGTACCGCTGGCGACAGGCGTGGCGGACGTCGTGCTCGGATCCCGATTCTCCGGCTCGGACCGCAGGCGAAACCCTGGGCCGATCCAGCGGTCGCTCGGTGCCTTGCTGTCGCTCATGACCAGGCGCACCGTGACCGATCCGACGTCCGGCTTCTGGGCGCTCGGTCCCCGAGCCGTAGCGCTGCTGGCCGAGCACCTTCCTGACGGCTACCCGGAGCCGGAACTCCATCTCTTCCTGAGCCGCAACGCCATGCGGGTAGTCGAAGTCGACGTGCAGTGGCGCGACCGACTTCATGGGCGCAGCTCTCTGACCGTGATTCGCCTGGTCAAGGCTGGCGCCCGCGTGGCCTTGGCCATGATCATCGTCCCGCTCCGCGCGAGTGTTGGAGTCACCCGTGACTGACCGCGTTCAGGTGATCGCGCTGGCCAGCAGCGTACTGTTGCTGCTGCTCGTACTCGAGCTGGTTCGCCGCAGGCGACTGGCAGAGGAGTACTCGGCGCTGTGGATCATCCTGGCGGTGTCGTTGATCGGAATCTCATTGCGTCGCAGCGTGCTGGACCGCGCCGCGACGTGGCTCGGCGTCTACTATCCGCCCGCGGTGCTCGTGTTGATGCTGGTGGGGGTCATCTCGGTGGCCGCACTCTCCTTCTCCGTGATCCTGTCGCGTCACCAACGCCAGATCGACCGGCTCATCGAGGAGAACGCCATCATGAGCGCCGAACTTCGAGAAATGCGTGCCGAGCTCGACGTCGCCGAAACCCGGCACACCGGTCGAGCGGCGGAGCCGAAGACGCCAGGCATCACGGAAGCGCTGCGGCCGGACTCATGACGTCACCGTTCACGAAGAAGACGCTCTCATTTCTGCGCGCACTCAAGCGAAACAACGACCGTGAGTGGTTTCGCCTGCACAAGCTCGGGTACGAGGAGTATGTGCGGGGACCGATGATCGCGCTCGTCCAGCAGCTCGCCACCGATCTACCGAGCTTCGCTCCTGAGCTCATTGCCGACTCTCGTCTGTCGCTGTATCGAATTTACCGCGACACCCGCTTCAGCGAGAACAAGTCGCCTCTCAAGACCCATGTGGCGGCGCGCTTCCCCGCGAAAGGTTTCGTCCGTCACGAGGGCGCATGCGCGTACGTCCATGTCGCCCCTGATGGCGTCTGGATTGGTGGCGGTCTGTACATGCCGCCTCCGTCCGACCTGCGAACGATCCGCGAGCACGTCGCGAAGCATCACACAGCTCTGCGCCGAATAGTGAATGCTACGTCGTTCCGTCAGGCTGTGGGTGAGCTGAGCGGCGAACAGCTGTCCACCGCGCCGAGAGGTTACCGCGGGGAACATCCGGCGGCCGCCTACCTACGCTTCAAACAGTTTCTCGCAGGACGTGAGTTCGAAGCGTCATTCGCCACCGACGATGGCTTCTATCACGCGCTGCTCGGCATCTTTCGTGCCGTGGCCCCGCTCATCCGCTACCTCAACACCCCCCTGCTCGAACAGCGTCGCGGCATCATGCCAACCGAGCCGAGCCGAAACCGAGCGACGCTGCCAAGTCAGCGGCAAAGCGTTCGGCGTCCTCCGGCACGAGCGTCGACGTCGTGATCCGGATCCCTGGCCCGCTCTGAATCCGAAACGATGCACCCGGAGCGACCGCCCAACCTCTTTCCGCGAGCGCTCGGGCCACACGCCCCTCGTGGCGAACCGGCACCCACACATTGAGGCCTGACCGGCCGCTTGCCGAGATCCCGTGCGCCTCGAGGGCCGCGACAGCCGCCAGGCGACGCTGCGCGTAGATCTCCCCCGCTCTGGCGATTTGTCGTCCGCTGGTCGGATTCACCCAGAGCGTGACGGCAAGCGCCTGGAGCACGTGACTCACCCACCGCGCGCCCAGCATGTGCCGGCCGCGGACCCTCGCCACCGTTACCTCATCGCCGGCAAGCAGGGCCACACGGAGGTCGGCTCCGAGGAACTTCGACAGCGAACGAACGACAGCCCAATGCGCCCGCGAGCCGCGACCGAGAGTGTGAACGGCCGAGCCCGCAACCGGTCCCGCGTGGTCGTTCTCGATCAGCACCAACCGCGGGAATCGATCGAGCACCAGGCGAAGCTTCTCGGCGCGCTGCGAACCGATCGCCGCTCCGGTCGGGTCTTGCGCCCGAGGCGTCACGATGATCGCCTGACATCCTCGGTTGAGCGCAGCCTCGACAGAGGTCGGTACAGGCCCTTCGTCGTCGACCGCGAACGGAACGGCCGCATAGCCGGCATGAGACACCAAGTCGACGATTCCGGGGAAGGAAGGGTCCTCCAGGGCTACGCCATCGCCCGCCTGAAGGTGCTCGCGGAGCACGCGTTCGATGGCGTCGAGCCCGCCACTGAGGACTGCGACAGCGTGTGCTGGTATCCCGTCGGCCTCCAGCTCGGCGGACGCGTGCGCTATCAAATCTGGGCTGTCCGGACCGACGTGATATCCGCCGGACCGCGGCCGGACCGCCAGCAGAGCCGACTCGAGCGACGGAAGCAGGGCCAGGTCAGGGCCGCCTGTCGAAAGGTCGCGCGTACCAGGTGGTGCGAGAGGAACAACCCTGGCAGGTGCGCCATGACGCACGACGGCGCGGGTACCCTGGCGACCCTTGCCCGAGGCGAGCCCACGGAACCGCAAGAGTTTGTAGGCTGCCGCGACAGTCGCTGGGCTGACGCCGAGCCTGGTCGACAGTTCCCGAATCGTAGGGAGCGCGTCGCCGGCGTCGCTAGGGCGCGCCAGGAGCCCACGTTCAACAGACTCCGCGATGGCAGCTGCGGTGCGCCCTGATATGTCCATTCGTTCTATTATGTATTTATATATGTACTAGTACATATTCCCACCA
>Ga0326597_10012236_pt1 | contig 11313 bp, 6 predicted proteins | sample RVTome_12_FD_203789 | JGI IMG/M metagenome (GOLD analysis project Ga0326597, IMG submission 203789) | Soil microbial communities from uranium-contaminated site in the Upper Colorado River Basin, Wyoming, United States - RVT100D185 | ecosystem: Environmental > Terrestrial > Soil > Contaminated >... | reverse complement strand
CCTCGTCGATCGGGATTCTCATCACGTATTCACGCCCGCTCTCGGTGAACCCCCCGATTCCATTGAAAAAGGCGAGCGACTCAGAGCGCTCGACACGCTGCGGCCACATGGTCGAAGGTGGAATTGAGCGGGGGCCAATTCGTAGAGTCGAGGCCTCTTCCTGGGCATCCGACGCCCGAGAGTCTGGGAGCTCGTCGGGCCGCGGCCAGTTGTCCTGCACGACCAGATACGCGCAGGCATGAAGGAGATCGAACTGGCGCGGCGTGAGTGTCGACGTCGCGATCTCCATGGGCTCCGCATCGCGGGCCCTCGTCTCTCTCGACGGCTCCGCATCGCAGAGCAGGGCCAGATCGAGCGGGAGTCCCAGCGATTTCCAATAGCGGTGCGCACGCCGGGCCTCGTCACGCCGTACGTCGCCGTCGCCCCCGACGTGGACCACGGCCAGTCGCCTTCGCGTGGAGAAACCAAATCTCTCGAGCTCATCCAGCCGACCGCGTGCCCGTTTCAGGACCTCGGATGCGGCGCGGAGCCGGCGATCCCCCTGGAGCATTCCGCTCGCCAACATCTGCAGTGACTCGGCTTGGGAAACGGACAGTTCGAGTCGCCGCAGCTCATCTTCGCTCCCGCGAAGGGCACGGACGAAGAGACTCGAAGGATCGGATACGGCGTGGAGTTCGCGGGCGAGCCGCACCGCCTCGGCGTGATCGCTGGCGGCGATCAGTGCGCTCGTGAAAACTCGACTGCTATTCGGCTCGACCTCGAGCACGGTGCGCAAACTGAGAACGGGATCGAGAATGTCACCTGTCCGAGCCGACAACGGCCCGGCGTCGGTCACGGCTTTGGGCCATCGGGCGCCGGGAGTCCGACCACAGAAGCGAACGCGATCGGTTTCCCACTCCGAAGCCGGCTGGCCGACGAAGAGATGTGCGGCGACGGGATGTTGGTGCTCGGGATCTCTCTGACGGCGCCGCGCGAGCAGTGCCCGCGACTCGCTCAGGAATTCGGTCTGCACGAAGAGTTTCGAAAACTCAGGATGGCTCGCGTGCGCAACCGGGTCTTGCAGAACCGGCTCGAGATAGCTCGTCACCTGGATCCGGCGGCTTCGATTGCCGGAGTTCTGGATCTCGATGACTCGGTACTCGATCGGATCGGCCGCATCGATCATCACGCGCATCTGGATCGTCAGTTCGTCGCGCCGCCAGCGCAGGAGAATCTCGCCCGGTTTCCACTCGAAGCGTGTCGCGAGCTCGGCTTCTTTCGACCAACCCGCCGAGCTGGACCAAATGTCCGTGCCGTCGAGGTCCTTGAAGAAGAAGACGAGCCCTTGTTGCTTCTTCGTCGCCCGCTCTTGAAACGCGGTGATTGCGGCGCCTTGCAGCAGCGTGGCCCCCGTGCCGTCGGAGCGCACGATGGTCGTCAGTCGACCGTTGGAGAGCACGCGGGCGCGAGGGGCACGCTCTGAATCGCCGGAGGATTGCGGGGCGGTGGGTGGCAACACGACTTTGTCGACGTCTTCGTTTCGTCGCCCAGGTAGGGCTTTCATCAATGACCGGCCGGCAGTGGAAGCCTATACTCCCACGAGCCATGAATCGCCTACAAGCGCTATCCGCTTTTTTTGTTGCCGTGCTCGGCGTGCTCAGCGCGTGCGATCAAGATCGTGAAACGACGATCCGATTCTGGGCATTCGGCCGCGAAGGCGAGGTCGTTCAGGAGCAGGTCGCTCGGTTCGAGTTGGAAAACCCGGGGGTCCATGTCGAGCTGCAGCAGATTCCGTGGTCCGCGGCTCACGAAAAACTTCTCACCGCTTTCGTCGGGCGATCCACTCCCGACGTCACACAGCTGGGCAATACCTGGATCTCGGAATTGGCCGCTCTCGATGCCCTGGAACCGTTGGATCCGTGGATTTCGTCGTCCGACGTCGTTCGGGCCACCGACTACTTCGAAGGAATCTGGGAGACCAATGTCTTGGATGGTACCGTGCTCGGAATTCCGTGGTATGTCGATACGCGCGTCCTCTTCTATCGCAGCGACATCCTGAAGAGCGCCGGCTTCGACAGTGTCCCCAGCAACTGGGACGGCTGGCTCGAAGCGATGCACGCGGTGAAACGCGTGGTAGGGCCGGAAAAGTACGCGATTCTGCTGCCGGTGAACGAATGGCCGCCGCCGGTGATCCTCGGGCTTCAGGCGGGATCGACGCTCCTCGATGCGGACGGCGCAAGCGGGCGCTTCTCGTCACCCGAATTCCGCGCGGCACTCAGCTTCTATCTCGAGCTCTTCCGGGAGGGCCTGGCTCCCCCGGTACGAAACAACGATGTGGCCAATCTGTACCAGGAGTTTGCCCGCGGATATTTCTCCATGTACATCACGGGCCCCTGGAATCTGGGCGAGTTCAGACGGCGCATGCCGCCGGAACTGCAGGACGCTTGGGCCACCGCACCGATGCCGGGCCCGACTGGCCCCGGTGTTTCCCTCGCGGGTGGTTCGAGCCTCGTACTCTTTCGCCGATCCGAGAAGAAGAGAGCTGCCTGGCGCCTGATCGAGTTCCTGAGTCGAACCGAAGAACAGGTCGCGTTCTACGAACTCGTCGGGAATCTGCCATCCCGGCGCCAGGCCTGGGCGGACTCCGCCTTGGCGAAGGACGAGAAGCTCGCCGCCTTTGCGGAACAGCTCGACAGGGCCGTCACGACGCCAAAGATTCCCGAATGGGAGCTGATCACGACGCGCATCCAGGAGCGAGTCGAGTCCGTCGTCAATGGCTCGGCGGATCTGGACTCCGCCATCGTGGCCTTGGACCGCGACGTCTGGCGAATCCTGGAGAAGCGGCGTTGGCTGCTGACGCACCGGCAACCATCCGTCACGGGCGGCAGTCGATGACAGACAGAATCACGAGGCAACAATCTCGAGCGGCGGCCTGGCTCCTCTTGCCCGCTCTCGCGCTGATCGGACTCTTCTTCGTGATTCCGGTGATCGCCGGACTGCTCCTGAGCTTCACGGATTTCGACATCTACTCCATCAGCGCACCCCAGGCGGCGCGCTTCGTGGGCCTTGAGAACTACAGGCAGGTGCTCGCGTGGCCACAGCTCTGGCAGGCGATGCGCAATACCATGTACTTCGTCGTGGTGGGCGCACCGATCTCCGTGCTGGTCTCCCTCGGCGCCGCGCTCCTGTTGAACTCGCCGGGGATTCGCTTGCGCGGTCTCTTTCGAACGATCTACTTCGCGCCGGTGGTCACACCACTGGTCGCGATCGCCATCGTATGGCGCTACCTCTACCATCCGCGCTACGGGCTCCTCAACAACTTCATCGACAACATCGGCCTGAGCCCCATCGATTGGCTGGGCGATCCGCAGTGGGCGATGCCGGCGATCATCCTCGTCGCCATCTGGAAGAACTTCGGATACAACATGATCATCTTCACTGCCGGGCTTCAGACGATTCCGCGAGAACTCTTCGAGGCGGCAGCGGTCGACGGGGCGAACGCATGGTGGCGCTTTCGCCATGTAACCGTGCCGGGCCTCAAACCCACTTTCTTGTTCGTGGGCGTCACCACGATGATCGGCTACTTCCAGCTGTTCGCGGAGCCCTACATCATGACGCAGGGCGGGCCCTTAGGCAGCACACGAAGCCTGATCCTCCTCATGTACGAGGAGGGCTTTCGTTGGTGGCGCATGGGCATCGCGTCCACGATTGCCGTGATCCTCTTCGCCATGACCCTGATCGGAACATTGGTGCAGCTCCAGCTCGCGAGGCGGAACTCATGAAGCTCCGGCCTTCCTCCATCGCCGTGCATGCGGTTCTCATCGCCGGCGCCGCCGCGACGCTTGCGCCGCTTCTGTGGATGCTGTCGGCTTCCTTCATGACGCCGGGTAGCGCAAGCTCGCTGCCCATCAAGCTCTTGCCCATCCCGGCGACGCTGGGAAACTATGTGGACCTGTTCACGCGACTCGATATCGCTCGGAGCTTCGCCAACAGCGTGATCATCACGACGCTCGCGACGTTGAGTTCTGTCGTCATCAACGCCATGGCCGGCTATGCCTTTGGCAAGCTGATCTTCCCGGGACGAGACCGGATGTTCCGGGGGCTTACGCTGGCTCTTGTCGTGCCCGCACAGGTGGCCATGCTGCCGCTGTTCCTCTTCCTGCGAGAGCTGGGCCTCGTCAACACGTACATCGGCGCGCTGATCCCGTACATGTCGAGCGTCTTCGGCATCTTCCTGATCCGACAATATGTCCTGAGCGTACCGGACGAACTTCTGGACGCGGCCAGAATCGACGGCGCCGGCGAGCTGCGGATCTTCTGGACGATCGTGCTTCCCATCATCAAGCCCATTCTGGTCACCCTGGCCACGTTCACCTTCCTCAGCGCCTGGAACGATTTCATGTGGCCCTTGATCATCCTCAGTGACAGCGCGAAGTACACGCTCCCCGTGGCCCTGGCCAGTCTGTCCGGGGAGCACATTCTGGACGCCGAGCTCATGATGGCGGGATCGATGTTGACGGTGCTCCCCGCCCTCGGCGCGTTTCTCGTGTTTCAGAAGAGCTATATCCAGGGAATCATGTCTGGGAGCGTCAAGGGGTGATGCTTCCATCTCGAATCGCGTCGTTCTCCCTGGCCGTACTCGCGACGATCGCGTGCGGGCAACCCGGGTGGGCCGACCTGCTCGACGCTTGCGACAGCCTCGTCGGTTGGTCGGCCCATCCGGCCGACGGGGTCACGCTCGAACTCTCGATCGACGACGACGCACTGCGGATGGACTTCGACATTCCCGGCGGTGGCTACGCCGTGGCACGGCTGGAGCTGCCGCTCGTTCTTCCCGAAAACTACGCGTTTCGCCTGCTGTTGCGCGGGGAGGCGGCTTCGAATCACGTTGAGTTCAAGCTGATCGACGCCTCGGGAGAAAATGTCTGGTGGTCCGTGCTGCGCGACTACGAGTTCTCCCCGCAATGGCGGCGCCTCTCCGTCAAGAAGCGCCATCTCGCGTTCGCTTGGGGACCCGCGGGCGGTGGAGAGATCGAAGAGCTCGCCGCCGTCGAGATCGCGATCACGGCCGGGCAAGGCGGCGAAGGCCGGGTCTGGATCGACCAGATCGAACTCGTCGAGTTGGCGCCGGAAGACCAAGGACCCTTCGATCCCGTGCTCGGGGCTTCGTCCGAGTCGGACGGCCGGCTCGCGGGGCAAGCATCCGACGCCGACAGTGGGAGTGCGTGGACACCCTCGGCAGGGGATCGCCAACCCTGGATCACCCTCGACCTGGGATCGGTGCGCGAGTACTGCGGTCTGCGTGTCGACTGGGACGAGGGGCGCCACGCGGCCGACTATGTCATCGAGGGCTCGGAGGATGGACTGGACTGGACGGTCCTCAAAACCGTGCTTCATGCCAATGGAGGACGTGATCTTCACTTTCTCGGTGAGGTGGAGTCGCGCTTTCTGCGCGTACGCGTGCTGCATGCCGAAGCGATGGAGCCCGTCGCGATGAACGAGATCGCCCTTCAACCCATCGATTGGGCGCGCTCGAAGCTCGAGTTCTTCCAACAGATCGCCCGATCGGCGCCGCGTGGCGTCTACCCGCGCGCCATGCGGGATGAGCAGAACTACTGGACCGTCGTGGGGGCCGACTTCGATGCGCGCGAGGGCCTGCTGTGCGAAGATGGGGCGCTCGAAGTCGGGCGGGGGCGCTTCTCGATCGAGCCGTTCCTCATCCTCGATGGGCGAGCCGCTACCTGGGCCGACGCCGAGATCGAACAGAGCCTCGTCGATGAGTTTCTGCCGATTCCACAGGTGCACTGGCGCTTGCAGGATTTGGAGCTGCACATCATGGCGTTCGCCACGGGAGCATCCGGCTCGAGTTCTCTCGTGCTGCGCTACCGCGTGCTGAACCGGGACACGCAGCCCGTTCGAGCGACACTCGCTCTCGCGCTGCGCCCTTTCCAGGTCAATCCACCTTCGCAGACGCTGAATCTCGCCGGCGGCATCGCGTCCATCCACGAGATCTCGCGCCGCGGCAGGATCGTCGATGTCGACGGCGCGGCCGGCGTCGTTGCGCTCTCCCCGCCGTCGGGTTTCGGCGTGGCGAGCTTCGATGAGGGCGATGTCGTCGCCGATTATCTGCGACACGGGATCCTGCCGCGGCGAGTCGCGGCGACGGATGAATTCGGGGCCGCCGCGGCCGTGCTCGCCTATGAGATCGAGCTCGCCGCTGGAAGCTCGCGCGTCATCGACATTCTCGTCCCTCTGTACCCGGAACTTCTGCCGCCGGATGAGGGAGAGCAAGACGCGCAGACCTGGGTGGAAGAGCGGTTCGAGCAGGCCCGCTCGGAATGGCATCGTCGACTGGAGCAGGTAGAGATTCGGATCGCCGGCGCCGACGATGTCGTAAGCACGCTGCGCAGCCAGCTTGCGTACCTCTTGGTCAACCGCGCGGGACCGGCGCTGCAACCGGGGACACGATCCTATGCCCGCTCGTGGATTCGCGACGGCGCACTCAGCTCGTGGGCCTTGTTGCGCTGCGGAGAGGTCGAACCCGCCCGCCAGTTTCTGCGCTGGTACGCTCCCTACCAGTTCGAGAGTGGGAAGATCCCCTGCGTCGTGGATCAGCGGGGGGCGGATCCCGTCCCCGAGCATGACAGCAGTGGCGAGTTCATCTTCCTCGTCGCGGAGATCTACCGGCAGACGAGAGACCGGGCGCTCGCCGAGGCGATGTGGCCGCGGGTTCGTGACGCCGCGAGCTATCTGGATGGGCTGCGGCAGCAGCGCCGAACCGACGAGTATGCGCGCCCGGAAAACCTGCGGTATTTCGGCATTCTGCCCCCGTCCATCAGCCACGAAGGCTACTCCGCCAAACCCATGCACTCGTACTGGGACGACTTCTTCGCGTTGCGTGGCTTTGTCGACGCGCTGTTCTTGGCGCGAGAGCTCGGCCTGCCGGACGACGCCGGCGAACTCGACCTGGTGGCCAAGGAGTTCGCCCGGGATCTGGGGACTTCGGTGGCAGCTGCCATGGCAGACCATGCGATCGACTACGTCCCGGGCTGTGCGGATCTCGGTGACTTCGACCCGACCTCCACCACCATCGCCCTCGCGCCCGCCGAGGCGGCTTCGATTCTCCCCGAGGGCGCGCTCGAGCGGACCTTCGAGCGCTACTACCAGTTCTTTCGCGATCGGCGAGACGGCGCCCCGTGGGAGGCGTTCACCCCCTACGAGCTGCGAAACATCGGGGCGTTCGTCCGCCTGGGCTGGCGCGAACGCGCCGGCGAGTTGCTGGACTGGTTCCTCGAACAACGCCAGCCGGCCGGGTGGCTGCAGTGGCCCGAGGTCGTCACCGCCGCGCGACGCGAACCGCGCTTTCTCGGCGACATGCCACACAGCTGGGTGGGCTCGGACTACATGCGCTCGGTCCTGGACATGCTCGAGTACTACCGGCAGAGCGACCAGGCACTCGTGCTCGCCGCCGGCGTGCAGGAAAACTGGCTGGAGGGATCCGGATTGATAGTCAAGAACTTGCCAATATTTTCCGGCACGCTCGAGTTCCGCATGCGGCGGCGCGGGCACCTTCTTCTGGCAGACATCGACGGGGAGCTGGAGCTCCCCCCAGGGGGGGTCGTCCTGAGCGTTCCGGGGGCGCGTTCGACCACCAGGGCCACCGTCAACGGCGAATCCCGCGACGTCGGGCCCGGTGGCGAAGTCCGGGTGCGGCGGCTCCCGGCACATGTCGTCGTGACTCTCGCACCCCGGGGCCGATAGTTCACAATTCCGGCCCATTCCCCATGGAGTGCCCTGCTTGACAGGAGTGGAGCCGATATGTAACCGTTTACATCCCTGCTGAGCAGCCGCAGATCCCGCACCTCGGGAATGGAAGAGGTCGGCTCCGCACTCCCCCACCGGGAGGCCCCATTGGCTACCATCCGCGATGTCGCTCAGGCGGCCGGCGTATCGATCGCAACCGTGTCTCGCGTTCTCAACGGCAGCCCACGCGTGAGCGATGACGCACGCGATCGGGTGTGGTCCGCCGTCGCCGAGCTCGACTACTGGCCCAACACGGCCGCCCAGAGTCTGACCACTCGACGCAGCAACGCGATCGGCGTCCTGCTTCCGGATCTCTATGGCGAGTTCTTCTCGGAAGTGATCCGGGGCATCGATCATGCGGCGCGTCAGGTCAAACAGCAGGTTCTCATTTCGAGCTCGCACGCCGATACAAACACGGTGCTCAGCGCGGCGCGAGCCATGCGGGGACGGATCGATGGACTGATCATGATGGCTCCGGATCAGGGTTCCATCGAACCCATCCATCAGATCGCCCGCCGCTTCCCCGTCCTCCTGCTCAATCCTCGTTCTGCCGTCGCCGGCTGCAGCACCGTATCGATTTCGAATTTCGAGGGTGCACGCACGGTCGTCGGGCATCTCTTGTCCCTCGGGCACACACGGATCGCAATCGTCAACGGACCCAAGGGGAACGTCGACGCGGAAGAACGAAGACGGGGCTATCGCGACGCCTTCGCGCGGGCCGATCTGCCTGCGTCGGCCACTCTGGAGCTATGCGGCGACTTCACGGAATCGAGCGGCTTCGACTCCGCGCAGGATCTGCTGCGCCTTTGGCCCCGGCCGACCGCTGTCTTTGCGACGAACGACGCCATGGCACTTGGATTGTTGAGCGCGCTCCAGACCGAGCACGTGCGTGTTCCTGAAGACCTGGCGATCGTCGGCTTCGATGACATCGCCATCGCCCGCTATGCCTCGCCGCCGCTGACGACGATTCATGTCGATGCGTTCGAGCTGGGCGAGCGGTCCGTCCAGCTGTTGCTCCAGGCGATGTCGTCGGAGACCGGGCGGGCCTGCCATGACGAGGTGCTTCCCGCGCCCCTCGTCATTCGACGATCTTGCGGTGCAACGCCTGCGGCGATGCAGGCGCAAACGAGCTGAGTTCTCGACTTCGAGCTCACGGACTATCGCGACGGAGAAGGAGATCCCCATGCACATGACCAGAATCACGATCTTGGCGAGCGCTCTGCTCGTCTTTGCGCTCTCCGCCACGGGCGGGAACGTACCGAGAGAGGATGTCATCTGGGCCAGGACCTCGGCCGGGCCCATCACGCTGGACGGCGTGCTCAACGAGGCCGACTGGGCGAAGGCGGAGACCAAAACCATCGTCTACGGCCAGGACAACGGCCTGCCGGGCAGCGGCTGGAAGATCGAGGCCGGCTCCTTCTTCCCCAACGACCCGCCGACGGCAACGGCGCGCTTCCTGGTGGTCGGCAACGAACTCTACATGGGTCTTGATGTCCAGGACGAGTCGGTGGGCGGTTCGGAGCTCTTCAACCGATTCGACGGACTGCTCATGGCACTCAAGGACCACTCGCTTGCTGGCGCGCCCAAGCCGCCGCAGGAGTATTTCTATTCGTGGTGGAATCCCGAGGTTCCGGACCCGCAAACGCCTGGAGGTTCCCCGCTGTTCAAGGGGGTCTGGGCGGAGGAACCGCCTGGGACGCCGCGGACGGCGGAACAGATAGCAAACTGGGATGCCGTAACCGTCGTTCACGGACTCTCCAACGACGACACGGTCGTCGACACGGGATACACCGTCGAGATGCGCTTCAACCTGACGCCGATGGGTTACGACGTGACCCAGTCAGGCGGTGACATCGTCGAGTGGAACCTCTCGATCTATGACAGCGACTGGTTCTGGCCGTTCGATGGCCTTCGCTTCGGCACGCAGCGTGTCTGGTGGCAGTCCCCGTGGGGAAATGCGATGTGGTACAGCGAGGTGCGCATCTTCGCGCGCCCCGACGTAACCGTCGATTCGCCCGGCGTGCCCTTCAACGATGCCGAGGTCGTGATCCACGAACTCGGCCCATCGCCCACGATCGACGGTGTGCTGACGGAGCCGATCTGGTCGGATCCAGACGTCTATGAGTTCGACATCCGTTGGGATGACGATGTACTCCGGCAGACCTATCCGGAAGTCGGCCCGAGTCGAGCGGGCCAGTACCAGCCCATCGTCGAGGGCGGAACTGCCTTCGTCGTCGATCCAGCCGACGCCACGGTGAAGATGTTCTTCAATGGGAACACGCTCTACATGGGTTTCGACGTGCGGGATCAGCTCGTCCAATTCTCACCCATCTTCGACAAGTGGGACGGCTTCCTCGTCCTCTTGAACGAACGCGTCGCACTCAATCCGGACCACGTCCCGCTCGGACGCCGGCTTTCCTTCCAGGTTGCCGCGAATGGTACCGCCCGGCCCGACGACTACCTCGTGACGCTCATCTCTCAAGGAGACGCCGCGGTCGCGCTCTCCCTCAACGCCGGCTCGACGGTCGATACGCTCGCCGTCCCAGACACCGGATATACGGCAGAGCTGGCCGTGGACCTGACGGCGCTCGGCTACCCGGCCGGCCTGGGCGACTTCGCGCTCTTCATCGGCGTCGACCATCTCGACGGCGATTCCCTGCTCCCGGTGACCGATAGCTACGGGACCCGGACCTGGTGGTATCGGGAGTACGAGAACGAATGCTGCCCGGCGTGGGCACATCTGCAGACGGCGGTGACCGCCGTTGGACCCGAAGATCCGCGGGCTCGAACGACGCTTTCGTTCAGCTACCCGAATCCGTCCAACGGTCCGACGATTCAGTACTCCCTCGTTCGCGCGGGGAGGCTCGAACTCGAGCTGTTCGATCTGAAAGGACGGCTCATCCGGCGGATGGATCTCGGAATCAAGAACGCCGGCGTGGGGGATGTCCTCGTGGACTGGGGCGATCAGAGTTCCGGCACCTATTTCTACCGTCTGCAGATCGCAGACCCGATTTCGGGCCGGAATCTGGAAACTCTGCACGGCAAGACCGTGCTGGTGAAGTAGGAGGGTTCCGACTTGCTGCCCCGTTCTCTGATCCGAATCCGGCTCGCGCTGCTTGCCACGCTGACGCTCTGCTTCGGCGCGTCAACGGCGTGGGCCGGAATTACCGGAAAAATCTCTGGCAGGCTGGTGGACGCTGACGGGAAGCCCATCGCCGCGGCGACGATCCAGCTAGTCGGATCGAAGCTCGGTGCGTACTCGGATGTCGAGGGGCGCTACACGATTTTCAACGTTCCCCCGGGCACGTATGAGCTTCGAATCAAACGGCTCGGCTTCTCGACTCTGGTGATCCAGGAGGTTGTCATCTCGGCGGACCAGACGACGACTTTGGAGTCGGAACTCGCAGAAGCCCTCATCGAGGCCGAAGAGGTCGTCATCACGGCGGAACGCCCGCCCGTGGATCTCAAGCTGACGAGTTCGCAGTCCAACGTCACGACGGAGGAGATCGAACTTCTCCCGGTTCAGAACCT
>Ga0326597_10012235_pt1 | contig 11314 bp, 16 predicted proteins | sample RVTome_12_FD_203789 | JGI IMG/M metagenome (GOLD analysis project Ga0326597, IMG submission 203789) | Soil microbial communities from uranium-contaminated site in the Upper Colorado River Basin, Wyoming, United States - RVT100D185 | ecosystem: Environmental > Terrestrial > Soil > Contaminated >... | reverse complement strand
CTGCGGCACCCGACGACAATTTCCTCGACCTGCTCACCTACCTGGCGACACTCGCCGGGTAGGTAGCAAATAGTGCAAAACTGGAAAATCGTTCGTAAATATCTAGCATTTTTAGGACATGCTTTAACAGACACTGTGCCTACCAACGTAACAGTACCAGCTCCTAGCCTAATAATCCATAAAGAAGCTTTGGTACAACGGTGTCGTGCCTACTTAATCTTTGCCGCTTTGGCGAGCGAAAAGGGTAGAGCAATCGGCCTCCTCAACCAATTAAAAATCGCCCGTGCACATCGCTTGGGCGGTACGTCGTGAGGGGTGGCAGCGAGTGAGTCGCTGACCGTAGGGCACGCTGGCATTGTAGCACCTTCTTCGTCTCGTGCTAGCGATTTCTTTTCGCGCGCACACGAATCACTTTCCGCGCGATGCGCGGTGGACGGCGTTGCTGGCTTGTCACTGCTGGCGCGCGGTGGCTCTTCGAACCAACGCTCACGACATTCACTGTCGGGGCGCTTCGGTTTGCGCGCCAGATGATGGACTGGCTTGGTCGTCAGGTGCCCAAGTTGCTGCAGGCAGCGGGCGATCGCCATGCGATCTACGGCGCGCCGATCGGCCGCAGGCAGTTCCTCAAGCGGCTCGTCCGTGAAGCCTAAGTCGACGCGGGCCACTTCGCGCTGCGCTTTGACGAGCTCCGACAGTTGACAACGATCTTGTTCAGTGATCACGGCGCGGGCGTGCCAGCGGTGAATAAAAGGGGATAAGTCCAATATCAAGTTAATTGGACTTATCCCCTTTTATTATTCGCCGCCCCGCATGACCAACTGAACTGCATTGGCTGTTGCGTCATTCTCTCAAACAGATCGATCATTCTTCTTTCGCTGAAATCTTGAACAACTGTTTGCCCTCGTCGTCGTAAATCGCCGCCAGCGGTGCGTTCAATTCATTGGCGGCAAGCCGCACGCGGGTGCCGGTCTTGTCGGTAAAGTGAAGCACTGGCCCGTTCATGGTCATGGCCAACTCGACTCTGGCAGACTCTCGCGGATCAGCGAGATAAAGTGATGGCTTGTCGGGGATCTTCGGAACTTGCAGTTGCACGACGCCGCGACCGCTCGTGTCTTCAAGCACCAATGCCGGTCCTCCATTCTCGATACCGAGTGTCGCACGCTGCTGGCCGTTTTCATCGACAAGCACGAATTTTGTCGCACGAATGACCTCGGGCTGTTGGGGCCGTGCTTGGCCCAGTGCAATGACCAAGCCAGCGACGATCAGCGTCGTGTAACCCAGTCGTTTGATGCGACGGTTCTCGCGTTCCAGTTTGTCGACTCGAACTTCTAATTCCATGATCGTTTACTCCAAGAGTTGGCTGTCATGTAACCTTCCGCTCCATTGTGACGTCATGAACCTTTGCATATTCGTCGCTAATGCACCACGTCGCGACATCTTCGCGAACGATGCTGAATCCCAGTCTTTCAAACATTGGGACGTTTCCAGTTTCCTTGATTGTCTCCAAGGCAACAATGTTTTCTTGTCTCAAATTGTTGCATGACACGTTCTACCGGATTTCATCGCAGGCTGGATAGGACTTCATAGTGATCGGTCGTTGCATGGCTTCAAACACCAAATTGCCACGCCCTATGGCCCCGTTGCCGCCTTCCAACAGGCTTGAAGCCACGCCAATTCTTCCCGCCCCAGCACCAACTCCTGCACTTTTCCATCACGGACGTGATGCACCGTATTCCAGCCGATGTCGCCACCACGAAGCTCCGCCTCTCTTGTCGCTCTGTCAAAGCTGAACACCCACTGCTCGCCGAAAGCGTTCTCGAAGTAGCCGATGTAGACGTTCGGATCGTCGCCGTTTATGATCGGCGGGTCGCCGCAGGACACGGTGTGGTGGTTCCGGATTTGAAGCAGTGGATCGGACACGGACGGCTCCTTTGAGAGTTCGTTGCTTGTCGAATTCGTGACCATCAGCCGCTCACTCGACGTGTGGAATCGTATATGCTCGAATGATAGCCGAACTATTGATATCTGAAACTGGAGATCACCTTCGATATCACATGCTAGGAATACCAATGCGTAAGAAACGGCCACGCGTCGCCACGCTCGACGAAGTGCGAATCTCCCGCGATGGCGAAGCCGCGATCATTGAGTTCGTCGATTCGACTGTGGCGACCACGCATTTGAGACTCGGCCCTGACGTCCAACAAATGACCGACGACGAGATCCTCGAAAACTTTAACTTCGTCACCCTCGCTCAGCAGCAGATGGCTGCCGAATGCGAGCATGTGGCGGTTGAAGTTCCGCCCGGTAGTCCGCAAATCAAGTACTTTGAGCGGGGCGACCAATGGGCACCACGGGGAGCCGTCCTTCGCTGCCTCATCGACGATTACGACGGCGAGGCGGTCATCTCGATAGACGACCAGGAGTTGTCGATGCGAGAATTTGGTCGGCTGCTGGCGACATACGCGGGCTGGGGAATGCGGATCGCGTTCGTGCCAGACGATGAGATTGAGACACCGCCGCGAATTGAAGTGCGGGAGCCTGATACAGAAGATAGTGTGGAACCGAGCGGGGAGAATAGTCACCTTCGTCCATAGTGCCAGTCGAGACCAAAGGTGTTTGGCAAGCTCCCCTACGCCGACCCGGGTCCCTTTTTGACCTGGGCGGTATCGGCGGTGCCATGCCACCCTGCTCACGAATGGACCAACCCTACTATTTCTATCTGCTCCGTTGTTCGGACGACTCGTTGTACGCTGGGATCTGCATTGATCTGGAGCAGCGGGTCGAGACGCACCAGAACGGCAAAGGTGCCAAGTACACTCGCAGCCGTGTGCCGGTGACGCTCGTGTACCAGGAACAATATCGCTCCAAAGGCGATGCCCTGCGACGCGAGGCGGAGGTCAAGAAGTGGGGCAAGCAGCGGAAGGAACGCCTCGTCAGTGACGGCGAGTGATCTCATCTTGTTGCTACGGTAGCCCATACGCTTTCCTACTAACACCGCCGCAACTATAGTCAGCATTGGTAATTGTGGGCATGGCAATCATGGTGAGGGAATAGTGATGGCAAAGAGGAAGATCAACAAGACGCAGCTGATCAAAGATGCAATCGTGTCAGCTCCCGAAGCAAAGCCGAAGGAAATCGCCGCAAAGCTGAAGAAGTATGGCATCACCGCCACCTACGTGAGCAACGTCAAGGGCAAGATGGACTTAAACGCCGAGATGCAAAGCGGAGCCACGGCCTCGACTGGCAACACCGTTGGTCGACCAGCCACAGCAACCAACTCTTTGGACGCAGCCATCAAGTTCGTCGAGCAGAGCGGGGGACTGAAGGCTGCCAAGGCTGCGATCGAGAAGATCGAGCGGATCAAGAGCCTTTAGCGACTGCGGCTCCAGTCTGCGACTTGCGACGGTACTCAAGTTCGCGGCGGCAATATTGATCGTTGTCGCCGTGGGGCTGGTTACTTACCTGATTCAGATCGGGGTTCTGCCGCTGGAGCACCAGTTGGAATAGTGCCGCTGGTTGCTGCATCGAAACGCCTTGAACTCAAGCAACCCCCACGGCGTATAAATGCCGTAGCCGGGTTCTAGCTGGACTTGGCGAAGAAACTCGGCGTTTCGGTAAAAGCGTATTCGCAGAACATGGAACCTCTCCCCGAGCCGCCGGAGGATGTGGGGCGTCCATGAGGGACACATCCTCGTTGAAGACAAATCGAAATGCTCCGCTCATGGTCGTGGCCCTTGATCGCGTAGGTGTTGACTGCCGCGTTTGTTACCTATGCCGCGGCAAGCCAACCTGTCCGGCGATTAGCCTTTATCCACACCGGCTTGCTCGAAGAATGGGCGAGCCGAGGCGAGGGTGTTGCGGATTTGCCGGCGCGACGTTTCCAGATCCTCCGCCGCAGCGGAGATGCTGCCGCCCATTACGCGGCAGCAGACGTCCTGCAATTCGCCTGGCAGCTTGGCTAGGGCCGACGCCACCGCCTCAGCGGTCTCGCGACGCTCCGACTCATCCGTACGCTCAGTGCCGATGCGACGTGCCAGGTCGTCCTGCGACACCTTGGCCGACAAGGGTTCGCTGCCGTGGCCATCAGCCGGGGCGACGTCGAGGGAGGGCGACGTCGAGGGACACCGCCTGGAATCCGTTCGCCCGTTTTTGCCGCTGGCGATCGCGGAGAATCATCGCCACGCCGGTGTTCACCACCCGGTCGATGAACGTGTCCAGCCAGGCCCGCTCCGGGTCGAATTTGCCGGCTTGGTTGACGACGGCCAGCCACAGTTCCTGCTGCAAATCCTCTTCGTCGGATTTGCTGAAGCTGTGCAGGCGGCAGAGCTGGCGGGCCTTGAACCGGATCACTTTGCGGGCGAAGTCCGTGAGTACAAAGTCGTTCCGTTGGAAACTGGACATAGAAGCCTCCAGACCGGAGGCTGCGAAACACGCAGTGCCCAAGAGCGGGCAAGAGCGCCGTGCCGCGGTAGCGTTACCGCGGTATCAACACGAGCGCGACTGTGACTGCCGGGTTATGTCTTCTCGGTCAAGAGGCGGCAGCCGTGTCGCACTCGGCGACAATCCCGCACGGATCAAACGCCGCAAAACAGCGGCGCAAGTCATTCGCCATCAACGGGTTTGGACTGAAGTAGATTTTTTTCCCTTCTTGTCGCGGCGTTGCGACGCGACACCACGCACGACCGAGTTGCTGTCCTCGCTGTTGAGAATTGCCAGCACCCCGCCGGCGCGCTGCACGGCACGATACACCGCATCCTTCGAGACGGACTGCTCGGTCTGCTGGGTGAGGAATTCCGTCGCTGATGAACACCAGTTGTATGCCCACTTGCGTTACCCGGACCTGCGAGCGATCCAGGCCGTAGGCGCCGAGCATGCGTTGGATCGCGTCCATCACCTCGGAGCGGTTCGCATGCTCGGAGAACTTGGGTTCGAGATGCTCAATCGCAGGCACGTTGACCTTCGGCAGCAAACGAACACGCCGCAGTCGCACGTGGGCGATGCGATCCGCGGGGGGCGGCAATTCGACGCGCCATCACTTGTCCCCTTTCTCCTTCAGTTTGCGAATCTGTTCTTGTACCTTCTCCAATTGCGCCGGCGTCAGCCCGCTTGCCTCGCGGAGCAGTTTCGGCATTTCCGACGCCCGGCTTTGAATGATCTCCGGCAGGTCTTCCGGCAGTCGTCCCGCCATCGCGATCAATTCGTCGACGTCCTCATCCAGCAGTTCGGCCATCCTCCGCACACGTTCGACGGTCGGCGGATCGGCCACGTCCTGCTCGACCTGCGACATGTAGGTCGGGCTGACACCAACCTGGCGCGCGAACTCCCGCAGCGTGAACTGCTTCTCCATGCGCCGTCGGCGAATGTACTGGCCGAAAGTCTCTTTAGTTTTACCCATTGTCTCGTCTTTCTCAATCCAGTCGAGTGACGGCGGTCAGGCCGCCACGGTCGCTGGCCAATCTGCGTACAAGGCTTCCGCTTGGACCATGATGTAGGTCACAAGCTGTTCAAAGTCATCGGGTTTGACGCCGCGTGTCCAGAGCACTCGTTTGACAGCCGCACGCACTGCAGCCTTGACGTCCTCACGGTGCGGTTCAGTCCAGTCAACCTTCAAATTGCGTTTGATCGTTTGCACGACGTCGTGTACGAGGTCCCGGAGAAACTCGACGCCGTACACCTGGTCGTAATTCGCAGCAACGGCGTCGTAAAACGCCAGTTCCTCGTCCGTAAGTCCCAATGCGGCTGCCCGCTGGTTCGACGCATCCATCTCTTGTTTGATCTGCAACATGGCGCGGATCACCGCCGCCGCATCGATCAATCGGTTGTGATATTTCTGCAGGGTGCTCTCTAGCAGTTCGCGGAAGCTGCGGGCCTTGGCCACGTTCTTTCGCTCGTTTCGTTGAATCTCATCGGCCAACAGTTTTTCCAGCAGCTTCAGCCGGAGATTCGGTAGCGGTTTGTCCTTAAACGTCTGCAGGAACTGATCGTCGAGAATCGAGATATCCGGCTGCTGAATGCCAGCGGTCTGGAAGATGTCAACGACTCCTTCCGATTCCACTGTGTCGTCAACGAGATCGCGCACGGCACGCTCTAACTCGTGCGATGGTCGCCGGCCAGGAATCGTCTTCAGAATCTGCTTTCGGACTCGCTGGTAGAAGATCAATTCATCAGCATATGGCCGGCAATCGTCGAGGTGCTTCACCAGCAGGTAAGCCTGGCTGAGCTTCAATTCCGCTTGGAGGAATTGGTCACGTAGCTCGTCGTCCTCTGTCAGATGCCCGAATGCTAATGCATAGCGATCTTCGAGGTCGATCCGTGACAGCCGCCGCCAATCTCCGTAGTTGATGTCCGGCGGCAGCAGTCGCCGCAACGCCTCCAAACACTCGAAGAAGACCGGCTTCGCTTCCTCGGAGATGTCCGGCGCTGGCTCCCCGCGGCCACCGCCCTTGGTGTAGCTGTTGGTCGCTTCACGCAACTCGTCGCCGATGCCGATGTAGTCCACGACCAGGCCGTGCGGCTTGTCGCGGAACACGCGATTCACGCGCGAGATCGCCTGGATCACCGTGTGACCACGCATTGGCTTGTCGATGTACAAGGTATGCAGGCACGGAATGTCGGTGCCGGTAAGACACATGTCGCACACGATTACAATCTTCAGCGGATCGTCGGGGTCGATCATGCGCTGTTTGATGGCATCGCGTTGCGGTTTGGTAGTGATATGGCCGGCCTTGCTCCACGCTTCAGGATCCTTCGACAAATCACCCGTCATCACGATCTTGACTTCGGGGCACCCTGGCAACGCCGTCAGCGCATCGTACAACCGCACACAGTTGTCGCGAATCATGCAGACGACGATGGCCTTCCCGTGGAGCGTGGCCGTTCGGTCCTGGAAGTGCAGAAGTAAGTCCGCGGCGACGCGCTCCATCCGTTCCTTGGACCCTGCCGCCTTCGCTAATGCGGCCCATTGCGTCTTTCGGCGTTCCAGGTCGCCGACAACTTCAACCGGTTGCTCGTCCACGATGTCGGCCAGGGCAGCGTCGATGTCCTTCTTGTTCAAATGCAATCGCACTTGGCGTGGCTCGTAGAAGATCGGAACCGTAGCCTTGTCTTCCTGCGACTGCTTGATGTCGTACCAGTGGATCAAGTCGCCGAACACTTCCACGGTATCGGCACCGCTGAACGAGACCGGTGTTCCTGTGAAACCGATGCGGCGAGCGTTGGGCAGGGCCTCGGCCAGGTAACGGGCGTAACCCTTCATGAATCCGTATTGGCTGCGGTGCGCCTCGTCCGCAATGACGATGATGTTGGGCCGCTCCGACAAAACCGGGTGCTCGATCTCCCCTTCGTCGGTCTTGAGCCGGAACTTTTCGATGGTTGTGAATATGACCTCGCCACCCTCTGTTCGCAGCAGCTCGCGTAACTCATCGACCGACTCGGCGTGCTTGACGTCACCCACCAACGACCGCGCCGCTACGAACTGATCGTGCAACTGGTCATCCAGATCCGTTCGATCTACCTGCACGACAAACGTAGGGTTCAAACCGGTTTGACGCCTCAGAATGCCGACCAGGAACGCCATCGACAGGCTCTTGCCAGAGCCGGTCGTGTGCCAGATCACGCCCACCCGCTTCTCGCCTTCCGTGGCCAACGCCTCGAGTGCCTTCTGCGCCGCGATCCGCACCGCGAAGAACTGATGGTACTTGGCGTTCTTCTTGGTGATCTTCTCGTTGACCACCTCGAACACGACGAAATCCCGGATGTACTCCAGCAGCCGGTCCTTTGGGAACAATCCTTCGATCAGCGTCTTCATGCTGCCGGTCGTGTTCGCTTCGTTGATGAAACCGTCGATCGACTTCCACGGCGCGAACCACTCCCTGTCCGAGGTCCACGCACCGTGCAGCGTCGTAACGCCGTCCGAGACGACCGTCATTAAGTTGAACTCGAAGATCTGAGGAATGTGGTGCCGATAGTGCGAGATCTGGTTCAGCGCATCTTCGACCGTCGGATGCTCGTCGTAGGGGTTCTTAAGTTCAACAAGGACGAGCGGCAAGCCGTTGACGTAGATGACGATGTCCGGCCGCCGATCATTGTCGCCATGCACGGAGAGCTGGTTGACGATCGTGAATTCATTATTCTCCGGATTGTCCCAATCGATTGCGTACACATGCCGATGCTCGACGCCCCCATCCCCGCGTTCGACGCGAACCTCGATGCCACGTCGCAGGTCGCGGTGAAACGCCATGTTCCGCCGCAGCGTATCGACACCATCCGGCCGAGCGAACCGATTGACCGCTTCTTCAATGCCGCCTTCTGGCAGTTCCAGATACCGATTCGCAAGCGACTTCCGCAGCACGTCGCGCAGCGCCACCTCGCTGGGGTCACGTTCCAATTCCGACCCGTGGCAATAGCCGTAATCGAGCTGCTGCAACCGCTCGATCGTGGTCAGTTCGAATTGGGTTTCGGTTCCGTGGTGCGGCATTACTCGCCCTCGAGCGCAATGACCGTGTCGCGAAAGATGCCAAAGCTGTGGGAACGGTTTCTCGATGGGTCCATGTGTTGAGATATCTCTCGGGCTGCTTCCAACTTTCGGTAACCGCCTTTGAAATAGCCAGCGCGTTGCAAGACACGTTCGAGGGATTCCCATGTTCCGCCGCGAATGGCATCGGGATCACGAAATGCGGCCTGCCTTTCGAGAGTGTCGGGCACCCGAGGGAATGCCGCACGCACCGCGTCCATATCGCCAAAAAACCAGGCTTCAAGTTCTTCGATCGCCAAGCGGTTGACGATTTGCCAGCGGTCGCTGTTCGTAGCGGTCTTCGTCGACACTCCGGCTTCGCGAGCAATTGTCTCCAGATTCTGCTTGAGTTCTTCGCAGTCGTCATCATCTCGGTCGACCACCACCGCAACGCGCCAGTTCTCCGGTAACCACTTCTGGTATCCGCGGAGTCGATTTGCGAGGTTATCCAACAAGTCTTGCTTGCCGTTGGACGGGTAGATTCGAAACGAGACTTCATCCCCCAGCATCTTCGGCAGGAGAATTCGCAGAGCCTCTTCCATCGATCGTTCTTCGACGAGAACTTCCAGATGTTCGACCGTCATTTTCGTTTACCCTGATTCACCGGTGCGCCACTGTTGACAATCGGATCACCCATCCCAAAACGACCTTCCATCCATAGGTGTCCCATCGTGGCACCGGCATTTATGAAATCCCGCACGCCTTGAATGTCGCTCGCCCTCACAACTTGCGTGTGTCCGTAATCGTCCCGATAAAGTATTCGAACCTCATCAGGTCGAGTACCGTTCAGGAAAAACGGCGAGTGCGTCGTGACAAGTAATTGTGTCCGTTCGCTTGCCGCCCGGCATTCTTCCGCAAGGTCAGGAAGCAGACGTGGATGCAAGAAATTCTCCGGCTCCTCGATGCCGATGAACTGTGGCGGATCGGGGTTGTACAAAACGACCAGATACGACAGCATCTTCAGCGTGCCATCGGATGCGAAGCGCGCCAAGATCGGGCTTTCAAAAGGTGCGTCCTTGATTTGCAACAAGAGTCGGCCATCAGGCATCGGCTCGGCCAGTACGGAGTCCAATCGCGGGACGCGCCGCCGCAACGTGTTAAAGATGTGTTCCAACCGCTGTGGATGCCGTTCCTTCAAGTATTGAATGACGTTCGGCAGGTTGTCTCCGGTGCGCGAAAGGCGTTCCTGCGGGCCCGCCTCGGGTTGGCCGCGGGCGTCATCAATGGAAAGGTACGAGACATACCAACCGGTGATGAACTCGCGCAGGGCCGCCACGCGAGGATGCTCGGCAAATTGCCCCAGCGTGTTCACCACAATCAGATCAGGAGACGTCAGCGCCGATTCAACTCGCTGGTCTTGTTCGTCTGGTTCTTCGCCACTGATCGCTTCGCCTTTGCCTCTACTGTAGTTTAAGAATCGAAAGGGCCGGCCAAACTGACGTCCCCGTCGCCATGCCAGCCATTCTTCCGAAACAACAGGCCCTCGGTCCTCTTCTTCAATCGCCAAGTGATACGTGATCAACGGTGATCCGGGCGTTTCGCGATATTTGAGTTCAATCACGACCGGTCCCTGAGCGCCGCGAGTTCTCAATTCCTTGGCTCTTCCTCTCCGATCCCAGGCGCGGCGCAACCCCGATTCAAAACATTCGGCGAGAAAACCGAAGACGTCAAAGATCGTCGACTTGCCGCTGCCGTTCGGTCCCAACAGCACCGTCAGCGGCGTAATGTTCTTGATCTCGATGTCGTGAAGCGCGCGGTAATTCTGCACTTTCAGGTATTCAATTCTGGGTGGAGACACCTTCGGATCATCTTGTGTGTTCATTGGATACTTCCTTCGGTCACGCAACTCCGCGCTCTTCGCGTCCTCTGCGTTTCGACAATAAGAGATTGAAACGCAGAGACGCAGAGGACGCGGAGAGTGGGACTTCCTGCGAAGGTGGGAGGCGAACGAGCATCATACCACCTCCTCGACGAGCTTTTCCGCCTGCCGAAGACGGATCGCGCCGGAAAGGAGTTGAGGCAGCAGGGCGTCGCGTAGAGTTGCCAACTTCATCGATTCGGCATCATTCGCTTGCTGTTGTTGCCACACTGCACTCAAGCCGTTAGTAAACTTGCCTTGAACCTCGAGTGGAGGCCATAGTACATCCAGTTGGTAAAAGTGCTCGCGCGTCGTCGATGGAATCGCAGAGCCGCTGTCCATCGCGTCGAGGTCAAGTCTTAGCATCTCGTAGTACGAGTTCCTTGATCAGGTCGGTGACCCCGTTTTTTGCCGGAGCCTTCGCCTTCTTGGCTGCCTTCTTTTTCGCCATCGATCACTCGCGTTGTTTGCTGTCCAGTAAACGACGCGTGATAGCGTAACCCGCAGGTCAGGTGTTTGGCAATCCTCTGGACAATGAAAATGAAGGAAGGCTTGTAACGCTTGTCCCGGACGGACAGCGGCCCCAAGCATCACCAGCGCGTCAGGCCTCGGGGTTAGCCTGGTACTGCCAGCCTCGCGAAACCGCTGCGTTCTTGAGTCGCTTGGCGATACCATCAATGCTCTTGCCTCCACGTGAATCGAAATCGATCGAAACATGTTCGGGAAACGGTTCTCGGTCCAGACGTACAGTTAACGATTCAGACTGGCACTCCTGAACCGAAACAGCAACGGCACCGATTGACGCATAACCCAACTCCTTGGTGTAGTGCATCCAGGCCTTCTCGGCGGAGATCTGATCACCATCGTACGCCGAAAGTTTGTTGTTATCCTTGGGCGTCGGTTTGAACACCTGGGAAGTGTGATTCTGCCCGCTTGAATCCATG
>Ga0326597_10012234_pt1 | contig 11314 bp, 11 predicted proteins | sample RVTome_12_FD_203789 | JGI IMG/M metagenome (GOLD analysis project Ga0326597, IMG submission 203789) | Soil microbial communities from uranium-contaminated site in the Upper Colorado River Basin, Wyoming, United States - RVT100D185 | ecosystem: Environmental > Terrestrial > Soil > Contaminated >... | reverse complement strand
ACCGAGCGCACGCCGGAGATTGGGCTTCGGAAAGCGCTCGGGGCCCGCCGCCGCGACGTCGTCTGGCAGATCCTGATCGAGACCGTCACTCTTTCGACCGTCGGCGGCGTCGTGGGAACCGCGCTGGGCTTCGCCGTCGCGCTCCTGGTCGAACAGCTCACTCCGGTGCCGGCGGCGGTGGAGCTGTGGTCGGTAGTCCTCGGCATCTTGATGACCATCCTCGTGGGCCTGATCTTCGGCCTCTACCCCGCGATGCGGGCCGCGGGCCTGGACCCCATCGAGGCGCTTCACCGCGAGTAGTCGAGCAATGATTCGGCTCGAGCTCCTTCGCGAAGTCGTCACGATGGCGTTCGAGACCCTGCGCGCCAACAAGCTCCGCTCCACCCTCACCATCGTGGGGGTGGTCATCGGAGTCACGGCGGTGGTGGGTATGACCTCCCTCGTCCGGGGGTTCGATCGCTCCCTTCAGGCGATGCTCGACACCCTCGGGCCCAAGACGCTCTTCGTCGCGAAGTTCAGCGGGATGAGCTTCATGAGCGGAAAGGACTTCGTCGACCTCCTCAAACGGCCGAACCTATCGAGGGAAGACGCGCGGGCGATCCAGAAGCTCGATGACCTGATCGCCTATGTCGACCTCATGTACGGCGGCGGGTTCAGACCCCAGACCGAGCGCCTGATCTACGGACGAACCCGGAGCAAGCAGATGGCGGTCATCGGGGCCTCCGAGTCCTTCGCCGTCGTGAACCACGTCGAGATGGCGATGGGCAGGGTCTTCACCGAGACCGAGGCCAAGCACGGCCGGCCGGTCGTAGTCCTGGGCCATGCTCCGTACCGGGCTCTCTTCCAGAACGTGGATCCCCTGGGCAAGGAAGTGCGCATCGGGACCGGTCGCTATACGGTGGTCGGAGTGCTGGGAGAGAGGCCGAGCCCCGGAGGATTCGATCTCGGGCAGGACGAGTTCGCCGTCATCCCCTACATGAGCTACGCACGTCAATACGGAATGCGACCCAGGCAGGTCCACGGGCAGGAGCACCTCGACGTCACGATCGTCGTCGTCCCCCGGGAGCACGTGAGCCGGGACGAAGCGGTGCGTGAAGTGGAGAAGGTCATGCGCATCCGGCATGGTCTCCGGCTCGACGAGGAGAACGACTTCGACATCATCACCCAGGAGTCCGCGGGCAAGGTGATGCAGCAGGTGACCAGCGCTACCCTTCTCGCCCTCGTGGCACTGAGCTCGATAGCACTCCTCGTCGGCGGAATCGGAGTGATGGCGATTATGACCATCTCCGTCACCGAGCGCACGCGGGAGATCGGATTGAGGAAGGCGTTAGGCGCCCGCCGGCGCGAGATCCTGCTGCAGTTCCTTCTCGAGGCCGCGGCCCTCACAACGCTCGGAGGAATCGTCGGCGTCGCCCTCGGAAGCGGCACCGGGCTCCTGGTGCACTGGATCTCGGGGTTTCCGATCTCGCTCCCCTGGTGGTCCTTCGCCCTAGGGATCGGTTTCTCCTCGGGAGTGGGCCTGGTCTTCGGAATGCTGCCGGCGATGAAGGCCTCCCGCCTCGACCCGATCGAGGCCCTCCGTCACGAATAGCGGGTTAGTGCATCCGTTCGCCCGCCAGGAGCTCCGGGGGCTTCGTCTCGCGGACCCTCTTTTCCAGCAGATCCCGCACCAGTTCGGCGCACTCGATGAGGCCGCGGTCCGTAAGGCGATCCCAGTCGATGTGAACGTACTCGCGCCCCGTGGCGCTCTCGATGCAGCCTCGCAAAACCCGGATAAACTGTTCCCTGTCCATGAGTTCCCCTCTATGAATGAAAATACGACTACCAGGGGTTGGGTGGGGTACGTAAGAGGTATCCGATTCCCTTCTGCGTGTCAAGCCGGCCGCCCGCCTACGCCCTTCGGGCTCCGGCCTTCGCCCTTCGGGGTTCGGCGGAACCCGCCGAAGCGCTTTGCGAAGCCGGGTCGCGCGAAGGCGGATTTGACTCCTGGTGCACTACCCCTTAACCTAATCTCGTCCCCAAAAACTTGGTGCCATGGACGCGAACGAGAGCGAGATTCTCTTCGAGCAGGCAGTGAGCGACTATCGCCGCGGCTCGTTCGGCGCGGCCGAACGAACGCTGTCTCGGCTGGTCGAGAGTGGTAGCCGCGACCCCGCGCATCTCTCGTACTGCGGTCTGCTCCTCGCCCTCACCGGGAAGCGTGACCGCGGCGTCGCCCTCTGCCAGGAAGCCGTCGTTCGAAACGGCCGGCGGGCGAGCCTCCTGTATCTCAACCTCGCTCGGGCGCTCGATGTCGCCGGCTGCAAGCGCGACGCCATCGAGGCCTTGAACCGCGGCCTTCTGATCCACCCCGAGAAACGTCAGCTCCGACGGGAGCTGCAGCACCTGGTGCCCCGGGGCCAGCCGCTCTTCCCTTCTCTCGGTCGCCGCCACGTTCTGAACCGGTACGTCGGCCTCGCCCGCTCCGTCAGCGGACGGATGTGGGTCGCGGTCGCCGGACGGAGGCGGGGAGTCTAGTGCCGTTCCAACTTGACTCGCCGAGAAAGGTTGTGGCCCTGGCCAGGCTATCGCTGCCCAGCAGCGACGCTGGCGCTCGACGAGGTTAGTTGGAACGGCACTAGTCCCAGTCGAATCTCTGTAATAATCCCACCCGCTCCCTCGTAAGGATCTGTGAGGAATGGCGGGTCGCGGAGATCTCGAAAGCCTTGTCGAGCTGGCCCGTGCCGGCAGCTCCGCGGCCTGGGGAAGGGTGTATGAGGCTCTCGCGCCGTCGGTCTTTCGGATCTGCCGCAGGGTGCTCGCGTCCCGCGAGGACGCCGAGGACGCGACCTCGGAGATCTTCCTCAGAGCGAGAGTCCGTCTCGCGAGCTACGACGCTTCCCGGCCCTTCACTCCATGGCTCTACCGCGTGGCCGCGAACCATTGCTGGGATGAAATCCGGAAGCGGCGGACCCGAGCGGAGCTCGATGACGGCGAGCTCGAGCTTTCGGCCCTCGAAGACGAAGCACCCACTCCTCAAGAGGCGGTGCTCGCCATCGAAAGCCGGGATTCCCTCCGGCGCGTTCTTTCCGAGCTCGACGACCGTTCGCGTCTCGCGATCGTGCTCCGCTACTACGCCGACATGAGCTACGAAGACATTGGACAAGCCCTCGGCATCTCCCCGAACTTCGTGGGGGTGCTGTTGCTGCGCGCCCGGCGCGCCATGAGGACGAGGCTTCGTGAAACATATTGACGAGCTCACCCTCCTGCGCATGGTCGACGGCGAGCTGTCGTCGGAGCGCCACTCCTCGACCCGAACGCACATCGTGCAGTGCGCCCACTGCCAGGCGGGCTACGAGTCCCTCAAGACCGAGACCGAGCTCCTGCGCGCGACTCTCCGGGAGGACGAGGAGCCGCTCCCGGAAACGTTTCGCGCCCAGGGAGGGCTCTTCTGGTTTCTCGCGGCGACCCTCGTTCTTGGCGGTCTCGGGATCTCCCAATTCTGGAGCTGGGTCGTCGACCCGATGCTTCGCGGGATGGACCGCGTGGGCATCGACGGACCGAGTCTCTTCACCACGGTGGTCATCCGCGGTCTTCTATTTCGAGGTTGGACGAACATGGTATCGACTCTGACGCAGCTGGCGCTCTGGCTTTCGCTTGTGGTCGCTCTCGGAACGCTCGCGCTCTTCGCCTGGCGCCGCATCCGCACGTCTGCGCCCGCGATGTCGCTTCTCGCAGTTCTGGCCGCGCTTCCCAGTGGCGCCGAAGCCGCGGTCATCGAGCTCGACCGCGACACCTACGTCCTTCCGGCGGGGCAAACGATCGAGAACGACCTCATCGTCGCCGGCGAGATCGTACGTATCGAAGGGACGGTCGCCGGGGATCTCATCGTCGCCGCCCGCCTGGTCGAAGTCTCGGGCTCCGTCGAAGGAGATATCCTGGGCTTCGCCGAGGAGATCGACGTGACCGGCACCGTCAAAGGAAACGTCAGGACCGCGAGCCGGTCGCTCGATATCGAGGGGCTGGTGGAACGAAACGTCACCGCCGCGGGCGAGATCCTCCGCGTCGGATCCGGGGCCCAGGTCCGCGGAAGCTTCACCGCAGCCGGCAGGGAGGCCATTCTCGAGGCCCCGGTCGAGCGCGACCTTATCGTCGCGGCTCAGACCCACCGGATCGACTCCAGGATCGGAGGCTCGGCCCTTCTCGTCGGCGACGAGCTTTCGATCGGCGACGGCGCTGACATCGCGGGAACGATCCAGTTCTACGGAGGGCGCGAGCCGGAAGTATCGCCCACCGCGAAGCTCGCCTCACCTGTCTCGTTCGAGCAAATCGAAGAGGACGACCAGGGCTCGCGCCTCTCCTGGCTCGGTCACTTCCTCTTCTTCTGGGCCGCGGCCTTCGTGCTCGGGGCCGCTTTCGTCCTCCTCAGTCCGGGAGCTGCCGAGGCCATCACCGCCGTTCACATGCCCCAGCACGGGAAAAGCCTGCTGGTGGGGCTCTTGGCGATAGGCGGGGTCGCCGCGCTAGCCTTCGGTCTGATGATCACCCTCGTCGGACTTCCCCTGGGCATGGTGACGCTCTTTTTCTGGCTCCTCGGGCTTTACGTCGCTCAGGTCTACGCCGGGCTCTACATCGGGCGCGAGATCCTGGGAAGACCCATGGACCGAAGCCAGCTCTTGGTCCGTCTGGCCGTGGGACTTCTCGCCATCCATATCGGCAAGAGCATTCCCTACGTGGGACACCTGGTTACGATCGCGGTAGCTCTCTGGGGCTTCGGGGCCCTCACTCTCTTCTTCCTCGACGGGCTCACGAGGAAGATGCCCGCCGCCCCCCCTCCGGTCCCGGCCCAGGAGCCTGCGTGATCCAGAGCATCCGCGAGTTCTTCGCCGTCCGCATCGTGAACGAGGAGCGCCCGGAGGCGTCGCTCCAGCTCGCCACCGCCGCTCTGCTCATCGAAGTCTCTCGCGCCGACTTCGACGTCTCGGAGGAGGAGCGCGCCGCGATCGAAGAGCAGGTACGGAAGAGCTTCGGGCTCGCCGAGGAGGAGACCCGCGAGATCGTCGCTCTCGCCGAGGAAGAGGTGGCGCGAGCCGTCTCGCTCTACGAGTTCACCCGGCTCGTCGACAAGAGCTTCACCCCGGAACAGAAACGCCACATCGTCGGGCTTCTATGGGAGGTCGCTTTCAGCGACGAGCGCATCGAGGGGCGCGAAGAGCATCTGATCCGCAAGGTGGCGACGCTCCTCCACGTGCCTCACGAGGCATTCATCGCCGAGAAGATCGCGGCCCGGGACCGCCGGAAATGACTTAAGCGTGCTAGTGCCGCGGGGCCCCACCCCCACGGCTCGGCCTGTCCGGCGCTTCGATTAGTGGGCGCTCGCTCCTCGCTCGCGCCCTGTCCTCCGCTCGCAGGCTCGCTGCGGACGGCGGGCGCCGATCTCGCGGCGGATCCTAAGGGATGCCGCTCGGCAGGGTGCAGCCTCAGTCTTCAAGCACCCTGTTGGCGATGAAGTCCCCCACCTCGCGCGTCGAGCGCGCGCAGCCCGGCTCCGCCAGGTCCGCGGTCACGAAGCCCTCGGCGAAGGCGGCTTCGATACCGGTCTCGATCGCCCGCGCCTCGTCTTCCAGGTCGAAGGAGTAGCGGAGCAGCATCGCCGCCGAGGCGATGGCCCCGACCGGATTCGCGACGCCGCGGCCGGCGATGTCCGGCGCCGACCCGTGCACGGGCTCGTAGAGCCCGATGCCGCTTCCGAGGCTCGCCGAGGGAAGAAGCCCCATCGAGCCCGCGAGCATCGACGCTTCGTCGCTCAGGATGTCGCCGAAGAGGTTCTCGGTGAGAAGGACGTCGAAATGGGACGGGCGCGCGATGAGCTCCATCGCCGCGCGGTCGACGAGCATGTGATCGAGCTCGACTCCGGGATATCCGCGGGCGACGTCCGTCACCACCTCGCGCCAGAGCTTGGAGCACTCGAGCACGTTGGCCTTGTCGACCGAAGTGACGCGCCGGCAACGGCCGGAGGCGGCATCGAAAGCGACCTTCGCCACCCGTTCGACCTCGGAGACGCTGTAGGCCATGGTGTTCACCGCCCGGCGTGAGCCGCCCGTTCCCTCGATCCCCCGCGGCTCGCCGAAGTAGAGCCCTCCGGTGAGCTCGCGAACGATCAGCAGATCGACCCCCTCCAGAGTCTCGCGGCGGAACGGAGACCGAGGAGAGACGAATTTGGATACGACGGGCCTCAGATTGGCGAAGCTCTCGATGAGCTTCCGGAGCGAAAGGAGCGCCGCCTCGGGACGCTCGCTCGGCGGAAGGTGATCGTGCCGCGGGTCGCCGACGGCGCCGAGCAGGATGGCCGTAGCGCCGGAGCACGCTTCGCGGGTCTCCTTGGGGAACCCCGAACCCGCGGCCTCGAGTGCCGCGGAGCCGAACGGAAACTCCTTCGCGTCGAGCTGGTGGGAGAACCTGGATGCGACGGCCTCGAGAGCCTTCAGCGCCTCGGTAGTGACCTCCGGCCCGATGCCGTCACCGGGTAGGAGCGTGATCGGAAGTTTCATGGGGGATCATCGTATCAGCATCCTCCCCAAAAAAACGCGGGGGGCGCTTTCGCGCCCCCCGGTGCTCCGATGAGGACTCTTACCAAAGGCTTTTTATGTGGAGTTGTTTAGGACAGGGTTCATGTAAGAGCGGGTATATAAGCGGGTTCGGTCGATGGATGGAAAAGATCCGGCCGTTCCCACGAGCCGGACCCATGGTGGACCTCTGACAAAAATTTCTCATCGGAAACACAGAAAAAACGCATCGTAAAACGAAATAATTGTGTTGGGTAAAACCAATACTATCCACCAGGGCCCCCGGTGTCAAGCCCTGTGTTACGATGACTGCAAACGGCCGTCTTCATAGGGAGAAACGGAAATGGGTCTCTTCGCGCGCATCAAGGCGCTATGGTACGCGCTCCTGAACCAGTCGGTGGCGGAGATGGAAGACAAGCACGTCATCGCCCTCGCTGAAGCGAAGCTCCAGCAAGCGACGGAAAAACTGAAGGATGCGCGGCAGGGCCTGGTGAGCTACCAGGCGATGGTCCTCAAGGTGCAGCATCAGGTGGAAACGGAGAAGACGCGCATCGTCAGTCTCACGGGACAGATCAAGAGCCACCTGAGCGCGGGGCAGGAAGAGATGGCCGCCGAGCTCGCGCTCCAGCTCGCGCAGATCAAGTCGGATCTGGCGGCCAACGAGGAGCAGCTCGAGCAGCACCGCCAAAGCTACGAGAACAACCTTCTGAAGATGAAGGCCGCGCTCAAGGATATCGAGGGAGCCAAGAAGGATCTCGAGAAGAAGAAGGCGGCGCTCCAGATGGAGAAAGCCCTCGCCGAAGTCTCCGAGACCGCGGGAGCACTCAATACCAGGTTCGACGTCTCGACCGACATCGGCAGCATCCTCACACGGGTGGACGACCAGATTCACAAGGCGCGGGCGCGCACCAAAGTCGCCTCCGACCTGAGCGATCAGGGCGTCGAGGAGCTGAAGGCGAAAGCGGAAGCGGAAAAGGCCCAGGCACGGGAGGTCCTCCAGCAGTTCAAGATCGAGCAGGGTCTTCTGGAGGCGAGCACCGCTCCCTCGACGAAGACCGTAGGTCGAGAGAAGCAGGCGCTTCCCCAGTCGGAAGAGGGCTGAGACGGATGGCCGCAGCCGGCATCCTCGAGGAAGGCGCTCCCGCCTGGGCGAAGGAGCTCGCCTCGAGCTACGTCCGCGGCGCTTCGAGCGTCTATCTTCTCCACGGCAACATCCACGATCTCGTGCCCGCGAACCGAGCGGAGTTCGTCTCGCTGGACCATTACCTCGCGACCCAGGTCTTCGGGACCCGCGACGTCGTCCTCGCCTACGACCGGGGAAGCGGGATCCGGTTTCTCGCCCCCGGGGCTCCCAAACGCCGGATGGCGATGCAGGAGGACTTCGAGAAGACTCTTTCCACCGCCGATCGAGCGGGCCGCCCCAAAGACCCCAAGCTCGTCTTCGAGCTCCTCGATCGCTACATCCTCGGGAAGCTCGCGGAGGATCCGAACGGGAATCGCCGCAAGAGCCTCGCGATCCTGATCCGCTATCTCGAGACGATCACCCCCGCGGTCGAGGGATCGGGGCTCACCTCCGAGCTCGGGGCCCACCTCATCCAGATGCTCAACTGGGCGAACGATCCTTCGATTCGATCCGCGGACGTGACGCTTTGCCTCTTGACCGAGAACCTCTCCGACCTGCACCCGCGGCTCGCCGAGAACCCTTTCATCTCGAAGATCGAGATCCCTCTGCCCGAACAGCCACTCAGGGAGCGCTACGCGCGGGATGCGCTGAAGAAAGCTGGCGCCGCGGCTCCGGCGATCGGCCGCGAATCCAACGGGCTCACGCTCGTGGGTCTCGCGCAGGCCGTGGGAAGTCTCCCGCGGAATGGAGAGATCGATCTCGAGAGCTTGCGGCGGGCCAAGAAGGAGCTCATCGAAAAGCAGTGCCTGGGTCTGGTGGAGTTCGTGGCGCCCCGGCACGCGCTCGATATGGTCGTGGCCGAGCGCGCGGTAAAGGAGCGCCTCGAGCAGGACGTCCAGCTCTTCCGGAGCGGTCGCAACGACGCGCTTCCGATGGGCTATCTCTTCTGCGGCGTCATCGGAACGGGAAAGACGTTCACCGCCACCTGCTTCGCCGGGAGTCTCGGGATTCCCGCCATCGTGTTCCGGAACCTTCGAAGCAAATGGGTGGGAAGCTCGGAGGGCAATCTCCAGAAGGTGCTTTCGGTGGTGAAGGCCCTGAGCCCGGTCGCGGTGGTCATCGACGAAGCCGATGCCGCTCTCGGAACCCGAGCCGCCTCGGGCGACAGCGGGACCGGAAGCCGCATGTTCGCCATGCTCTCGACTCTCATGAGCGACACCGAGTATCGTGGACGCATCGTCTGGATGCTCCTCACCTCTCGACCCGACCTCCTCCCGGTGGATCTCAAACGTCAGGGTCGCTGCGAAGTTCACATCCCGCTCTTCCCCCCTTCGACCGAGGAGAGTCGGCGCGAGATGTTTCTCGCTCTCGCGAAGAAGGCAGGCGTTTCCATCGCTCCGAGCGACGTGCCCCCCCTTCCGCCGGGGCTTTCCGGTGCGGATATCGAAAGCCTGGTGGTCTCGTCCATCCGGCGCGCGGCGCTCCAGAAGTCCCAATCCCCGGGGCCGCAAATCTTCCGCGAGGCGCTCGCCCACTTCCGAGCTCCGGAATACGGGCTCGAAAAGGAGCTCCAGGAGCTCGTCGCCATTCGCGAGGCCACCGACCCCACGTTCCTCCCCGAGCCGCTCCGCCACCGATTCGCGAGCCCCGAGAAGGCAGGTGCGCTCGAGCACCGCATCCAAGAGATCCTCGGGCTCCTTTCGACTTCCTCGCGTTGAGAGACGGCACCGTTCGAAGCGCGATCAAGGCCCTCGCCCTCGGCCTGTACAACACCAGGCTAGCGCTCCACGGAATCAGCAAGCGCGCGAACGGGGACATCCGCTACGACCTCGGGGGCGCCTGCATCCTCTGCGCGAAGTGCTGCGAGGCGCCGGGAATCCAGGTGGATTTTCTCACGTGGTACGTCCCCCTGTTCCGGCGGCTCTTCCTGCTGTGGCACCGCCACGTGAACGGCTTCGAGCACGTCGCGCAAAGCCGCCGGGAGCGTGCGTTCATCTTCCGCTGCACCCACTTCGATACGAAGACCCGGCGCTGCGACAGTTACCACTCCCGGCCGGGCATGTGCCGCGACTATCCCCGAGCCCTACTGGAGCAGGCCAACCCCGAGCTCTTCGAGGGCTGTGGGTTTAAACCCGTGGCTCGCAATCGCGCTCTGCTGCTTTCAGCCCTCGAGAGGCAGCCATTGAGCGAGGAGCAGCGAGCGAAGCTCAAGAAGGAGCTCTATTTGGAAGAGGGATAGGCTCGCATGTTAGATTGGGTGAAAGTGCCAAAGCTCAAGATAAGACGCTATCTCGCCGCCGGACTCCTGGTCTGGGTCCCTCTCGGCGTCACGTTCCTCACGCTCCGGTTCCTGGTCAACCTCATGGACCGGACTCTTCTTCTGATCCCGACGCCGCTCCGTCCGGAGAACCTCATCGGGTTCCGCATCCCCGGACTCGGCGTGATTCTCACCTTCGTGCTTCTGTTCGCGACCGGGGCCCTCGCCGCCAACTTCTTCGGGAAACGGCTGATCGAAGCCTGGGAGGGGTTGTTGTCGCGCATCCCTCTCGTGAGCTGGGTCTACAGCGGGGTCAAGCAAGTGGCGGAAACGCTTCTTTCACCGCAAGCGCAGGCGTTCCGCAAGGTGCTGCTGCTCGAGTACCCCCGCATCGGGATCTGGAGCCTCGGCTTCCAGACCGCGGCGACGCTCAACGAGGTCCAGGCCCGGACGGAAAAGGACGTGATCTGCGTCTTCGTCCCCACGACGCCCAACCCGACGTCGGGCTTCATCATGCTCGTTCCCAAGGAGGATGTGGTCGAGCTCGACATGACGGTCGACGAGGCGCTCCGCATGGTCATCTCTTTGGGGGTCGTCGTTCCCGAATGGCGCGGTCGGGACCTCGTGACTCGCTCCGCCTGACGAGACCGCTTTACCCGGAGGGCGTTTGGAACTACCATGCGCCGTTCGGGAGGCACGTTTGGAGGAGTTGGTTGGTCAACAAGTGGAAATCACCGGATTGTGGCGCGCGGACCGGATCGAGATTCAGAAGATCGAGCCCCGGCCTCCTCGCTAGCGTTCTCATCGGGCTCCTCTCCGTCTCATTCTCTTGCGGGGGAAAGCCGAAGTCCCCCTCCCCCACCCTCGCCCTCCTCGGCGCCCGCATCTGGACGGGAGACCCCGACGCTCCCTGGGCGGAGGCGCTGCTGGTCGAGAACGATCGCATCATCGCCGTCGGGTCGAGCTCCGATCTCCGTCCGCTCGTGGGCGAAGCCCGCATCCTCGACGGCAACGGGAAATTCGTGGTCCCGGGCTTCATCGACGGCCACGTCCATTTCCTCACGGGAGGCTTTCGTCTCGCCTCGGTGCAGCTTCGAGACGCGAAGACCCCCGAAGAGTTCGCCTCCCGCATCGGGGAGTTCGCGAAATCGGTTCCCGCCGGCACCTGGATCCAGGGAGGCGACTGGGACCATCAACTCTGGGGCGGCGAGCTTCCCCATCGAAGCTGGATCGACGCGCTGACTCCCGAGCACCCCGTCTGGGTGAACCGCCTCGACGGCCACATGGCTCTCGCGAACTCCCTGGCGCTCGAGCGAGCCTCCATCACCCAGGCCACCGCGGAGGTGGAGGGAGGCGCGATCGAAAGGGACGCGAGCGGCGAGCCGACGG
>Ga0326597_10012233_pt1 | contig 11314 bp, 9 predicted proteins | sample RVTome_12_FD_203789 | JGI IMG/M metagenome (GOLD analysis project Ga0326597, IMG submission 203789) | Soil microbial communities from uranium-contaminated site in the Upper Colorado River Basin, Wyoming, United States - RVT100D185 | ecosystem: Environmental > Terrestrial > Soil > Contaminated >... | reverse complement strand
ATCTCTGCCTGCCAGAGCCGATCATCGGCGGCGACGTAACCCATCCCATAGAAAAGGGCGTCGACCCTGCCGGCGTAGAGGTGAGGAACCCCGTAGTCGTCTCGATAGATGGTGACGCGACCCGTCCCGGGGGCGCCGGATGCTGGCACACTCACCCCAATCAGAACCGTGGCGACGGCCACGACGAGCAGACGCCTCATCTCAACTCCTTCCCTCGAGCGATCTCAAACCTACTCCTCGGGGGCACGGGTCAGAGCGCAATGCCCCTCACTCCCCTTCTCTTGGCGGTGGCGGTACCACGGGTTGCATCTCAGTGGTAGTGGGGAACGATCGATGCCAACCCGATTTCTCAATCACCTGCCTCGTGAGACGCCGCCATGCCTCGCGCTCCGTGGGAGGGTGCTCGCGGAGAAGCTCGGGGACAACCCTCGCCCAACCAACGGCTCGTAGGGCGAAGATCATGACCGTGCCGGTGATGGCGACGATCCCCGCGGCGGCGAGAAGAACCACGGTTCGCGGCAGGTCGAGGGCAAAAAAGTCCTGAATGAATGGAGTGACCATCGCCACCAGAAGCAGGCCGGCCATGGTGGCGATCAAGCCTTTCTTCCAAGGTACGAGTGGGCGGCTGACGATGCCGAGGGCAAAGAACCCGATGGCGGCGAGGATCAAAGTGGCGGTGGTGCGGGACTCGCCGATGGTGGAGCCCTCCAGATCGGCCAGCCAATACCCGGCGAAGGTGGCGAGTGTGGCGACCAGCCCGGTGGGGACTGCGAACTTGAGCACTCGGCCGACAAATCCGGCCCGGGATCGACGACGCGAGGGCGCCAGCGCCAAGAAGAACGCCGGGACACCGACTGTGAGACTCCCTACCAGGGTGAGGTGACGGGCGAGAAAGGGGAAAGGCAGCGTGGAGAGGACGATGGCGAGGGAGATGCCCAGGGCATAGACGGTGCTGGTGATGAAGAGGTTGGCCACCCTTTCGATGTTGGATGTGACCCTCCGTCCCTCACCTACGATCCCCGGAAGGCTGGCGAAACGAGCATCCAGCAGGACCAGCTGGGCAACAGCGCGTGACGCCGGGGACCCACCACCGATGGCGATCGCGATGTCGGATTCCTTGAGGGCAAGTACGTCGTTGACGCCGTCACCAGTCATCGCCACCACGTGCCCCATCGACTGCATCGCACGGATCATCGCACTCTTCTGCAGAGGTGCCACCCGACCAAACACGGTGGCCCCCTCCATGATCGCGGCAAGCTCATAGCTGCTGTCGGGAAGGTGGCGTGCATCCACAACCTCTTCGGAACCGGCGACCCCCACCTGTCGGGCGACCGCGGACACCGTTTCGGGGTGGTCTCCCGAGATCACCTTGACCCGAATCCCCTGGTCGGCGAAATAGCGGAGGGTGTCGGCGGCGTCGGTTCGAACCTGGTCGGAGAGGACGAGGATCGCCACCGGTGTGAGATGCGGCGGGAAATGACCTTCGGTCAGCGGCGTCTCGCCCGCTCCCAACAGTAGAACGCGCTTCCCTTCGGCTGACAAGCTCGCTGCCATCCCGATGGCCTCTTCATCCTGGGGGGCAACGATGTCAGGAGCTCCGATGACCCAAGTGCCCTCCCCGAAGAAGGTGACACCGCTCCATCTCCGGGCGGATGAGAATGGGACCGCACTCAGCACTCTCCAGTCGGGGCTGTCGGGGAAGGCGGTGGCGATTGCCGCCAGTGTGGCGTTGGGATGGGGCTCCGAGGCAGCGACGGCTGCCAACGCGGGTTGCGGATCCATCTCGGAGAGGAGGATCACTTCCTCTACGGTCAATCGCCCTTCGGTCAGTGTCCCGGTCTTGTCAAAGCAAATCGTGTCGACCCGAGCCAAGCCTTCGATGGCCGGCAGCTCCTGAACCAGCACGTCGCGTCGTCCCAGTCTGATGACGCCAAGGGCGAAGGCAATGGATGCCAGCAACACCAACCCTTGGGGGATCATGGCCACTCCGGCCGCCACCGCCCCGCCGAGCCCGTCGAGAAAGGTCCCGCCACCGCGGACAGAGCTCCACACCAAGAGGGCGCCGATGGGGACCACCGCCCAGCTCACGATCCCGAGGATCCAATCGATGCCGTCACGGAGCTCGGAGCGGACCAGAGTGAAGCGCTTGGCTGCACGGGCGAGCCTGGCTGCGTAAGAGTCGTCGCCGACCCGCGTGGCTCTGTACCGTCCGGAGCCTGCAGCGACGAAGCTCCCCGACAGGCACTCGTCGTCCGTCCGCTTGATGACAGGGTCCGACTCCCCGGTGAGCAATGACTCGTCGATCTCCAACCCGTTGGAGGTGACTGCCACGCCGTCGACGACGAGCTGATCGCCTGGTCGGAGATCGATCACGTCGTCGACAACGATCCTGTCCACCTCCAGCTCGGAGACCTTCCCCGACCTCACCACTCTCACCCGGGGTGCTGCAAGTAGCTCCAACCTGTCCAAGGTACGTTTCGCTCGAAGCTCCTGGACGATCCCGATGGTGGAGTTCGCCACCAACACGATCCCGAACAGAGCGTCGCGGGGCTCACGCAACACCAGGAGCACGACGAGGAGCAGCGCCCCGAGCAGCAGGTTGAACCGGGTGACGACATTGGCGCGGATGATCTCGCCCGTCGTCCTGCTTGGTGTCTCCGCAAGCTTGTTGACCAGCCCGGCCTCGACGCGTCGACGCACCTCGACCTGGGTGAGCCCCTCTTCGGGCGAGGCCAGTTCGGGGTTCATCATCCCGAGTCAGCCTACGGATGTGCTCTGCGGAAGAGCTGCGGAGGATGCGACGATGCAAGTCGGTATCGTGAGGCGAGATGTCTGACTGCTGTAATCCATCCGGGTACCGACATTTCTTCAACCAAAGAGAGGCGCGTCGCAGCCTCCGCAACTATGACAAGAAGGGCCTGGACAAGATGGCCCGAATGGTTGTCGACTACGTCGTGTCCCGCGGGGTGGAAGGGCGATCCGTGCTCGAGGTTGGTGGTGGCATCGGAGCGCTCCAGGTCGAGCTGCTCGAGGCAGGAGCTTTGGGGGCCGTCAACGTGGAGCTCTCGAGCGGTTACGAGATTGTGGCCGCTGAGCTGTTGGAGCGCCAGGGTTTGGGGGACAAGGTCCAACGGCGCCTCGGGGACTTCACCGAGCTCGCCGCCGGGCTCGAGGCCGACGACGTCGTCATGAACCGCGTGATCTGCTGTTACCCGAACATGGAGCGGCTGATGGCCGCCGCCCTGTCCAGCAGCAAGCGATTCGTGGCAGCCACCTTTCCGCGAGACCGGGCAGCCGCCAAGATGGCCATCGGTTTGGGAAATGCCTATTGCCGTATCCGCAAGGTCGATTTCAGAGCGTTCGTGCACCCGCCGGAGGCGATCCTGGAAACCGCCCGCAGGGCTGGTTTCGATGTGGCGTTCCGTGACCGGAACTTCATATGGCACGGGGTCGTCTTCGAAAAGGCCTACTGAACGCCGGCCCTCTAAGCAGCCAACGCCATCAACTCTCACCGGGTTTGAGCGGTCACTCCTGCGGCGGTTCGCCATTCGTGGTCCGTGGTGGCGTCGACCGCTGCCATGGCCGCATGTGATTGCTCGAGAGTCAGCTCGTCGACCAAGCAAAACTCGTTGCCGAATGGGTCTTGCATGACTGCCCAGTCGATCAGTGGTCGGTGGTCGCCATGAGACCCGGGTCGCGGATAGAGGCTAGGTGCCTTCTTGACCGTGCCACCCAATTCGACGATGTCCTTTATTGCCTGGTCGATGCCGTCATTCGGGGTGATGTCGATGTGCACCTGGTTGGGCTTCTCCGGGTTGGGTACCTGGATCTCCAGCGGGGAGGTGTCGACACGTTGGAGGATGATCTCGTGCTTCCAGGGGTCTTTGGTGCCCAGATATCCGAGCCAGTCGTGCCAGCCCGTCTCCGAACCGATCACTTCGAGGCCGGTGACGGCGCCCCAGAACTCGTAGGCGAGCTGCAGATCGGTGACGTTGATCACGACACAGCGAAGTGTCCCTACTCCCATATCTGTTCTCCTATCTGATCCAGGCTCGGCTCACATCCCGGAATCGTGCTCGACGATCGACTCAGCGCCGTGCCTCGGCTCTCATGGCGGTGTAGGTCCAGATCGCCCCGGCCAACTCGATACCCGCGAAGATCGAGAGCTGCCAGGGCCGACCGGTAGCCCAGAGCAACACCAATGCAGCCGTTGAGAACCCTCGCCCGAGGATCGATGCCGCAAAGAAGCTCCGGCTATCGTTGCGTGCCGCATCGAAGTAGTAGAGGGCGAGAAGCACGGAGACGACCCCGAGGATCCTGATCCAGACCTCATTGGTCTCGGGGAGCCCGACGAGGGACAGGAGGCTGTTGGGGCCCACGGAGAGAAACACGCCCACGACCAACAGGTAGGCGCTGAAGACGTACATGGTGCGGACTGTGCCCTCGATACCGACCTCCGATGCGCTGACAACCTACAACTAATGGTGTGGCATTGCTCTATGTGGTTCTCGCCATATGAGAAACCGTCGGCTCTCCGACATGGGCCAGGTGCCGTTTCCCGGGCCCGGCGATAATGCCAATCGGCCCGGCCAGATCTCGATGTGAGGTAGGGAACGACGATGTCGAGCCAAGGTAAGAAAGCGGCCAGGGCTCAGGCCCGACGAGAGGCGGCGCGCCGACGGAAACGGCTGCGTCGCTGGGCGATGGCTGCTGTCGGTGCCCTCGTCGTCCTGGTGGCCGTGGTGTTGGTCCTGGCCGACTCCGAGCCGGAAGAGCTCGCCGCCGTCGAGGTGATTCCGAACCTGGGTCAGGGGCATCTGGCTCAAGGCGAGGCTCCTCCTGCCTACAACTCGAACCCACCGACCAGCGGTCGGCACGCTGCTTCCTCGGCCGAATGCGGTATCTACATCGAGGAGATACCGGATGAGAACCAGGTGCACAACCTCGAGCACGGCACGATCGTCATCCAATACCGAGCCGACCTGGCGGAGCCCGACCGCATCGCTTTGTGGGATTACGCCAGGACCAAGTCCAGCCACATCTTGGTGGCTCCCCGCGAAAGGCTGGATACCGCTGTCGCCGTGACCGCCTGGACCCGGCTGCTCTCACTCGACACGGTGGACCTCGACATCATCGAAGTGTTCTACGACCGGTTTGCCCAGCGCGGTCCCGAGTTGGGCGTCCCCTGTCCGTTCACCGCCGATCAGGCACCGGGCTGATCTCCTCGACGCGGCGCCCAGGTCAGGCGGCCTCGACCCCGGTGACCAGCCAGGTGCCAAACACGACGAGGGCGAATCCGGCGAGCCTCCTGGCGTCGAGAGGCCTGGCATCACTGATCCAGCCGAAGTGGTCGATCAATGCGCCGAGGATGAGTGTGGAGGCGGTGAACAGGGTCAGACCTGCGCCGAGACCGAGTCTGGAGACGGTGATGCCCAGCGACGCCACCACGACCAGACCCATCAGCCCGGCACTGAAGGCCCACCACGGGACTTCTTGGAGATCGGCGAATCGCGAGCTCCCGAACACGACCATCACGACACCGACGGCGAGACCTCCCAGACCGTAGGTGACGAATGTGCTCGCCAGCGTCCCGGCCTTCTCCTCCATCACTCCCAGTGCGCCCGACTGAAGGGCACCAGCCAAGCCACCGGCAACGCCGATCAGGACCACGATGAATGCGCTCATCCCCTCAATCCTGGTATTCGCCGATCTCGTAGTCGCGGATCGTTTGCTCCAGATATGCCAACGCGTGGTCATAGCCCAGGGGGACTTGACGGGTGGTGTAGTGGATGACCCGCATGACCCAGAGCCGGAATACGGCCTTTTCCCATGACGCCGCGCCCAGTGCGAAGCCCTCGATCAGCCCGTCCAGGACACGCCCCCACAGCATCTCGTCCATCTCGGCGAGCTTGCTCGGTTCGATCGAGAGACGCTGGAGAACGGCCAACTCGTCCGGATCCGGCAGGTCGGCCACGGCCCTCATCGTGGCCTCCATGTCAAACCCGACCGTCAGCTTGAGGTCGTCGGGGACCGGTGCAGGTGGGTCTGACTCAAAGCCCGACCCCGTCGGGGGCCCGGCGCGTCCGCGTAGCGAAGCCACCGCATCGAGGCACTCGAGGACCATGTCCCTGATCTCGGTGAGCGACCCGTAGAGAGCGTGTCGTTTTCCATCAGGGGCGTTGTGCTCGTACACGGCGAGGCCGAGAGTGGCGGTGGCGTGGGTGATGACCGTGTCGATGCCCCAATCCGATCGAGCGATGACGAAGGGGTCCCCCGCCAGCGCTCGGAGCGCTTCTTCCCCGAGGAGGATCTCCCCGCCGAGGGGCTGGCCGAGCCGGGGCAAGAAGGTGCCGGGGAACAGCTTGGCCAGACCCGGCCGGGTGATCATCCAGGTCACCATGGCGTCGGTGGCAGCCCTCGGAAACCGATGCCGGACCACTCCATGCCCGCGGTCAGCGGCGTGCTCGGCCCCGTCGATCCAGGACTCGTCGAAGTTGGTGATGTCGGCGTCGTAGAAATGGGCGCGTCGAAAACCCCTCTCGGCGGCGAGCCTGATCGCCGTGTTCATGGCGTCACCCTTCCCCGGTCGGAATCGACCCAGCCGCTCCTGTGGGAAGACCCTCACCGGCAGGGAGGCGGAGACCCCGATCTCCCCGGCCGCCTCGGCGACTCCGGCGGCCAGACCATCGGCGCAGGCGGCCACGGCCCACACCTCTCTGACTCTTTCGTGGCGGGCCGCAATGGCCAGGTTGGTGGCGACGACGGCTAGGTCTTCCTCCTTGAAGGGGAACACCACCAGGCTCATGACCGGCGACCGTTATCCGTCACCGGTCGGGTCTACTCTCGGCAAGCATGAGACAAGAGGTCGGGAGAGTCCTCGGCACGAGGGACGCCACACCGCTCGAGTTCTGGGTGGGGGTCAGCGAGGGGGAGTTCCTCCAACTGGACGACGTCGTGGCCCTGGAGAGAGTCCTTCCCACCGGGGAGGTGGTCCGGATGTACGGGACGGTGGGCCAGGTGGTCGCCCGACATGAGGGAGCACGGTTCGACTCGGATGTCTTCCTCATAGAAGAGGGAATCCTGCCTGCGGAGGTGACGGAGGCCGCCCAGGTCACAACTACCCGATTCGAGCCCGAGGTGTTCGTCCCGCCCCGTCCGGGCACTGCCGTCCGCATCGCCGAGGGCGACGAGCGTGATCGCGCCCTCTTCTTCGATCGCATGGAGAAGAAGGTACCTGTCGGGCTGGCGCGCAACGGTGAGACCCTGTGGGTCAACCTCGAGTTCATCAACGGCGAGCGGGGGGCACACGTCAACATCTCCGGCATCTCCGGTGTGGCAACCAAGACCAGCTATGCGACCTTCCTGCTCCACTCACTGTTCACCTCGGGGGTCCTGGGCACCGCCGCGGTGAACACCAAGGCCCTGGTCTTCAACGTCAAAGGCGAGGACTTGATGCATCTCGACCGGGTGAACAACCGTCTCGACGATGAGCAACGATCCCGTTACTCCGACCTCGGGCTGCCCAGCACGCCCTTCGAGTCGGTGAGGTTGTTCGCCCCGCCCCGCATCGATGACCCACGCGCCACGGCCGACGTCGCCTCTCGCTCTGACGTGACCTCCTTTTTCTGGAGCATCCATGAGTTCTGCGTCGAGGACCTCATGCCATTCCTCTTCGCCGACGCCGAGGACGATCGGGCCCAGTACACCACCGTCGTCTACAACGTGATGGCCCAGCTCCGGCATGCCGAGGCAACCGACAACGGTGCGGCAGTGATCGACGGGGTCAAGGTGCGCACCTTTCGTGAGCTGGCAGATCTGATCACCGAACGGGTGCAGAGTGAGGAGCACCGCAACCGGTGGGCCGGGCCCGCCATCGGGACCGGCACGGTGAACGCATACGTGCGCAGGCTTCAGGCCTCGGTTCGTCATCTCGGCCGGCTGATCAGATCCGATGTGCCCGGCGCCGATCGCCATCGCGTTCGTCTCCAAGATCAGGTCACGGTTGTAGACCTGCACAATCTCAACGACCGCGCCAAGCGGTTCGTGGTGGGTGTCACCTTGAAACGGGCATTTGAGGACAAGGAGCGGGCCGGGCAGGCCGGTGAGCTGTTGATGGTGGTCCTCGACGAGCTGAACAAGTACGCACCGAGGGAGGGGTCGAGCCCGATCAAAGAGGTCCTATTGGACATCGCCGAGCGTGGCCGGTCATTGGGCGTGATATTGATAGGCGCCCAGCAGACCGCCTCCGAGGTGGAGCGTCGCATCATCGCCAACTCGTCGATCAGGGTGGTCGGCCGGCTCGATTCGGCCGAGGCGTCACGTGAGGAGTACGGATTCCTGCCCGGCCCACACCGCCAGCGGGCCACGATCGTCAAACCGGGGACGATGATCCTCAATCAGCCGGAGCTGCCGGTTCCCCTCGTGCTCGAGTTTCCCTTCCCGGCATGGGCGACCAGGGCGTCCGAAGCGGTTGCGATCACCGACTACCGCGGGCCCGAGAACCCGTTCGAGGACCTTTAGTGGCCCGTAGCACGGGCCGAGGTCGTTCCCCGAATCTGTCCCTGGGCGGTTCTACGATCGCCAGCAGTGAAGATCCTGCACACCTCCGACTGGCATGTCGGGCGGCGAATCCGTGGCCGCGACCGCGCCGAAGAGCATCGCGCCGTGCTCGCCGAGTTGGTGGGGCTCGCCCGGGAGCACTCGGTCGATCTCACCGTCGTGGCCGGCGACGTCTTCGACGCCGCCTCACCCTCGCCTACGGCCGAGCAGATCGTGTGGCGAACGCTGCTCGACCTGGCGGACGTGGCCCCGGTCGTGGTGGTGGCGGGTAATCACGACAACCCCGATCGTCTCGAGGCCGTTGCCCCGGTCCTCGACCGTGCCGGCGTCATCGTCGTGGGGACCCCACGCTCACCCGAGGAGGGGGGCCTGGTCGAGATCGCCGACATCGGCGTGAAGGTGGGGATGCTCCCGTTCGTCTCCTCGCGCGGGATCGTCAAAGCAGAGGACATCATGTTCTCGGACCCCGATCAGCACGCCGGTGCATACGAGGACCGACTCCGCCGGATAATCGACCGGCTCACCGAGGGGATGGCCACGGACACCGTCAACATCCTCTTGACCCATCTCACCGTCTACGGCGCATTGGCTGGTGGCGGGGAGAGGTCTGCCCACATCTTTGGCTACGCGGTCCCCACCAATGTCTTCCCCGGCCACGTCTCCTATGTGGCGTTGGGTCATCTCCATCGACAGCAGAAGATGCCCCACTCTTCGGCGGTGTGGTACTCGGGCTCACCTCTGCAACTCGACTTCGGCGAGGTCGCCGACCAGAAGGGCGCCTTGCTGGTGAAAGCGTCGCCGGGATTGCCGGCGTCCGTCGAGGAGTTGCACCTTCGCTCCGGACGACGTCTGATGAGTCTCACCGGCACCATGGAGCAGGTGCTGGCCAGGGCGGGCGAGACCGAAGGCGCCTATGTCCGCGTGGTCCTGCGCGAGGCGGCGAGGGTAGGCCTCGCCGATGAGGTCAGACAGGTCATCCCTGGAGCCGTCGAGGTGGTGCTGGAGAGCCCGGTCGGGGCCCGCCCTCAGTCCGAGGCGCGCCGGGCCCTGGAGCCCATCGAGGCGTTCTCGCGGTACCTGGCGGACCGCAATCATGCTGACCCCGAGGTCGAAGCTCTCTTTGCACGCCTGCTCGATGAGGTTCAGACATGAGACCGGTCAGGATCCAAGTCGAGGGGTTCTCCGCCTATCGGGACCCCGTCGACGTCGACTTCACCGATGTCGACTTCTTCTCGCTCTCGGGGCCCACCGGCTCGGGCAAGTCGAGCCTGATCGACGCAATGGTGTTCGCGTTGTTCGGCCGTGTCCCACGTCTCGGGGGCAATGCCGTCGCCCCCGCCATCACCGCCGGTGCCGATCGGGCGCGGGTGAGATTCGAGTTCGAGGTTGGCGACAACGCCTACACCGCGGTGCGGATGGCCGAGCGAACATCGAGCGGTGGTGCAACCGTCAAGGAGGCCCGACTCGAGGAGGGTGATCACGTTGTCGCCGGTGGCGCCGACGATGTGACCAGGGCTGTCGAGGATGTGCTCAAGCTCCGCTACGACGACTTCACCAGGACGGTGGTCCTGCCTCAAGGCGACTTTGCCCGCTTTCTGACCGCCACCAGGGCAGAGCGCCAGGGTTTGTTGCGCACCCTGCTCGGGCTGGATGTCTACACACGGGTGCGGGAGCTGGCCAAGACCAGGGCGGCTGTGGCCACCGAGCGAGCCGAGAGCGCCGGCCGGGCTCGTGAAGCCCTCGAGCTCCCCGACGAGGACACGATGGGCGCCACCACCCAGCGAATGGCCCTTCTCGAAGGGCTCTCCGAGACGGTGACGGCCATGGAGAAAAGACTCACCATCTTGGAGCGCGATGCCGAGAAGGCGTCGGCCCGAGTGGATCGGCTTCGTGACGCCCAGGGACGTCTCAGCACCGTGGAGACGCCGCGTCAGCTGGAGGAGCTGGACATCCTCATCGCCGAGGCGCGGGTGGCGTCGAGTGACGCCGAGGAGGCACACGCGGTTTCCGTCGAGCACGTCCGCAGCCTCGAGACCGCATTGTCCGAGCTGCCCACACCGGAGACTCTCGAGGCTTGGAAGAAGGGGCGGTCACGGCGCGACGAGCTCGGGGCAAAACTTGCAGGCCGCGAGGTCGATGAGGCAACACGAGGCGTGGCCGGGGCCGAGCGTGCGCTGGCCGATGAGACGGCTCGGCTCGATCAGACACGGGCGAGCCTGGCCCAGGCCCGTCTCGGGCATGCCGCCCACACCCTGGTGAGCACCCTGGAGCCCGGGCAGCCCTGCCCGGTGTGTGACCAGGTCGTGGTGGAAGTCCCGGTTCGCACCGCACCGGCCGAGTTGGTCGAGCTGGAGGCCGCCGAGGCCCATCTTTCCGACCGCGTTGCCGAGGCCAGGGCCTCGGCCGAGAGCGCCCGGACCGAGCTGGCCAGGGTCGAGACGATGCGATCGGAGTGGGAGGGCCAGCGTGATCTGGTGAACGAAGAGCTCGAAGACGCCCCGAACGAGGAGGCCGTGACGGAGATCGAGAGTACCGTCGCCGGGTTGGCCGGCGAGATAGTCGCGGCCCGTGCCGACACCATCGAGCGAGAAGCAGTGCTGAAACAGCAGAGGAGTCGACTCGAGGAGCTCGCCGACGCGTCACGGCGCGTCGCCAAGCAGCTGACGACGGCCCAGATCTCGGTGGCCGACCTCGGGCCGCCGGTCTCGGAGAGTGACGACGTCGTGGTCCAATGGAAGGAGCTGATGCTCTGGCG
>Ga0326597_10012232_pt1 | contig 11315 bp, 12 predicted proteins | sample RVTome_12_FD_203789 | JGI IMG/M metagenome (GOLD analysis project Ga0326597, IMG submission 203789) | Soil microbial communities from uranium-contaminated site in the Upper Colorado River Basin, Wyoming, United States - RVT100D185 | ecosystem: Environmental > Terrestrial > Soil > Contaminated >... | reverse complement strand
ACCATCGAACCGGTCATCCCGTACACGCCTCGGCTGAGCACGAGCATCGCCCCGATCACGTACTCGGCCACGGACACCGCGTTGCCGCCGATCGCCGGTATCACCCTGAGCCCGGCCCGGGCACAGGCCTCCAGGTCGATGTTGTCGAGTCCAACCCCGAGCCGGCCAACCACCCGCATGCTCCGGGCGGTGCTGATGAGCTCTTGATCGATCCGGGTGCGATTCCGGATGAAGATGGCCTCTGCGCCGGCGACCTGTTCCAGGAGACGCGGCCGATCGGCATACAGATCGGGGTCATAGGCAACCTCGTGGCCGGATCTGAGCAGGTCCAGGTACTTCTCCTGGAGGAACTCGGAAACGACCAGTTTCTTCATCGCGACCTATGTGGTCGGGGCGAGCCCGATGATCTCCCTGGCCTCCGTCGGGGTGGCGATCGGCCGACCCTGGAGCTCGGCGACGCGGACGATCTTCTCCACCAGACGGGCGTTCGAGTCGGCCAGCTCACCCGGAGACAGGTAGGGGTTGTCCTCGGCACCCACTCGAACGTGACCTCCGAGGCCGATCACCATCGAAAGGAGCTTCCATTGGGTGGTCGGGCTCATGACGCTGACGTTGTAGTTGACGAACGGGGGCAACAGGTCGGTCATGAACAGGATCGCCGACTCGCTGGGCGGGGTCCAGGAGCCTCCGGCCCAGTCGATGAACAGGGTCGCCCACAATGGCTCGGCGAGAAGACCTTCGGAGTGGAGCTTGTTCAGGTTCCAGACCGCCCCCGAATGAAACACCTCGATCTCCGGTTTTACCTTGTGCTTGGGGAGCTCGACCGCGTAGTCCCGGAGCTCATCGATGGGATGCAGGGAGTAGATGCAGTTGGGTGGGAACTCGGGGTCGGGTTGGAAGTGCTCGTCGTGGGCGTTGAAGGCGACAGACATCATCTCAGGGTCAAGGTCGAGCAGGGGCACCCGATCCTCGAACCGGGCACCGGCGATGCCGAACTGAATGATGCTGTCCCGCTCCGCCCGGATGGCATCAGTGATCTCGGCCCAGCCTTCGACGTCGAGACGGCTCAGCTTGCGGCCGTCGGCCTGAAGCTCTGATTCCAGCTTGCGGACACCGTGAAGGTGCGAGATCGCCGCCCCGGCATCGGCGCACCTGATGTACTCCTGAGCGATCAGCGCGGTGTTCTCCCGGGTGGGTGTTGGGCAATTCGGGTTCGAAGGGTATGAGACCGACGAGTCGCAGGCGGCGGTGATGATCAGCTTGTCCATGAGGTACCCCCGTCAGCCGGGTCTACTTGCCCGACCCGGTCACCAGACCGGCGACCACGTATTTCTCGATGCGGGTGTAGACGAGGATGAATGGGAGGACGGTGAGAAGCGTGAAGGCGGCTTCTCCCGGGAAGTTGGCGATGCCCTCGATGCCCTGCATGAGGTACAGCTCGAAGGGGAGAGTGCGTTTGCCGGGAGATGAGGTGAGCACCAGGACCAGAGTGAACTCGTTCCACGCCTCCCGGAAGGCGAGAACGCCGATGGTGATCATCGCCGGCGCAGCCAACGGAGCCACGATGTAGCGGAGACGGGTCCACAGGGTCGCCCCGTCCACGTTTGCCGCTTCTTCGATCTCACGCGGGATCTGCTGAAAGAACCCCACCATCAACCACACGGCCAGGGGCAGCAGCATGCCGGTGTAGACGATGATCAGGGTGATCCGCTTGTCGAGCATCCCTGTTGCCACCGCCAGCCGGTAAATCGGGACCATGAGGCCGAGGCTGGGCACGAGCCGGGGCAGCAGGGTGAACAGCAGGAGGAGATGCCGTCCGCGGAAGTTGAAGCGGGCGAAGGCATAGGCGGCGGGAACACCGATAACCAGTGTCAACAATGTGGTCCCGATTCCGACAATGAGGCTGTTCAGGAATGATGCGGTGAAGCTTTCGCTGGTCAGGACCTCGCGGTAGGCGTCGAGTGTGGGGCTGTTCGGGATCAATCCGGGGTCGGCGAAGACCTCGGCCCGTTCCTTGAATGAAACCGACATCGTCACCAGGAAGGGAGCGAGGGTCCACACCACCAAGGCCACCAGAGGGAGGGCGAGCAGGAACTGGCGGATCCCGCGCCGGATCTTGGTGCCGGGCAGCCGGCGAGGCTCGGGAAGCGGGCCGGTGACGGCCTCAGCCGCCCTCGCGGTTGCGGTGGCGAAGGCGGGCTCGTCTTCTCTGTGGATGTCGCTCATAGATCGAACTCGTATCGTCTGCCGATGGCCACGTAACCCAGGGTGAGCAAGGCATTGAGGATCAGGATGAAGGTGGCAATGGCGAGCGCCGCCTCGAACTCGAGACTCCTGAACGCCACCGTGTACATCTCCATCGCCATGGTCTGGGTCGCCTTGAGCGGCCCCCCGCCGGTGAGGGCGAGGACCACACCCAACCCGGTCAGCGTCGAGTAGCTGAGCCATACGGTGCTGATCAGGAGTTGTGGTGCCAGCAGGGGGATGGTGAGATGTCGTGCCCTGGTCCAACCTGTGGCGCCATCGACAAGCGCTGCATCGAGATACGACCTGTCGACGGCCATCAGCCCGCCGAGCAGGACCAGGATGGTTAGGGGCAGGTCGGTCCACACTTGGGTGAAGATCACGGTGGCCATGGCCAGACCGGGGTCGGCCAACCACGAGGGCCCATCGAAGCCAAAGAACTCGATGGTGCGATTGAGAAGTCCGAACTGGCCGTTGAACAGGATCCGGAACATCACCGCCGCCGCCACATTCGAGATGATGTAAGGCGCCACCGTGATGGCTCTCAAGAACCGGAGCTTCTCGACCACGCGGAACAGGGCGAAGGAGAAGAACAATCCGAGCGTGGTCCCGAGGATGAGGGAACCGAAGACAAAGACCGCCGTCCGGTTCAGTGATTGCCAGAAGGTGGCCGATTGGAACATCTCGACGTAGTTGGCGATCCCCACCCATTCCAGCGGCGAGCCGAGTGTCTCCCTGGTGAAGAGGCTCTGCCAGATCCCGTAGAGGACGGGAAACCCGAGTACGCCTGCCACCAGGAGGATGGCGGGCAGCGTGAAGAGATATGGTGTGCTCGCGGCCTGGCCTATGACCGAGTTGGCGTTCTGGCCGGGCCTGGGATTGCGTTGCCAGAGTCTTCGACCGCGTCGGTTTCGGTTTTTGATCGTGGTCGCGGTCATCGACTCATCACCGGGTGGTATCTCGGTTGCGGAGAGCGCACCCGTGTCGGCATGACACGGGTGCGCTCGTTCAATCGGCTCGTTGGTTAGGAGGCGTCGAGCTGTGGTTGGTACTCGGCTGCCAGCTCCTCGGCCGTCTTGTCGGTTCCGATGACGATCTCGCCGAACATCTGCTCGAGGATCGCTTCCACGTCGCCGGCGTTGGGCCCGGCAGGGGTCGGGGTGCTCCCGAGGTAAGCCTCCTTCAGGTCGTCGCTGAAGAAAGGCCAGATCTCGAGTAGCTGTGGGTCGTTGATGGCTTCGGTCTGACGCATCGGCACCGATCCGTTACCAGCAGCCTCGATCAGGTTGGTGGTTTCGGCGATGTACCTGAGGACCAGGGCCGCCTCTTCGGGATGCTCGCCACCGGCGACCACGGCCCAGGTCCGTGCCGCGGACAACGCCACGCCGTCCGCACCGCCACCCGACTGGGAGAGCGGAACCGGGGTGAGGTTCCATTGGTCCGGGTATGCGAACGCTGCGGCCTCGTTGAAGTCACCGGCAGTGGTGAATCCGTCGAGGATCAGACCGGCGTCGCCGGACACGAATGCGCCGCGAGCCTCGTCCTCGCCCCAGGCGATCGCGTCCGGTGGGAGGAGGCCCTCATCGGCGGCCTGGAGGAACCAGTTGATCGTGTACAGCCCACCCTCTGAGGTCAGGTCCGGGACCGCACCGTTGAACGGTGCGCCTGCCGCGGCAAGCATCGTCTTCAGGGTGGTGACGCCATCACCGGCGCGGGCCTGCACCGTCATCGGGATCGAGTCGGGTCGCGCCGTCTTCATGGCACGCATTGCATCGAGGACGGCATCGAGTGACTCGAACGGTGTCGTTACCCCGGCCTCCTCAAACCATTCCGTGTTGTAGTAGAGGATGTCGAAGTTGGCCGTCACCGAAAGCCCGTACTTGACTCCGTCGAGGGTGGTTTCATCCCAGGCAAGCGGAAGCAGGGTGTCGTACTGCTCGGGCGCCTCTTCCTGCCAGGCTGCCGCGATGTCGTCGTGAGACTCGACCAGACCCGCCTCCACGTAGTTCTCGACGAGGAATGAGTCCTCTGCGCCGAGCACGTCGGGCAATGGCTGACCGGCATCGCGCATCCTGAGGAACTGCTGGAGAATGTCGTCGTTGGCTTGGACGTCCCACGTCACGTTGATGTTCGGGTGCTCCGCCATGAAGCTCTCGAACCCATCCGGTGGGATGTAGTAGTCGCGGGTGACCCAGACGAGGAGATCGACCTCTTCGCCGTCACCTCCGCCCGCCGTGGTGCCGGTGTCACCTCCGTCGGCCGTGGTCTCGGTGTCGCCACCGGCTTGAGTCGTGTCCGTGCCCTCGTCACTGGCACAGGCTGCGATCACCAGTCCCAGCACCAACAGAAGTGCAAGAGCTTTGCGATTGGTTCGCTGGGTCTCTCTCCGTGGCTCGGATTCAGCTCGTCGTTTTCTTTTGAAGATCACTGATTCTTCTCCTCCCGTATCGATGCCTGCGATGGGGCCCCGGGCGCCGTTGCAGATGAGAAATCGCGGATCTTTCCTGCACTATGTAGAATACCGATTATTCGTAAGACGGTCAAGCGAACCGGGATTCTCGCCCGGGAACCACCCTATCGATCGGAGAGGACACTGAACCGGTGGGAGTGGCGTCGATCGGGCTTGGGCTGGGTGGGGAGGACACCTCGCCGAGGAAGCACGATTGGTCGGTGCAACCCACGCCGCTCTGGTGCTGACGGTTCTCGAGGGCTAAGAGCGGGTTCGCGTGGTTCGGCCATTAATCTCTCTTGTTGTCCACCAGTTTGGGGGGTGGTGTAACCGGTAGCACTGTTGGGTGCGGGGTCCGGTAAGAGCGGGTATCGGCGTTAATCTCTCTTGTTGTCCACCAGTTTGGGGGGTGGTGTAACCGGTAGCACGGCAGGTTTTGGTCCTGTAAGAGCGGGTTCGAGTCCTGCCCCCCCAGCGTCACCCATCGAGAGGTAAGACTTGCCAGTTCATGTGGTAGTCCTCGCTGCAGGCCAGGGCAAGAGAATGATGTCCGATCTGCCCAAGGTGGCCCACATGGCGGCAGGGCGGACTCTGATCGGTTGGGTTCTCGAGGCGGTGCGCCCCCTCGATGCAGCCAGCACTGTCGTAGTCGTCGGTCATGGGGCAGAGCACGTCGACCCCCATCTTCCTGACGGTGTGCTCTCGGTAGTTCAGAGTGAGCAGCTCGGCACCGGGCATGCCACCCAAGTCGGCCTCGGCGCTCTCCCGGAGGTGGCCGCCGATGACACGATCATGGTGCTCTACGGCGACATGCCACTGTTGACGCCTGGCCTCTTGAGACGGCTGGCCGATCGTTCGCCGGACGTTGCCGCTCGTCTGGTGACTGCCGAGTTCGATGACCCGACCGGTTACGGCCGCGTCATAAGAGATGAACGGGGTCTTGTGGAGAAGGTCGTGGAGGAGAAGGACTGCGACGTTTCCCAGCGGGCGGTCCGGGAGATCAACGCGGGGTCTTATGCCTTTCGGGCCAAGGACCTGATCGATGCGCTCAGCCTTGTCTCCAACGAGAATGCCCAGGGCGAGTATTACCTGACCGACGTGGTCGGGATCCTGGCGGGGCGGAAGGAGCGTTTGGAACCGGTGGAGACGACACCCGAGGAGGTGGTCGGCATCAACTCTCAGAATCAGCTGTCCGAGGCGACTCGGCTTCTGCAGAAGCGCACCAATCAAGCGCTGTTGGAGTCGGGGGTGTGGCTACTCGACCCCGACCGCACCTATATCGATGACACGGTCGAGATCGAGCCCGGGGCCAGGATCTATCCCGGGGTGCATCTCGAGGGCGACACGTCGGTCGGCGCCGGGGCGCAGGTCGGGCCAGATGTCTTTGCCGTCGATTCCACGATCGGTGCCGGGTCGACCGTCTGGTACGCCGTGTTGCGGGGAGCGATCATCGGCGAGGACTGCGAGGTCGGCCCCTACGCCTCGCTGCGTCAGGGAACGATCCTGGAACGGGGTGCAAAGGTGGGCACCTTCGTGGAGACCAAGAACACCACTCTCGGCGAGAAAGCCAAGGCGCCTCATCTCTCGTACTTGGGCGACGCCACCATCGGCGCCCGTTCCAACATCGGTGCGGGGTCGATCACCTGCAACTACGACGGCTATCAGAAGCACCGAACCGAGATTGGCGAGGGCGTGTTCATCGGCTCGGACACGATGCTGGTCGCCCCGCTGAAGATCGGTGACCGCGCCGTGACCGGAGCCGGCTCAGTGATAACCGAGGACGTCGAGGAGGGGGCGCTCGCAGTGGAGCGAAGCGAGCAGCGTGAAATCCACGGCTACGCTGATCGTCGAGCCAAGAGACAGGCAGCCAAGGGAACAGAGGACTGAGTTGGACATTGTTTCCCGCAATCGAATGATGCTCTTCACCGGGGGCGCCAATATCCCCCTGGCTGAAGAAGTGGCGGAGGTCCTGGGTGTGGCACTCGGTGATCTCGAGCGCGATCAATTCGCCAACGGCGAGCTCTACGTCCGTCCGGCGGAGAGTGTCCGTGGGGCCGACTGTTACGTGATGCAGAGCCACTGCCAACCCATGAACGACAACATCATGGAGCAGCTGATCACGATCGACGCCCTGAAGAGAGCCTCTGCCCGTCGGATCACGGCGGTGATGCCTTTCTTCGGCTACTCGAGACAGGACAAGAAGGTGCGGCCGCGTGAGCCGATCACCGCCAGGCTGGTTGGTGACCTGTTCATGACGGCGGGTGCAGATCGGCTGGTCTCGGTCGACCTTCACACCGGCCAGCTTCAGGGTTTCATCCACAAGCCCTTCGACTCGCTGACCGCTCTGCCCATCATCACCGATTATCTGTCCGAGCGGCTGGAAGGCCCGACCACCGTCCTTTCGCCCGATGCCGGTGGGGTGAAACGGGCAGAGCGGTATGCCCGCTTCCTCGACGCCTCGGTGGCTTTTGTCTACAAGCGTCGTGACCCTTCTCTACACAACGTCTCGGCGGCACTCGACATGGCCGGATCGGTCACGGGCCGGCACGTGGTGATCGTTGACGACATCATCGACACCGCTGGGACGGTCACCAATGCCGCCGAGATGGTCCGTGACCAGGGTGCGATCAGCGTGAGGATCGCGGCCACCCACGGCGTGTTCTCCGAGCCTGCGGTCGATCGCATCAAGAACGCGCCGGTCGAGGAAGTGATCGTGACCAACACGCTGCCGGTGTCGGCCGAGGCGCTCGAGCTTGACAAGATCCAGGTTCTATCGATCGCGCCGATTCTGGCCGAGACGCTACAGGCGATCTTCATGGATTCGTCGGTGTCGGAGATCTTCCTCGGCGAGAACGCCTAGGGCGCCGAGGCCCCGATGGCACTTCCTACACTCCCGCCTTCGTGAGTGCGCGTCATCGCCAACCAGCTTCCCCAGCCGAAGCCCGGGTCCGCGCTCTCATAATCGGGCTCGTTGTCATCTTTCTGATTGCCTTCTTCTTCCTGCGCGGCTCGGGCGAGGGCAGCCCTGCAGACAGCACCCTGCTCGAGGACGGTGGCACCACGTCTCCTGTGCCGGACGCCTCGGCCACCACCAACCCCGAAGGTGCGACCACCAGCTCCGCCGGCAGTGCCGGTGGAACCGGCAACCTCCCTCCATTGCAGGAGATCAGGCTCGAGACGGTCGCCCAGGACTTCCGTCAACCGACGGTTCTGACCGCGCCGATCGGCGACGAGCGGCTCTTTGTGGTGCAGAGGGTGGGTGTGATCAGGATCCTCGATGCCGATCGCCAGATGCTGGAGCCGGCTTTTCTCGATATCTCGGACCGGGTCCTGGCCAACGGGATAGAGCAGGGTCTTCTCGGGCTCGCCTTCCACCCGGACTACGCAAGCAACGGGCGCTACTTCGTCTACTACACCGACAGGGACGGTCGGAGGCAACTGTCCGAGTTCCAGGTCTCAGTTTCCGACCCGAATCTCACATCACCCGACACCGAGAAGGTTCTGTTCGAGTTCGAGCAGCCCCCGGACGCCACCGATATTCGTCACTATGGGGGTCAGCTCGGCTTCGGGCCGGACGGTTACCTGTGGGTTTCGTTGGGTGATGGTGCCGACTCGAGGGCTCAGGGTCAGGACCCGAACACGCTGTTCGGCACTGTGTCGCGTATCGATGTGGACAACGGCGACCCTTACGCCATCCCGCCCGAGAACCCCTTTGTCGACGGCGGGGGAGCTCCGGAGGTGTGGGCATACGGTCTGAGAAACCCGTGGCGGTTCTCCATCGATCCGGTCGACCGTTTGATCTATATCGCTGACGTCGGTCACGCCGACCAGGAGGAGATCAACGTCCTGCCTATCGAGGAGGGAGGGTTCAACCTCGGATGGTCAGATGTGGAGGGCACTCGATGCTTTCACGTGCAGGACTGTGTCCTGGCCAACTACACGGCCCCGACGCTCACTTACAGCCATGCCGATGGGTGCTCGGTCACAGGCGGATACGTCTATCGGGGGAGCGCGATTCCCGAGCTCGCCGGAACCTACTTCTACAGCGACTGGTGCTCGCAATGGATCAAGTCTTTCAGGTACGTCGAAGGACAGGTCACCGAGGAGAGGGATTGGACGGCCGATCTCGGCCAAGTCGGTCAGGTGAACAGTTTTGGCGTTGGTGGGGATGGCGAGCTGTATGTGGTCACTCACGAAGGGGTGGTCGCCAGGTTCGTCGCCGACCGCTAACCGGACGGTGGCAGGGCCACCACCTCGCCCGGGTAGATGAGGTCCGGGTCACCCGACTGCAGCCGTCCCAGATTGGCGTCGATCACCGAGCGCCAGAACGGGTCGACCTCGTCGGCGCTTGCCCGTCTGCCCAGCATCTGATCCAGGTGGGTTTGGCTGATCTTCCACAGATGGTCACCGCGCTCCACAACCACCGATGCTCCGTCCCTGTTGGCCACCAGCCCGACCGGGACAAACGACACCTCCCCTGCCGGGTCCGCCGACGCCACCGAGCTGACCGTGGACAAGAGGGCGGCCAGGAGGACCGTTTCGATCCGACGACTCCCCATCTCTCACCCAAGGTACGCCGACGATTGGAGGGGGGGAAGGGGGTTACGATGAGCGGGCCGGTAAGTCAGGAGCAGGAATGAGAGTCCGTGTCGGAATCACCGATACCAACAAGGTCGTCGAGCTCGATGTCGACGACGTCAAGGAGTTTCAAGGGGAAATGGAGCGGGCTGTGGCCGAAGGCGGTCTTGCCTGGTTCACCGACACCAGAGGGCGCACAGTTGGAATTCCCAGCCGCGGGGTCGCCTTTGTCGAGATCGAGACATCGGAAGGCGGGCCGGCGGTCGGCTTTGCACCGGCGGTCTGAGAAGGGCGCGCCAAACCAGCTCTGTCAACCGGTGAACAGCCGGGTCAGATCGAGCGGCGCCGGCGTTCGGCCAGCCACCGCTTGCGGAGACGCCGGCGATCGTCTTCCGCGAATCCCCCCCAGACACCGGACTCCTGATTGGTTTCCAGGGCGTACTGAAGACAAGACTCCTGCCCGGGGCATGTGGAACAGATCGCAATGGCGGCTTCGATATGTTCGATTGCAGGTCCGGTTGTTCCAACCGGGAAGAAGAGAGCTGGTTCGGAGTCCCGGCAAGCGGCCAGGTCCCTCCAGTCTGTTGTGATGGTTGTTGTAAGCAAGAGTTCTTCCTACCTTTGTGATCTTTTTCACAAGCATTCTCGTCAAACGAAAGACGGGAAACCATGGATTTCCGCACTTGACGATACTGTCGCCCGCCACGTCTGTAAACGGATTTCTTAATGAGCAACCCGAGGAATACACCAAAGGTCGTGGGTCATCGAGGATGGCCGACACGCTTTCCCGACAACACACTCGCCGGGTTTCTGGCCGCATCCTCGGTCGCCGATGCCATCGAGCTCGACGTTCGGCGGTCATCTGACGGGAAGCTCATCCTTTCCCATGATCCTGTGATTGGAGGGCTCGAGGTGTCCTCCCACCAATGGCGTGAGCTCGATGAGGTCGACCTGGGAGACGGGCACCGACCTGCCCTTCTCGACGAGGTCCTGGCTGCGGTGCCCGGTCTCGCCATCCAGTTCGAGATCAAGAACTCGCCGAACGAGCCCGGATTCGAGCCGGATCACCGCATCGCCCTGGAGGCAGCGACAAGGGCCCGGCCGGGGGATATCGTCACCTCGTTCAACTGGCTGTCACTCGCCGCCGTCCGGCGTGAGTTTCCCGAGGTTATTACCGGCGTGTTGGTCGGCCGATCCGGCGACGTGGACCAGGCATCCGGGGAGTGCCATGCTTTGGGGCACGCTGCGCTGGTTCCCTCGATCCACCTCCCGGTCATGGGGCTGGTTCGCGCCGTCGAGAGCGGGCTGATGGTCTTTCCTTGGGTCGTCGATGACCCCGACCGGGTCGAAGAGTTGGTCGGCCTTGGAGTGTCAGGCATCATTACCGACGACCCTGCCCTCGTCCGGGCTGTCGTTGGGAGAAAACGGTGAGTATCAAAGAGGAGCTCGTCCAGGAGCTCAGAGACGCGATGAAGGCGAAAGACGGCCCAAGACGAGACGTGATTCGCCAGGTCGAGACCGAGATCGCCCAGGCTCGCAGTCAGCCCGGGTTCACCGGCGAGGTCGACGACGACCTCTGTCGCCAGGTCATAGCTTCTTATGTGAAGAAGATGGACAAGTCACGCCAGGAGTATGCAGAGCTCGGGGAGCGTGGCCGAGCGATGGCCGAGAAGCTCGGCTATGAGGTCGAGTACCTGTCCCGCTGGCTACCCCGGAAGCTGGACGAAACGGCAACCCGAGCCCTGGTCCGAGAGGCGATATCCGAATTGGATGTGGCCGGTGACGTGAAGGCGGCCGGACGCGTGACCGGCCATCTCATGAAGAGCCAGGGCGACGATCTCGACGGTGGCCTCGTCAATCGCCTGGTCCGGGAGGAGCTGGCTCCCGATTGACCGTGCCCGACTTCGAGCCGATGCTGGCTACCCGATGGCCGGCCGCGTTTGATGACCCTGGCTGGTGGTTCGAGGTCAAATGGGATGGCTACAGAGCGATCGTATCCGCTGACGGGGGTCGAGTCCGCGCCCGATCCCGTCGCGGGCTGGAC
>Ga0326597_10012231_pt1 | contig 11316 bp, 12 predicted proteins | sample RVTome_12_FD_203789 | JGI IMG/M metagenome (GOLD analysis project Ga0326597, IMG submission 203789) | Soil microbial communities from uranium-contaminated site in the Upper Colorado River Basin, Wyoming, United States - RVT100D185 | ecosystem: Environmental > Terrestrial > Soil > Contaminated >... | reverse complement strand
CAAGATCGCGGACTATCCTTTCACGACCCTGACACCAAACCTCGGCGTCGTCACGATGAGCGGCGATCGCAGCTTCGTCGTGGCCGACGTCCCGGGGCTGATCCAGGGCGCGCACGCGGGCCATGGGCTGGGCCATCGATTCCTGCGGCACGTCGAGCGTACGAAGGTGCTCGTCCATCTGGTGGATGTGTCGAGCGCATCGGACCGGGATGCGGTCCAGGATTTCGACACAATTCTCGAGGAACTGCGCCTCTTCGACGCCGAGGTCGCGGCGAAGCCGCAGATCGTCGTCGCGAACAAGATCGACGCGCTCGACGATCCGTCGCGGCTCACGCGGCTTGAACAGCGCGTCAACACGCTTGGCCTCCCGTTCCACCGGATCTCAGGCGTTACGGGCGAAGGGATTGATGCCCTGCTCGAGGCGGCGTGGCGGCGGATTGCCGCCGTGCGAGAGGCAGCTACCGAACCGGCGCTGACGTCACCCGACGCATGACGCGACGGCTCGGCGTGCTCGGCGGCACCTTCGATCCCGTGCACTTCGGCCACCTCGATGCTGCCGCCGCCGCACGTTCGGCGCTCGCGCTCCACGAGGTCCTGTTCGTACCGTCGCATGACCCTCCACATCGACCGGACAACGCTCACGCAGCAGCCTTCCACCGATTGGCGCTCGTCACACTCGCCATCAACGGTGTTGCCGCCTTCAGGGAGTCAGATGTGGAGTTGCTCCGCGACGGGCCCTCCTACACCTCCGATACACTGCGTGCGCTCCATACGGCCGGCTGGGCGCCATGGCAGCTTTTCTTCATCCTCGGCTCTGACGCCTTTGCAGAAATTGCCACGTGGCACGAGTTTCCCTGGGTGCTCGATGCGGCCCACTTCGCGGTGATCGCGCGCCCGGGCGCGACCATCGAGGCGGCGCTGGCGCGAACGCCCGAACTGCAGTCGCGGGCCCGGCTGGCGTCCGCAGTTCCCGAAGCAGCCGGCCGGACCGGCATTTTCCTCGTCGAGGCGGCGACACGCGACATCTCCTCGACGATGATCCGCCGGCGACTCGCCGAGCGGCATACGGTCAGCGACCTTGTCCCTTCAGCGGTGGCGCAATACATCGCTGTGCATCATCTCTACGAAACGGAAGACGACTTGCATGGTCACGAAGAAGATACCCAGGACAGCTAGGGGCGGGACTCCGAAGGTGGGCGGGACCCGCAAGGCCGCCGGCGGAACGCGCAAGACCGGCGGTGCCGCTCGCAAGCCGGCCGTCCCGACTCGCAGGAGGGCCGTAGCCGGCAAGACAGCGACGGCTGCCAAGGCGGTGGCGTCTGGCGCGCCCAAGTTGCCGAAACCGGTGGCGGGCGCGGTGCGGGCGGCGCACGACAGGCAGGCGCTGGACGTCGTGGTCCTGGATCTGCGGAAAGCGGAAGGCTTTACCGACTACTTCGTCATCTGCACCGGCGCGAACACGCGGCAACTCAGGGCGATCGCGGATGCCGTCGCCGACACGCTGCGGAACGAATTCGGGGAGCGACCGGTGTTGGCCGAGGGCGTGCACAAGTCCGAATGGATCCTGCTCGACTACTTCAACTTCGTCGTGCACATCTTCAGTCGCGATTGCCGCGCCTTCTACGGCCTCGAGCGGCTGTGGGGGAACGCAGAGCGCTACGAGTGTGCCGATACGGATTGAACGCGCTGCTGTCGGTGACGCTCTCCCCGCGCTGTGCCGCGTGCGCATGCGTCCTGGACACGCCGCTCGCCGGTCCAGTCTGTGGAACATGCTGGAATCAGGTGCGGATGGTGACCGGCCCGTTCTGCCGGACATGCGGCGACTCGCTTCCCTCCTGGCGTGTCATCAGCGTCGCCCTCCAACAGTGTCCCCGCTGCCGCCGCGTCCGCGGCCTGGTGGACGCTGCGTGCTCGGCGGGCGAATACGAAGGGCCGCTGCGAGGGATTCTCCACGCATTCAAGTACGAGGGCCGGCGAGGGCTCGCCGCGCCCTTAGCGGCGATGATGCGCACCGCGGGCGCCGGAATCCTGCGCGACGCGGATGCGTCCGTTCCGGTGCCGCTGCACCCCTGGAGGCGCATGCGCAGGGGCTTCAACCAGGCAGACGATCTCGCACGACGGCTCGAGGTGCCGACGCTACGGGCGCTCTGGCGCGGACGCGCGACCGCGCCGCAGACGGGCCTCAACGCCGCAGCGCGCCGCCGTAACGTCCGACATGCATTCGGGCTCTCTCCGTTTCTGTCGCAGAAACGATACCGCAGGTTGCTGGAGGGCCGTGTGATCGTCCTCGTCGACGACGTTCGGACAACCGGCGCCACGCTCGATGCCTGCGCCGCCGCGCTCAAGGGAGCCGGCGCGCGCGAAGTCAGGGCGTTGACGGTGGCGCGAGCGGCGCTCCCAACCGGGCGAGCCTAGCACTTGGGCAAGGCGGAATTGGATTCCCGCGCGGGATTCACCTCGCCCACGCCGCCCACGCCGATCTGGACAGCGCTCTCATGCGGGCCAAGGCGGATGCCAGACGTCAACGCCATCAGTTCGTTGGCACCAGCCGCTTCAGCTTTTCTAGCCAGTTCTGGACGACGATGATCTGCGGGCGTGAGGGTACACCGCCATCCGTTCGATCGGTGGGAAACACCATGACCAGCCGCTTGCCGTCGGGCGTGATGTCGTAGTCCCGGTAGTAATTCACCACCGTGAACCCCTCGATCGGCAGCGTTTGCTCGCTGCTGAACGTAAATGCCGGTTGGGTAACGATGTCCACGAACCTCAGCGCGATTATTTGTTTAGCGGGGAGCGTCCATTGTGCGCGATGGCTGCCGGTCACAGCCGAGTTGGGTTCCTGGCGTCATTGATTTCCGTCCACCGGCGCTCGACGCCGCAGCTCATCGAAGAAGTTTTGCAAAAACACCACCTGGTGCTCGGCCTGGGGTGCTGCCTCCGTCCCTGGAGCCTCCACCGGAACCGTGATCAACGCCCGTCCGTCCGGAGCCAGCGCGGAACGGGCACGCGATGCTGAGTCGCGGCAGCAGAAACGATCACAGCCATTGCGCAACCGCGGCGAACGCTTCGGCGGCGACGGCATCCCGATCCCTGTCCGCGTCGATCCGCACCCAACCGCTCGCCGCCTGGCGCAGGTAGCTGTCGCGCACGCGCGCCAGCAGCGCCAGATCCCGCTCGTACTTGTCGCGGCCCGCGCTCTTCCGCCGTGCCGACTCGTCCGGCTGGATATCGAGCAGGATGGTGACGTCCGGCTGCGGAAGGTGTTTCTGGATCTCGACGAGCCAGGCGGCATCGAGTCCCTGTGCCTCGCCGTACGCGACGCTGGACGCCAGATACCGGTCGCACAGCAGGATGGTGCCGGCCTGCTTCGCATCGACCATTTCCTGCTTCCACTCGTACCGATTGGCGACGTAGAGGAGTTGCATGGCGTCCGGTCCGTAGGAGCGCTCACCGCGAAGCGCGCGTCCAATCTCCTTACCGATGACCGTGTCGTAGTCGGGGAATGAGAACAGCCGGACCGCACGTCCCCTGTCCGTCAGGCGGTCACGCAGCAGCTCGGTCTGCGTCTGCTTGCCGCTCTGGTCCAGGCCTTAGAACGCGATGAGGAGACCCGGTGCGCTCATGTTTCGAGTGCGAGGACGTCGTCGAGCGTCTGGCGCCGACGGATGACCGTCCATTGCCCGGCGTCAACCAGCACCTCGGGCGGCAGCAGGTGCCGATTGTAGTTGGACGCCATCACGGACCCGTAGGCGCCGGCGTCGAGAATGGCCACGAGATCCTGTGCTTCGAAGGGGGGCAGCAGGCGCTCCCTGGCGAAGACATCGCTGCTCTCGCAGATGGGCCCGACCACGTCCCACGGCGTATCCTCGCCGACTCTCGGCCGGACCGGCGCAATGCGATGGTACGACCCGTACAGCGCGGGCCGAATGAGCTCCCCCATGCCGGCGTCCAACACGGCGAACTGCCGGCCATCGCCGGTACGCTTCGTATCAACGACCCGCGCGACCAGGGCGCCCGCGTGTCCAACCACCGAACGGCCAGGCTCCAGCAGCACCGGGATGCCGCTGCGCTGGAGCTCTGGAATCATCGTCCCCGCGTAATCAGCGGGGCTGATGATGGGGACGCCGTCGTAGGCAATGCCGAGGCCGCCGCCCACGTCGAGATGCTCCAGCGTGAACCCGTCGTCGCGGAGCTCCATCGCGAGCGTGGCGAGGGTTCGGGCGGCGCGCCGCAGCGGATCGGCTGTCGTGATCTGCGACCCGATGTGGACATGCACCCCCACGAATGTCAGGCCCGGCCGCCCACGCCGATCGCGATAAATCGCCCGCGCGTCCTGTAACGCCACGCCGAACTTGTTGACCCTCAAACCGGTCGAAATATGGGGATGGCTGCCAGCATCGATGTCCGGATTGACGCGCAGAGCGACCCGCGCCTCGCGGCCCTGCGCGGATGCCAGCTCCGCGATGCGATCGAGTTCGCCCGCCGATTCCGCGTTGATGACGCCTATGCCGGCGGCGATGGCGTACCCGAGCTCATCGCGCGTCTTCCCGACACCTGTGAACACGATGTCGCTGGGCGCGTAGCCGGCGCGCTGCGCCACCTGGATCTCACCGCCTGAATTCGCATCGACCTTGCTTCCGATCGACCGAAGCAGCCTGACGATGGCAAGCGTGGAGTTGGCCTTGAGCGCGTAGTGAATCGCGTGCGGATACGCGGCGAACGCCTCGTCGATGGCACGGTAGGCCTCGCGGATCGCTCGCGCGCTGTAGATATAAACGGGTGTGCCGACGCGCTCGACGATCGCTTCAACACTGACGTCGTCGCATGCGAGCCCGTTGGGCGTGGGCGTGAACGATTGGTACACGAGCGCTCGCATGTTACCATGCGCGCATCATCATATCGGCGCGCATCCGCGAGTGCTTCGCCGGCGTCATGCTGTGCGAGCAGCAAGACCCCTTCCTGACGACCGGAGTGCGAGGATGAATCTGAGTACCGACCGCTCACAGGGAGTATCCATCGTGCGCGTGAATGAAGCGCGCCTGATGTATCCGCTGCTGTCCGAGTTCACTGAGACGATCACGTCGCTCATCGGCTCGGGAGAACGATTTGTGCTGCTCGACCTCTCCACCGTCACCTCCGTGGACAGCGCGACCATCGGATGCCTCATGGATCTCTACCGTCAGGCGACCGCCGCCGGCGGCGCCCTCAAGCTCGCTGGCGTGCAGAAACGGGTCGAGACGATGCTGACGATGACGGGCGCGCAGGATCTTCTGGAGAGTCACCCCGACGCGCCTTCGGCCGTCAGGAGCTTCGGGGCGTAACGGCACGGGCGACCAGACCGTCAACCGCCGGGTTGGCACTACGAGACCGGCCGCAAACGCGAAAGGCCGCGTGCGCCGCGGCCTTCCCACCTACGTCTCGTGAAAAGCGTGCTAATTGATGGCGGGTGCGACACGACCCACCGGCACCGCAGGTGCGGCGGCCGGCTTTGCCGGCGCCTCGACGAGCGTCCAGCAGTCCTGTTCCTCGAGCACTCTGGCGGCGAATTCGGCGTGCAGCGCGTGGCCGCCGCGGTGCGCGACCAGGTGACCGATGAGCGGATGGCCCAGAAGCGCCATGTCCCCGATCACGTCCAGAATCTTGTGGCGCACGAACTCGTCGTCAAATCGCAGGGCGTTGTTGAGCACGCCCGTGTCACCGACGACGATGGCGTTCTCGAGCGATCCACCGAGGGCCAGCCCCTGCTGCCGCATCATCTCGACCTCCTCGAGAAAGCCGAACGTGCGGGCGGGCGCGATCTCCTCGATGAAGGCCTCCTCCGTCAAACGGATCGTCCGCGACTGGTGGCGGAGCATCGGATGGTCGAACGCGATGCTGTAGGTGACTTTGAAGTGATCGGACGGATACAGCGCAATCCGCTTGTCTCCCCTGGAGACCGAGATCGGCCGGAGCACCTTGAGATACCGACGCGCCGACTGAAGCGACTTGATGCCCGCCTCTTGAATCAGATAGACGAATGGTGCAGCGCTGCCGTCCATGATCGGCACTTCGGGAGAATTCAACTCGACGACAGCGTTGTCCACGCCGAGGCTCATGAACGCCGCAAGCAGATGCTCGACGGTATCGACCCTGACGGTATCTCGCGTGAGGCCGGTGGCATAATTGATGCCGCCGACATGGCTGACCGTGGCCGGAACCTCCTGACCGCCGAGATCGGAGCGGCGGAAACGGATGCCCGAGTCAGCCTTGGCCGGCTTCAGGGACAGGGTGACCTTCTTGCCGGAATGAAGTCCGATTCCTGCGCAAGAGGTCGGTCGGCGAAGCGTCCGTTGTGTGTGCATCAGGCTCCCTAGCCGATCGCAGAGGATGTCCTGTGAGAAGCAATCACAGTGCCGTTTCGCCCAGTTTCCAATAAAACCTCTAACTGATTGCCATATATACCCTTGAGACCATGACCGCGTCCTGGAAACCATTGGGTATCGGCAATTTGTTGCATCGACGCCACAGCGCCCCCCGGAAAAACCGTGGCGAGTTTACCACAGGGCACATGCCCGCGAGCGCCACAGATGTCGCTCATACCATCGGCGTGAGAAGCGGCTGGAGATAGGCGCCGGTCACCGAGTCCGGATTGGCGGCCACCTCTTCCGGAGAGCCGGTCGCGACGACGCGTCCCCCCGCCGCGCCACCATCCGGCCCGAGATCGATGACGTGGTCCGCCGACCTGATCACGTCGAGGTTGTGCTCGATCACGACCACCGTGTTGCCCTGGTCGACGAGCTTGTTGAGCACGTCGAGGAGCTTCCGGGTATCTTCGAAATGCAGGCCGGTCGTCGGCTCGTCGAGGATGTAGAGGGTCCGCCCGGTGCTCCGGCGCGACAGTTCCCGCGCCAGTTTTACGCGCTGCGCCTCGCCGCCGCTGAGCGTTGTCGCGGCTTGTCCGAGTTCGATGTAACCGAGGCCCACGTCCTGCAGCGTGCGAAGCTTGGTGGCGATTGGGGGAATATTCTCGAGCAGCGGCAGCGCCTGGTCCACGGTGAGATCGAGCACCTCGGCGATGGACTTGCCACGGTAGTGCACCTCCAGCGTTTCCCTGCTGTACCGGCGGCCCTTGCACTGCTCGCACGTCACGTAGACGTTCGGCAGGAAGTGCATCTCGATCGCGATGACGCCGTCACCCTGGCAGGCCTCGCAGCGTCCGCCCTTGACGTTGAAGGAAAAGCGTCCCGGCTTGAAACCACGCGCCTTCGCCTCCGGCATCATCGCGAACAGTTCGCGGATGAAGGTGAACATGCCGGTGTAGGTGGACGGGTTCGAGCGCGGCGTTCGGCCGATCGGTGATTGATCGATTTCGATGACCTTGTCGATCAACTGGATTCCTTCAATCCGATCGTGCAGGCCGGCATCGGCGCCGGCCCTGAAAAAGACCTGCGCGAGCGACCGGTAGAGGATGTCGTTCACCAGCGTCGACTTGCCCGAGCCGCTGACGCCGGTGACCGCCGTCAACGTGCCGAGGGGGATGGACACGTCGATGTTCTTCAGGTTGTTCGCCTTCGCGCCGCGGATCACGAGTGCGCCCTTCAGGGCTGGGCGCCGCGAGCGTGGCGTCGGAATGGCGCGCTCGCCGCGAAGGTACGCGCCGGTCAGCGACCCGTGTCCGTCCTGCAGCAACTCGTCCGGCGACCCCTGGAAAATCACATGGCCCCCGTGCTCCCCGGCGCCCGGCCCGAGATCGACCACGTAGTCGGCAGCACGGATCGTTTCCTCGTCGTGCTCCACGACCACCACCGTGTTACCGAGGTCGCGGAGCCGCGACAGGGTCGACAGCAGTTTGCGGTTGTCACGTTGATGAAGGCCGACCGATGGTTCGTCCAGCACATACAGGACACCCGATAGGTTGGCTCCAATCTGCGTCGCGAGCCTGATCCGCTGGCCCTCACCGCCCGACAGCGTCGCCGCGCTCCGGTTCAACGTCAGGTAGCCCACGCCGACTTCGTGCAGGAAACGCAGCCGCTCCTGAATTTCACGAAGGACCCGAGCGGCAATCAGCGTCTCGCGCTCGGTGAGTTCGAACCGCTCGAACACGTCGAGCGCCTCGCTCATCGGCAAGCTCACATACTCGGCGATGCCACGGCCCTTCACGCGAACCGCGAGACTCTGCGGCTTCAGCCTGTGGCCATTGCAGCTCGGGCACTCGCGCAGCATCCGGTATGGCTCGAGGTCGCCCTGTACAACCCACGATCCTTCTTCATAGCGACGGCGCAGGTTGGAAATGACACCCTCGAAGTCCTTCCCGAACGGGTCCGCGCGTTCCCGGGTCTTGGCCCGCGTCCGGGGGCCAGGCCTCCGGCGACCGGCACCCGCGAGATCGACGTCCTCTTCATCCTCGTCGTCCAGCCCCCTCGCAAGGCGGGCAGTCGCAGTCGCCTCGGCGGCCTTCGCGGCTCTCGCCGCCGGGGAGAGAGGACCGAACAGCAGCAGATCGCGATGCTTCTTCGCCAGCTTGGAAAACGGGGCATCGGGATCGATGCCGAACATCTGCGCCAGCGTGAGGATCGCCTCGCGCACCAGCTTCCGGTCGCCGCGCAGCCAAGGCGCGATGGCGCCGCCGAGCAGCGACTTCGACTCGTCTGGGACGATCAGTCGCGGATCGAAATCGTAGGTAGCCCCGAGACCCTGGCAATCCTGGCAGGCGCCATGAGGCGAGTTGAACGAGAACGCCCTCGGCGTCATTTCCGGCATCGAGATGCCACAGTGCACGCACGCCAGTCGCCTCGAGAAGAGTTGATCGCCCCCCTCGTAGGTGTTGACAACGACGATGTCGCTGGCGAGGCCGAGGGCGACCTCCAGGGAGTCCGAGAGTCGCCGTTCGATGCCCGACTTGACGATCAGGCGGTCGACCACGATGTCGATCGTGTGGTTGCGCCGGCGATCCAGCTTGATGTCTTCCTCCAGCGCTCTGAACTGGCCGTCGATGCGCGCCTTCGTGAAGCCGCGCTGGCGCAACGCCTGTAACTCCTTCTTGAACTCCCCCTTGCGACCGCGCACGACGGGCGCCATGACGTTGATACGCGCCTCCTGGGGATGGAGCATCACGAGGTCGAGAATGCGTTCGAGCGACTGGGCAGCAATTTCGCGCCCGCAGTTACAACAGTGCGGTACGCCGATATTGGCGAAGAGCAGCCGCATGTAGTCGTAGATCTCGGTGACGGTGCCGACCGTCGAGCGGGGGTTGGAGCCGGTGGTCTTCTGTTCGATCGAGATGGCCGGCGAGAGACCCTCGATCAGATCGACGTCCGGCTTCTCCATCTGCTCGAGAAACTGGCGCGCGTACGCCGACAGCGACTCGACATACCGCCGCTGCCCTTCGGCGTAGATCGTGTCGAAGGCCAGCGACGACTTTCCCGAGCCGGACAGACCGGTGATCACCACGATCCGGTCGCGGGGAAGATCGACGTCGATGTTCTTGAGGTTATGAACGCGGGCGCCGCGTACCGCGATCCAATCCTGCGACATACGTTACTGCCGGGAATTCCTGATCCAAATCAATCCTTGATTTTACCCCACGCGATTGACATTGGACCCTGGATCGTCGCCCGGTCAGTGTGCGCTTGAATCGAATCGGTACACCGTTTCGTTCGACACCACCGCCATCTCCCCCTGTGGGCCGAACGCAACCCCTACGAGCGTGCCTCCGGATACCACCAGTTCCGGGGTCGCCCCGGGGGCACTGAACCGGTGCACGCCGCTCGCGCCAGCCAGTGCATCAACGACGTGCAGCCTCCCGTCTGGAGCGAAGGCCAGTCCCTGCGGCCGCCCGAGCAGTGACGGCATCGTACTGACGAGGCCCTGCCGGTCGATCCGGTAGATGCAGTCGTACGGGTTCAGCGTGGGCGCCGTCACAAACAACTCCTGCTCCGAGCTCATCGCCAGATGAAACGCGGCGACACTCGGCGGGATCGTGGCGAACGCCGTCGCGCGGCCGTCACGGACGCGGAAGATGGTGCCCGACCGGTCCCCCACGTACATCCATCCGTCCTGGTCGAACGCGATCCCGCACGCGACGCCCAGATCCGAGGCCACCTTTTCGTGCGCTCCCGCATCATCGACGCGGTACACGGCGCCTTCGAACCGGCTCGACACGTATAGCTGTCCATCCGGGCCGATTGCCATCGACGTGGCATTGACGATCCCCGAGGCAAAGGGTTCGCGGGTGCCGTTCCTCGTAACCCGGAAGATCGAAACGGGTGCCTCATGGCCGCGGGATCCGCTGTAGGTGACGAACAGGTTGCCCTGGGCGTCGAAGACCGGGCTGTCGACCTGATGAAGCCCCGTTGCCCACGGAGTGCCGATCGAGATGAACGCGGTCCCGTCTGGCGCACCAGGGATCCTGATGGACCCCTGTCCGGCCTCGAGCTCGCTGGAGATGGCAATGACGACGCGGCGGGAGGACGCGAACGCGACCCGCGCCGGCGCCTCACCAACAGGGATCGTCAACAGGTTGTCGACGACGAATCCGGAACCGTGAATCGTGACGCGTCCGCCCTCGACCGCCCGAGGCGGCCGCACAGACGTGATGGTGGGCGCGGGCGGCATATCGAATCGTACACCTTCGCGCGCCAGTGATATTGGGCTTTGGGCTTAGAATTTTGGACTTTCGACCTAGCCGTCGTCCAGTTCGACGTTCCAGTACAGATAGTCGCGCCAGCTTTCCGGCGCGTTGCGGAGCCCTATTGTGATTCGGGCCGCGGGCACCGAACGGGGACGCCGCGGCGCGCGCCTCAGTCTCATCCGGGCTTCGGCAGGCGTGCGCCCGCCCTTCTTCCGGTTGCAACCGACGCAGCACGTGACGATGTTCTCCCAGTCCTTGCGACCGCCCTGGGCAACCGGCACCACGTGGTCGAAGGTCAGCTCCCCCGTCGACATCGTCTGGCTGCAGTACTGGCAGGTGTGCTTGTCGCGCGCGTAGATGTTGGCGCGAGAGAAAGGCACGTAGTCGTACCGGCGCTTGATCCTGACGAAACGAAGGAGGCGGATGACCGACGGCAGCTTGAAGCTGACGGACACAGCCCTGACCTCGCGGTCGTGAACCGCGATCACCTCGACCTTCCCCTGGCACCAGAGCGTGATCGCTTTCTGCCAGTTGACGACCTTGAGAGGCTCGTACGTCGCGTTGAGAAGGAGCGCCTGCTCCATGGCGCGTTCATGATAACCGTACGGTCGACGGGCTGTCCAGAACGGCCGGCGCCGAAGACTAGTGAACGCAGCAGGTTACGCCGATAAGGCAGCCGTGGTGAGACTCCTGCGACTTGCCGGAGT
>Ga0326597_10012227_pt1 | contig 11316 bp, 10 predicted proteins | sample RVTome_12_FD_203789 | JGI IMG/M metagenome (GOLD analysis project Ga0326597, IMG submission 203789) | Soil microbial communities from uranium-contaminated site in the Upper Colorado River Basin, Wyoming, United States - RVT100D185 | ecosystem: Environmental > Terrestrial > Soil > Contaminated >... | reverse complement strand
GGTGCGAAAGGACAGGTGGTGGAAGTGAGCGCGACGCGTTTCGAACAGATGTTTTTGACCGGTGCGCGCTGCATCAAGGATGGCGCAGTGCTCTTCGTCGGGTTTCACTGGCCGATGCTGATCGCCCGCATCGCCCGCCGCCTGCACGCGCCGAACATCGTGATCGTTTACGAGAACGGCATCGTGGAGGATCGTCTGACACCGGTCCTGCCGACCTCTCCGTGCGATCTGGTCGCGGCCGAACAGGCGACCACCTGCACCGGCAGTCTGGAAACGTTGTTCATGTGGCTCGCCGCAGGACGCGTCGAAATGACGCTGGTGGAAGCCGCCATCGTCGACCGCTACGGCAACGTCAACACCACGGCAGTTGGTCCCTACCTGCAGCCCAAGGTCCGCCTGCCGGGCTCGGGGGGCGGAACCGAACTCTCAAGCCTCGGACGGGATCTGCTGCTGGTCAGCGCCAGCGCCAACAAGCGCAGCTACCCGGACCGCGTCGATTACATCACCAGCCCCGGCTACCTGGGCGGACGGGAAGAGAGGGAACGGCTGGGTTACAAACCGGGAACCGGTCCCAAGGCGCTGGTGAACCCGCTGGGCATTTTCAAGTTCGACGCGAACGGCGAGATGTATGCCGCCGAGCTTCACGCAGGGGTCAGCGCCGAGGAAGTGCGGGCCACGTTCGGATGGCCGATAAAAGTCCAGCCGGATTGCAAAGTACTGCCAGAGCCGACGGCGAATGAGCTGACCGTAATCCGCGCGGAACTGGCCCACGCCAAACAGCGCTACTACTTGCTGCCAGAGGGCTAAGCGGTGACCAGAGCCCTTGAGGGAATCCGTGTGCTCGATTTCTCCCGCGTGCTCGCGGGTCCTTACTGCACCATGGTGCTGGGAGATCTTGGCGCTGATATCGTCAAGGTGGAACGGGACGGTGTCGGCGACGATCTCCGGCAATGGGGACCGCCTTTCACGCCGGACGGAGAAAGCACCTACTTTCTTTCGGTCAATCGCAACAAGCGCAGCGTAGTTCTGGATCTAAAAACTGAATCCGGGCGGGATCTCGCTCTCAAGCTGGTGCGGCAAAGTGACGTTCTCGTGGAAAACTTCCGGCCGGGAGTGATGGAGGCTGTTGGCCTCGGCTACGAACAGCTCAAGCAGATCAACCCCCGGCTCGTCTACTGTTCCATTACCGGCTACGGCACGACGGGTCCTCTCGCGGACCGGCCGGGATACGACGTCATCACCCAGGGGATGGGCGGCCTCATGAGCGTCACCGGTGAGCCGGAAGGCGTTCCCACGCGGGTCGGCGTCGCGATCATCGATGTGGCGACCGGGCTTTATTCAGCGATTGCGATCCTCGGTGCGCTGCAGTCCCGCACCCGCACGGGGCAGGGCCAGCGGGTCGATCTTTCCCTGCTGGAAACGTGCCTCGCCGTGATGCCGAACCTGACCGCCGGCTACCTGCTGGCCGGAGTGAAACCCGAGCGGCTGGGCAACGGCCATCCCAACGCAGTTCCCTACCGGGTATTTTCAACCAATGATGGAAATGTTACCTTGGCCGTAGGGAACGACGGACAGTGGCAGCGGCTCTGCAAGGCCGTAGGCCGCCCCGAATTGGCTGCCGATCCTCGCTATGCGGAAAACCACGCGCGTATCGTGCGGCGGGCAGAGGTGGAAGAACTGGTGACCGGCTGGTTCCGGCAGAAAAGCACCGACGAGTGGGTGGAACTGTTGTCGCGGGTGGAGGTGCCGTGCGGGCCGATCTACACTGTCGATCGCATCCTGGCCGACCCGCAAATCGAAGCGCTGGGGACCATCAAGACTGTCGCTCACCCGACCAGCGGCCCGTTGCGCGTGGTCGGGTCACCGTTCCATTTGTCGAAGGATGATACGGGGCCCCATCTTCCGCCACCACTACTCGGCGAACACACCGTGGCCGTGCTGAAGGAGCTGTTTGCGGTCAGTGACGCAGATTTACGGGGGCTGCAGCAAGCGGGTGCTTTCGGCAAGGCAGCGGTGTAAGCAACAAAGTGCATCGACAACGCTGATACTCCGCTGATCGATATATCAGGCGGGGAACAATGATTGCAGGATCCCTATTGACTGCGTCGCTGCCCGGCGGTCGCGTCGCAGAGAAAAAGCGCCCCGATATTTGTTCCCGGCTACCGTGAGATTGCCGCGCGTGGCTGCGCGGCGCAGTCTTCGAACTGGGCCAGCAGCCGGTTGCGGTCAAAGTCTTGGCCCAGGAACACCGCCCGGCAGGAGCGCGACTGTTCTCCCCAAACGGCGCCCTGATCGAGCACGTTGCGCCCGCCCACCCGATGGAAGATCACCCGGCGGCTGATCCCGTGAACGGCGATGGTTCCTTTGGCGCGGAATACACCGTCGGGTAGTCCCTGCAGAAACCGGTCGAAGCGGTCGTAGTCCAGTTCGATGTCGGCGGCGAAGGAAACGGAGAGCACTTCACCGTGGTCCACGTGGTCGTGGTGATGATGCTCGGCGACCGTGGCGAGCTTATGCGCATCGATATCGAGCAACAGCGCGGCGGGCACATCCCCGTTGATCGAGGGAAGCACCCTCGCATCGCGGTTGATTTTCGCGAGCAGCGCCCTGATCCGGTCCACGTCATCGGGAGCGACCAGATCGAGCTTGTTCATCACCAGCAGATCGGCACAGCGGATTTGTTCCGCGGGAGTCTCATTACGCTCCAGACAGGGTTCGATATTGGCGCTGTCCACCACCGTGATGACCGCGTCGAGCCGGAAGCTCTCCTCGAGCTCGGGCACCAGAAACGTCTGCGCCACGGCAAAGGGCTCGGCAAGACCGGAGGTTTCCACGATCACGTAGTCGAACTCGCGGCCGCTGGTCAGCAGACCGCGTGCCGCGTCGAGAAGATCGCCGCGAATCGTGCAGCAGAGGCAGCCGCCGGAGAGTTCGACCACATTGCCGGTCTGGCCGACGACCAGATCCTTGTCGATGTTCACGTCGCCGAAATCGTTGATCATGACGGCGATACGCAGGCCATGATCGGCCTTCAGCAGCTGATTGAGCAGCGTGGTCTTGCCGCTGCCCAGAAAACCGCTCAGAATGGTGACAGGCCGTTTCATGGTTGTGCGTTTTACTTTCGCAGCTGCTGTTGCAACGTAACTTACCGTAAAATCATAGCGGCGCCCACTCTAGACGCTGCGGTCTGACTTTGCAACCGCTGCCATTGAAATCCGGGGAAAAATATGCCGCATATCACGAGAACTCATCGCTTCGGTTTGCTGACGCCATCGTCCAATTCGACCCAGGAACCGGAATTCTCGGAGGTGCTGCCGCGAACCGTCTCACTGCACACCGGCCGCCTGAGCTTTACGAATATCGACGCCGACACGATGTTTCGCTGCGTCGAGGAACTCGAACACGAAAGCCGCAAGCTCGCCGACGCCGACGTTGGCGTGATCATCCTCGCGGCGACGGCCCCGTCGGTGACCCTGGGCCGGGGCTACGACCGCGAACTGATCAAGCGGATGGAAGATGCCTCGGGCAAGCCCGCGACGACTGCATCGACCGCATTTGTCGAGGCCCTCACATTTCTCGGCATTCGCAGGATCGCCATCGCGGCCCCATGGAACGAGGCCACGAACAAGACGGTGGTGAGCTTCATGGAGGCAAACGGTTTCGAAGTGGTGCATCATGAGGTCATGGGGTTCGTGCGCAACACCGAGCTCGGCCGCGCCGATCCGCAGACTGCCTATGAGCTGGGGCGCCGGGCAGACCGGCCGGAGGCGCAAGCCGTCATCATGCCGGGCGGCAACTGGCCGACGATGAGCATCGTTGAGCGGCTGGAGCAGGCCGTCGGCAAGCCGGTTCTGACCAACAATGCGGTGAGCATCTGGGCGGCGCTCAGGATACTCCAGCGCCGTGATAGCATTGCCGGCTACGGCCGTCTGTTGCGCGAGGGTCTGATCCGCGACACCGGATCGGTCTCACGGGCGGCGGGAGCCTGATGCCGCGTGGCAAAGGATTGCAATTTCAACGAGGAGAAATCGCATGGAAAAAAATAACGGAATGCAAATACTGATGATCGGAGCAGCGCTTGCGCTCAACGCCGGCGCGTGGGCGCAAAGCTCTGCGCCGCAGGATTACCCAAACCGGCCGATCCGCATGATCGTGCCGCAGGCGGCCGGTTCGGGCGTCGATCTGATGACGCGGACCGTCGGGCAGAAGCTCTTGGAGTCGTTCGGTAAGCCGGTGATCGTGGACAACCGTCCCGGCGCCAACGGCATTATCGGACTGGAGGCGGCGGTCAAGGCTAAACCCGACGGCTACACGATGGCGCTGGGCGTGACGAGCTCGCTCACCATGAATCCATTCATCTACAAAAGCCTGCCGTACGACACGTTCCGCGACTTTGCGCCGGTCGTCCAGCTGTCAGTCAACACCTTCGGCTTGCTGGTTAACCCGTCGCTGCCGGTGCGCTCGGTGAAGGATGTCGTGGCGCTCGCCAAATCCCATCGCGGCCAGGTGCCGTACGGCTCATTCGGCTTGGGCAACATGACCCACCTTGCCGCGGAATTGTTCTCTCATCAGACCGGGGTCAAAATGTTGCACGTCCCGTTTAAGGGCGGGACACCGTCTATGGTGGCGTTGCTCAGCGGGGAGGTTGCCGTGATGCTGGCTCCGATGCAGGCTTTTTCGCCGTCCGTCCGCGCCGGCAAGCTCAAGCTGCTGGCGACTTTCGGTGCGAAACGCTGGGCCGCGTTTCCCGCGGTGCCGAGCGTGACTGAGTTGGGTTATCCGGGGCTGGTAATGTTCGGCTGGAGCGGAATCATCGCGCCGATGGGCACTTCGCCTGCGATCATCAACAAGTTGCAGCAGGAAGTCGCGCGCATACTGCAGGTGCCGGAAACGAGGGATTACCTGACCAAGCAGGGCGCTGAACCGGTCGCCAGTACGCCCGAGCAGTTCGCGGCATTCATCAAATCGGAAGCGGACAAGTGGTCCAAGGTGATCAAGGCCGCCGGGCTCGAGCACACGCAGTGAAAGTGACTAAGAGCGAATTGGAAGCTGCGAAGCGGCGAGCCGATGCTACGCTTCGAGGGACTCCGCACGCGACGCACGTGCATTACGATCGCAAGAGGGAACGCATTGTAATCGGACTCAGCAGCGGGATCGAAGTGGCATTCAGGCCGCGCGATGCGCAAGGGCTAGAAGACGCAACGCCGCATCAACTCGGGCAGATCGAAATATCGCCTTCGGGGTTAGGTATTCATTTCCCGCGGCGCGACGCGGATATTTATCTGCCCGCGTTGCTCGAAGGCTTTCTCGGCTCGAAGCGTTGGATTGCTTCGCAAATCGGCAAGCTCGGCGGCAGCGTTTCGACGAAGGCAAAGGCGCACGCCGCACGGCGCAACGGCAAGCTCGGGGGGCGACCGAAGAATTTGCGGATCCGCACTACGCCGCTTCTCTGAGCCCGGCTCGAATGACGATCTCGTCGAACGGCGCACTTAGCCTTCCTCGCTCGTTCTTCTCGATGAGCCCTAATTCGACCAGCGCCTGCACATCCGTGTACACGTTTTTGTAATCCCGTTTCAACTCGGTCGCAAGCTTCCTGATATTCAGGCCGTCATGTGTCGCGACGTGGCGGATCAACTCAAGCCGCTTTTCGGTAATCGCGCTGAAAAGTTGCGCGAGGTTTCCGAATGCCAATCTCGACGCTCCAGATTTCCCGCCAGCCGCCCGGCGCCAGGCCTGCTTGAATCCCGTCAAGGCCGCACGACCGCCAAGTACTTCTATCTCGATTCTGTTCATTCCCATACGACCATCTCCACCGTGACATCACCCTGGACGTCGCGGAAGCGAAAGATCTGCCGCGCATTCATATGGTATATGATGCCATAATGTACCGAACGACTCAATAGGATCGAATCACTCCGGGGTAGAAAGCGGCATGCTTTCCGGATAATAACCTTCAATCATGGCCCGCTCGCTGGGAATACGGCCCCCCTCACGCTCAGCGCTGAGCGCACCGGCCAGGATTGAAGAGCCTGTTTTCGCCCCGCATGCGACAAGACAAGCCGGCGCGCGATGCGGCAATGCGCCGGGCGTGCCTGGAATATGGTTACACTGTGGCAGCGGTGACGCACGAGGCGGGTGTACACTATTCGACCGTGAGCAAGGTCTTCAAGGGGGAAAGATGAAAACCGTGATGCGAAAACCTGACCACTTTTCGTGTTTTCTCGATTCGGCATCCGCGTCAGCGTCAAGGCGAAGGTTGCGGCGATGTAATGGCGCTCCGATAGATCGGCGACATTGTTCGAATCAAGTCACCTCGCGTCGCGTGTGGCCATCGATAGCGCTCCTCCTCTACTATCATAGCGGCTGACGCCGGCTTGGCCGGACACCGTTTTCCTGGAGAAAATCAAGCTGCTGACGCCCACCCTCCGCACCCTCGCCTGGAAATGCTGGCTCGCAGAAGGAAACGGCGTCCCCGTCCCGGACGCCGCCGAACGGGTTGAACTCGAGCCTTCGCTTCGCGATGGCACCCTGCTCGAGGAAGACAAAGGCATCCGCTTCGCCGACGCGAACGTCATGGTCCGCGGGGCTGCCCAAAACGTTTTAGCCACTGAGGACGCTTCGTTGGTGAGCTCGCCCAAGGCATGCTTCATTCGGCTGGACGAGATTTGGGCGAAGGAGATTGGAAAAGAGAACACCGTTTCCGGTCACGTTCTCTCGGCGCTGCATAACAGCCGGCGAATTGACGCGTTCGCCTGGGCGCGGCAGGCGGTTGAGGCGGGCGTGCGAATTTTCGACGCGGTGCACGTCATGGAAGGTTCACTTCCTCACTTCGCGCATGCTGATGCAGCGTCGATCCTCCGGTTCTTTGCGGTAGGCTCCGAAGCGGAGAAGGGCGCCATTTTTGGCGGAATGCTCTATCCGAAATTCGAGCGCTGGCTTCCCGGGCATCCGGAGGTCGCACGCGAGATCAAACGTCTCCACGAAACGCAGCCGGAAAACCATAGCTACGCCTTATATGGCGCCGCGCTGCATGCACTCATCCATCATGATTTTCAGTCCGGCTTTGACCTCGCAATCGAGGCGACCCGTTCGCCAGAACCCTTGGTCGCCGGGTCCGCGTTGAACGTACTTGGGCTGGTCGACTACACGCATCCTGACTGTTACCGGGCCATTGATGAAACGCTTCAGGTTTGCACGACGATCGTGGGCAACCCTGAGCATCCTCTCCTCGGGACGGCTGCGGGAACCGCCAGCCGGCTGATTGGTCTCCGTGAATCCGAGGTGGCGGCATTGCTCGAGAAGGCCGCGAGGACGCGTAAGTCCGAGGCGCTCTATGCCATCTCCGTCTTTCTCTTTCGCGAACGAAAGGACTACTGGGACCGTCCCTGGTTCTGGCCGCTGATGATGCTCCTTGCGGTAGTGGAGCCCACCCATAACGGCACCCTGCATAACATCGACCACCTCATGTACGGATGGCTGAAAGATCCCGCACGGGTGCCGAAGGTGCTTGAGTTCCTGAATGCGTGGATTGCAGCCCAGTCCGAAGACGTAATGCAAAAAACGGGGTTCGTGAAAGGTTTCGATTCAACAGTCCATCGCTTGGCCGAGGTGCCTTCTGCGCTTGGCACAGCACTCACCACCTGGCTATTGAACCCGGAAAAACGCTACCCCTTGGTGGCCCACCAAGTCATCGCCAAGCTTCGCGTGGCGCGGTTCACGAATCTTGCCTTCGATCCGGACATCCTGGATGCGCTTTCCGAGGATGAACTGCGCTTTCTTGTCCGCCGAATTCTCGGCTACCTCTTCGGGCACGACGTTTTGCTCCCCCTCGTCTTTTCCTTGCTCAAGACCAAGGATGCGAAGGAAAGAAACGGTTGCGCACCTGATCTAGCAGCTTGGGCGATGGCATGGTGTACTTTGCGGCTGGTCTAAGGTGCCGGCAATTTCGAAGTCTCTTAAAATCAATAACTTTGACAACGGTATCCGAATTACACACCTGCCAGCCGGTTTTTTGGTTCAAATTTCGGGTGTCGACTTCAAGTCGGGGAGGAGAAAACAAAATGAGGCGTGACTACACGGAACAGATAACAAGATTCTGGCCGACAATCATGCGGGCATGGCATTTCCATGCCGATAAGCGTCCGATAATTGAATGTGACCTTTCCAGCAAGACGGTGCGGGCTTATGCGTCAGGGGAGTACATTGACGGTTTGTCGGAACGTACAAGGGAGACCACGCGCCGGGAATTCGCTCGCACGGTAGATGAAGGGGGCATCATGGTCTTCATCTTGGATACCAAGAATCGCATTCTCCAGTCGTACAGTTTCCCGGATGTCGGTACGGCAAGCGAAAGTAAGCTCAACCAAGTCTCGCAACGTATTGCTCAACCGCGGCGGGTTCGCAAACGTTGAAGACTGTTGTTGTGTGCCAGGCATGACACCGAGCGAGTCGGGTGGAATTCCCGATGCCAGGTATAGGAAGAGCCGAAGGCTGGGAGAAGGGCAAGGGCGTCATTGTAAGGGGGCGTCTGAAGGAAGCTCAATCCAAAAGCGTGGAGCGAGGTACACCCGAGGTGTGGCACGGTCGGGAAGAGGGGTCACGTAACCACAAAGTCCGCCATTCTCCCTCGGGTGTGCTTTATAAATCCGGCGCCTATGCGCGGAACGTTCTGTGTCTTATGCTTTGCACATTGACTCAATCTGCCGAACGGCCGTATACGTGACCCGTTCGTACGGTGGTGTGGGAGGGGGAGCCGCGAGGCTTCTCCCTATCCCAAATGTTGGCTCGCTCTATTCCGAGCGCCGGCGTCGCTACGCGGCACCCTGACGGGACACCGAGTAATCCAGCTCGAAATAGGGCAGCCGGCCTGCAAACCCCGGGTCGCCCCAGCACTGCTGGCCGCCATCGACGTTCAACACCTCACCGGTGATGAACTTGCCGGCCTGAGAAGCCACGTAGACGATGGCCTCGGCGATATCCCAGGAGTCGCCCGCGTGGAGCATCGGGTTTGCCTGATCGAAGCTCGCGCGGCCGGTCTCCGGGTAGTAGTTGAAGGCTTACCGCATTCCAGCCCTTCGGCTTGATATCGATCGCAGGCTGCGCGAACTGGCCGCCGGCGTTGTTGATCAGTCAGTATCTCGATGAAGTGCCTCAGGCGTCTGCGGGAGCGATTTCGCGCTCGATACGCCTGGCATTCGCAATCTCGGCAATGCGCAAGTCATACGCGGCTTGCAGGTTGAGCCACGAGCGAGCATCACCCCCAAAATAGCGCGCCAATCTCATGGCGGTGTCGGCGGTAACGCCGCGCCGCTCGCGAATGATATCGTTGATGCGCGGCGCGGGAACATTCAGCGCCTTGGCCAAAGCATTTGCGCTCATGCCGAGTGGCAGCAGGAAGTCCTCGCGCAGGACTTCGCCAGGGTGTACCGGCCGCATACCGTTTTTAAACATGACAGTGTTCCTCAATGATAGTCCACGATCTCGATTCCGGCGCTGGCGTCGCTACGCGGTATCCTGACGGGACACCGAGTAATCCAGCTCGAAATAGGGCGGCCGGCCGGCGAACCACAGATCGCCCCAGCACTGCTGGCCGCCATCGACGTTCAACACCTCGCCAGTGATGAACTTGCCGGCCTGAGAAGCCACGTAGACGATGGCCTCGGCGACATCCCAGGAATCGCCCGCGTGGAGCATCGGGTTCGCCTGATCGAAGCTCGCGCGGCCCGTCTCTGAGTAGTAGTTAAAGGCTTCGGTCCGGACGGGCCCGGGCGCGACGCAATTGACCCGGATGTTGAGTGGTGCCCATTCAACGGCGACGGTCTTCGACAGAAAAACGACGCCGGCCCGCGCGGCGCAAGTGTGCGCGACTTGCGGCAAGCCCCGCCAGATTACCGCGACGACATTAATGATGTTTCCCGGCTGGCCGTGATCACGCCAGTGACGCGCGGCGTTCTGCATCATGTACCAGGTGCCGTTCAGGTTGGTGTCGATTACCGCATTCCAGCCCTTCGGCTTGATATCGATGGCAGGCTGCGCGAACTGACCGCCGGCGTTGTTGACCAGGACGTCCAGCCGGCCGTGCTCGCTCCAGACCTTGTCCATCAGCGCGGCGACCTGGTCCGGGTCACGTATGGTCATCGCGTGAGTGCTGACTTTGCCGCCCAGGCTCCGCAGGAATTCAGCCGCCCGTTCCAACCTCTCCTCGTTGCGGCCGCAGATGACAACGGCCGCTCCCAGGCGCACGAACAGCGCCGCCGTCGCCTTTCCGAGTCCGGTCCCGCCGCCGGACACGAGGACTACGCGGTCGCGAAAGATGCCATCGCGAAACACGGTGGCGAGCTTCGCGATGTCAGCGTCGGACACGTCGGCGGATTTGTCGGAGGTGTTCATTGCCGTTTCCTCATCAGCGGTTCTGCAAGCGGGGTGGCTCGCTCTTGCCTGATATTGGGGCACTCAACCCGGACGTGTCAATGCACCAAAATCAACTTTCCTTCGCTTGCCTTGCGCGCTGGGGGTACACTCTCAAATTCGAATTCGCCACCCACTAAGGACAAGGAGACAAAAGCATGGGCATCGGTATTCTTGCTTACGGCGCATACATTCCGCGGCGCCGTCTCGCGCGCAAATCCGTCGCTGATGCGAACGCATGGTTCAACCCCGCGCTCAGGGGCCAGGCCAGGGCCGAGCGCTCGATGTGCAACTGGGACGAAGACGCGGTGACCATGGCAGTCGAGGCGGCGCGCGATTGCCTGACCGGACTCGCCCGGGATCAGATACGCACGGTGCAGCTTGCCTCGACCTCGTTTCCGTTCGAGGACCGGTTGAACTCGGGCATCATCGCGCAGGCGCTGAATCTGGGGGCCGAGATTTCATCGCTCGACGTCGGGTCGTCGCAGCGCGCCGCCACCGCCGGGCTGGCGGCGATCCTTCAGGGTGCGGACAGCGCCGGTGGACAGGCGCTGTTCCTCGCGTCGGAGAAACGCCGCACCAAGGCCGGGAGCACGCTCGAAATGACCAGCGGCGACGGCGCGGCGGCGCTGCTGATCGGCGCGGGCAAGGTGATCGCCAGGCTGATCGGCGCCCACAGCCGCACGGTGGATTTCGTCGATCATTATCGCGGCCAGGGTTTCGCCTACGATTACGTCTGGGAAGAACGCTGGATCCGCGACGAAGGCTACGCCAAGATCGTGCCGGCAACGCTCGCCGGTTTGTTTGCGAAATGCGCGGTGGAGCCAGGCTCGATCGCGCACTTCTGCATGCCCTGCACGCTCGGCAAGGTGGCCGCGTCGGTGGCGAAGAAGGCCGGCATTCCCGAGG
>Ga0326597_10012225_pt1 | contig 11318 bp, 5 predicted proteins | sample RVTome_12_FD_203789 | JGI IMG/M metagenome (GOLD analysis project Ga0326597, IMG submission 203789) | Soil microbial communities from uranium-contaminated site in the Upper Colorado River Basin, Wyoming, United States - RVT100D185 | ecosystem: Environmental > Terrestrial > Soil > Contaminated >... | reverse complement strand
CATCGTATTCCAATAGATGACGTTGTCCTCGGTCTCGGCCTCGAGCATGTGCGCGACCAGGCGTCCGAGGTTCTGGGCGGTCGGCACCACGTACGTGCCCACCGGAAACTCCATGCTCTGCGTGAGCACCTCGCCAACCTCTACGAGGGTCACGGCCGCGTGGTTGTACTGCCGCTCATGGGTGACGTTCGCGACGGTGTAGACCTGCACGTCGACCGTGAGGGGCTCGGTCAGGCGCTCGACCGTGATGTCGTGGCGCTTGAGCAGGTCCACCGCGGCTTCGGCGTCCCGGGGCAGCACGTACGCCCACGGGCGATCGCGGAGCAGGGTCGCGACCGGCTTCTTGAGAATCCGGGACCCCGTCACCTGGATGGTGTCCAACACTCCATCGTTCTCCTCCACGAGGAGATAGTCGACGGCATAGTCCTCGTGCTCGTAGTCCTGCCGAACCGCGACCTGGCCGGACGGGGCGGCGCCCATCTCGACGGTCTCCGCGTTCGCGCGGGTGATGACGTCTTTGAGCCGCTCCGCGTTGCGGGCTGCCCAGTCCACGACCGTCAGATACCCGAGATAGCCGGCACGGGCGCCCGTGTCGAGGTCCTGGGACGGCGCCTCGAACAGGATGCCAACGCTGTTGATCATGCCGCCGTAATTCCGTCCGATGCGAGCCTGCCATCCGCCGGGGCGCCACTCTTCGCGGTCTCCGCTCTGGTAGTACCAGCCCAGCATATCTTCCGTCTCGAGCCGCGCGTCGATGGCCGGGAAGATCTCCTCGTCGCACATGCGGGTGATCTCCTGCATGGCGTCGTGGATGCTCGGGCACTGGTAGTTCAGGTTGTAGGGGCGCGAGCCGCCGTTGTGTCCGTCCACGAACAGGTGGGGGCGCCAGCCCTGAACGAGGTTCTGAACGTAATTGACGATGCTCGGATGCTCGAGCTTGATGTAGTCACGGTTCAAGTCGATGCCCCACAGGTTGCCCCGCTGCCCCCCCTCGCTCGCCTCGAAGCCGTCCGGGTTGATCTGCGGCGCGACGATCACCGTCACCTGGTCGAGCAGCTCGTACGCCTCCGTGCCCGGCGTCGCGAAGTCGCGCATCAGGACGAGGAGACCCTCGCGGAACGTCCGCTCGCCGCCATGGACGTTGGCCGCGAGCAGGAGGATCGGGCGGTCGAGCGCCCAGGCTTCCCACGGCTCCGTTACCAGAGGATTCCCGAACACGGCGTAGGGAAGCTCCCTTCCCTCGCGCGTCTCACCGTAGCTGCCGAGTCTCATGTTCGGAGCCACGCCTCGCAGTTGCTCCAGGTAGTCCCACATCTCGAGGTGGCGCGTGTGCGCCGTGAAGCCGTTCAACTCGGCCGCGGTCTGCGGGTAACCCGGGGGCACCAGGAGCCAACCGTCCTGGGCGGAAGCGGGCGAGGTGTGGATCAAGACGGCGAGCAACGAGAGGACCGCGGTCCTGGCCGCACTGCCGAAGCGTGTGGAGCGCATACCGTATCTCCGTATCGTGAGGTCTCTTGTGATGCCGCGCCGGATCACCGGCGGAGGCAGCCCGCAAGGTAGGCCGCGCCTGGGCGGTGCGTAAGACCCCGTGCTTCCTCGGGCGCCTACCCGGCCACCCGTACCTCACGCTTCTGATTCCCGTCATGAGCTCCCTGGCCTGGCCGGCGCCGTGCGATGTGATCGACCACCCGAGCCGCGTCACGGCCTACGCCATGGATCATCGTGGACGACATCGCATGTAGAAAATGGAGGCCGACGAAATAGAGGCCGGGTGCATCGGGCACGATCCCGCTCCGGTGCCTCGGCTCCCAGCGCCCGTGGATCGGCAGGTCGATCCAGCGGAAGCCGGGCCGGAAGCCCGTACACCAGATCACGTTCGCGGGCTCGAGGGTGCGGCCGTCCTCTAGGAGGGGCATGCCGTCCCGTACGCCGATCGTCCGCGGCACCCGTGTGACGCCCGCGCGTTCGAGCTCCTTTCCGCGCACGCGGATCAACGGCCCGCCATGTTGGAGCATCTTCGGGCGGACCTTCCGTCCGATCGGGGTGCTGACGGTGAGCACGCGATGGAAGAGCACCCGCAGGACGAGGGGCACGAAGGCTACTCGGGCAGGAAGGCCGCCAATGCGGAAGGGAAGCTGCCCGGTGTCCCGCCCCGACATCGAGACCTCATGGTGGGTCGCCACCTCCATTGCGATCTCCGAGCTGGAGTTGCCGGCCCCCACCAGGAGCACGGGTCCGTCCCTGAGCTGACGCGGGTTGCGGTATTCGGCCGAGTGCATCTGTAGAATGCCGGGATCCACCGCTTCCGCGAAGTCCGGAACCCACGGCTCCTGGTAGCTCGCCATGGCCACGATCACGTTTTCCGCTTCGAAGCGGCGATCCCCGGCATACGCGGTGAACCGGTTCTGCTCGCGGGCCAGTCGGTCGACGCGAACACCGGTGCGGACCGGGAGCTCGAAGCGATCCGCGTAGGCAGCGAGGTAATCCGCCATCTCGTTCTTGGTCGGGAAGGCGTGGGGTCGGTCCGGGAACGGCATCCCGTCCAGCCCATTGAAGCGCGCCGGCGTGAAGAGCCGGAGCGAATCCCATCGCGCGCGCCAGGTTTCACCGATCTCGGCCCTGGCGTCGACGATCAGAAAAGGCAGCCCCCGCTGCGAAAGGTGGTATCCGACGGAGAGGCCTGCCTGCCCGCCCCCGATGACGAGCGTCTCTACTTGCTCCACCTGGTGTTGTCCATTCATTGTCTCGCCTCCTGTCTCGACTTGGTGGACTCCCAAGTTGGACCCAGACACATGTGTGCCGCTTCGGCTGAAAGGACCATTTGGAGGAGGCACCCGTCCTGGTCAGTTCTATGTAGGGCGAGCCGCGGCCACCGATCCGAGCACTCTCCGACTAGTGGGAAGAATCCAGCAATCCGTGCTCGTATGCATACGCGGTGGCCGCCGCCCTCGACGAGAGCCCCAGCTTCCGGAAGATGTTGGCCACGTGACGCGCCACCGTTCTCTCGCTGATGAACAAGGCGCCCGCGATCGCGCGGTTGGTTCGGCCAGTGGCGACGAGCGCGAGGACCTCGCGCTCACGAGGAGTGAGCCCATGTGTCTCGCGAGCCAGGGGGCCCCGATCGTGCTCGTCGAGCCGGGTGAGGTCCGGCACGGCGCCGAGCCGCTCGAAATCCGCTCGGGCCGCGACCAGCTCCATCGCGGACCCTTCATCGTCACCGAGCTCCCTGCAGGCCAGACCGATGAGCATGCGCACGCGGGCCAGGTGGTAGGGCGCGCCCAGGGCGTCCCACGCCTTCGATGCCCTTCGGAGGAGCGGGAGCGCGAGCGCCGGGTTCCCCGCCGCGAGCTCGCAGGCACCGCGCGCCTGCGCCACGAGCGGATGCAGCGCGCCGGTGGCGCACCTGTCGGAGACCGCCTCGAGCTCGGCGCACGCCGCCCGGGCTTCTTCCACGTGACCGATCGCGAGCATGATCTCGATGTGCGCGGGCAGCAGGCGCGTCCGTCCGAACGGATCGTTTGTTTCGGCGAGCGCGCGACGTGACGCCGCGGCCGCCGCCTCGGGATCGCCTTGGGCGAGCCTCAGCAAGGCGAGTCCCGGTTGGGGTTCCCGTCCAGCTCTGCTCGCTGCGCGATACGCTTCTTCGGCGGCGGCGAACTCCCCCACGAGCCGGTGCGACTCCCCTTTCAGGTAGAAGGCGAATCCGGTCGCGCTGGACGCCGAGCCCCGCTCCAGGTGGTCACACGCTCGGGAGGCTTCCTCGAGCGCCGCGTGCCATCGGCCGCTCCATTGCAGGATCTCCGCACGATATACCCGACATTCCCCGCGATATGCGACCATCTCGGGCTGTCGCTCGCACCAGTCGTTCAGAGCCCTGGTCCACTCGCGCGCGCGCTGGAGCGCCCAGACCTCCCTGCACGCCCCGATTACGCTGCAGTAGACGAGTCCGGTCACCTGGGGGGACAATTCGTCCGTCGTGACCGCGAGCATTGCTTCGTCCAACAGCATCAGACCTTCGTCGACGCGGCCGAGTCTGAGGAGCGCGCGTCCCTGAAGATGCAGCGCCAACGTGAGCAGGTCCCCATCGCCGAAGTGTTGGCCGATGCGTACGGCTTCGGCGGCCGCCTGGTACGACGCCTCATAGTCGCCAGTGCCCAGCGCCTGGTGGCCCGCGGGGAGCAGCATGTATCCGCGCTCGGCGCAATCGTCCTCGCGGCTCTCCAGGATCCGGCCGGCACGCCCGAACCAACCGGAGGCACGGGCGACCTCACCATGTTCCGCCAGGTGGAGGCCGAGCCAGAACGCACAACGCACGGCCGCCAGCTGGTCTCCCCGATCCAAGTGCGCACGGTGCGCCTCCTCCAGCGCGCGGACGAAGAGGTCGTCGTTGCCCGCGAGGTACGCAGCGAGCGCCAGGAGCCACAGGTCGGAAGGGCCGAGCCCACCTTCGGCCCGGGCCGCGAGGAGCGCGTCGTGGGCGGCCCTCCAGGATCGGCGCTCGAAGGCCTTTCGGCCCTTCTCGAGCTGTCGGTTGCGAGCAGCCATGGGACACCGACCTCGGAACAGGAGAGGAAGGTCGAACTTGTGCCACCATCCGGGGCCGCGCAAAGGGCATGGGCTGGCGCGTGGTGGATCTCGCTACGTGACAAGGGTCTGGCGTGGGCGCAACTTGGGTTGGAGCTGTCACGGCTCTGCACGCCCGGTCGAACCGGCCACGAAGCCCCCAAGACAGGAATCCGACGTATGGACGGAGCCATCATCGTTCGCCGGCACGGCGGCCCGGAAGTCCTCGAATGGGCGCGCGACGACCCCGGAGCGCCCGGGCCCGGAGAAGTGCTGGTCCGCCACACCGCCGTCGGCCTGAACTTCATCGACGTCTATCACCGGACGGGGCTGTATATGCTCGACCTGCCGTTCGTGCCGGGAAGCGAGGGGGCAGGGGTGGTCGAGGAGGTGGGAGAAGGGGTCGACGACTTCCGGGTCGGCGACCGCGTGGCGTACACCTCGAACGGCCCGGAAGGCGCCTACCGCGAGGCACGGGTCCTACCGGCCGCGCGCCTGGTGCACCTCCCCGACGAGATCGACGAGGAGACCGCGGCGGCCATCATGGTGAAGGGGTGCACGGTCGAGTACCTCGTCCGGCGCACGCACGCCGTGCAGGCTGGCGAGATGGTCCTGCTCCACGCGGCGGCGGGCGGCGTCGGGCTGCTGGCCACGCAATGGCTCGCAGCGCTCGGCGCCACGGTGATCGGCACGGCCGGCTCCGAGGAGAAGGCCGCGCTGGCCCGCGAGCACGGCTGCGCGCACACCATTCTCTACCGGGAGCAGTCGGTGCCCGAACGCGTTCGGGAGATCACGGAAGGCCGGGGCGTCGACGTGGTCTACGACTCCGTCGGCAAGGACACGTGGGATGGCTCCCTCGACTCGCTGAAGCCGCGCGGGCTCATGGTGACGTTCGGGAATGCTTCGGGGGCGGTGCCGCCGTTCTCACCCCTCGTGCTCGCGAAGAAGGGATCGCTCTTCGTCACGCGTCCGACGCTTCGCGACTACTACGCGACCCAGGAGGAGACGGCCGAAGGGTGTGCCGCGCTGTTCGACATGGTCGTCGCGGGGAAGGTGCGGCCGCACGTCGGCGCGCGTTACCCGCTGCGGGAGGCCGCTGAAGCCCACCGGGCGCTCGAGTCGCGCGCGACGGTCGGGTCGACCGTGCTACTCACCTGAGGAGCCGCGCGGGTGCCCGCGTCGCCTCGCCCGCCCGTCCACTCACTCGTATCTCAGCGCGTTGGCCGGGTCCGCCCGGGTCGCCCGCCGCGCGGGCAGGAAGGTCGCGACCACGCCCGTCGCCGCCAGCAGCGCGATGATGGACGCGAAGACCACGGGGTCGTTCGGGCTCACCTCGAACAGCGCCGTCTGCAGCGCGCGTGAGATCAGCACCGCCAGGCCGAGCCCGATCGCGATCCCGATGGCGATCTGCTCGGTCCCCTGACGCAGGATGAGCGAGAGCACCTGGCCCTCGGAAGCTCCGAGGGCCATCCGGATCCCCACCTCGGAGGTGCGGCGCGCCACGCTGAACGACATGACGCCGTAGAGGCCCACAGCCGCGAGGAAGAGCGCGACGGCGCCGAACACGACGAACAGCGTGCCGAACACGTTGTAGAACCACGTGTTCTCCCCGATCCGCTCGGTCAACGTCGCCGAGTAGTATACCGGGGTGTCGGAGTGCACGGACGTGACGGCGCGTCGCATCTCTTCGGTGAGGGTCATCGGCTCCGCCGGACCCCTGGCCAGGACGCTCATGAAGTTGGCATCGCTTTGCGCGATGGGCTGATAGAATCCCTCGGGGTCTCCCTCCGTGTTGCCGATCCCCTGCATGTAGAGGTCGGGAGCGATGCCCACGATGGTCAGCCATGGCCCGCTGTCACGGAGGCGACCCGGCCGGAAGCGTCGACCCAGCGGGCTCTCCCCGGGGAAATGCGTGGCGGCGAAGCTCTGGTTCACGATCGCCACCCGGTCGGACGAGACGTCGTCGAGCTCGTTGAAGTCCCGTCCCTCCAGCAGGTCGACGCCGACCGTCTCGAAGTAGTCGGAACTGATCTGCCCCGACCGGGCGAAGGGGTGGTCCCGGTCCTCGGAATAGCTCCGGCCGTCGATGGTGATGGCTGTTTGCCCCGCGCCGAGGCCGGGAAGGACCGATCCGAGGGACGCGTGCTGGACGCCCGGGATCTCCCGCACGCGCTGCTCCAGCTCGCGGTAGAAGGCGCGTCGTGCGGTCGTGTCCGGGAACTCCGCCTCGAACAGGCCCAGACGTGTCGTGAAGAGGCCGTCCGCGTCGAAGCCGTAGTCGTAGTCCCGCAGCGTCGTGATGCTCTTGGTCATGAGCCCGGCCGCGACCAGCAGACCCACCGACATCGCGATCTCGCCGATGACAAGCACCCTCGACAGGCGGCCGATGCGCAGGCTGGAGGAGCCCCTCGACTCGTCCTTGAGCACCTCGCTCACGTCCATGCCAGATGCCTTCAGCGCCGGAATCCCTCCGGCCACCATCGCGGCGAGGGTCGCCACGCCGACGATGAAAAACAGGATGGGCGCGTCGAGCGCGAACCGCATGAAGAACGGCGGATTGGTCGGCTCGACCGCACGGTCGAAGATGCCGATCCCGATCCAGGCGATCACGGTGCCGAGCACCGCCGCCACGAGGGCCAGGGCGAGCGCCTCGACCACCAGCTGCGTGATCACGCGCCAGCGGGAAGCCCCGAGCGCGGTCCGCACCCCGACCTCCCTGGTGCGCTGGGCCGCCCGCGCCAGCAGGAGGTTGGCGACGTTGGCGCAGGCGATGAGCAGCACGAGGAAGACCGCGGCCAGCATCGTGTAGAGGAGTGCGACCGCTTCGGTCCCGATCGCCTGCTCCGCATACGGCTGGATGATGGGCACGACTCCGCCGTTCGTCTCCGGATGCTCGGCGGCCAGCCGGCTCGCGATCCCGGTCAACTCGGTCAGCGCCGTCTCCGCGTCCCGTCCCGGGGCGAGCGGCCCGAACACGCTGAGCCAGGTACCCTCGTCGCGCGGGATCTCCATGGCGTTCATGCGGAGCGGCACCCAGACGTCCTGACGGCTCGGAAATTGAAACCCGTCGGGCATCACGCCGATGATCGTCGCCTGCTCGCCGTTCACCTTCACGATCTGGCCGAGCGCGGCGGGGTCGCCCCCGAACCGGTCCATCCAAACATGATGCGCGAGGATGACGGTGGCGGCGGATCCCGGCTCGTCCTCGTCCTCGTTGAAGGTCCGCCCGATCTGGGCCTGGACGCCGAGCGCGGGAAAGGTGTTCGCCGTGACGAAGGCGCCGCGGAAGCGCTCTGGCTCGTCGCTCCACCGGACGTTGACGGTCCCCTCGTAGAGCGCGGCGAGGTGGGTGAAGGAGCCGCTCTGCTGCTCGCGCCAATCCAGATAGTCGTGGACGGAGACGCCCATCCGCTCGGTGCCGATCGACGGGTTCGAGCGGTGGACCGCGACGATGCGGTCCCCGTTCTCGAAGGGCAAACCGCGCATGAGGGCCCCGTAGACGATGCTGAACATGACGGCCGTCAAGCCGATGCCCAGCCCGAGCGCCACCACCGAGAGTCCCGAGACCGCGGGATGCTTGAACAGCATCCTCATGGCATATCGGACATCCGTCATCAACCCAGTCATATCCCCCCCGTCGTCCCGAACGATACCGAGCCTCGGCAGCCCCTACGTGCGGGCGGGGTCGGGAGTTTCTCTCGACCGGCCTCCGCGGCCCCGACTTGCGGTGGAGTCCGGTTCCTCCGGAGCCTGGCCGTTCCCGGCCCGGAGCCGGGATTACTTCGCCTCGTCCCGCAGCACCCCCGCGAGCACCAGGGTCACCAGGGACACGACGAGGCTCCCGAGGAGGGCGGTACCGAAACCCGATACGCTCAGGGCGTCCGTGAGCCGTGCGGTGAGGAGCAGGACGACCGCGTTCACGACGAAAGCGAACAGCCCCAGCGTGACGATCAGGAGCGGGAGCGAGAAGAACAGCATGATGGGCTTCAACAGGGCGTTCAGCAGCCCGAATACGAGCGCCACCAGCATCACGTCGAAGAAGCCGCCCGAGAGGACGATGCCGTCCAGCAGCCAAGCCGCCGCGGTGAGCGCGAGGGCGTTGACGATCAGGGTGATCAGGAAGTTCCGCATGACATCATCCCGGTGCTCGAGGCGGAAAGCGAGGCCGCCCGGAGCTCCGGACGGCCCGCTTCCTCATGTGGTATGGCCGCATCCCGACGCGACTCCGGCCAGCTGCGATACCCTACTACTCGTAGCGGAGCGCGTCCATGGGATCCACCCGGGACGCGCGCTGCGCCGGAATGACCGCGGCGCCGAGCGCGATTCCGGACAGGAGGGCGGCGACGGCCACGATCACGATGGGATCGTAGCCGTCGATGCCGAAGAGCAGCGACTGGGCGGCCCGACCGAGCGCGATCGCGATCGCCGCGCCCAGCACGCCGCCCACGACGAGCATCTTGGTCATCTGACCCAGCACCATCTTCCGTACGCGATCCCGCCCGGCGCCGAGCGCCATCCTGAGCCCGATCTCGCGTGTGCGCTGCGCGACCGTATAGGCGAGGACGCCGTAGAGCCCGATGGCGGCCAGGGACGTCGCGAGGAGCGCGAACGCGGCCGACAGCGTGCTGATGATCCGGTCCAGGAAGACGTTGTCGCGGACCTGCTGCTCCAGCGTCTTCAGCTCCTCGATGGGCAGATTCCCGTCGGTGCGCGCCACCAGGCCGGGGATCGACGCCAAGAGCGCACCGGAATCGAGGTTGGTTCGGGCGTAGAACGTCATGAACCCCATGCGCTCCCCCTGTCTGTAGGGTCGGAAGAACACCGGCGGCACGTCGCCCTTCACGTCGTTGTACTTCGCGTCCTGCACCACGCCCACGATCTGGATGTCCAGCTCGGACTGGCCGCTGCCGCCCGTGGCCATCCACTTGCCGACGGCCTGGGCGCCCTCGAGGTTGAACTTGCGCGCGAACGCCTCGTTCACGACGGCCACCTGGGGCGCGCCCTCCGCGTCGGACGCGTCGAACTCCCGCCCCGCGACGAGGGGAATGCCGAGGGTGCCGAAATAGCCGGGCCCCACCTGGTTGAGACGGGAGTTCGAATCGATGTCCGGTCCGGATTCGAAGCCCTCGACGGAGACGTCCGTCCCCCAGCTGCTGCCCGCCATGATGGGCACCATCCCGGCGGATGCCCCGGTCACGCCGGGGAGCGCGGCGAGCTCCTCCTCGACCTGGCGGAAAAGCGCCAGCGAGCGTTCCGCTTCGTACCCGTTCAACTCGGGCGCGATCTGGAACGTCACAACCTCGCCCGCGGCTTCCACGCCGAGGTCGATCTGACTCACGTTGGACAGGCTTCGGATGAAGAGGCCGGCCGGCACCAGGAGCGCGGTCGAGAGCGCGATCTGCGCGGTCACGAGGGTGCTCCGGAAGCGCGCGGCCTGTCTGGCGCCCGAGGGCTGTCCGGACCCGGCCTTCAGTATGCTCTGCAGGTCGGGCCGCGAGTTCGCGAGGGCTGGATAGAAGCCGAAGACGATGCCTGTCCCGATCGAGAGCACGCCCGCGAACAGCATCACGGACGGGTCGAGCGACAAGGTGAGGCTGCTCGCGGCCTCGGCCGGGAGCACCGATGCGATGAAGCCGAGCGTCCAACGGGCCACGAGCAGGCTGGCCGCGCCACCCACAAACGCGAGCAGGAGCGACTCGGTCAGGAGCTGCCGGAGCAGCTGCCCGCGCCGCGCGCCCAGCGACCCACGGATCGCCATTTCCTGCGAGCGACCCGCGCCCCGCGCCAGCAGGAGGTTGGCGATGTTCGCGCACGCGATGAGGAGCACGACACCGGTGACCGCGAACAGGATCGCGAGCGGCGTCTGGACCTCCGCGTGCAGCGAGCTCTGCCCCCGGTAGCCCGGCTCGAGCACGAGGCGCTTCTGGCGGAAGCGCTCGAGCGTCTCGGCGCTCATCCCTTCCTGCAGGGGCGCCTCGATTTCGTTCACGATGGAGGCGTAGCGGACGTTGATCTCGGCGTCGGCCCGGTCGAGCGTCACGTCCGGCGCGAGCCTGGCGAATACATATGCCCAGTACTCGCGCCTATTCTCGAACCCGTCGAATCCCGGATTCATGACGCCGCGCATGGTGATGGGGACGAACACGTCCGGATCCCCTCCCAGCGTGGTGCCCCGGAAGCCCTGCGGGGCCACGCCCACCACCGTCATCGCCTGCCCGTTCACCATGATCGTCTGGTTGAGCACGCTCGGATCGGACCCGAGGCGGTTCTCCCAGTAGTCGTGGCTCAGAACGGCCACGAAGTGCCCGCCGATGACCTCGTCGTCGCCCGGGCCGAGCAGTCGTCCGAGCACGGGGCGCACGCCGAGGACCGGGAAGTACGAGCCCGAGACCATCAGTCCCTCGCCGCTCTGCGTCCGACCCGACTGGGCCAGGTTCACGGGGAACAGCCGATGCGCCGCGAGGCCGTCTAGCGGTCCGCCCGCCTCCTGCAGATCGAGGAACATGGGATAGCTGAAGACCGCGTCGCAGTCTCCTGCCTGATTGCAGGACTGGGAGCCAGGCTTGGGGCCGGGCGCGCCCAGATTGACCAGTCGGTCCGGGTCCTGCACCGGGAGCGCGCGCAGCAGCATCTCGTCGAACATCGAGTAGATGGCCGCGTTGGCTCCGATGCCGAGCGCGAGGGACAACACCGCCACGCCCGTGACGAACGGTGACTTGAGGAGGGTGCGGACGGCGAGCTTGAGACCGGACATG
>Ga0326597_10012224_pt1 | contig 11318 bp, 9 predicted proteins | sample RVTome_12_FD_203789 | JGI IMG/M metagenome (GOLD analysis project Ga0326597, IMG submission 203789) | Soil microbial communities from uranium-contaminated site in the Upper Colorado River Basin, Wyoming, United States - RVT100D185 | ecosystem: Environmental > Terrestrial > Soil > Contaminated >... | reverse complement strand
GGCGGCTGTCCGCCGGGCATTAGGGGATGATGAAATGAGGCCGAGTCGCTGCCGCGCACTCCGTCACCTCTCCCCGCTTGCGGGGAGAGGTCGGCGCGCGAAAGCGCGCCGGGTGAGGGGGCGCTGATCGAGGCGCAGACTATTTTCAATTCGAATGGGTTGCACTTTGGCGCGCGAGCCCGGCTCGGTGGGCCGCACGGTGCCGCGTCGGACACGGCGCGACGTCGTGCGGCCCACCTTCATGTTGGGACCGCAGTTCCCATTCGCCGCCACATGTGAATTGCGAGCTTCGCCGGCTTTGCGTGCGATGCAGCATGGCCGCGCTTGTTTCGCCGTGGTGTCTCTTAGACTAAAGTCTAACAACCGGCGCCACCAAGACGCCGGATCGAATAGGGGGCACGACCATGGCTGATACCCAAGCTGAACCGAGACTTCTGATACCCGGCCTCAAGCCGTTCTACGATTTCGCCGTTCCGGTGTCCTGGCTGATCGTGCGCGTCGCCATCGGCTGGAACCTGCTGGTTCACGGCTGGGGCAAGATCTCGGCCGGTCCGACGCCGGGCTTTCTCAAGGCCTATGTCGATCTCGGCTTCACGCCGCCGGCGCCATGGTTCTGGACCGCGCTGGTGCTGGAAACCGCGGGCGGCATCGCGCTGATCCTCGGCCTCTTCACCCGCTTCTTTGCCGCCGCGGTGGCGATCGAGATGCTGATCATCACCTTGGTCTACTGGAAGACCGGGTTCGCCTGGACCCGGCGCGGCTACGAATACACCCTGATGTGGGGCCTGGTGAGCTTCGCCATCGCGCTGCGCGGCGGCGGGCCGTATTCGGCGGACCGCGCCATCGGCAAGGAACTCTGAGAAGATTCAACCGCTTGAGATTTTGGCTTGCGGCGCGCGCGGTCAGGGGGTTACCTGAGCGCGCGCGAGCGGCCTGTCTGCAAATTGGCTATGGCATCGATTGCGGCTCCTGTGGAGCCGGCGACAATGGCGCCGTTCGACCGTCGACGACACGCGAACGGCAGCCTGCGGCATGACGATGACGCCCGTATCGCTGGGCGAGGCGCCGACACCTGACGAACTCAGGGCGGCGATCGACCGCATCGCCACGAGCGAGGTGTTCGTCCGGTCGCCGCAGCTCGGCGCCTTCTTGCGCTTCGTCTGTGAAGCCGTGCTGCGCGGCAAAGCGGATCGCATCAAGGCCTATACGATCGGCGTGGAGGTGCTGCGCCGCGACACGAATTTCGATCCGCAGATCGACCCGATCGTGCGGGTGGAGGCGACGCGGCTGCGTCGTGCGCTGGAGCGCTACTACGCCGGTCCCGGCGTCAACGATCCGGTGACGATCGATCTGCCGCGCGGCTCCTACGTTCCGGTGTTCCGCACGCGCGGCGTCGAGGCCGAGGCCGTGCCGCGGCGAATGCGCTGGCGCGGGCTTCGCGCCGGCCGCTCGCGGATCGCCGCCGGCCTTGGCGCCGGGATTGTCGCTGCGGCCCTGGTCGGCCTGGCGATCTTCGGAGGCGGCGGCATCGGGCCGTGGTTCGGATCGCAGGCGGCGTTCACGCCGATGACCGGCACGCCGCGCCCGGGCAACGGCATGCCGGTGCTGTTGGTGCAGAAGCTCGAAGGTCACGGCCGTTCCGATTTCGAAACGGCGATGCAGGCCGCGCTGTTCGACGCCATGCAGGGCCAGTTCTCCCGGTTCGACACCATCAACGTTCGCTACCCGTCTGCGGCTGCGGCCGGCGCCTCCTCGCGCGCCGCAGCGCCCGATCGCGACATCGACTACCGGCTGATCGGGATGACGGAGCTTCGCGCCGACCGGGCGCTCAACGTCCAATTCAGGCTGCTGGACAACGCCAGCGGCGAGGTGGCCTGGTCGGGCCGGTTCCAGCGGACGGCGGCCGCGGCCGATCCGAACGCCGCCAGGGACAAGATCGTCATCGAGCTGGCGACCAAGCTGTTCCAGCCGTTCGGCGTGATCCGCTCCCACCAGCGCACCAGGCACCTGGTCAGCAAGGCCGGCGATCCGCGCTACCGCTGCATCGTCGAGGCCTCCGAGTCGCTTCGCTCGTTCGATCCGGCCCAGCACCTGCGCGCGCGGTCCTGCCTCGAACAACTGACCGCGAGCCATCCGGATTTCTACATCGGGTTTTCGTATCTCGCGGCGATCTATTTCCGCGAGGGCCAGTATGGCCTGGGCGCGCGGGCCGGCGATTCGCCGCCGCTCGACCGGGCGTTGCGCGCGGCGCGGCACGCCATCGAGCTGAAGCCGGAAAGCGCGCGAGCCTACCAGATTCTTTTTACGGTGCTGTTTGCCCGGCGCGATATCGCGGAGGCCTTCGCCGCCGGCGACAAGGCGATGGCGCTCAATCCCGCCGACATGACCATCGTCAGCGACTACGGCGGACGGCTGATCTCGGTCGGCGACATCGAGCGCGGCATGCGCCTGCTGCAGCACGCGGCCGAGCATGGCTCGATCCGGCCGAGCTGGTATCACTTCTACTTGTTCCTCGGGTACTACCTCGGCGGCGACAACGCCAAGGCCGCCTTCGAGGCCGACCAGATCACCACGCCTGGCTATTCGTTCGGCTATGTGGCGCGGGCACTGGCCGCGGGGGCGCAGGGCAACCGCGCCCAGGCGAGCAAGGAGATCGCCCGCCTGGTGGAATTGCAGCCGGCCTGGCGCGACGACCCGCGCCGGCAGCTGGAGAAATCCATCCCCAAGGCCGAGATCGTCGACCGGCTGGCGCGAGACCTGGCCGCGCTGGGGCTCTCGGGCGGCTCCTGAGCGCCGTGCCAAACCATTGATTCGGCTGGCCTAACCAGCCAGTTAACGTGCACATTGCAGCAAATTTCTTCGCAGCCGCGAAATTTTCGATGACAACCGCGGCAACGCCCCGGCCGGGGCCATCCAACATCGGATTGCGCGAGGAAGATTCATGTCCGAATGCCAAATCGGTCCGCCGCATGAGGGGACCGCGGTCGTCGTGCTCGACGACACCGGAGGCGTCGCCGCGGCGCCGCCGCAGACGACGGATTTATCGATCGGAAACGTCGCCAGAATGTTTGGCGTGTCGCAATGGGCGCTGCGCCGCTATGAACTGCGCCGGCTGATTGCGCGCCGCAATCGGCGCGGCCGTATGCGGTTCTATAGCTGGGCGGACTGCGAGCGGCTCGTCTTCATCATAAAATGCCGCAAGGCCGGCCTGCCGCTGCGCACGGTCGCGGCCATCTTGCGGGCGGCGGAGGACGACGTCACGCCGGCGGTGTCGGCGCGCGGACGGGAGCTGTGCGCGGCTGAACTGACGCGGTTGCAGGAGCATCGCCGGGCGTTGGACGAGGCGCTGGCCGAACTCGCTCATGTTGCCGCGCTGCTGGCGGCCAAGCTCGCCGAGCCGGATCCGTTGCGCGGCGATTAAGCAGGGCGCGGCGTCAGGCCACCTCGAACTGCAACTTCGCCAGCCGCGCATAAAGGCCGCCGCGCGCCACCAGCGTGCCGTGGCTGCCCTCCTCGACGATGCGGCCGCGGTCCAGCACCAGGATGCGGTCGCAGGACAACACGGTCGCGAGCCGATGCGCGATGACCAGCGTGGTGCGGCCGGTCATCAACCGGGTCAGCGCGGTCTGCACCAGCGTCTCGCTCTCGGCGTCGAGTGAGGAGGTGGCCTCGTCGAGCAGCAGGAGCGGCGCCGCGCGCAGGATCGCGCGCGCAATGGCGATGCGCTGGCGCTGGCCGCCGGACAGCGTCACGCCGCGTTCGCCGACGGCGGTGTCGTAGCCCTGCGGCAGTTCGCGGATGAATTGCGCCGCGGCCGCGGCGTCGGCGGCGCGCTCGATGTCGGCGTCGGTGGCGCCGGGCCGGCCGAAGCCGATGTTGTCGCGCACGCTCATGGCGAAGATCGCGGTGTCCTGCGGCACCAGCGCGATGTGGCGGCGCAGGTCGGCCGGATCGGCTTCGGTCAGCCGCACGCCGTCGAACGACACCGCGCCCGACTGCGGGTCGTAGAACCGCAGCAGCAGGTGGAAGATCGTGCTCTTGCCCGCGCCCGAGGGGCCGACGATGGCGACCTTCTCGCCGGGCGCAACGCGAAACGACACGCCGTCGAGCACGTCGGTCTCCGCGCGCGTCGGGTAGGCGAAGCGCACCGCCTCGAAGCCGACCTCGGCGCGCGGGCGGTCGGGCAGCGGCACCGGGCGCGCGGGCTTGCGGATCTGCGGCTCGATGGCAAGGATCTCCATCAGCCGCTCGGCGGAGCCCGCCGCCTGCGACAGTTCGCCCCAGACTTCGCTCAATTGTCCCAACCCGCTTGCCGCGAACACCGCGAACAGCACGAACTGGCTCAGCGTGCCGGGCGTGATGTTGCCGGCCAGCACGTCCTGGGCGCCGACCCAAAGAATGACGACGACGCTGGCGGAGGCGAGGAAGATGATGATGGCGGTGAGGATGGCGCGCGCCTGCGTCGACTGGATCGCGGCCTCATAGGCGCGCTCGACCGCGGCCGAGAAGCGGCCGCCCGCGAGATTTTCGTTGGTGAAGGCCTGCAGCGTTCGCACCGCGCCGATCAATTCGGCGGCATAGGCCGAGGCGTCGGCCAGCGTGTCCTGCGCGGTGCGCGAGCGCCGCCGCACCGCGCGGCCGAAGGCCACCAGCGGCAGCACGATCACCGGGATGGCGGCGAGCACGAAGCCCGACAGCTTCGGGCTCGTCACCACCATCATGGCGGCGGAGCCCAGGAACAGCACCAGGTTGCGCAGCGCGATCGACACCGAGGCGCCGACCGCGGACTTGATCTGGGTGGTGTCGGCGGTCAGCCGCGATGTCAGTTCGCCGGTCCTGGCGGTGTCGAAGAACGGCGCCGACAGCGCGGTGAGATGGCCGAACACCGCCGACCGCAGATCGGCCACCACGCGCTCGCCCAGCGTGGTGACGAGGTAGTAGCGGGTGGCGCTGGCGACCGCCAGCACCGCGACCACCGCGATCATCATGCCGAAATACTGGTCGATCAGCCCGATGCGCTCGGCGGTGAAGCCGAAATCGATCATGCGGCGCACCGCGACCGGCACCACCAGCGTGGCGATCGAGGCGACCAGCAGGGCGACCAGCGCCAGCGCGGCGCGGCCGCGATAGCGCAGCACAAAGGGCACCAGCAGCCTGAGCGGGCGGAGCTTGGCGCCGCGCGCCGGCGCGGTTGCGGTCGCGGTCGGCTCGGCGCCCGCCACCAGGGCGGGTTCGCGCGCCGCGCCGCCGGCCGTGTCGTTCATATCCGTTGCCCTGTGCTGTGCCCTGGGCTGGGCCGGGTCGCGCCGCGCCCGGGCCAAGCTCTGCCTCCGCCGCCAACCAATTGCAACGGGGGCGCAATCCGGGCCGGCGGCGGGCCGCATGGCAGACATCGCTCATGCCGCCGTCCGTCTTGTCCGTCGCCGCCCCGTCCTGTATAGAACCGCGCAAATCCAGCGAAATTTCATCCGCCGCCGCGCCTGCGCGGAAATGGCGGGACTTGAGGACACCGCGCATGAAGCCCGACACCCATCCCAACTACCACACCATCACGGTGAAGATGACCGACGGGTCGGAATTCACCACCCGTACCACCTGGGGCAAGAAGGGCGACGTGCTGGCGCTCGACATCGACCCGAAGTCGCACCCGGCCTGGACAGGCGGCCACCAGCAGCTGATGGACCGCGGCGGCCGCGTCTCGCGCTTCCAGAAGAAGTTCGCCGGGCTTGGCCTCGACAAGAAGTAGCGCTTGGACTGGTGACGCCCGGTTCCGGGAATCGAAAACCCCCGCGCGAGCGGGGGTTTTTCGTTGCCGCGGGGCCGGCGGTCAGCGGCCGTCGCTCTCGAAGGCGGCTTTGAGCAGGCCGAGTTGGCGCACCACCGGATTGCCGATGCCCGGCCGGTCCGGCGCGATCGGCGGGGCGTAGATGTTGGCGTCGAGACGGCGGACCTGGTCGTTGAGCTTCTTGGAGCGCTCGATCAGCAGGCGCAGCCGCTCCGGCAGGAGCTTGACGACCTCGGGATCGCCCGGTTCGCCGGCAGCGAGCTTGACCTTGGACTTTTCCTTGTTGGCTTGGGCGAGCGACATCTCGCCTTCCTTGACCGCCCGGTGCAGTAGCAGCCAGGAGGCAATCTGCATCAGGCGGGTGGTCAGCCGCATGCTTTCGGTGGCGTAGGCCAGCGCCGCGCTGCGTTCCAGCTTCTTGGATTCCTGGCGGCCGGGGCCGTCGAGATAGGCCGCGGTCTCCTCGACCAGGGCCATCCCATCCCGGAACAGCGTTGCAAAGGCCTGGGAACTGGCGAGCCTTTTGCCGAAAGAAACTGGCGCCGCTTCGTCGGCGGGTTGCTCACTCATTTTACGCTACGCCCCAACCACTGGAGCGCAGATATGAACGGGTCCGGGCGGGCCTGTCCAGCACCCATGCCGCGATGTTTACAAAATGGTAACCGTGTCGGGACTGGCCCGAAACGGCACAAAAAAAGGAGCCGCCGTTGCCGGCGGCTCGAAGTGATAACAGGGAGGCGTCAAACAGAGTGGACAGGAGCCACTCATGTCCATGAAGATGGACGGTTTCCAGTAATGAAGGAGAAAGCTTAACAACGCGTTAAGCCTGGGCCGGATGCGGCTTATGGTTAACGCGGGGTAAATGCGCGCGACGCTCCGCGGCGTCATTCCGGAAACTGCGCGGAGCGCTGTTGTGAGGAATTCAGAAGCGACGACCAATATCGGCGTCTGGATTCTGGGTTCGCCGCGGACCTTGTCATCGGGCCGCGCGTTTCGCGGACCCGTCGGCTCGGCCGGAATGGCGCCGACCCGTCATTTCTTGAAGAACTGGTCGGCGGCCGATTTCGAGGCCTGCTTGCCGGCCATGTTCGCCTCCAGCCGGGCGATCTCCTCTTTCAGCAGCGCGACCCGTTCGGTCAGTTCGCCGACCGACAGTAGCGTCAGGTCCTGGCCGATCTCGTGGACGATTTTTTTCTTGGGCCGGTCTTCGTCGTCGATGGCTGGCATGATCGTCTCCCGCAACTGCCGAAAAAATAGCCGCTGCAACCACGGTTGTCACACCGGGGCGGGCCGACTAAACAGACGCCCGATCCCCCAACATCGAGGACACGATGCCGCTGCCTTCCCGCATGACCGTCATTGCCATTCGCGCCCCCGGTGGGCCGGAAATGCTGGTGCCGCAGGAGCGCCCGGTTCCGGCGCCGGGGCCGGGCGAAATCCTGGTGAAGGTGGTGGCCGCCGGCGTCAACCGGCCCGACGTGCGCCAGCGCCAGGGCACCTATCCGCCGCCCAAGGGCGCGACCGACATCCCGGGCCTGGAGATCGCCGGCGAGGTGGCGGCGCTCGGTCCCGATGCCAAGCGCTGGAAGCTCGGCGACAAGGTCTGCGCGCTGGTGGTCGGCGGCGGCTATGCGCAGTACTGCCTGGCCTACGAGAACCACGCGCTGCCGGTGCCGGCGTCGCTGTCGATGATCGAGGCGGCGGCGATTCCGGAGACCTTCTTTACCTGCTGGCAGAACATGTTCATGCGCGCCAGCTTCGGCGCCGGCGACTGGGTGCTGGTGCACGGCGGCACTTCGGGCATCGGCACCACCGCGATCATGCTGGCCAAGGCGTTCGGCGCTCATGTCATCGCCACGGCAGGCTCGGCGGAGAAATGCGAGGCGGCGAGGAAGCTCGGCGCCGACGTCGCGGTCAACTACAAGACCGAGGATTTCGTCGCCGCGACCAGGCAGGCGACTGAAGGCAAGGGCGCCAATCTCATCGTCGACATCGTCGGCGGCGATTACATCGACCGCAACTACGAGGCCGCCGCCGACAACGGCCAGATCGCGCAGGTGTCGTTCACCGAAGGGCCAAAGGCGACCGCAAACTTCGCCCGCCTGATGCAAAAGCGCCTGCACCACACCGGTTCGACGCTGCGCCCGCGCACCGTCGCCGAGAAGGCGGCGATCGCGCGCGGCATCGAGGACAAGGTCTGGCCGTTGGTGGCCGAGGGCAAGATCCGGCCGGTGATCGACTCCACGTTCCCGCTGGAGCAGGCGTCCGCCGCCCACGCGCGCATGGAAACCAGCCAGCACATCGGCAAGATCGTGCTGACGCTGTGAGTGGTTCTTGGGCCGTTTCCCGGCGCCGGCATGGTTAATGGCTCAGGCGCGGCCCACCCAGCCTGTGGAAAACCTTGCTCTTGCCGCCGGCCAAAGCTACTCATCCTTGGCAACGCAACCGCGTCGGGCGGACCGGCGGCCCGTGCGGCAAAAGCCGTGAAATCGGCGCAATGCTGGAGGCCTAACTCGGACCCGAGGGGCCAGGGGACAGCTGCGGAGGTGGTGGTTTGGGCAGGCTTTTAGCCGCACCGTTCGCGGCCTTCCTGATCGCCGCCCTCGTCGGCGTGATGCCCGCCCGTGCGGTCGAGGCGGTCAACGTCCGCACCGACGTCACCGCCATCGACCTCACCGCCGTCGTCGAACTGCGCAAGACCGACACCGACCGCATCCAGGTGTCCGCGGCGCCGGGCGCCGACGGCATCGTGCGCCGCATGCAGCAGCCGGCGCGCGAGAGCTCCACCAACTGGGCGGTGTTCGCGCTGGCCAATTCCGGCGACGAGCAGATCGACCGGCTGATCGTGGTGCCGCACTACCGCATGGTCGGGTCCGGCCTGCTGCTGCCCGATCTCGGACTGTCGCGCGTGGTCACCATCACGCCGAGCTCCGGCGAGCGCCCCGAGCAGCAGTACAGCGCCACCGCCGACATCTATCGCATCACGCTCGATCCTGGCACGGTCATCACCTACATCGCCGAGCTTCGCACCGACCGCGTGCCGCAGCTCTATCTGTGGGAGCCCGACGCCTACAAGGACAAGGTCAACAGCCTGACGCTGTACCACGGCATCGTCATCGGCATCGCGGGCCTGCTGGCGCTGTTCCTGACCATCCTGTTCGTGGTCAAGGGCAGCGTGATGTTTCCCGCCGCCGCGGCGCTGGGCTGGGCGGTGCTGGTCTATATCGGCATCGACTTCGGGTTCTGGGGCAAGGTGTTCGACATGTCGTCGGGCGCCGAGCGCATCTGGCGGGCGTCGGGCGAGGCGATCCTGGCGGCGACGCTGCTGGTGTTCCTGTTCGCCTATCTCAACCTCGGGCGCTGGCACGTGCGCTACATGCACATCACGCTCGGTTGGCTCGCCGGCCTCGCCGCGCTGGTGGCGATCGCGCTGATCGATCCATCGATCGCCTCGGGCATCGCCCGGCTGTCGCTGGTCTGCATCGCCTTCATGGGCTTCGGGCTGGTGGTCTACCTCTCGACCCAGGGCTACGACCGCGCCGTGCTGCTGATCCCGACCTGGTTCCTGCTGGTGATCTGGGTGATCGCGCTGGTGCTCACCGTCGGCGGCTGGGTGACCAACGACATCATCGGGCCGGCGCTGCTCGGCGGCCTGGTGCTGATCGTCATGCTGATCGGCTTTACCGTGATGCAGCACGCCTTCGCCGGCGGCATCACCCAGAACATCGTCACCGACGTCGAGCGCCGGGCGCTGGCGCTGACCGGCGCGGGCGACATGATCTGGGACTGGGACGTGTCCGCCGACCGCGTCTACACCAGCCCGGAGACCGAGCATCTGCTCGGGCTTAAGCGCGGCGCGCTGGAAGGCCCGGCGTCGCGCTGGCTGGAGGTTCTCCATGCGCTCGACCGCGACCGCTTCCGCGCCGCGCTCGACAGCGTGCTGGAGCAGCGCCGCGGCCGGCTGATGCAGGACTTCCGCCTGCGCACGCCGGACGGCCACTATCTGTGGTTCTCGCTCAAGGCCCGGCCGGTGGTCGGCTCCGACGGCGAGGTGGTCCGCCTGGTCGGCACGCTGGCCGACGTCACCGAATTCAAGACCGCCGAGGAGCGGCTGCTGCACGACGCGGTGCACGACAACCTCACCGGCCTGCCCAACCGCCAGCTTTTCATCGACCGGCTGGAGGCGGTGCTGGCGTTCTCCAAGTCCGATCCGGCGATCCGCTCCACCGTGGTGGTGATCGACCTCGACCGTTTCAAGCAGGTCAACGATTCCGTCGGCATGGCGGTCGGCGATTCGATCCTGCTGACGCTGGCGCGGCGGCTCGCCCGGCTGCTCAAGCCGCAGGACACGCTGGCGCGGCTGGCCGGCGACCAGTTCGCCATGATCCTTTTGTCGGAGCGCGACCCGACGCGGCTGATCGCGTTCGCCGAGACCATCCGCCGCACGATTCGCGCGCCGATCACCTTCAACGACCGCGAGATCTTCCTCACCGCCTCGATCGGGCTGGCGCTCGGCGACGGCCAGCCCAACCGCACCGAGGAGGTGCTGAAAGACGCCGAGCTTGCGATGTACCACGCCAAGCGCATCGGCGGCGACCGCATCGAGCTGTTCAAGCCGCCGATGCGGGCGCGCAAGACCGACCGTCTGACGCTGGAGTCGGAATTGCGCCGGGCGATCGAGCGCGAGGAGATCACCATCCTGTATCAGCCGATCGTGCGATTGGAGGACCGCTCGGTCGCAGGCTTCGAGGCGCTGGCGCGCTGGGACCATCCGAAGATGGGCCGGATGTCGCCCTCGGAATTCATCTCGATCGCCGAGGAGATCGGCCTGATCGTCGACCTCGGCCTGTTCGTGCTGGAAAGCACGGCGCGCCAGCTCGGCGCCTGGCAGCGCAATCTGCGGCTGCGCCAGCCGGTGTTCGCCAGCGTCAACGTGTCGTCGCGGCAACTGCTGCGCCACGACCTGATCCACGATTTGCGCACCGTGCTGTCGCGGGCGGGGCTGGTGCGCGGCACGCTCAAGCTCGAGCTGACGGAATCGCTGGTGATGGAGAGTCCCGAGCACGCAGCCCAACTGCTCACCCGCATTCGCGAGCTCGGCGCCGGCCTCGCGCTTGACGATTTCGGCACCGGGCATTCCTCGCTGGCCTACCTGCAGCGCTTTCCGTTCGACACCATCAAGATCGACCAGTCGTTCGTGCGCGCCAACAACAAGGGAACGCGCCCGGTGCTGCTGCGCTCGATCATCGCGATGGCGCACGATCTCGGCATGGACGTGGTGGCGGAAGGCGCGGAAACCGATTCCGACGTCATCGAGCTCTACCAGCTCGGCTGCGAATACGCGCAGGGCTACGTGTTCGGCGAGCCGGCGACCGCGGAGGCCGCGCGCAAGATCCTTCTGAACGAGCAGCTTGAGCTGGCGCGGTGATGCCAGGGATCAGTGGTCAGTAATCAGTAATCAGAAGGGCGGCGGCCACCTTTCTGATTACTGATTACTGACCCCTGATTCCTGTTACGCGTGCCCGACGTCGCT
>Ga0326597_10012223_pt1 | contig 11318 bp, 7 predicted proteins | sample RVTome_12_FD_203789 | JGI IMG/M metagenome (GOLD analysis project Ga0326597, IMG submission 203789) | Soil microbial communities from uranium-contaminated site in the Upper Colorado River Basin, Wyoming, United States - RVT100D185 | ecosystem: Environmental > Terrestrial > Soil > Contaminated >... | reverse complement strand
GCAGCGATGCCGGCAAGGCCATAGGTAAGTGCCTTGAAGATCCGGTCGAACGTCGCGACCACGCTGTCCTGCGTGATGACAGTGACGTCGTCTTCCTCGTCGTGCCGTTCCTTGATAATGTTCCTGATATCCGACACTGACCGGGTGAGGTCTGATGAGGATCGGCCTTCTGCGACAATGCGGAATAACGATGGCTGGTTAAAAAGGATCTGCGCGGAGGCAACGGGAATAATGGCGATGTCATCGATGTCCGTACCAACGGATATACCGATCTTCCCCAGTACACCCACAACACGGAAGCGCCGGTCACCGATGCGCAACCACTGACCAAGCGCATTGGCATTACCGAATAACTCCGCCTTGATCTTTTTCCCGAGCACGCACGCTGATACGGCCTGCCGTGGATCGGTTTGCGGCAGGAAACGGCCCTGCGACATATCGAGATGACGGATCACAGCGTAGTCCGCGGTCGTGCCGAGGATGGTCACCTCACGCTCAAGCCCTGCATAAGAAACAGGTGCAGTGCCGACGATAAGCGGCGCAACACGACTAATGGAGCGGCTGCGTAGCAGGGCGAGCGCATCATCGATGGTCAGATCGCGCGGTGTTTCGCCGAACAGCGGCGGAGGCCCGCCGGTGGTCTCGATGCGCCCGGGTAACACGATAAGTAGGTTGGTACCTAATGAAGCGAATTCGCCGGTTACATAACGGCGTGCGCCCTCTCCGAGTGCGGTAAGCACGATTACCGTGCCAACACCGATTGCCATTGCAATCAGGATAAGCAGGGTACGTAACCGATTCGCGGTAATAGCACGCAGGGCAAAATTGACGATGTCTGAACTAGACACGATGCAGTACCATCAGCTTCAGCATATTCATGCCGCCAGCGCCGAATCCTCAACGACGCGTCCGTCAACCATATGGATATGGCGCCCTGCGCGGCCGCCGATGTCCGCGTCGTGGGTGACGATGATCAGCGTCATCCCTTTCGCATGCAGTTGTTCCAGCAAGTCGATAATAGCGCGGCCCGAATTCTGATCGAGATTCCCGGTAGGTTCGTCCGCAAGCAGGATATGCGGTTTCATAATGGTTGCCCGCGCGATCGCCACCCGCTGGCGCTGGCCGCCGGATAATTGATCCGGCCGGTGTCGTGCGCGGTCACTCAGGCTGAACGCATCGAGTGTCGCCTCAACCCGTACACGCCGTTCACGCGGCGGCACACCGGCCAGCATCAACGGTACTTCGACATTCTCGGCCGCAGTAAGCCGCGGCACGAGATGGAATAACTGGAACACGAAGCCGATGTTCTCACGCCGGATGCGCGCCAGCTCTTCATCAGGGAGTCCCGTTACGTCAACGCGATTAAGCATGTAATGACCGGCGCTCGGCTGATCGAGCAATGCGATCATGTTGAGCAGGGTCGACTTGCCCGATCCCGATGGCCCCATCACCGACACATAGGCACCGTCCGTGATATCCAGGCTCACGCCGTCCAGCGCATTGATGTCCTGCTCGCCAAGGCGAAAGGTTTTCGTAATATCCTCAAGATGGATCATGGTGCCGTGTCTGTGCCGTTCTCCGGTTCGACCAGGGCACCGGTTTTTACGCCTTCGCGTCCTACCGAAAGCACGATACGTTCGCCTGCAGTGAGACCGGACATTACCTCTGTGAAATTCCAGTTGCGCAGACCGGCTACGAATTTGCGCTCGGAAATCCGGCCGGTTGCTTCCTCATAGACGAGTACGCGATTGTCCTCCAGTACTGCTTCAGTCGGCACGCGCAGTACATCCTCATGGGCGTCGAGGGCGATCTCAATGTCGGCACTGTAACCGGGCAGAAGATTTTTGAGATCCTCCGGATTGCGGAGCTCGACTTCCACCTCTACCGTGCGTGCCTGTTTCTCGGTATCAATCACGTAGGGTGCAACACGGCGTACGACGCCCTCGCAGCGCCGATCGAAGAAGGCGTCGAGACTCACGCAGGCTTGCATACCGATCTTGAGCGCCGGCGCATCCACTTCGTCGATGGGCGCGCTCACGTACAGGCAGCTCACGTCGAGAAGATCGATCGCAGGCAGCGTCGGGATGCCGGGTGGAGAGGGTGTGACGTAGCCGCCGAGTTCTGCGTTCACCTCGGCAACTGTGCCCGCAAAGGGCGCGCGCACCATGGTACGCTCGAGTGTAGCGCGTGCGACCTGGACACGTGCGTCGCTCACAAGACTTGATGCGCGCGACGCCTCACATCCCGCTTGCTTAGCCTCAGCCTGTGTCTCGGCGATGTCGGCGTTTTCCTCCGACACCATACGATCCTTGACCAGTCGCCTCAGGCGCGCGGCCTCGCGTTCTGCACCCGCGGCGCTGGTGCAGGCCTCCCGGGTACGCGCGCGCGCAGCCTTGACCTCAGCCTCGGCAAGTTGTACCTCAGCCTTGTGATCATCATTCCAGATCTCAAGCAGGATCTGTCCGGTCTGGACCTCATCACCTTCACGCACGTTTAGCGTGGCAACCTGGCCACCGGCCATCGGCGCAAGGTATGCACGGCGACAGGCCTTTATGGTACCTACGCGCGTATTAGATACAGTAGATTCGACACGGCCCTTGTCAATCGTGTGCAACGTGACCACGATCGGCTTTGGCCGGGTAAGATACCAGCCGCCGATGCCAATAGCACCGAGGACGAGAAGTATGAGGAGGAGTCTGGTGATGGTGCGCATTATGTCTGTTGCGTAATGGTTGTCCCACTTTCCCCCATCCGCACATTGCTGACGCGCCTGCGTGCGAGCAACGTATATGCGGTCGGAATGATGAACAAGGTAAGCAGGGTACCAAAACCGAGACCACCGACGATGACCCAACCGATCTGCTTGCGGCTTTCGGCGCCTGCGCCAGTGGCAAACGCGAGCGGCATCGCACCCAGGATCATGGCAAACGTGGTCATCAGGATAGGCCGCAGGCGCAGTGTTGCCGCCTCGATCACGGCTTCACGCATGCTCTTGCCCCGTTCCTGCAACTGGTTGGCGAATTCGACGATGAGGATGCCATTTTTGGTGATCAAACCTACCAGCATCACCAGACCGATCTGGCTGTAGACGTTGAGTGTACCACCAGCGAGATGTAACGCGAGCAGCGCGCCGGTCATTGCCAGCGGCACCGTAAGCAGGATTATGAATGGATCGATAAAACTCTCGAACTGCGCCGCCAGCACCAGATAGATGAATACAAGGGCGAGCACAAAAGTGAGATAAAGACTCGCACCCGATTCACGGAACTCCTGGGACTGGCCGTCCAGCGAAGTCTTTGCGGTAGGCGGCAGGATCTCGCCGGCAATCCCCTCCATGTATTTCAGGGCCTCACCCAGAGTGTAATCCGGCGCCACGCCCCCGCTGATCTTCACAGATCGCAGGCGGTTGAAATGGTTAAGTTCCTTCGGTGTTACGCCCTCTTCGATCCTGACCAGATTCGCAAGCGACACCAGACGGTTGTCATTGCCGCGCACATAGATGGAGTTAATGTCCTGCGGTGTGTCACGCTCCTCATCGGCAAGCTGGACGATGACATCATATTGCTCGCCCTCGCGTTTAAAGCGCGTCACCTGACGGCCGCCGAGGAGTGACTCCAGTACCCGCCCGACGTCTTCGATCTCGACACCCAGCACTGCGGCCCGGTCCCGATCTACCGCCACATTCAGCTGCGGCTTGTTAAGTTTGAGATCGGAATCAAGATTGACAAGGCCCGGATTTTCCTGGGCCCGGACCATGATCTTCTGCACCAACTCGTCCAGCTGCTTATAGCTTGGCCCCTGGATGACAAACTGCACCGGCTGGCTGCGGAAACTCTGACCCAGCGACGGGGGATTGATGGGAAACGCAAGTACGCCTGGCAAACTGTTCAACCTCGGTGTGAGATCGGCGACAATTTGCTGCTGGCTGCGTTCACGTATATTCCAGGGTTTGAGATTGACGAATCCAATAGCAGTATTCACCGGCGTCGGCCGCTGCAGGCCCGGCGCGACCACCATGAAAAACGTTCCTATTTCCGGGATATCTCTGAAAAATGATTCTATTACCTGCGCATAACGATCAGTGTATTCTATGGTCGCACCTTCCGGCGCGTTGATGACCGTGATGATTGCACCGCGGTCTTCGACCGGTGACAGTTCCGAGTTTAGACCGATGTACAGATAATAAACCGCGCCCATGACAGCCAGATATACCACCAGCACCAGCCAGCGCACTTTGATCGTCACCGCCAGTAACCCCTGGTAGCCGCGGGTCAGTACCTCCAGGCCGCGTTCAGTGATGCGGTAGAACCAGCCATGGCCGCGATCATGTTTCAGGATGCGCGAGCACATCATCGGCGTCAGCGTGAGCGCAACAAAACCGGACACCAGCACGGCACAGGAGACGGCCAGCGCGAATTCGCGGAACAGCCGCCCGGTGTTTCCGGTCATGAAGGCGAGCGGCGTGAATACCGTCGCAAGCGTGAGTGTCATGGCAATAATCGCAAATGCTATCTCGCGACTGCCCTCGTGTGCGGCCGCGATTGGATTCATCTTGTGTTCAATGCGGCGATGTATATTTTCCAGCATGACGATCGCATCGTCCACGACCAGACCGATGGCGAGCACAAGACCGAGCATGGTTAATACGTTAATGGAGAAATCAAGCGCGTAAATAAATATGAACGCCCCGATCAGCGAAACCGGGATGGTGATAAACGGAATGAGGGTGGCGCGCACGGAACGCAGAAACAGGAAAGTTACTGCGACTACCAGCAGCAGCGCCTCCCACAATGTAGTGAAGACGCCTTCAATCGATTTCTCAATGAATATGGAAGTGTCGAACGCAACCTCAAGCTGCATTCCTTCAGGTAATCCCTCACGTATTTCCGGCAGTTCGCCCTTGATACCCTGCGCCACTGCCAGCGTATTCGCAGTCGATTGCTTGACGATGCCGAGGCCTACTGCCGATCGGCCATTAACGCGCACCAGATTACGTTCATCCTGGGCGCCGATCTCCGCATACCCCACATCGCGCAGCCTGATCGGAGTGTTATCGACATCGCGGATAATCAATTCGTTGAACTGCCCGGGTGTACGCAAATCAGTCTCGGCGAGCACGGTAAATTCGCGTTCCATGCTCTCGATACGCCCGCCCGGGATCTCGATATTGCGTTTGCGCAATGCATTCTCGATATCCTGCACCGTGACGCCGTGGGCCGCGAGCCGGTTGCGATCCAGCCACAGGCGCATGGCGTAGGTCCGCTGGCCGCCGATAATAACGCTGGCAACGCCGGGCACGGTCTGCAGGCGATCCTGTACGAAGCGATCGGCATAGTCAGTAATCTCCAATGCACTGTGCCGATCGCTGTAAAAGGCAAGCCAGATGATTGCATTCGCGTCGGCCTCGACCTTGGAGATAATCGGCTCCTCGACATCGTCAGGCAACTGGCCGCGTGCACGCGAAACCCGGTCGCGCACGTCCGCGGCGGCGGCATCGGGATCGCGCTCCAGGCGGAATTCGATAGTGATCTGGCTGACCTCTTCGCGGCTCTCCGACTTTATCGTGTCGATGCCCTCGATGCCGGCGAGCGTATCCTCGAGCGGGCGCGTGACCTGGCTTTCAATAACCGCCGATGAAGCTCCCTCATACACTGTGCGTACCGAGACTACGGGTGCGTCGATATCGGGATATTCGCGTACCGGCAGGCGCTGGTAGGACATGTAGCCCAGCAACACCAGCATCAGACTCATCACTGTGGCCAGTACCGGCCGCCGGATCGAGAGATCGGATAAAACCATATGCGTCTATGCCTTGGGCTGGTTGCGCTGTTGCGCGGATACCTCGGTCACCACTACTGCCGCTCCATCATACAGTTTGAGCTGGCCCTCCATCACCACAATATCACCGGGGTTGAGGCCGTTTACGATCTCGACCATGCCGGGCTTGCGCAAACCGATTTCAACTGCGGTCAACACCGCCCTGCCGTCCACAACACGATAGACAAACTGTTTGTCGCCCTGTGGTAATAAGGATTGCTCCGGCACCCATAAGGCAAGCTCGCGCTGATCAAGAAAAACCGTGACCTGGGCAAACATGCCCGGAAGCAGTCGCCCCTCCGGGTTGCTTATGCGCGCACGCAGAGAGATGTTGCGTGATGCAGTATCGACCCGCGGTTCAATGGCATAAACCTCACCCTCGAAGCTCTCGTCGGGATATGCATCCACACGCACACTGATGCGCTTTGCCTGCGCAAGCTGACTCGCATAACGTTCCGGCGCGCGGAAATCAACCTTGAGTGGATCGATCGCTTCCAAATTCACCATTTCCTGACCAGCCTCGACATAATCACCCGGACTGACGTGACGCATACCAAGGATGCCGGAAAACGGTGCACTCAGAATAGTCTTGGCCAGGCGTGCCCTGGCCAGGGCAAGCACTGCACGTGCCTCGATGAGAGCAGCTTGTGCTTCATCGTATTCCTGCATGCTTATAATCTTTTTATCACGCAGTTCGGAGGAGCGTGCAAATTTGAGTTCCTGTAAAATAACCGCCGCCTCACCTTGCTTTACAACGGCATCCCATTCCGCCGAATCGAGAACAACAAGCACTGTACCTTTTTTAACGTGCTGGCCCTCCGTGAATTTCAAGCCTGCAATCCGGCCGTCTATCTCCGAACTGATGGTCACCGATTCATCGGCAAGTAACGAACCGACTGTCTGCACCTGATCCAGTGCGGGACCGAGTTCAACCGGTGCGGCCAGCACGGGCATCGGTGGCATCTCCTGGGGCGTGGCAACAGTCACAGCGGCTGGTTTTCCGAATGCCGGAATGTGCAAATATCCTTGCCGCACAGCGAGAGCAAGTGAAACTGCTATCAGGATAAGAAAGAGCAGAGATTTAATCATTGCACCCACGGGTCTTCTGTTCATTATTTATCTCCGTCAGTGCGCATACCGTGCAAAAGCAGGTCCACAACAGCATGACTGTAGTAGCGGGGATCGTCGGCGAAGCTGATGTCATGAAAATGCCGGAACAAATGCTGATTCTGGAAGAAGAAAATGTTGGCCGCGATCAGGGCCACAGCAAGTACTGCCGGATCGGCATCACTGCGAACCTCACCGCGCTGTTGCCCGGTATGAAAGATCTCAACCAGGCGCGAAAAATTGTCGCCGAATACCTGTTCCACAAGTTCCTGTCCGCGTTGTGCGTCGCCTGCAATGATCTCGCGCAGGATAAGCCGTGATACACCAGCGTTGTCGAGCAGGTGCCGGAGATGGGCCTGAGCGAAATGGTGGACACGCTCTGCAAAAGTGCCGCTGTCCGCGACAAAACCCTGCAGGAGTTCCGCAGTCTTGCCACAGACATCACGCATCACTGCAAGGTATAGCGCTTCCTTGGAACCATAGTGATGAAATATGTTGGCCTTGCTGACACTGGCCTGATTTGCAATATCATGCATGGACACGGCATCAAATCCATTCTCGGCAAATAGCCTTTTTGCGGCCTCCAGGATTGCCCTGGCGCCTTCGCTTGTAACATGGGTGACGGGAACCTGATCTGCTGTGACTGAGGCCATGGTCCTGCTCCTGATTTATGCCGTGCAACTGACTGACCGGACAGTCAGTTTACCCCAAGCCAGTTAGCCGGACAAGTAAATCAACGGCCATACCAGGTCGTCCCATAAACAAATTAATGATAATCATGAATGAGTTACAAACCTGTTACCCAGATTGCCCTGATATGATTGCTGCAATGCACTAGGTATTGTAATATCGCGGTAAAAAAGACCCCTGCGCATGTCCCTTCCTGTAAAACAACTGTTTATAACACCCTTGATTGCGGGTTGTATTACACCCCGCAGGAACTGATTAATTCGATGGTTAAAGAGCATCCTGGCGAACGCGTTTCCCGAGAGCTTCCACTGCTGGCGCTGGCCGCACTCGGTATAGTCTTCGGCGACATCGGCACCAGTCCACTTTATGCCTTCCGTGAGTGTTTTCTCGGACCCTACGGGCTGGACCTGTCGCATGAGAATGTGCTGGGAGTACTTTCGCTCATGCTCTGGTCATTAATACTTGTCATAGGCGTCAAATACGCGACCTTTATGTTGCGCGCCGATAACCAGGGCGAGGGCGGTATATTGGCGTTGGTTTCATTACTCACTGCGGATCAAAACGGGCAGAAGAATGGCAAACGCATCTTCATCATACTGGGACTGATTGGCGCAGTCTTTCTCTATGCCGATGCGATGATCACACCGGCAATTTCCGTCCTCAGTGCGGTTGAGGGTTTGGAGGCCATCACGCCTGCGCTTGAAACCTACGTCATTCCTCTGACACTGGTCCTGTTAACACTGCTTTATCTGTTCCAATACCGCGGCACCGCGGATATTGGCATGATCTTCGGCCCGATTATTGTCGTATGGTTTACGACGCTGGCAATTCTGGGTGTCATATCAATCATTCAGACACCTGAAGTACTCGCCGCCGTTCATCCAAAATTCGCAATTAACTTCTTCCTCAATAACGGTTTTGCCGGGTTTGTGATCCTCGGTGTCATCTTTCTGGTGGTGACCGGTGGTGAAGCATTGTACGCAGACATGGGACATCTCGGGCGCGGACCGATCCGGCTGGCATGGTTTGCCGTTGTCCTTCCCGGCCTGTTACTGAACTATTTCGGGCAAGGTGCATTTGTGCTGCGCACGCCTGATGCGATAGAGAATATATTTTTCATGCTTGCCCCGGCCTGGGGACTGATCCCGCTCGTGATACTGGCCACGATGGCAACGATTATTGCCTCGCAGGCGGTGATCTCCGGCGCGTTTTCACTCACGAGTCAGGCGATTCAACTGGGCTACTGCCCGCGGTTTAATATCATCCAGACGTCACCACAGATTATCGGTCAGATTTACATCCCGTTCGTCAACTGGATGTTTTTAATTGCTGCGATTGCACTGGTACTCATGTTCCAGGAATCCGGCAGGTTGGTAGCTGCTTACGGCCTGGCAGTTTCTACTACCATGTTTATCACCACATTGTTTCTCTATACCGTGGCCCGTCAGGTATGGCGATGGAGCATAGGAGCCGCATTGCTGCTTGCAACTCCATTTGTATTCATACACTTCGCATTCCTGTGTGCCACCCTCTTGAAAATACCCGGTGGCGGCTGGTTTCCGCTCACGGTTGCCGCCGTTATTTATCTGCTGATGTCAACCTGGGAACAGGGCCTTCGTCACCTGCGCACCAGGCTCACAGATATGACCTGCTCGTGTGAACTCTTCCTCGCCGACATTAAAACTACCAGACCACACCGCGTACCTGGTGTCGCGGTATTTCTCACCCGGCAGACGGGCGGTATACCCAGAACCCTGTTGCATAACTTCAAACATAATCGCATCCTGCATGAAACCAACATTTTTCTGACGATTGAAACCAAACGTATACCCAAAGTGAGATCGGAGAACCGCGCCACCGTCGAATCCTACGGCTCCGGTCTTCATCGTGTCATCATGCAATTCGGATTCCTCGAGCATCCGAACGTGCCCACAACCTTGCAGCGCATAGCTTTAAAACAACTGGATATCGAACTCGAACCAATGAACACGACTTATTTTCTTGGCCGCGAAACACTGATCATACAGAAGACAGGTGGCATGCCGATGTACGTCTGGCGGAGGCGCTTGTTCGCCCTGATGCTGAATAACGCCTTCCACGCTGCCCGTTATTTCCGTATCCCGGTCAACCGTGTGGTGGAGTTCGGCGCCCAATTGGAGATTTGATAAATAATTATCGGACCAGCGATACACAAGTCAGGCATTCACATGGAGTTTGTTACCTCCTCATTCACAAATTACCCAATACCCCCCCATTGATTGACGATGTTACAGAAGAGTTCTGCCGTGCGTTCCGCATCGTAACACGCGGAATGGGCCTGTTTTTCGTCCCATTCAAGACCGGCTGCAATCACGGCGCGTGACAGTACCGTCTGGCCATATGCAAGTCCGGCCAGTGTCACTGTATCGAAGGTGCTGAAAGGATGAAACGGATTGCGCTTGATTGCGCTGCGTTCAACCGCCGCATTCAGAAACGCAAGATCAAAAGACGGGTTGTGACCGACCAGGATGGCGCGCTTGCAACCATGCGACTTCATTCTTCCACGTATCATTTTGAAGATGTCCTGCAGGGCATCTTTTTCCGCAACGGCAATCTGTTTTCGAAACGGGTGCTCAGGATCGATCCCGGTAAATTCGAGCGCTTCCTGATCCAGGTTGGCGCCCTCGAAAGGTTGCACATGCCGGGTCATGCTCTCATCAATCATCCAACGGCCTGCTGCATCCGTCCTGAACGTAACGGCTGCGATTTCCAGCAAGGCATCAGTGGCTGCATTAAAACCGCCGGTTTCAACGTCGACAGCGACAGGAAAATAACCGCGGAACCGATTGGCAATAATATTTAATACTTTGTCGTTCAATGTTTGAGTTTCCACTGACATTCCTTTCCTGCCCGAAAGGGGACCAATTCATCATCTCCAAAAGATAATATTTCCGGAACAGTCCATTTTCGTTTTTCCAGAATTATTGTCTCCTGATTGCGCGGCAAGCCATAAAAGTCTGCGCCATAATGACTGCTGAATGCCTCAAGACGACCAAGACATCCTGCCGTGGCAAAGATCTCGGTATAAAGTTCGATCGCACAATGCGCGGAATAGATCCCGGCGCAACCACAGGCGGATTCCTTATCATGCTTTGCGTGTGGTGCACTGTCGGTGCCGAGGAAAAACCGGGGATGCCCGCTGGTGGCTGCCGCCAATACGGCCTGTCGATGTTCTTCTGCTTTAGGGACGGGAAGACAATAATGATGCGGTTTAAAACCGCCGGCAAATAATGCATTTCGATTGAGCAACAGATGGTGCGGCGTGATCGTGGCCGCCAGATTGTCAGAGCCGGCCTTTACAAATTCCACTGCCTCTCTGGTGGTAATGTGTTCAAAGACAACTCGTAATTTGTGGAAGCGATCCAGCACTGGCGCAAGCACGCGATCAATAAAAATTCTTTCACGATCGAAGATATCAACCTCCAGGTCCATCACCTCGCCATGCACCAGTAGTGGCATGTTCTGTTCCACCAGCGTCTCGAGCTGCGGATACACATTCTTGATATCTGTTACGCCATCCTCTGCATGAGTTGTTGCGCCCGCGGGGTAGTATTTTACCGCATGAATATGGCCGCTTTTTTTGGCACGGATAATCTCATCTGTTGTGGTCTTATCAGTAAGATACAGGGTCATCAACGGTTCGAATCCACAATCCTCAGGCAGGC
>Ga0326597_10012222_pt1 | contig 11318 bp, 10 predicted proteins | sample RVTome_12_FD_203789 | JGI IMG/M metagenome (GOLD analysis project Ga0326597, IMG submission 203789) | Soil microbial communities from uranium-contaminated site in the Upper Colorado River Basin, Wyoming, United States - RVT100D185 | ecosystem: Environmental > Terrestrial > Soil > Contaminated >... | reverse complement strand
CCTCCGGTGTCGGAATCGTCATGGCCGTTTTCGAAACCCGAGTGCGGCCCGACCAGCTCAAGGTAATCACGAAGAAGCCCATGTCCCGCTACGTCTAGTGCTGCTGCCGATAAGTACAACGGTGTAATTTGGTGGTGGTCGGCCCGTTGTCGTTGGGGAGGTTGCCGTGTCTCGTCGGTCGCCGTTTGTGGTCTCCTTGTCGAGCGAGGATCGGGCAGTGCTTGAGGAGCGGGCGTCGTCACGTTGTGGGTCGCATATGTCGGTGGTCCGGGCTCGGATCGTGTTGCTGGCCGCCGACGGCCTCCAGAACGTGGACATCGCCGCCCGGGTCGGCGTGTGTGTGGACGTGGCATCTCGATGGCGGAAGCGGTTCTGTCAGGAAGGGATCGCAGGTCTCGTTGACCGTCCCCGGTCGGGTCGGCCGCGCCGGTTCGGGTCCGAGGTGGTGGCGGGCATCAAGGCGTTGGCGTGCGAGCCGCCCGAGCAGCGTCGGGTGCCCTTATCGCGGTGGAGTTCAGCCGAGCTTGCCGGCCAAGCCGTACGCGAGGGTCTGGTGCCGGCGATCTCCTCGTCGACGGTGCGCCGCTGGTTGCACGCCGATGTGATCAAGCCGTGGCGGTACCGGTCCTGGATCTTCCCGCGGGACCCGGACTTCGCCGCCAAGGCGGCTCGGGTCCTGGATTTATACGCCCACGTGTGGGCTGGGGTGCCGCTCGGCCCCGACGACTATGTGATCTCCGCGGACGAGAAGTCCCAGCTTCAGGCGTTGCGCCGCTGTCACCCATCTCGCCCGGCCGGTCCTGGGCACCTGGCCCAGGTCGAGTTCGAATACGAGCGGGGCGGGACCCTCGCCTACATGGGTGCCTACGACGTCCACCGGGCCCGCCTGATCGGCTCGGTCGCAGACAAGACCGGGATCGTACCGTTCATGGACCTCGTCAACAAGGTGATGACGGCCGAGCCCTACGCGTCAGCCCGCACCGTGTACTGGGTCGTCGACAACGGGTCGTCCCACAACGGCCAACGATCCATCGACCGCATGCGCCAGGCGTGGCCGACAGCCCGGCTGGTGCACCTGCCGGTACACGCCTCGTGGCTCAACCAGATCGAAATCGTGTTCTCGATCATTCAACGCAAAGTCATCAAGCCCGCCGACTTCGCCGATCTCGACGCCCTCGCTCACCGGCTCTGCCGGTTCGAGGACCGCTACAACGAGACGGCCACCCCGTTCGACTGGCGGTTCACCACGGCCGATCTCACCGCCATGCTCGAGCGGGTCGACACCCCAAGCCGATACCACGACACGCTCGCCGCCTGACATCGGGACGGCCAGAATGGCCACCGATGAAGACCCCACCCGAGTCGACCAAAGCCAGCCTCACCGCCCGCCTCAACAGTCACGCCCGTGACCGGTGGCCCTCCCTGACCGGCATCGAGATCCGCTACCGAGCCAACTTCGCATACGTCGACGGACGTGAACGCGACGGCACCGTCCTCAAGCTCTGCCGGCTCCGCTACGGCGGATCCGCACACCTTTGGGGCTTCGCCATCTACCGTGCCAGCCACGACGACTACCAAGACTCATACCTCCCCACCGGCACACCCCTCGGCACCGCCGAAGAAGCACTCGACTGCGCCTGCAACCTCTACCTCGACCCACTCACCACGCCACCCGATACACCGACGAACTAACGCGCGGGACCACTAGCCGCAAGAATGGCTAATGACTGCCCGTTCTTGAACTGTGTTCGGTTATCGGGAAAGCGACTCGACCAGACAAAGTCGTAGAAGACATGGACACCCCCGAGCCTGGAGGGGGCGCCCCGCCTGTACCGGAGCGGGAGATGCCACTCAGGGGGATCGGGACCGCCCATGTCTCCTCTAACAATCATCCTCGTCCTCACCCCCAACTTACCGGCAGAACGGAACGCCTTCTTGCTCCTTTCGCGTCGATCCGTTCCTTCGGATCAGCTCCGTTCGCTACCTCCGCCCTCCGTGGGCCCTTGATCGACAAGGAACTTCCTGAACTGGTACAACTCGCGTTCAAGGAGGAGTTCGACTATCCGTTGGAAGACGGGCGTCTTGCCGTGTGCATCCCTCGCGGCTTCCAACGCTGCGAGTATCTGCTTCTCGACGAGCCTGAAGGCCCATGGATCCTTGTCAGGTCCCGACAGGACCACCTCCAGTGCCTCAACGGCGCGTATATCGTGAGTGAGTCGCGACAGCCTCTCGATCAAGCCGTCGAGCCAGTCAACCCCACCCTGACTGAGGTCGAGCGTCCGACGAATAAGCGGCAACCACGTCTCGTCTGGTAGCGCGGTCTCGGACCACCATCCGAATCCTCGGTACTGAACGGGTTCTGCTCCGGTATTGAGAGCTGACTCCCAGAACTCAACGGCGCGCTGCTGCAGCTCCTCAGGCAGGGGATCGGTGTTCTTGAGGATCCTCCCGTAGTCGCCCGCAGCGTGCGAAAGCTGTTCAATCTGAAGCAGAAACGCAAGCAGTTCGTCGAGGTTGAGCCAGCCCTCAACCTCCCACAGGTAGCCGAGTAGGAGCCAGGTGATAGCCTGGCTTTGACCGTCATTGTCAACCTCGACACCGACCTGAGCGAGATACAGGAGGAGGTGCTCTTTCAAGCCGCCAAGGAGCCGCTTCGTGGGTCTCGAGTACTTGATGCTCGATTCCAAGACAACCGTCTTTAGCCCTTCGGTGTGTGGTGGGCCAAAGACGAGGTCTCTCAATCCTTCAGCGCGCTCGTCGTCGAGAAGGAGCAATTGCGTCCAGTAGACCGCCGCTAAGGCGGCGACGGCCAGCGAGTTCTCGTCGGCGTCACCGCTGAGCTGAGCCTCGATAATGCCGAATATCGTGTGTGACCAGGCATCCCCAAGTTTGTGGCGGTAGGCGTGAAGCGCTAGATCGATGAGAGCCCGAAGGGCTTGCGTATTCGCCTTGTTCAGCGCTGACGTGAACGGATCGGCCGGCGTGACGCCGATCGTCGATTCAGTCTTCCAACACTCCTGCTCGAGCATTGCGGCAATCCGGTCCACGTATGGTGCGACTTTCCCGTCCTTTCTGGCAAGCTCAACAAAGAGGTCTACGACTTGCTGTCTTGTTCGCGTCCAATCGGGGTCGAAATCGAACGTGTCCCGTAGCTCCAGGGCGCTCTGCCAGGGTTCGGTCCAGACCAACTCAGCTGCCATGACGATGGGTTCGAGTTCCTCGTCAGCAAGATGCGACTCCTTGGCTGCCTCGGTCAGTCCGGCGAAGACACCGCGTATATAGACCGGTTCCTTCAGGCCCTCGAGCGTCGACGGCAGATCAATGGTCCACTTCATCACATCTCGGCCAACGGCTTCCGCGATAGCCCTTCCGAGCATCTCCGGAGTCGCTGATCGGATACCGTCCTCTGGCTTCCAGTTTGAGATCCATTCGACGAGACCCTGCGGGCCCAACGAGTCGACCTCATCCGCTTCTAGAGGAGACGGCGACCCTGCGAAGAACTCCATGCGAAACGCCGCTGCCTCTGGGTCAGGGGATCCAAATTCCTCGACCAGCTTCTCGAAAGCACGCTTCCACTCCTCCGGTGCAGCGTCGCCTGTGGCTACAAGCCACTGTCGCATTCGGAGTAACTCCCGATGGAGATCTTCGTCTGACTGCCAATCGGCGGCCCGATCGGCCAGGGCTGGGTCACCGTGTGCCTCCAGTAGCTTTGACCGAGCGCTTCCATCCAGAAACGGCCATGCCTCACGTAGGAGACGGAGCGACTCGGGTGTCGCCCATGATGTCATCGCCTCAGCGAGGAGCGAACAGCTCGTCTCAAGGTCTTCGTCTGGAGCTTCCGCCAGATGGTTCTGCCAGATTCGCGCAAACAACTCGTACTCCTGGTCCATGAGCTCGCAACGAACCTCCAGTGAAAACCCCGCCGTTCGCATTCTCGTGAGCGTGTCCCGCAGGCCATCAATGAGCGCTGACATCGGACGTTCACCGAATGTGTCGTCGCCACCGGCATAGACCGTCTGTCTGTCAAGAGAGAACATCCGATACTCGGCCTCCCTGGCTGCTCGGAAGACCTTCTCGATTTTCCAGACGAGTACTTGAGCAAGTTCTTTGAGGGAGCCCGGATCACAGAGGCCAACGATTCCGGAAACCACGCGGTTCATCTCGTGATCGCTGAACTTTCCACGAGGGCGTCGAGACTGGTCGTCCAGCGCGAGATTCAATGAGACGTCCGCCAGGGTTGGCATCATCGCGGTGTGGCCGCTCGCCGCCCATTTCTCTACCAGTTCGATGAAAGCAAACCCCAAAAATTCGTGACCTGTGGTTCGTTCGAGCACCCTCTGAACGAGCGGTAGAGCTGCTGGTCCGATGTCGCTCGCCACCCCCAGCGCCAAGTCGCCGAACGGATCGCCGGAACGGACAACTGTAAGAACGATCTCAAGCACATCATCGGGTCGAGCCGCTGCGACTCGCTTCAGATAGGCACCCTGGTACCAATACCGGGTCCCAGGTGAATCGAAGACCCCCTTCGAGCGAAGGGGGTCCAGCCAATCTGGGAACTCGAGCCGGGAATAGAAGTAGACCGACAACCGTGGGTCGGCAGTGAGTGCTAGAGCTTCCTCGACCACCTCTCCGGTAGGCAAGCCAGAGACAGCCAGAATCTGGTCAACGCGCTCGAGCCGCTCAGACATGGCGCCAGCGATGGCGGCCACCAACCGCACGCCTGTTTCCACCAGATCCGCGATCTCGGCTCTATGCGGTGAGTCCTCATGAACTATGGAGTTCAGAATGTCGACAAGAGCCGCCCAGTCACGTGCGAACGCGACGAAGTCATCCGTCTGAGTCTCGATCGGCAATTGCGAGGCCATCGCCTCTGCCACGCGCTGTGCTCTCGTCGTCTCGCGCCTTGACAAGAGTTCAAGAATCTCTTGGGCGCGACCCGTATCAACGTGATTGCCCCCACGGGCATCCTCGGTGACGACAAACTCAGAGAGGAAGTCACGAACTGGAGTCTCGAGGTCGAAGTCTCGGGGAGGAACACCGAACAGGGGCGGAATTTGCTCAAGACACTCCCGTAGGGAGTACGCAGCAAGCTCGGGAGCCCGGGCGCGTTCCTCATTCACAAGGGCTATCGATTCCTCAAGCATCTCTCGGGCGCGGTCTGCAGGGCCTCCAAAACGCCTCAGTCCGTTGAGCGCAACCTCAAGCAGCTTCTCGTTCACGCCGGACACACTAGCCCGAACGCATGTTCGCCCGAGGTGAATTCCAGGTCGATTGACCCCCGTCAACGGGCGTCGGGTGTGTATCACCTCACCTGGACGAAAAGCGTCCTCATCCGGAGCAAGCGGCCAGGGGTGGTCAGGCGAGCGTCGCCAGAGCCACCTTTGAGTTTTCGCATCCCTGTCATCCCAGTGTCGACAACCGTGTCAGCCCGGGTAGGGACGCGCGGAATGCCGGCTATGCGCTGTCATCAGACTCCCCTGGAAATGGCAGCGGTTGATCGACCTGAGCGAACCGCCGATGCGGATATGCTCCGAAGCTGTTCGGTACGTTGAGAAGGAAGCCGAAATGATCGACTGGCAGGTGGGGGAAGAGTTCACTACAGACCATGGTGTGGTGCGGTGGACCTCGTTTGGAAGGGGGGAACCGATCGTGCTTATGCACGGGACGCCGTTCTCGTCCTTCGTTTGGCGTGATATCGCCCTGGCACTAGCGAATACTCGCCGGGTCTACGTCTGGGACATGCTTGGATTCGGTCAGTCAGACAAACACGAGGGACAGGACGTGAGTCTGGTTGCTCAGGCGCGCATCTTTGCAGCCCTGCTGGGCCACTGGGGTCTCTCGCAACCCAGCGTGGTCGCCCACGATGTTGGCGGCGTTGTCGCGTTACGTGCCGGAATTATCGAAGCTGTGAATTTTGGCGATCTCACTCTCTTGAACGCTGTCGGTGTGCCCGGATGGTCAGACGGGGCCTTCTTTCGGACCGTAAAAAGCAATCCAGGCCTCTTTGCACAACTACCCGCCGAGGCCCATGAGGCACTAGTTACCAGCAAGATTCGCGACGCAAGCCACCTTGGATTAAGGCCGGCAGTTCTCGACCGGCTTCTCGATCCATGGAGGGGAGCGGACGGGCAAGCGGCCTTCTACCGGCAATACGGGCAGGCGGATGAGGCAGACTGCGATGAGTTCCAAGAGCAGCTCGGCGACCTCTCGATCCCCACGCGGATACTGTGGGGTCGCGAAGACCGCTGGCTCTCACCTCACTATGCAGAGCGACTCCGCTCACGGCTCCCTGATGCGGAGTTCGCTTGGATCGAAGAGTCTGGACACCTAGTTCAAGAAGATGCCCCTGCCCAGTTGCTCAGTTATCTGATCCAGGAAGTTACGCCACAGCTGGCTTGAGTCGGACTGCGCATTCCCCCCGGAGTCAAGCGCCAGAGGGTTTCGTCGATAACCGCCCTGACGAGACTCTGTGCCGAATTCTCGACCAAGGCCCGTTGCAACCAAGATCCCCAGACTTCCCCCGGCTGGGCGTTCATCAGACCCAACTTCGGAATCGATCCGCTAATGGTGCAGCGGACGAAGCAAGATCAACCGCCCAGAACGCCCATTCTGGAGCAAGAACGATCTGATCGGTGACCCGTCCGCTATCGGCACATCCCGATCGTCCGGTTCTCAAGGGGTAGGAGCGGCCAGCTGGGCTCCGGTGAGGTCGACGATCACTGAACCGTCGGGGAGGTAACCAACAGGAAACCGGGTGAGGCCCCGATGACCGGGTCCCGCCAGATGTTGCCCGGCGAGGGACCAGAGGCCGCCATGGCACGGATCGAGAAAGCCCCTGTCGAAGCCTGCCGGAGCCTCGTGACCGAATTCGGTGGCCTTGGCGCGGGTCACAACAACGACCCGGCATCCCATCCACGGGCTCCTCTGGGATAACACCACCCGCCCCTCAGAATCACTCACAACAAAGAGCCGGGTGTCCGAATACTTCCGCCCTGTGGGAAACTCGGTCAACGGACTTTCCAACCCAAACGGATGGAAATGATCTGCATCCAGCACCACTTCGATCACGGATCCGAGTGGAAACTCCGACGGCTGTCCGATCACCACAGCCCCCGGGCTCAGGGCATCAACCCAGCCGCGAAGTACCCAGCCGCCAACCCCACCCAACAGCACGGCCATCGTCACAACCAGCAGCCCGACAGGTAGTCGCCGCCACCACGCTCTCGGAGCGACGGAGTCGTATTCGATCGCGGCACTCGAATCATCCATGCCGGAATCTTATCCTTGTGGGCAGGAGGCAGACCGGCCGACTCAGCCCGAGCGAATCGGCACCGAATGAGCACCGACCCGGATCACCATCTCCATGGCTCCATGGCTCCATTGGTATATTTCGGGGGTGAAGAGGCTCATCATCGCCCTATCCGTTGTTGGTGCGATCCTCGTAGCGGCCGTGATCTTCGTTGTATGGCCACGCAGCCAACAAGTCACTGAGATTGCGGCTGGCACGGTTGATGAGGTTGAAGCCAGACAGATCGTCTACCTAGAAGAATACGGGGTCTTTGTCGTCTCATCTGACCTGGGGCCCATAGCGCTGTCCGACGACGCCCGCCATGTCGGCGATCGAGTCCTCTACTGCGCTATGGACAACACCTTCTCCTCACCAGCCCATGGCGAGCGGTTCGACCGTCTCGGCCGCTACATGGGGGGTCCCGCTGCAGGAGACCTGGGCCGCTATCTAACAGTGGTGACGGGCGATCGAGTGCTCGTAGACCTTACCGAACTTGCACTGCCGGATCGATCGGCTTCCACCGATGAGCCAGTCGGACCCGGGTGTGTCGGTGCTGAAGGCTCCCCTGGTTTCTACGAAGACGGAACCCCCTAAAGGCCGCCGATGCCTCTCCCCGCGGCTCCAATCGATCACTCGCATATCACACGCTCTGGGTCAATAACGCTCCGATCGTGATGTGATCGGTATCGGCACGTATATGGGTGCTATCACGGCAAGATGACCATTCCCCAACTGGTCCTAGAGTGGGAACCTTTTGAACGTGTTCTGCTACGACAGCAAATGCCGTTCCCGGGTCGGCCAACCCAGATTTTGATCGACTTCCGGCTCACCCCGACCAAGCAGAGAACGAAACTCAACCAGACTGTCACCAGGCCAACCGGAACGCTCCTGTAACGCTCACTGGCCAGGGCGATGATCAAGATGAGAGCCGAACGCACTCACCGGGACATGAGAGAGTTCGTGATCGTATCCAAGACGACTTGTCCGCTCATGCACCGATGCCGGAGTCCTCCATCCCGATTCCGATAGAACAAATCACGTCGGCAGTCGCGGCAAGCCTTCATGCAGAGAAATAGCAAGCAGCCAGCCGGACCGGAACCCAATGAGGCACATCGGATTTCAGCGGGGCGTGACGGTGGCGAGCGGGCCCTTGAGCAATAGCCACCGCTCCGACATGGTTCGGCTTCGGCGGCTCAGGGGCAGCGAATGCAGTCGGCGGGGAAATTTGACAGCTCTGAGTGAGCCGCCTGGGCTGCGGCCGCAGTCGGGGCCAATTCGGTGCGCCGCTCGGAGACCTTGTCCTTCCCGATATGAAGAAGAGCGCCCACGTAGACGCCGGCGATGACCAGGGTCCCACCGGCAACTAGCCGGAAGGTAATCCGCTCGCCCTGGAACAGGGACGCGAACACAACTGCCACCACCGGGGCGAGCACGAACATATACGACGTGCCCGACGCCGTCCAGCGCCGAAGCACGAACAGGTACGTAATGAACGTCGCGATGGAGCCGACCAATACCAGGTAGGCGAGGCTGAGCCAGGTGGTGATCTCCCTAGGGGCCGAATGCGCCTCGCGCGACGCGAACGACAGCGCCAAAAGGATCACCGCGCCGATCGACATTCCTATGGCGTTCATCACTAGCGGCGGAACCGGCGGGAATCGTTTCGCGATGATCGCGGCTTCAGCCGCGCAAACGGCCGCCGCGAACATCGCCACGACCCCAACGACGGAGATCGACCCGTTCCCAGTACCGCCTGCCATAACGGCGATCCCGCCAAGCGTGAGGAGGCCGCCGGCCAGGGTCAGCCACCGAAACGCTTCCAGTCGATGCAGTAGCGCGCCTACGAACGTCACCAACGGCACCGAAGCGAACACGAGCGCAGCGACACCTACGGGAAGGCGCTGAATCCCGAAGTAGACAAACGCGAAAAACGCAGCGAACGAGAGAAAGCCGAACAGCAGAGACCCGACGAGAGCCCGACCGCGGGGCAGCGGATGCCTCCCAACCAGCACAACGGCCCCGAGGATCAGCGCAGCGGCCGCGAATCGAAGCCCGGCGCTCCACATTGGCGCGAGCTCCTCGACGGTGACTTTCACAGCGGCAAGATTGATCCCTACCATCAAAACCAGCCCTGCGAACGCCGTGATCGTGACAGGATTGAGACCAGGCACCTGCTCGGCCACGCTTTCACTCATTGAGGTCACCACATTCTGTTCTCGAGCCAGGCACGGGGCTTCGACCCTACACGGTCCTATCTGGGCTGTTACATGACTCCGTGGGATCAACAACCTAGCCTTTCAACCAGAAGCAGAGCCTCACCCCTTGAGTGATGGCGGTCGGGAACATCCGCGTGATGCGCAACGGCGAGGCGTTTGCAGACATCTACGAGTACTACTGGGCACCAAAGACCGCCCGCAAGCTCTCCGTCGGGTCGGTCCTTCTGTGGATGGGAAAGCAGTCCTTTCCTAGGCGCACACAGATCGGAGTTCGAAACTGGTCAGCGTTCTCGAAACAGTTGGTCAACGTGGGACTCATCGTCGGAACCCTGGCGCTCGGACTGGCGCTGACGGTGGCTGTCCTCAACCTCGTCATCGCCTCGGTCTCGGCCGATGGGTATGTCTACCTGAGCTGGAGCGCAGCCCTAGAAGGTTTGCGCTCCACTCGGGACTCGCTACTGAGTTCCGGGGGTACCGATCTCGCTTCGTGGCTGTCGGCGCTGCTTAACCCGGTGCGACCCCTGCAGAAGATCGCAGACGGCACCGCTGGATCTTTCATGAAGCTCGTCACCGACCTCTCGGTGCTGCTCGCGGCTGGAGGAGCCATCGCCTACTTCCTGCTCCAGTCTTTCCGCCATGCGTTCGCCCTTGTCTCTCCCCGACCTGGAGATTCCTCCTGCTCGGTGGAGCCTGCTGACCCGCCTGCGGGTGCTGACCCGAAGGTTCCCAGGCTCACCGCATTCGTCCTCTCCGTCCTTTCTCTGGGCGGACTCGGCGGATCGGTGTGGATCGCAGGTACGGCTGCGGTCGCCGGTCTGGCGGTGCTCGTCGGATGGATCGTCCGACGGGGTGTCAACTTCTTCGTGAAGGACCTGTTCGGTGATGTGGTCGCCTACCTCGACCGGGACGAGCACACGGAGTGGTACAGCGCCCGGCGGGAGATCATGGACGACGGCATGGAGGTCTACACCGCTCTGCTCGGCTTCTCGGCCGATGAGCATTTCAAGGCTGCCCCCTGTGGCAGCGAGTCGAAGAAGCCTGACCTCAAGCCGGATTGCGGCTATAAGCGGGTCCTGGTTGTCGGCCACAGCCTTGGTTCGGTGATCGGACTCGACATCATGCGACAGTTCGTCGCCAACGTGCGCGCATACTTCGAGGGGGACCAGCAGGCGGAGCTGCTTACAAGGTTTGCGGGGTTCATCACCCTAGGGTCTCCCCTCGGCTACGTGAGCTACGTGTACGGCCGACGCGACAACGACACCAACCGGCTCGGATTCCTGTTCACGGACAACGTGAGATCGCTGTTCATGCACGGTGCGACTTGGGAGAACCGCTTCTTCCTATCAGATCCCTTCGCCAACCTGCTCGCGCACCTCCCGCAGTATCAACTCCTCGACGATCGGATCGACGAGGAGCAGCTCCTCTCGCGGTGGGCGATCCCTGTCATCAGCCACACCCGATACTTCGATAGCCACGAAGTGATCTGCCTCATCCGGCAGCGCATCGAACACATCGAGGCCTAGTTCGCTGGGGACTTTGTTGCGCCAGGTCGGCTGGTTACCCACATGGAACCGGTCCAAGACGTGGGTGGCATGTCCCAGATGCTGGCGGATGGCCACCCGATACGACCCGGACCCGTCAGAGACGACCACCTTCACACCCCGGAGCCAGCGGTGGCCCTGGGCGAGGAGGAACCCGGACAGGGCAGCCTGATTGCGGTGAGCGACGATCCGCAGGGTTTCGCCGGTGTCACCGTTGATGAGCACCGTCACATACCGCTGGCCACGCCGCAGCGACGTTTCGTCAACCAACAG
>Ga0326597_10012220_pt1 | contig 11320 bp, 10 predicted proteins | sample RVTome_12_FD_203789 | JGI IMG/M metagenome (GOLD analysis project Ga0326597, IMG submission 203789) | Soil microbial communities from uranium-contaminated site in the Upper Colorado River Basin, Wyoming, United States - RVT100D185 | ecosystem: Environmental > Terrestrial > Soil > Contaminated >... | reverse complement strand
ACCGGTGGTCTACAGCGCATCTCCACCCCCACCCCCGGCCCCTCCCCACAAGGGGGAGGGGAGCGGCCCCACACCCGTCATTGCCGGACTGGTTCCGGCAATCCATGACAACCGCCACCCTCATTGATCAAAACGGGAACATCGCTGTGCGCGAAGATTGTGATCGACTCGCAGGAATCGCAATGGGAGTCGCTGCAGGAATTTGGGGCAAGCAAGCCGGCAAAGTGGACAAGTTCGCCTGCATGCAGGTCAAGCCATTGCAAATACATTTGAAATTCATCCACAACGGACTGTGGATAAGCTGTTAACCACTCATTAACCATGAGGGCGCAGGAGTCCAGACAGAGAACAACGAGTGGATACCGGGGCGGAAAGAGCGGGTCAAAGGATGATCGACATGACACAGTGCCTGATCGTCGATTCCAGCCCCTGCGAGAGGCGGAAACTGGAATTTCTTCTGTCGCCTTACGGCTTCGATCTCGCCGCCATGACCGACATGGACGATGCGCTCGATTATTGCCGGCGCGAGGCGCCCGACGTGGTGCTGCTCGCCGACCGGCCGGGAGGACCCGACGCGGCGGGGTTCATCCGCCGCCTGAGAGCCCTGCTCCGCGGCCGCCAGCCCATCGTGCTGGTATGCGCCGATGAGGCCGATGCCGAAAACATCGGCCGGGCGATCTGGGCCGGGGCCGCCGACTGCCTGGTCAGGCCCTTCGATGCCGATGTCCTCGATGCCAAGCTGCGCATGAGCGGTCTCGTCTAGCCCTGGCGGGTGACCTTATAATTCCGGGAGATCGCCATGTTCAGGGGATTGCGCGGGATCTGGCCGCTGCTGGCGGGCATCTTTCTGCTGGCGCTGGGCAATGGGCTGCAGGGCTCGCTGATCGGCGTCCGGGCGGCGCTGGCCGATTTCTCCACCACCACCACCGGCCTCATCATGTCGGGGTACTTCGCCGGCGTGCTGGTCAGCGCCTTCGTGACCCCGAAAGTCATCAGCCAGGTGGGGCACATCCGGGTCTTTGCCGCCTATGCCTCGGTGGTCTCGACTGCGGTACTGCTCATTCCCGTTTGGGTCGATCCGTACTGGTGGTTCGCCATGCGGGTGCTGGCGGGGTTCTGCACGGCGGGCCTGTCGATCGTCACCGAAAGCTGGCTCAATGCCCGCTCGACCAACCAGAACCGCGGCCAGCTTCTGTCGGTCTACATGATCATCTATTACGGGGCGATCGGCGGCGGCCAGCTCCTGCTCAATATCGACGATCCCAGCGGCTTCGTGCGCTTCATCGTGGTGTCGGCGATCGTGTCGCTGTCGCTGGTGCCGACCTCGCTGCTGCGCATCGAAGCGCCGGCCATCGAGCAGCCGCGGGCGGTGGCCCTGAGCCAGCTCTATCGCGCCTCGCCGCTGGCGGTGGTGGCCACCTTCGCCAATGGTCTGGGCCAGAGCGCCTTTTTCTCCATGGGCGCGGTCTATGGCATCATGCAGGGCCTGTCGTTGCCGCTGGTGTCGATCATGCTGGCGCTGCCGCCGCTGGGGGTCATCGTCTCGCAATATCCGGTGGGCGCCCTGTCGGACCGCTATGACCGGCGCCTGGTGCTGACCGTCTCGACCTTCGCGACCGCGGCTCTGGCCCTGGTGTGCATTCCCGCCGCCGCCTATTCGCCCACCTCGCTCATCACCCTGTTCACCGTGTTCGGTGCCGTCTCGATACCCATCTATTCGCTGGCGCTTGCCCATGCCAACGACCACCTCGAGCACGACCAGATGCTGGGTGCGGCGGGCAAGCTGGTTCTCATCTATGCGGTCGGGGCCATTGCCGGGCCCTCGCTCGTCGGCGGCGTCATGACCCGGGTGGGGCCGCAAGGCTTCATGATCTACATGATAGCCGCTACGGCCTTTTGGGTCTGTTCGCCCTCTATCGCATGGTGCGGCGCGCAGCGCCGACCCAGCAGGCCGAGGGCTCGACCCTGCCGCAGGTGGTCCCCGCCACCTCGCCGGTTGCCGCTGCCGCCATCGCCGAGGAAATGGGCGAGGGCTCGCCGGGCTGAGTTGCTTGCCCAGGCACAAATCAGGGGTGGACCGGGGTGCTATGGTGAACGAATTGTTAACGCTTCGGCGCCAGATTCGCCCCATGGCAGGTTTTGTCCAGTGCCATCTGCCGAAGCCCGGCAGAGGCCCGTTGGCCGGTTTTTCGAGAGGTGAGCGAATTGGACGACAAGCAGGACGCCAGCCTTGACACGACGGTCTTCGATGCGGTCATCGCCGGGGGCGATGCCGGAGCGCGCCGGCAACTCGCCGGGCAACTGGCGCAGCTGATGCTCGATGCGGATGCGCCGGCGGCTGAAAAAAAGGCGATTGTTCCCGCCTTGCTCAAGCTGGCGGCGGATCCGGTCGCCGACATTCGGCGTGCGCTGGCCACCCAACTCGTCAGGGCCCGCGACCTGCATGCCGACCTGGTCTTCGCCATCATTGCCGACAGCGACGACATTGCGCTGCCTTTCCTGGCCGAAGCCGCGGCGCTCGGCCATTGGCGCATGCTGGCAATTGCCCAGGTCGGCGACGAGGCCCGCCAGATGGTGCTCGCCCAGCGTGGCGACCTGTCGAGGGAGGTCGTCGCCCATATCGCCGGTCATGGCAGCGAGTGCGTCTGTACCTTGTTGCTCGACAATGCCGCCGCGCATCTGGCAGCCGATGATTGCCGGCGCCTTTATGTGCGCTTTCGCGACCGCCCCGAGATCGTGGAACGGCTGCTCGACCGGTCCGACCTGCCGCTCGAGGTGCGCATCCTGCAAGCCAAGCGGGCAGCCAACCGGGTGCATACGCTGATGGCCGAACGGGGCTGGATCCCGGCCAACGATGCCGAGGCCATCGTAGTCGATGCCGAGGAGACGACGCTTTTGAAGATCCTCGAGTCGGCCCAGGTTTCCGAACTGGACCGGCTCATTCCCTTCCTGTGCGCCAAGCAGATGCTCACGACATCGATCATCCTGCGAGCCGGCTTGCGCGGCCGCATGGCGATCGTCGAGCGGGCGCTTGCCTATCTCACCTCGAACTCGGTTCGGCGGGTGCGCCACAAGATCGCCAGCAGCGGCATCATGGGGCTGAAGTCGCTGATTTCGGCCAGCGGCCTGCCAGCGCCGAGTTTCTGGCTGCTCAGGGCTGCTGCCGACGTTCATGCCGACCTCGCCGCGCGCCACAAGTCGCTCGAAGCCGAAGTCTTCGCCCGGGCGGTGGTCGAGGCGCTGATGACCCGCTATGACGTTATCGATGCGGCCCACAAGATACGCCTGCTCGACATGGTGGCGCGGCTCACCGACGAGCGCACCAGGGCGCTGGCCATCAAACTGAAGTCCGCGCTGGCACGGGCGGCCTGAGCGGTCTGCGGGGACATGAACCGTGATATGGGATACCGTTGGCCAAACCGTCGCCGCGGCCTTGAGATCGGATCAGAACTCGATGCCGGCCTGTGCCTTGACGCCGGAACGGAACGGGTGCTTGACCTGCTCCATCTCGGTGACCAGATCGGCGATGTCGATGAGTTCCTGGCGGGCATTGCGACCGGTGACGATGACGTGCTTGGCGGCCGGCTTGTTGGCCAGCACCGCCAGCACTTCATCGAGCGCCAGGTAGTCGTAGCGCAGCACGATATTGAGTTCATCGAGGAGCACCATGGCGTAGGACGGGTCGGCGATATAGCGCTTGGCCTCGTCCCAGGCGAGGCGGGCCATCTCGATGTCGCGGGCCCGGTCCTGGGTCTCCCAGGTGAAGCCCTCGCCCAGCGCCTTGATGGTGACGAGGTCGGGATAGTTCTCCAGGATGGTGCGCTCGCCGGTGCCCCAGGCGCCTTTCACGAACTGGATGACGGCGACTTTCAGCCCATGGCCGATGGCGCGGAACACCATGCCGAAGGCCGCCGTCGACTTGCCCTTGCCCTTGCCGGTGTGGACGATGATGAGGCCCTTCTCGATGGTCTTGGTGGCGAGGATCTTGTCGCGGGCGGCCTTCTTCTTGGCCATCTTGTCGGCGTGGCGGGCGTTCAGCTCATCCTGGGTCATGTCGGCCTTGGCGGTCATGGTGCATCTCCCGATAGGCGTTGCAGTTCATAATAGGCGGAATTGGACTTCGGTGTCCAAAGACCGCGGGCCAGCGCCTCGTCGAAGCGCTGGGCGATCTCGGCAAGGGCGGCGGCATTGTTGGCGGCGATGAACTCGCGCACCGGGCTGTCGGCCACGAAGGCCTCGTAGGCGAGGTCGAAGTGGTGCGACTTGACAGCGCCGGTGGTGGCGGCGAAGGCGAACATATAGTCCACCGTGGCGGCGATCTCGAAGGCGCCCTTGTAGCCGTGGCGCATGACGCCGGCGATCCATTTCGGGTTGACCACGCGCGCGCGCATGACACGGCCGATTTCTTCCTCCAGGGTCCGGGTGACCGGGCGCTCGGGGCGGGAGTGGTCGTTGTGATAGACGACGGGACGGCTGCCGGATGCCGCCTCGACGGCGGCCGTCATGCCACCCTCGAACTGGTAGTAGTCGTCGCTATCGAGCAGGTCGTGTTCGCGATTGTCCTGGTTGTGGACGACGGCATCGATGCGGGCCAGACGCCGGGTGAAGGTCTCCGGCAGGCTTTCGCCGGCCGCCGCCACGCCATAGGCATGGGCACCCCAGGCGATATAGGCCCGGGCGAGGTCGCCGCGTTCTGACCACAGCTTTTCGTCGATGAGCGCCTGCAAGCCCGCCCCATAGGTGCCGGGTTTCGAACCGAAGATGCGAAAGCCCGCAAGCCGCGTGGCTTCGGTCTCGGGTAGGCCGGCGGCGGCGAGTTCGGCCTGTTCGGCGCGCATGCGCGCGGCGATGGGGTTGTCCTCGGCGGGCTCATCGAGGCTGCCCACCTGGCGGACGGCGCGGTCGAACAGTTCGATCTGGGCCGGGAAGGCATCGCGGAAAAAGCCGGAGATGCGCAAGGTAACATCGACGCGGGGGCGGGCAAGCCTGGCGAGCGGGGTGATCTCAAAGCCGGTGACCCGCCAGCTTGACGGCTCCCACAGCGGTCTGGCGCCGATGAAGGCGAGCGCCTGGGCGATGTCGTCGCCGCCGGTGCGCATGTTGGAGGTGCCCCAGACGGAAAGGCCGAGGGAGGCGGGCCAGGTGCCGTGGTCCTGGAAATGCCGCTCGATGAGGTTTTCGGCCGAACGCTCGCCGATGGCCCAGGCGGTGGGAGTGGGCACGGCGCGATTGTCGAGGGAATAGAAATTGCGCCCGGTCGGCAAGACATCGAGGCGGCCGCGGGTCGGCGCCCCGGAAGGGCCGGGCTGCACGAAACGGCCGCCAAGCCCGGCGAGAAGGGAGGAGATTTCGTTGCCGCCGCAGGCGCGCAAATCGGGGCGGATGCGGGAATCGATCTCGGCGAGGACGGCGCCGGTGGCTGTCCACGCGGGATCACGCGCGGCCTCGCCCGCGACCAGCGCGTGGGCGAGGGCTTCGAGGCGCTCGCGGGTATCGCCGTTGGAGCGCCAGACGTCGGGCGAGATGGCTTGCAGCCGGGCTGGCCGTGGGCCCTCATAGGCCGCCCCCGGTTCGTCGAGGAAAGGATCATAACCGGCAAGGCCGAGATCGCTTGCAAGGGCGCGGATGAGCGAGGCATCGCCGCCTTCGCCGGCGCCGCGTTCGAGGCGGGCGAGTGCCACCAGGAGGTCGGTTTCCAGGCGGCCTTGCGGGCTTTTTCCGAGAATGTGAAGGCCGTCGCGAATCTGCGCCTCCTTGACCTCGCACAGCCAGGTATCGAGCCTTTGCAGGGCGGCGGTTTCATCGGCCTCGGCGGCAATGCCGGCATCGGCATCGAGGCCCGAGGTGCGGGTGAGTTCGAATATGCGCTGGCGCAAGGCTTCCAGCCGCCGGCGATCGAGGCCGGAAGCGAGGTAGTATTCATCGATCAGGGCTTCCAGCTCGGCCAGCGCCCCGTAAGTTTCGGCGCGGGTGAGGGGCGGCGTCAGATGGTCGATGATGACGGCGCCGGTGCGGCGTTTGGCTTGCGTGCCTTCGCCGGGATCGTTGACGATGAACGGGTAGAGCTGCGGCAGGGGGCCGAGAGCGGCTTCGGGAAAACAGGCGGCCGACAGTCCGGTTGCCTTGCCCGGCAGCCATTCGAGATTGCCGTGCTTGCCATTGTGGATGACGGCATGGGCGCCGAACACCTCGCGCAGCCAGATATAAAAGGCAAGATAGCCGTGCGGCGGCGGCAGGCCCGGGTCGTGATAGGTCTGCTTGGGGTCGATGTTGTAGCCGCGGGCCGGCTGGATGGCGACGGCGACATGGCCGAAGTGTCTTGCGGGCAGGCAAAAGGTCCCGTCGGCCACGAATGGATCGCACTCCGGCGCCCCCCAGCGGGCAGTGACTTTTTGTTGAGTCTCCGCAGGCAGTTGGGCAAAGGCGCTCAGATAGTGATTCAAGGCGAGGCGGGGGCCGTTGGCACGTGTGGTGGGGGCGCCGGTCCGGTTGGTGGGGCCCTCCTGCAAGACAGCGATGAGAGCGTTGCCATCGGTGGGGAAATCGCCGGCATCATAGCCCGCCGCCGCCAGCGCCTTGAGGATCTCGATGGTGCTGGCGGGGGTATCGTAACCGACGCCGTTGCCGATGCGGCCGTCGCGGTTGGGGTAATTGGCGAGGATGACGGCGATGCGGCGGTCGGCGGGGGGTGTTTGCGCAAGTTTTGCCCAGTTGGCGGCCAGGTCGGCCACGAAGTCGATGCGGTCGGGGACGGGGCGGTAGGTGACGATGGGGCACTCGGTGGCGGCGTGGCGGACGTGATCGGCCTTGAACGACACGGCCCGGGTCATGATGCGCCCGTCCAGTTCCGGCAGCACCACGTTCATGGCGAGGTCGCGGGCGGCAAGGCCTTGCGCGCTGGCGCGCCACTGCTCTATTGACGAGCCGGAAAACACCACCTGCAGCACCGGGCAGGCCAGATTGGCAAAGGGATTGGCGCCGCTGCCGCCCGTCGCCACGGCAAAGCCGGTGGCGTTGAGGACGAGTGTGGGCGTGACTTCGGCCAAGAGGCTGGAGAGGAGGCTGGCCGAGGCCTCGTCCTTGAGGCTGGAGACCCACACGGGCAGGGCATCGAGCCCGCGCTGGTCGAGGGCGGAAACGAGGGCATCGACGGGAGCGGTAAAGCCGCCTTCGATCAGGGCGCGGTAGAAAGTGATGAGCGCCACTTGCCGTCCGGGCTGCCAGCTTGAGCGGATCGAAGCGAGGTCGCATGCGCCTTGTTGCGGCCAGAGGCCGGCGGCCGGCAGGGCAAGAGGTGCCGCCGGCACGGCGCCCTCGCCAAGGAAATGGGCGCAAAGGCGCAGGAAATTGCCGGCATTGGCCGCGCCGCCGCCGGCCAGATACTGTCGCAAGCGTTCGGCGGCGGCGGGAAGGCTCGACAGCCGGGAAAGCTCGGGATCCGGGTCGGTTCCACCCGGCAACAGCATGACCCGCGGGCCACCCTCGCGAGCGAGACTCAGCAGCTCATCGACGCCATAGGGCCAGTAGCCGCGTCCGCCCAGCAGGCGCACCACGACGAGCCGGGCATGCCGGGCGGTGCCGGCGATCCAGGTATCGACCGACAGGTTGTGGCCGAGCGCCATGAGATTGGCCAGGCGCAGGGAGGGTTTCGGACCGGCAAGGCCGTCGTAGGCGCGGGCCAGCGCCGCCAGTTCCGAATCGGCGGCCGAGACAACGACGATGTCGCCGGGGGTCTGCGCCAGGTCGACGGCTTGCGAGCCGCCGTCGATTACCCCTGAAGTTGTGGCGAGAAGATGCATCTATCCCTTGAGGGCCGCCTCGATCGCCGGCCGGTCGAGACCGGTCGGGCCAATGATGACGAGGGCGGTGCCGCGCTCCTCGCCGGCCCGCCAGGCCCGGTCGAACCAGGCATTGAGCCGCGGGCCCACCGCCTGTACCAGCAGCCGGCCGGGCTGGCCGGCGAGCGCTACAAAGCCCTTGAGGCGCAGCACGTCGTGGTCGCGGATCACCCGCTCGATGCGCGACAGCAGCGCCTGGCGCGAGGGCTCTTCGCCCAGATGCACCACGAAGGTCTCGAAGTCGTCGTGATCGTGATCCTCGGCGCCTTCCATCTCGTGGTGCGACTTGCGGGCCGCGGTGTCGTTCTCGGCCGCCGCCGCGAGGCCGAGCAGCACCGCCGGGTCGACAATGCCGTTGCGGGTCGTGATTACCCGGGTGCCGGGGCGGATGTTGGGCTCGAGTCCTTGGACCAGCCGGGCAGTTTCGTCCTGGGCGACCAGATCGGTCTTGTTGAGCAGCACCAGGTCGGCGCAGTGAAGCTGGTCCTCGAACAGTTCCTCAAGCGGGCTGTCGTGATCGAGTTCGGGATCGGCGGCGCGCTGGGCGGCCACCGCTGCCTCGTCATGGGCAAAGCGGCCTTCGGAAAGGGCAGGGGCATCGACCACCGTCACCACGCCGTCGATGGTGACGCGGGAGCCAATTTCCGGCCAGCCGAAGGCCTTGACCAGCGGCTGCGGCAGCGCCAGCCCCGAGGTCTCGATGACGATGTGGTCAGGCGCATCGGCGCGGCCGATGAGTTTGGTCATGGCGGGAATGAAGTCGTCGGCCACGGTGCAGCAGATGCAGCCATTGGCCAGTTCGACGATGTCGTCGTCGCGGCACAATTCGGCGCCGCACCCCTTGAGGATCTCGCCGTCCACCCCGAGGTCGCCGAACTCGTTGATGATGAGGGCGATCCGGCGGCCATTGGCATGGCTGAGAAGATGGCGGATGAGGGTGGTCTTGCCGGCGCCGAGAAAGCCGCTGACGATGGTGGCGGGGATTTTCTGCATGCCCTCAGGCTTCCTGCGGCGGGTGTGAAAGACGCGCCATCAGATGGCCGAGCGCGGTGCCCAGCACCACCCAGAACACCGCCTGGGCGACGATGGCGTTGGCGGCAAAACTGGTGGCGAGGGCGGCCGGCACGGCGCTGTCGTGGCTCAAAGGTTGCGGCGCGCCGAAGACATGCGGCAACAGCACCAGGACAAGGCCGGCGATCCACGCCCAGGGGCGGACAAAGCACACCGCCAGCACGATGGCGATGCCGGTTGCCGCCACGGTTGCCCACCACCACGCCTGGCGGGCGGCCAGATCGGCTGCCGGCATGCCCGGCAGTTCCGGCGGCAGGCCCGCCGAGGGTGCCAGCATGAAGGCGGCAAAGCCGGCCAGGCCCCACACGGCGCCGTTGGCAAGGTTGAGCGGCAGGCCGGTCAGCAGCGAGGCAGCGGCCAGAACCAGGGCGAAGCCGACGCCGGCGACGACGTTGGCCGCAACCGTGTAGAGCGTCCGCTCGATGCCTCCGCGCGGCGCCCAGGCTTGCCCGTCGGCAGGCGTTTCAGCGTTGGCCGAGGGGGTTGGGTGATCGTGGCCGCCGGCCTGCTCGTAGTGCTCGGCGGCCAGAATTAGCGGGGTAATGCGAAACTGCTGAACCACCGACACGACCAGTCCAGCGATCAGCCCGGCCAATGCAGCGGCAATGATGATCCTTGCGGTCATCGCTCAAATCCTCCTCGCTTGACGCCGAACGAACCCGGCCCTCGTGGAAGCCGAGCGAGCAATCAGGTCAGCGCCTTTGGCTCAGTGGCAGGGAAAGCCGATGGCGTGGCGGGTGTCGTGCGCCGCGCTGTGGATCACATCAGAGCCGGCAAAGCCGACGCCGACAAGCAGCCCCATGCCGAGGATGAGAGCGATGAGACCGGCGGTGAAGCGCTCGGTCGAGGAAGCGGTTGCGATAACCAGACGGGTTGCGGACATGAGCGTAGGACACCCTCCGTGCAGCTCAATGAAACCATGGACGCCGTTGCGCGACGGCTTCCCTCCAGCGGCAGGTCTCCTGACTTGCGGGTCATTGCCGCCAGCGCCGTCTTCCCGGTTTCCCAGTGACTTCATCGCGCCGGCAACTCGCCGCTCACAGTTGCGGGGGCAGCCACGGAATTGGCCCCGATTGGGTCGTCCGCACCGTGTTCCCTTGCTAAGCCCCTCGCCGGCCGGCTACGGGGCACCGCTAGCTGATGAAAGTGACACGGAGGGCAGGCGGCGTCAACTGCTGCTTGCGGCAGATGGCGGCGGGAAAGCGGCATGGACGAAAGGCCTCAAGCGAGTCCGAGGGCCTTCATCACGAGCGAATGGAAATGATGGACGGCGTGCTCGTTGGTGTGGCCGCGTGATTTGTCGATGATGAAGCGGCCCTGGTGATAGCCGAGGGAATGCAGGCCTTTTTGCACGTTTTCCACCAGCGCCACGTCTTCCGGGCCGAGTACATCGTTGAAATAGGCGATAGCCGCCATTTCGGTTTCGCCGAGCGGCAGCGCCGGGGCGTAGTAGTTGAATACCTGATGGGTTAATTCGGGTGCCGTGGGCAGGAAGGTGAAGGTGAAGATGCCGGGCACGCCAGGGAAGAAGATGAGTGCCGTTGTCGGCCAGATGAAGATGGTGGAAAAGGTCCGGTCGCCGTCTTCGGGGAAATTGTAAGCGACGTTGCAGGTACGGCAGTCACCGAACTGCTGGGACCAATTATCGTGGAGCTCCACGGTATAGGTGTGCATGTCGACGAGGTCGACGAAGGCCTTGTGGGCAGGCGCGCAATGGTAGCATTCGAGCAGGTTGTCACCGACATTCTTCCAGTTGCCGGCGATGTCGAAGACGATTTCGCGGGCCGGCATCAGCGCTGCCTTTCCGGGATGAAAGCGGCGAACCGCTTCACCGAGTCCGGGGTAGAGTTCCGCCATGGGTTTGGCCTTGGGATCGAGATTGACGAAGACGAAGCCGCAGAGTTCCTCGACCCTGACGGCGGGTAGGGTGAAATCGGCCTTGTTGAACCCCTTCACGCCTTCGCAATGAGGCGCTGCCCGCAGTGCACCTTCCTGATCGTAGGCCCAGGCATGATAAGGGCAGGTGACAAGCTTGCCGATGCGGCCCTTGCCCTTGAGCAGGATGTGGCCGCGGTGCTGGCAGACATTGAAGAAGGCCCGCAACCGGCCGTCCTGGCCGCGCATGGCATAAACATATTGCCCGGTCAGTTCGGCGCTTACGTAAGCGCCGGCTTCGGCCACCTCGCTTGCCGCGCACAGATAAAGCCACGAGCGGTGAAAGATCGCCCGGCGTTCTTCCTCGATAACGCCGGGGTCGCGATAGAGTCGGCCCGGTATGGTCCAGGAAACCTCCGCATCCTGGTCGAAACGGTCAGCGGTCGGGTCGGGGCGGCGATAGATCTGGTCCATGGCTGTTTTCCGTGATCAGGAGCCCTGCTCCTTGTTGCAAGCCGCGATGGCTTCGGTCAGTT
>Ga0326597_10012219_pt1 | contig 11320 bp, 9 predicted proteins | sample RVTome_12_FD_203789 | JGI IMG/M metagenome (GOLD analysis project Ga0326597, IMG submission 203789) | Soil microbial communities from uranium-contaminated site in the Upper Colorado River Basin, Wyoming, United States - RVT100D185 | ecosystem: Environmental > Terrestrial > Soil > Contaminated >... | reverse complement strand
GGCGAGCTCGTCAATCTGCTTCGCCAATTCCTCGAGTTGCTTCCCGAGCTTCTCCGCGAGTTCCTTGTCGTCGTCCGATTTCAGAGTCGCAAGCTGCTCCTTGATGGCCTGGATCTCTTCCTTTGCCGCTTTGAAGTCGCCGTCGGCGAGCGCATCGGACAGTTTCTCCGTGGGTGACTCGGTCGGCCCGAGCGGCTTGAGCCCGCGGAGCATCTTCTCCATCTCCTTCGTCGCCCCGTACTCGGCCTTCTCCTGTTTATGCTTGACCATGTCGGAGAGGTCGTCGATTTTCTTGGAGGCCTCATGCCGGATGTCCTCGGGTTTGCGAATCAGGCCGCCCGCCTTGGGGTCGACGAGGTTGAGTTCCTCCTTCAGCTCGTCGAGTTCCGGCGAGGTCGGGATCGCCTCCCGCAGCGCCTCCAACTGCCGCTTGACCGCAACCTTGGTTGTGTCGAACTCCTGCCGCACCTGCGCCGCCTGAGTGGCCTCCGCGCCCTTGAGCCAACCGGGCGGCACCAGGAACATCAGTGCGGCAAGTAGAACACACAGACTGGTATACGGCAGCGGACGCGGCATCGACAGACGAAGGTGGCTCCGCACCGTGATCGCACCGCTGATCCGCTCGGCGTCCGCCACCACCGCGGCCGCGAACGGGTCGGCCGCGCCAAGGCAGTACCGCCCGCTGCTGATCCGCTCGCGTAACCCGGCTGCCTCATCCAGGCGGGCGGCCGCCATCTCGGCGCTCGGGCGGGCCAGATAGCACCACAGGACCGAGGCCGACAGCGCGGTGAGCGCCAGCCCCAGAGCGCTCCAAAACAGCGGGACCTGCTCATGCACGTCGAAGATACGGGTTGTCAGGACGAAGAACGAAAAACACGCCGCCGCGACCGCAAGACACACCGAGGCGGCGTATAACCACAAGTTCAAAAGCAGGCGACGCCGGGCGGAACGGATCTGACGTTCGAGTTGCTTCATACAGCCGCCTTTCCGTCTCGCGGACCAAAAAACCGCGTCCGCACATGTGCATCGGCTCGAGGGCGAGCGTGTCCGGCCCGCCGTCTCATGGTACGCTGCATGATCGCCGCCGACAAATTCCGGCCCACGGACCTGACATTCGTTTCACTCTGGATCGCGTCGAGCGTACAATGTCTCGGTGCCGGTCCTCGTGACAGCGCACATGCATGGTCCCCGGCGCAGGAGCACACAAGAACCGACAATGAGCATCCGCCGGCCCGCGATGTTAGACGATCGACCGCCAGCCGCGTTATTGCCGACCCGGCCCGGCGTGACGTGCGCCTCACGCACACAGAGCCCCCGCCGCTTATACGATATCGGCCGCCAGCGGTTCGCCGCGGCGGTATCCCCATCGCTTGTGCTCATGGTGGGCTTACTCACGCGTGCCGCTGCGGGCACTCCACCATCCGCGACCGACGACTCTGGGCCCACTGTCCCTGAGCCCGTGGAGATGCCGGCGTTCGTGCTGGTGGAGGGGCAGGTGACCGACGCCGTCGGTGGCGGCCAGCAGGCGGTCGCCGTGACGGTCTACCGAACCGGTCCGGACGGGACGCGGGGCGAGAAGCTCGCGGAGGCCCCGACCGATACCCTCGGCGACTTCCGCGTGACGACCCCCGAACCACACGCCGGTGAACTGATCGTCGTCCTGACGAAAGCGGGCTTCGCCGAATTCGAGAAAACGGTCATCCGAACGCCCGACGAGCTCCCGCCGTATGTCGTCGCGACACTGAAGGGCAGTCTCTCGTTGACGGGCAGAGTGAAGGACGCCCACTCGGGCAAACCCGTGGCCGGCGCCCTGGTCACGCTCGAATCCTACGAGGAGGACAAACACGCCACGACCGACGTGGACGGACGCTTCAACATCGGAAACGTCCCACCCGGACCCTGCGAGCTCGTGTTGGTCGCGGACGGGTTTGGCCGGGAGCACGAACGCATCACGCCGGACGGCACGGTCGAAGATCTGGTCATCGAGCTGAAGCCCGAGCGAATCGTGCATGTTCAGGTCCTGAACGACACCCGCGATGCCGTCGCCGGCGCACTCGTCGAGCTCTACGATACACCCCGCGACGACCTGCGCACCGTGATCACTGACGAGAACGGAAGAGCGACGGTTGCGGGAATCCACGCCGACGCCGACACGCTGCGTGCCCGCCTGTCCCATCCGGAACATGTCGCATCCACCGGCTTCGACCATGAGGTCGAACTCCCGGCTGGGCAGTCCGAATCGCGCCACACCCTCTCGCTCGTTCGTGGAGGGACCATCACCGGTGTGGTCCTGGAGGGCGAGACCCGCGAGCCCGTGTACTCCGCCAGGGTCGTGACCGGCGACCGGTATTCCGACGACACGCCGCGAGCCTGGACCGATGCCGAGGGCCGTTTCACCATCCCCGGCGTCCATCCGGGCCCGACCACCCTCACGGCGCATCGTTCCGGCTTCGCACCGGAACTGCGAACCACGCAAGTGCTCGCGGGTGAAACCGCCACCGTTCGATTCAAGTTGGCGCCGCCGCTTACACTCAGTGGGTCGGTGACCGGCAAGGATGGGATGCCGGTCGCGAACGCGTACGTTGAGACAACCCGTTGGCGCGAGCGGGCCACGCTGGGTCTGCGGGCCACGACCGACGCTGACGGCCGGTTCGTGATCAGTGACGCCCCATCTGACGAGGTCGAGCTAACGGTTTTCGCCGACGGCTACGCCGCAGTCACACGAACCGCCGTCGCCGGAGCCGGTGATCCGACAGTGATTACCCTCACGGAAGAGGAAGCATCTGAGCCGGAAAAGCCCGGCCCCACGACCGGCGACCCCGCCCCCGACCTCACCGTCACGACGCTCGACGGCTCGAGGTTCGTTCTGGCGGATCTCAAGGGTAAGACGGTTCTGCTCAACTTCTGGGCCACCTGGTGCCCGCCCTGTGTCGACGAGATCGACGATCTTGTGAAGATCCATGAACGGCTCGGCGATCGTGACGACTTCGTCATGATGGGCATCAGCCGTGACTTCGAGAAATCCGACCTCCAGGCGTTCCTTCGGCGAAAACAAAAGGTGACCTGGCCGCAGGCGGTCGGCGCGGAGGGCGGCGTTCCGCAGGCGTGTGAGGCATTCGGCGTGTCCTACGTCCCCCGCATCTTCATCATCGGGCCGGACGGACGCATCGCGCTGCATCACCTCCGTCGCGGCGAGGACCTGCTGGAAAAACTCGGCGCGATTCTGAAGCAGAACGAGGGGACATGAAGCCGACCAGCGCCGCCCAAGCCGGCGGACCCGGCAACAGACCGATCGGTTTTCTCGAACCGACGAATGAACGCGCCAACTTGGCGCTCAAGGCCATCCGGGAGCGACGCCTCGGTGACGCCGCAAAGCACGTGGCCGGATTAGCCGCGACGAACGACCTCGAACACGCGTGGCGCTGTTATCTTCGAGGTCTGCTCGCCGTCGAGCGCGCCGACCTGCCGGTTGCCATGGGCCACTTCGGCGAGGCCCTCGAGCACCTGGCTGACGAGGACGGTTCGTACATCTGCCCGCGCCTCGCAGCCGCCACGCTGGAACAGACCGGGCGAATCCACCGGCGGCAGGAACATGCGGAAATAGCGCTCGCGGTGCATACCAAGGCCTATGTGCTCCGGCAATCTCACGGGTCATCGGAGGATCTCTGGGAGACGGCGCTGGCCCTCGGCCACGCCGCCCAACTGTCGCACGCACACGCGCAGGCGCAGAAGTGGTTCAACACGGCGGTTCGCCACGCATCGGCCGCAGGCGAACATCCCGACCGGCTTCTGGGAATCGCGTACGCTGCGCTGGCCGCCGTCCTCACAGATGGCCGCGACCATCAGGAAGCGGTGGCCGCGGCACGCCGGGCCCTCCACCATTGGAGTCGTCATGACCCCGGATCGCCGCAGACGGCCCGGGCCCGGCTCGCGCTGGGTCGCGCTCTGCTCCACGCGGGCGAGCGGCTTCTTCACAACGAGGACGAGCACGCAGCCCGGCCGGTCCTTGCGGAGGCCCTCGGTGTGCTCACGACGGCGTGCGAGGAGCTCGAGCCGTTCGGTTCAGGCTGTGCTCCCGATCTGGCGACCGGTCTCGAGTTGATGGACTTCGCCCAGCGTCTCGCAACCCACCCTGCTCGGTCCGCCGAGTAACACCTCACTCCCTCCGCCTCTCGTTCCGCTTCCACCAGCACAGCGTCAGCAATGCCCAAAGGACCTCCGAGTGATCCGCCCGGCGTGACACATGTTCTTGCAGCAGCGCCTCGACCGCGGCGTGGTTCACGATCCGCAGCGAATCGACGGTTCCGCGTGCCACCACGTCGCGGAACATCCCCAACAGCGGACCGCGAAGGTATTCCCCGATCGGAACCTCGAAGCCCTGCTTCGCCCGGTCGAGAATCTCATCCGGCAAACGACCGCGGTAGGCATCGGCCAGGATTCGCTTGCCCCGCCCGCGGTCGATCTTCCAGCAGGCCGGATAGCTCATCGCCCGTTCGACGACGGCCGGGTCGAGAAACGGCACCCGGACCTCGAGTGAGTGCATCATGCTGCCCAGATCCACCTTCTGAAGCATGTCCGACGGGAGTGAGTACTGCACGTCGAACGCGAGGATTCGGTTCAACTCGTCCGCGGCGCCGGACCCGCCCACGAGGCGCGTCGCCGTCGAGGCTGCCTCCGCGACGCACCCGCCGACCGCTTCCGGATCGCTTACCAGCGACTCCGCGCCCGGCGGCAGAATCCGCGACCAGGCCACATGCCGCTCCAGCGGTGCGCCGTCACCCCCACGCAGGAGCTTGCGGAGCTGCCGGGCCCGGTTGGCCAAAGGTGAACCGCGCGCGATGCTCATCGCGGAAAGCGCCGGCTCGATCGCCCACCGCCGAACGGCGCGGGGGATCGCCCGATAGGCTTGCCGCGCATCGTGGGCCAGGTACCGCCAGTATCCGCCGAACAACTCGTCCCCACCGTCGCCGCTGAGGGCCACGGTCACCGAGCCGCGCGTGAAGCGCGACACCAGCGACGTGGGGATGATCGAGCTGTCACCCACCGGCTCACCGAGTTGATCCAGGATCGCCGGGATCGCTTCCAGAACGTCCCGCTCCGTCAACACCAGCTCGTGATGCTCCGTCCCGAACTGAGCCGCGACAAGCCGGGCGTACGTGGTCTCGTCATAGCCCTCGTGCCCTGCATAGCCGACACTGAAGGTCTGCACTGGACGGCCCATCGCCTCTGCCAGATGGGCTACGACGATCGACGAATCCAGGCCGCCGGACAGGAACGCCCCGATCGGAACGTCCGACACGCGCCGAGCCACAACCGCATCCGCCAGCGCGCGGCGCAGATCGACGCACGCCTCCGAATAGTCGTCAGCCCGCCACGCTTCATTGTTGGACACGGGCACGTCGTAGTACCGCGACGGCGCCCCCGAGCCGTTCGCGCCGAACTCCACGCAATGCCCGGGCGCAAGCCGTCGCACCGCAGAGTAGATGGTCCGAGGATGCGCGATGTACCCGAACGTCAGATGCTGAACGAGCGCCGCCTCGTCGACGCGTCGATTCACCTCTGCGAGGCACAGAATCGCGCCGATCTCACTCGCGAACCGCAGCGAGGAGCCCTCCACAACGTAGAACAGCGGCTTGATCCCGAACCGGTCGCGAGAGAGAAAGCCCGTGCCCGATTCCGAATCGTAAAACGCCAGCGCCCACATCCCGTTGAACCGTGAAAGCGCTCCCCTGCCCCATCGCATGCAGGCCGCCAGCACCACCTCGGTATCGCTCTGCGTGCGGAATGCGTAACCCGAGGCCGCCAACTCACGCCGTAACGTCCTATAATTGTAAACCTCGCCGTTGAAGACGACGTGATAGCGCCCCAAACCGTCGTGCATCGGCTGATTGCCGGCCGGGGATGGGTCCAGAATCGCCAGTCGTGTGGCCGCGAGGCCCACAGGCCCCAGGCCGCCGCGCTCAACCCACTGCCCCGAGTGGTCCGGACCCCGGTGCCGAAGCGCTTCACAGGCGCGGCTCAACCATTCGGGTCGGATGGGTGCCTGGTCGAAACGGACAATCCCACAGATGCCGCACATCGACCGGCGCTACGGTTCCGGTTGCGAGGCGGGCGCCAATGGTGGCAGCGCGCCCCGGCTGGTCAGCTCATCGACCACCCAGGCGGCCCGTGGGTTGAGGCGATAGGCCATCTGAAGATGTTGCACCGCGGCCGGCTCGTTGTGGTTTTCGAGCAGGAACTTCGCGATTTCCGTGTGCGCTTCCGGATTGCGCGGCTCGACCGCCACGGCCTGGCGATAGCGCAGCAGCGCCCCTTCCTTGTCACCGGTGGCTTCCAGGTCCCGCGCGAGCAGGATGTACTGCCGCGCCGATGGGCCGACGAACTCCGCCGCCCATTCCGCGTGCTTCATCGCCTCCTCGAACTGCCCCTTCAGCTTGAGCGCTACGCTCTTCCCCTCGATCGAGGCCTGGTGTCCGGGATAGACGTCGATGGCAGTCGAATAAAACGCAACGGCCTCATCCAGCTCACGCATGGCCGCCGCATAGTTCCCCTGGTCGAACTTGTCCCGCGCCAGCATCACGCTGCACACCGCGAGGTCATGGAGGTTGTCGGGGTTCCTCGGCCGCATGTCGTCCGCCTGGCGCAGAAACACCCGCGCCGGACCGTACGCACCGCGCGCCATCGCCTCCTGACCCTCATGGCGGAGCCGGTTGTATGATGGCCCGCACCCCGCAATGTGCAGGCTCAGAGCCGCAACCACTGCCCCCGCGATGCAAACGGCGCAGGCGCGACCACGCCCTGCACCCGTTCGACCCCTGCCCCGATCCAGCTTCGCCTTACTGATTTGCGTCATCTTCCTACCTCACGCTCCGCTGCCCGGCGGGTGCCCGGCCCGCATTTCGCGCAGCAATCGACCGCGCCTTCCGTCCGTAACTATAATCCCGAGGATGCCGCGCTTCGTCATTCTACATCACGAGCTGCCCGATAGCGAGCACTGGGACCTCATGCTCGAGCACGGCGACCTCCTCCTGACCTGGCAGCTCCTCGTTGACCCGACCACACCCTGTGGAATCCCGGGCCCGGCCCGCCGGATCGGCGATCACCGAACGGCCTATCTGGACTACGAAGGGGCGGTTAGCGGGGATCGAGGCCGGGTCCACCGAATCGACAGGGGGCTCCTGGCGATACGAGAACTGCGTCCGGACTTCGTATTTTTCCAGGCCGCCGGCAATCGACTGCGAGGCTGGTTCACCCTCACCCGAGCAACAGGTGACTGCTGGACGCTCGGGCTCAGCGCGCCATCCGGCCGTCCCGACTCGTAAAACGAGGGCCCAGGTCTGCCGCGGCGACCGTCCGACCCGGGGGCGGTTGGCGGGGCTGCTTGGCGCATCCGACCCGCTCCATCGCCGATCAACGCCTCATAACCTCGGGCGCAACGAATGCCCCCCACCGCCGCATCCGATACACCCGTGGAGTCTGTAGAGTCCACGACGTGATCACGGCGGAGGTTTCGGCCGATGCAGTCCAGAGGCAGACGGTTGTGCGGGATCGCGCCGGTCGGACTGGCGGCCGTTGTGGCGGCGTGCGTTTCCTCGGCCCTCGTCCGTGCCGGCGAGGACGCCCGCGACCGCGTCTCCGCCTCGCTCGAGAAGATCGAGGAGATCCGCCGGGTCCAGCTCGCTGCCGACTGCGTGGAGGAGCCGGCCTTCGACTTCAACCCGCCCCGTCTCGAAATGACTTTCGCCGTCGAGCCGCCGCCCGGCGCAACGGTCTCCGCCATCGATCAACCTTCTCGGATCAAGGCCGTCGATTCCGCGGGGAAGGATCTGACCAACATCCGGCCCGGCTTCGCCGACGAGAGACAGTTCGTCAGCCTGGTCAACGTCTGGGGCGAGGCGCCCGACCGGTTCACCTTCAGGCTCGCGCCGCCGGCCCGCGGGGCTAAGACCTTCTCCCTCGACGCCGTCTTCAGCGTCTGGGTCTTCGACGAGCTCAAGGAGTTGTCCTTCGAGCCGACGCATGAGCTCGTCGAGATGACCGTGCAGAAGCTCGGTAACCAGAAGATCACGGCTCAGTTGGAGAACGTCAACGGCACGACGCAACTCACCATCACCCCGGGAACCGTGAAGCGCTACGTCGAGAACATCGAGTTCACCGATGGCAAGAACACCCTGCAAAGCCACGGCACGATGTGGAACGACGACGCCGTGACGTTCATGTTTCACGGCACACCGACACCCGGCATGCAGGCCAAAGTCAGCGTTCGTGCCGGCCTGCGGAAGCTCCCCTGCCGGGTCCAACTGACAAATCAAATACTGCCGTAAAAACAATACTGAAGCGCCAGCCGTCCACCCCGGCCGACGACGTCGACGAGCGCATTTGATCGGATGCCTGTTTCCCTCTATCCTCTTCCTGCACGCATTATGACCTGCTGACCCGCACGGGGTCGAGGCATGCTGAAGGGGGATGATATGAGGGGTCGTCAGCACCGGCGCCTGGTGTGGACGTCTGCACTCGGCCTGGTCGTGCTCACCTCCGGCGCCCACGGGCAGTGCGCCGTAGACGAACTGTTCGCGCCGGACGGCCAGCCCTTTGATCAACTCGGCGCTGCCGTCGCCGTGACACCCGGGTTTCTCGTGGTCGGTGCCCCGAACCACGTCGTCCCGCCTCCGCCCGGCAACCCCGACCTCCAGCGCCGGGGCCAGGTATACGTCCTCGCGCGACCCAGCGAGCCCGGCGGCGACGAGTGGATCGATGAAGCCGTTCTCTTTCCGGCGTCGACGGCGACGTTCTTTTTCGGTTCCGACGTCGACGCAGACTCCACACGCGTCATCGCCGGCGTCGGCACCGGCCGCCACGCCTACATCTTCCGTAGGGACACGACGCCGAAGGGATCGGCGTGGGTGCAGGAGCGCAGGCTCGACGACCCCTCCGGAGACTGCTGCTCGAACTTCGGTCTCGCCGTTGCGGTCGATGGCGTCCACGCCGCGGTCGCCGACACCGCGTTCGACGCCGGTGGCGGCATCGTCTACGTCTTCCACTTCACGGGTGACGACTGGGTCCTGGAGGATTCCCTCACGCCTACCTCCACGGCATCACCCGCCAACTTCGGGCAATCGCTGGCGCTCGATGGCCAACGCCTGATTGTCGGTGCCAACATCCGGGACGACCGAGCGTTCGTGTTCAGACACAACGACGGCGGCATCCCGTCCGTCCACTCCGACGACTTCTGGGAGCAGGAGGCCGAGCTTGCCGCGCCGGGCCAACCCGGCTTCATCCAGTTCGGGATCTCGGTGGCCATCCAGGGAAACCGCGCCGTCATCGGTGCCCCCGCGGCCGACAACGGCGGCGCTGCGTTCGTGTACGAGGGGCCGGATCCTATGGCCGTACCTGTCACGAGCGCCGTCTGGCCGCACCGCACTACGCTCGGCGATCCTGAGCTATTGCCCGGAGCCGGCTTCGGATGGTCCGTAGCGATGGATCGTGATCGAATCGCCGTCGGGGCCAACGGCGACTCCAGCCAGTGCCCCCCAGGATCGCCGCAGTGCGCCCACGGAGCGGTCTATCATTACCAGCTTGACTCCCAGACCCTCGAAATCCTCGCTGTCCATCGGGAGGTCCCGGCAACCACGAGGTTCGCCGCAACGGGCACTTCCGTGGCCGGCATCAGCGGCGCAAGCATCCCAGGCGTCGACGACCCGACGCGTTGGCTCTGGTTCGCCGGGGCGCCGGGCCGATCCAGCGATCGCGGCTCCGTCTTTGCCGCGACCTGTCAGACACCCGGCGGATGCCCAGGCGACGGAGCCTGCCTGGTCGAAAACGGCACGCCCGGGTGTCAGGACACCGTCTGCTGCACGCGGGTGTGCAAGTCGCGGCCCGAATGCTGCGGCACCGAGTGGGACATGGCCTGCGGCGACCTGGCGATCGAGCTGTGCGATACGGCCTGCTGCGATTTCACGGGCGGTTGCAGCCGCCGGCCGCTCCAGGAGTGCGTCACGGCTTTGGTTGCATCCCGCCCTGCCAACGGACGTGATGCCGTCCTTTGCGGCGGTGACGGCAACGGAAACGGCGTCGACGACGCCTGCGAGCGGATTCAGGCCTGTTGCGATCCGTCGTCCGGCGGCCTCGAATCCTGTGCCGACATCGACCCCAGCCGAGGCGAGACGTGCCCGGCTGGATTCTCCCCTCAGCGACTCGGGTCCTTCTGCATCGGCGATCGGGATGAGGATCAGGTGGACGATATCTGCCGCGTGGGCCTCGACGGCGACATGACCGGCGACGGCATCGTTGGTCCCGCGGACGTCGCCGCGTTCACCGATTGCCTCGCCGGGCCCGGGACGCCCCTCGATACGCTCTGCGGCACCGCCGACGCCGACGCCGACGGTGACGGCGACCTCCTCGACGCGGCCCTGTTCCAGATCACCTACTTCGCGAAATGCCGTACCGACAAGGAATGCGACGACGGCGATCTCTGCACCGCCCGGACCTGCCACAACACGACCTGCGTCTCGACGCCGACGTTGGCGGCCTTCCTTTGTGGGCTGGACGGTGCAAGCTGCGACCCGCCGACCGGCGATTGCCTCCCCCCGTAGGCCCGGGACGTCGCACGCCCACAACGCCGCAGCCCACCCGCCCAACCGCCGATCAGGATTGCGGACCACGACCTGGAGCATGCGCCAGCCGCTGATCGACGGCCAGGGCAACTTCGGCTCTATCGACGGCGATCCGCCCAAGGACCACGGCGACCTCGACAACTTTCTGATCGGTCCGGACCCGTGACCGAAATGCACCTGAACGGATTACAGCGAGCGATTCTTGTCCTTGGCGCGTTAGCCACGCTGTTCCTTGCGCTGTGTCCGCCGTGGGAGCGCATGTGCGGAGGCGCCGTCGGAAGAAGCAGCGGGGTTGTGGCCTCCAACTTCACCGCGGTGCATGACGGCTATCACTTCCGCTTTCGATCGTCCGACGCGCCGCGCGATCGCGAGACGCTACTGCGCGAATCGAAGAGGTTATCGGCGAAACCCACGGCCGAAGAACTCTCCCCCCATACCTGGTTCTGCTCGGATTCGCCTCGGATCGATCTGCGGATGTGGGCAGCGAAGGCCGTTAGGGCTCGTCAATAAATAACGTAAAGCATCCGCAGGGTCGATCGCACGGTTTCCCCTGGGGAAACCGCATAGAATGCAGTTTACGTTGTTCACTGACGAATCCTTAGTCTCGTAGTTGCTACCGGTGCGACCGTCCTCGCCCTCGAGCAGCGTCATGTTTGACGCCGTTCCTGGACAGGCGTCTGCGCGTGTCGCCGCACCGCGCAGTTCGC